>WNGN01000119.1_pt1 | contig 42867 bp, 40 predicted proteins | sample 5400561 | NCBI WGS metagenome assembly WNGN01 (sample SAMN13153379, study PRJNA577476) | soil metagenome | isolation source: 115 cm soil or saprolite under Garry oak tree replicate 2 | place: USA:California | collected 2016-06-15 | reverse complement strand
TCTGGGATCCGCAGAACACCTTCCACGCGGGACCGTTCCGGGCCATCAACCGGGTACGCGTGCAGGCAGGCGCTGCGATCAAGGCGTTGCGCCAGTACCAACCCTCACCCGTCGTCAACATCAGCCGGATGTTCGCGCTTATCGCATACGTCGAGGTCCTGGCGGGGGAGCATTACTGCAACGGCATCCCCTTAAGCAGCTTCGTCGGTAGCGAGGTCGTCTATGGCGACCCGCTGTCGAATGACTCACTGTTCGCGCTCGCGGCGGCGAACGCCGACTCCGCTTTGAACGCCCTCAGCGCCGCCGACGCCGCCAGCAGGGGCGCCGACAGCTTGCGGGTCAAGTGGCTCGCCCAGGTCGTGAAGGGCCGGGCGCTGCTCGACCGCGCACGAGCGGGGATGGCCGCCGACTTCGCCGTGGCGGCGACGGCCGTCGCTGGAGTGCCCGATACCTTCCACTACGACGTGACCTACTCGCTCGTCACTGCCGACAACCAGAACTGGGCGCTCAATGTCAACGCGCGGCGCTACACGATGGGAGATAACGAAGGCGACGCCTCAGTGGGGGGAAACGTGGGGTTGCCCTACTTCAGCGCGAACGATCCTCGGCTCCCGCGGCGGCGGGGCGGGCCCAACACCAAGGACGGGACGATCAGCTCGGACTCCGTGATCTTCGACACGGCGTATCCGCTCTTCGTGATCCGCCAGGGGATCTGGGGGCGGAGCTCCCTGATCCGGATCGTCACAGGGGTCGAAGCCCGGCTGATCGAGGCGGAGGCGTTCCTCAGCGCCGGGGACCCCAACTGGCTCACCAAGCTCAACTCGGTGCGCACGACCGCACTCGTGAACGCCAACTCCCCGGTCCAGTCTGGCTACACGCGCGGGCCGGCCCTCACGACGCTCGCTGACCCGGGCGCTGACCCGGCTCCCGTGAACCTCGTGTTCCGCGAGCGTGCGTTCTGGATGTTCGGGACCGGGCACCGGCTTGGCGACATGCGACGGCTGCTCCGGCAGTACGGCCGCGCGGTAAATAGCGTCTATCCGAACGGGCGGTGGTTTAAGGGCGGGAATTTCGGCGACGCGATCCAGATGCCGATCCCGTTCGACGAGCAGAATAACCCGAACTTCGTGCAGTGCACGGACCGCGCCCCCTGAGCCGCTAGGGCGTCGGGCCGGTCTTCGTCTTGATGACGATCATCCCGCTCGTGGAGGTGCCGCCGTAGTACGTCGTCGCGTCCAAGCCGCTCAGGACCTCGATCGTCAGAATGTCGGCGGCGGCCATCTGTTCGAGCACCCGGAGGTCGTAGACGCGGACGTTGTCGATGACCAGGCGCGTCTGATCGTCGAGGTAGATACTCGCTCTCCCGCGGCGGTTGATCTCCGCCGGCCGGCCGCGGCGCTCGCGGAACTGCACGATCGGGACCGTGAGCCGCAGCGCGTCCCACGCCGTGCGGGCGCCGGACTGGGCGATCTTGTCTTCCGTGATGAAATAACTGTTCGGCGAGGCGGGCGCTCCCGAGGCGCGGGTTGCTGGCCCGCAGCCGAGGATCGGGGTAGCAAGGAGCCACAGCGCGATCGGCTTCATAAAACTCCAGAGCTCCCGGACTCCCTATAGTTGGCCTCGGTGCGCACCGCGTCAAGCCTGGCTGCCACAGGTTAGGTTTCCACCCATCGTGCTCCTCAGCGTCCTAGCCGTTCTCGCTCAGATCGCGATTCCGGCGCCCCGGGGTTACGTCAACGACTTCGCGGGCGTGCTCGACGCCGCATCCGTCGCCCATATGGAGGCGGTGATCGCGGAGCTCCGGGAGAAAACACGGGGAGAGATCGCGGTCGTGACGCTGCGGGACCTGGGCGACCGGGCGACAAGCGACGTCGCCGTCCAGATCGGCCGGGAATGGGGCGTGGGCGCGAAGGGAGCGGCGGGCGATCCGGCGAAGAACCTCGGCGTCGTGATCCTGCTCGTCCCCCTCAAGCAGCACCGGCCAGGCACGGGCCAGGTCTTCATCGCCACGGGGCGCGGGGTGGAGGGGTTCCTGCCCGACTCTCGCGTGGGGCGGATCCGGGACGCGATGACGCCGTACCTCGCCCGCGAGGCCTACGGCCAGGGGCTGAGTGTAGGCGTGGATCTCGTGGCCCAGGCCTTCGCGAGCGAGTTCGGCGTAACCCTGGAAGCCTCGCCCCCTCGGCGGTCGTCCTCGCCAGCGCCGCCGTGGCTGCCGAGCGTGTTGGGCCTGCTCTGGCTTTGTTTCGTGGTGCTCTTGCTGCTCACCCGGGGCAGGGGCCTCTTCATCCTCTGGGCCCTGAGTGGGTGGGGCGGTCGTGGCGGTAGCTGGGGTGGGGGCGGGCTGGGGGGCGGGGGCGGGGGTGGGGGGTTCAGTGGCGGGTTTGGCGGCTTCGGCGGCGGTGGTGGCTTCTCCGGCGGTGGTGCGGGAGGGAGATTCTGATGGCGAAGCTCACGCCTGAGCAGTTCGCGGACGGCGTGTCTCAGGCCCTTGGCGGTCGTCTCATCTCGCTGCTCTTGTACGGCTCGGCCGCGAGCGGCACTCACGTACCCGGCCGCTCGGACGTGAATACCTTGCTGATCTGCGACGCGGCGGACGAGGGGCTATTTGCGGCGCTCGAGCCAGCGCTCGCCCGCTGGGTGCGCGCGGGAAATCCGGCGCCGCTGATCCTCGCCGAGCGGGAGTGGCGCGAGTCGGCGGACGCCTTCGCGATCGAGTATGAGGAGATCCGCCACGCGCACCGGGTGCTCGCCGGGCGGGATCCCTGGGCGGGGATCAGCGTGCGGCGCGAGGATCTGCGGCGTCAGCTCGAGTCCGAGCTCATGGGCAAGCTCGTGCGGCTGCGGCAGCTGTACGCCGCGTTCCGCAGCGACCCACGGCGCCTGACGCAGGCGATCGTGGGGAGCACCGCCGGGGTGTTCACGATGCTGCGCACGGCGCTCCGCCTCGCCGGGCGGACGGCGCCCGCCGTGCCCGAGGATCTCGCGCGCCAGGCGGCGGCGGTGATCGGATTTCCGCCCGAGTCGCTGGAGGACGTGGTGGCGCACGTGCGCGGCCGGCGCCGGCTCGCGCTCGCGGCGCGCGATCCCCGGGCGGCCGCCTATCTCGCGGCGGTGGCGCGCACCGCCGAGTTCGTCAACACCCTCTCGTGAAAGGATCGACGCACGTGAAACGATTGATGGCTGCTGTGATGGCGACGGCGACCGTGGGGACGTGGGGATGCGGGTACAACACGATCCAGACGTTGGACGAGCAGGTGAACGCCGCCGCCTCCCAGATCAAGGTGCAGCTGCAGCGGCGGGCGGACCTGGTGCCGAATCTCGTCGAGACCGTGAAGGGGTACGCCAAGCAGGAGCAGACGGTTTTCATTGCGGTGGCCGATGCGCGCGCCAAGCTCGCGGGGGCGGTGCAGTCGGGCGATCTGCAGCAGATGGCGCAGGCCAACGCCGCGCTCACCGCACCGCTGGGGCGGCTGCTCGCGATCGCCGAGAATTATCCGCAGCTCAAGTCCAACGAGAACTTCCGCGCGCTCCAGGACCAGCTCGAGGGCACGGAGAACCGCATCGCGGTCGCGCGCCAGGACTACAACGACGCGGTCAACCGGTACAACGCCTACATCCGGCGGTTTCCGCAGGTGTTGACGGCGAAGCTGCTCGGGAAGGGGCCACGTCCGTACTTCGAGCTGGAGCCCGGCGCCGCGCAGGCGCCGAAGGTGAACTTCTCGAGATAGGCGGATAGGCGGTTAGGCGGATAGGCGGTTAGATGGTTGGTAAGTGAAGGGGGGCTCCGGCGACCGCAGCCCCCCTCATCATTCTCTATCCGCCTAACCGCCTAACCGGCTGTCAGTCCACGATCGCGTCCGGGAGGACGTACTTGATCGGGTTCACCGGCTTGCCGTTGACCCACACCTCGTAGTGCAGGTGCGGGCCGGTGGACAGGCCGGTCGACCCGACGAGGGCGATCTTCTGGCCGCGCTTCACGCGCTGGCCGCGGGCCACGAGGATCTTCGAGCAGTGCGCGTAGCGGGTGACGAGGCCGTACCCGTGATCGAGTGTGACCATGTTGCCGTACCCTTCTTCCCACTTCACGTCGGTCACGATGCCGGAGGCGGGCGCCTCGATCTCGGCCCCCATCTGCGCGGTGACGTCGATCCCCTCGTGCGGTCGCGCGAGATGGAGGATGGGGTGCACCCGCTCGGCCATGAAGGCGCTCGTGAGCCAGCCCCGGGTGGGCATGATCGAGGGGTAAGCGGCGAGCTGCGCCCGGTGGCTCGACAGCGAGTCGTACGCCTGGTTCACCGAGCGCACCAGGATGTTGGCGCGGCGCAGCAGTTCGTCCATGTCGACGCGGGCGGCGAGCGCCTGCTGGCCGTTCGGGCCCAGCGCGGCGAGGCTGTCGCGCTCCGACCAGCTCCCCGACGGGCCGCCGATGCCGCCCCGCTGCACGCCAGCGTCGGTGGGGTTGAGCCCTGCCAGCAGGCGCAGCTCCTGCTCTCGGGCGCTGAACCTGGTGAGCGTGTCGCGCAAACCGACGAGTCGCTCGCGCATGCGTTGGATCTCGTCGGCCAGGAGACGGTTCTCCCGCTCGAGCGCGCGGCTCCGCGTGATGCTGACCCCGCGCGCGATGGCGGCGCCGCCCAGCACGAGGAACAGGAGCGCGATCACGCTCCCGATCCCCACCAGGGCCTTCACCACCGTCTGCGACAGCTCCACGGCGCGGGAGGCTCCCGAGCCGTGAGGCACCAGCATGACGGTCCAGCGTCGCTCCGTTTTCCTGCGCATGCGGCTAATTCGTTACCTCGCGTCAACTGCACATGATCGGCGTCGCATGAAACGGCACCGCCAACCGTAACGCAATGCCGGACAGGGCGTTGGGTCCGGCTCCCGTGGTGGGAGTGCTAACATACGAGCCGCGGCAGAAGCCGTCAACACGCGGCGTCGTGACCTACGTCACCAGCTTCCGGGCACCATGCGGAGTGCGCTCGGGCTTCGGGAAAAGTACCGGCGGCTTGGCCACTTGCAGACGCTCGGCTGAGAGCGACTCGAGGTCGTCCAGGCGAATCGTCTCGAGGGGGGCTCGCTCGCCGAACAGCGCCCAGACCGTTCCGGCCGCGCCGGGGATGAAGGGGGCGGCGAGCACCGCGAGCCGGGCCACGGTGCGGGCCAGGGTCGCGAGCACCGTGTCGAGCTCCGCGTCCCGGCCCGCCTTCGCGAGCTTCCACGGCGCCGTCTCCTCGATGTACCGGTTGGCGCGCGCCGCGAGCTCCATCCACTGCGCCGCGCCCTGCTCGAGCGCGAGCGCGTCCATGGCGCGCGCGTACGCGGCGACGGTCTCCCGCGTCGCCGTCTCGATCGCGGCAGTGTGCGCCGCGGGGTCGCGCGGTACCGTGCCGCTGCGATAGCGGTGCAGCATGGCGAGCGAGCGGGACACCAGGTTGCCGAAGGTGTCCGCCAGCTCCGACGTGTAGCGGGCGTCGAACCGCTCCCAGGTGAAGTCGCCGTCGTTCTCGAACCCGATCTCGCGCAGCAGGAAGTAGCGCAGCGCGTCGGCACCGCGGAAGTCGATCGCCTCGTCCACGCTGAGCGCGCCCCCGCTCGACTTGGAGACCTTGGCGCCGCCCCACTGCACGTAGCCGTGCGCCCACACCTGGCGCGGGAGCGCCAGCTCCGCGCTGAGCAACATGGCGGGCCACAGGGCGCAGTGGAGCCGTGTGATCCCCTTGCCGATCACGTGGAGGTCGGCAGGCCAGAGTCGCTCGAAGCCGGGCTCGGGGAAACCCGCCGCGGTGATGTAGTTGATGAGCGCGTCGAACCACACGTACACCGTGTGGTCGGCCGCGCCCGGGAAGGGGATGCCCCACGGAAAGCGGGCGCGCGAGATGGAGACGTCCTGCAGCCCGTCTTCGAGCAGGCGCAGGATCTCGTTCCGCCGGATCGCGGGCTCCACGCGAAACTCCCCCGACGTGATGAGCCCGTGGATCCGCTGGGCGTACCGGCTCAGGCGGAAGAAGTAGTTGGTCTCCTTCATCCGGATGAGATCGAGCGTCGGGTGCTCCACGCAGCGCCCGTTGACGATTTGCGACTCCTGCTTGAACTCCTCGCAGCCCACGCAGTACAGCCCCTCGTACTCGCCCGAGAACAGGTCGTCGGGATGCCGCTCGCGGATGCGGTCGATGAACGCGGTGACGGCCTTGGCGTGCCGCGGCTCGGTCGTGCGGATCCAGTCGTCGTGGGAGCAGGCGAGGCGCCGCCACGTGTCGGCGAAGCGGGCGGCGATGCGGTCCACCCACGCCTGCGGCGCCAGGTGGTTCTTGTCGGCCGCTTGCGCGACTTTCTGACCGTGCTCGTCCATCCCCATCACGAAGTGCACGTCGTCGCCGCGCAGGCGCCGATACCGCGCGATGCAGTCGGCGCCGATCTTCTCGAGGGCGTGGCCCAGGTGTGGCTCGCCGTTCGAGTAGTCGATCGCCGTCGTGAGATAGAACTTAGACACGGGGGGGTCCGCCGGCGGCGGTCGCCTCGAGCTCGCTCGTGAGACGCTCCAGCGCGACGACCCGGGCGTCGCCCGACTCGGCCTGCAAGGTCACGCGCTCGCGGAAGATGTCGACGGCCAGCACGCGCTCGAGCCCGACCGCCGTGCGCAGCACCTTGCCCTCCTTGGGGAAGCGCTTGCGCGCCTGCACGTAGAAGTCGTGCTCGTAGCGGAGACAGCACAGCAGCCGCCCGCACCCCCCCGAGATCTGCGACGGGTTGAGCGAGAGGTGCTGGTCCTTGGCGAGCGACAGGCTCACGGGCCGGAGCTCCGGCAGCCAGCTCGAGCAGCAGTACTGGCGGCCGCAGCGACCCACGCCGTCCAGCCGCTTCGCCTCGTCCCGCGCGCCGATCTGGCGCAGCTCGATGCGCGCGTGGAACAGACTTGCCAGGTCCCGCACCAGCGCCCGGAAGTCGACGCGCTGCTCGGCCGTGAAGTAGATCGTGAGCCTGCGGCGATCCCACTGCCACTCGGCGTCCGACACCTTCAGCGCGAGGCCGTGCGCCTGGGCGCGCTCGCCGACGGCGCGCCGCACGCTTTCCTCTTCGGTGTGGAGCAGGTCCGCCGCTCGGGTGTCGTCGGCGCCGGCGCGGCGCACGATCTTGCGCTCGACGGCCGGCGGGGCCCCCTCCGCGAGCGCGCACCCGTGGCAGCCGCCGCCGCACTTGCGCTCGGCCGTCGCTCCCGTGGCGGAGACCCGGCCGTAGTCGTGCCCGCGCTCGACCTCCACGATCACCGCCTCGTGCAGGGCGAGCGCGTCGTCAAACGGCCAGAGGAAGTATTCCTTGCGGTTCCCTTTGAACCGGACTTCGACGACGGAACTCAACTCATTTCCCGCTGAGTGCACCCATCGAAAGGTACTTCTCCTCGCGCCGTTTGAGGAGCTTGACAATCCGCAGCTTGTCGAGCTGGGCGAGGTGCCGGCGCAGTGCCGAGCCGAGCGTCTCGGCTGTGGCGTCGGGGTCGGCGTGGGCGCCGCCCGGGGGTTCGGGTACGATCTCGTCGATGACGCCGAGCTGCAACAGGTCCTGGGCCGTGATCTTCAGCGCCTCGGCGGCGCGCTCGCGCTGGCTCGCGTCCTTCCACAGGATCGCGGCGCACCCTTCGGGCGAGATCACCGAGTACACGGCGTTCTCGAGCATCAGCACCCGGTCGCCGAGCCCGACGCCGAGCGCGCCGCCGGAGCCGCCCTCGCCGATGATGGCCGTGAGGATCGGGGTCCGGAGCCCCGCCATCTCGAGCAGGTTGTGGGCGATCGCCTCGGCCTGCCCGCGCTCCTCGGCGCCGATCCCGGGGTAGGCGCCGGGCGTGTCCACCAGAGTGACGACAGGCGCGTGGAACTTCTCGGCCAGCTTCATCAGGCGTAGCGCCTTGCGATACCCCTCGGGGTGGGCCATTCCGAAGTTGCGCCGCAGGTTCTCTTTCGTGTCCCGCCCTTTCTGATGCCCGATCGCCATGACGGTCTGCCCGTCGAGACGCGCCCATCCTCCCACGATCGCCGGATCGTCGCGGAACAGCCGGTCGCCGTGCAGCTCCACGAAGTCGCTGAAGACGCTGCGCAGGTAGTCCAGCGCGTAGGGGCGCTTGGGATGCCGCGCCACCTGGACCCGCTGCATCGGCGTGAGATTCCTGTAGATCTGCACGCGCAGCTCGGACAGCTTCTGCTCGAGCGGCTGCAGCTCCTTCGCCACGTCCACGGCCCCCTCGCCCGCGACGCGCTTCAACTCCTCGATCTGACGCTCGAGCTCCAGCAGGGGACGCTCGAAGTCGAGCGTATGGGTCGCCATCGGTCAGGTCGCCTTCACGAGTTGCACGCGCTCGGCGCCGAGCAGGTCCCGCAGCGCTGCCAGCAGGTCGTCCGCCACCGCCACGCGCAGGGACCGGCTCCGCAGCCGCGCCTGGGTGCCGTTCCCCCCGTATTCCAGCAGCACCGGCGCCGGGCCGGGGTGCGAAGCGCACAAAGCCGCGACCGCGCGCGCCACGTCGGGCGGCGGCGGGTCCGCGCTGGGCCAGCGCAGCGCGATCCCGATCGCCCCGCTGTCCTTCAGCTCGTCCAGCGGGCGGGCCGCGTCGACGATGAACGGGGCCTGCTCCTCCTCCCGGTCCCGCGCGCTGTGACCGCCCGTGAACAGCAGGGCCCCGTCGGCATGGATCACGTCGTTCAGCTTGGCCCACGCCTCCGGAAAGACCAGCGCCTCCGCGGTGCCGTGGAAGTCCTCCAGCGTGAGCCGGGCGTACTCGGCGCCGCTGCGCTTGGAGATCTGTCGTTTCACGGCGGTCACCAGCGCGGCGATCGCTACGCGCTGGTCGCTCCACTGGCCCAGCGTCGCCGTCGTCCGGGTCCCGAAAAGCTCCACCTCCGCGCGGTACTTGGCGAGGGGGTGCCCGGAGATGAAGAAGCCGAGCACGCCCTTCTCGCGCGTCAGGCGGTCGTGCTCGGTCCAGGCCTCGACGTCCGGGAGGCGGGATGCGGGATGTGGGATGGGCGTCTCCTCGCCGAACAACGCGACTTGGCCCGAATCGCGGTCCTCCTGGCGGGCTTGCGCCTCGGAGAACTCCGTGTCGAGCGCGGCCACGAGCTGGGCCCGATGCCCGCCGAGCGAATCGCAGGCCCCGGCGTCGATCAACGCCTCCACCACGCGCTTGTTGCAGAGCCGGAGGTCGATCCGCTCGCACAGATCCACGAGCGAGCGGTACGGCCCTGCCGCCCGGCGTCCGGCGATGATCGACTCGATGGCGCTCTGGCCGACGTTCCTCACGGCCCCGAGGCCGCACCGCACCCGGCGCTCGCCGACCACCGTGAACTTGAACCCCGACTCGTTCACGTCGGGCGGGAGCACCTCGAGCCCCAGCTCGCGGGCCCCGGCGATGTATTGCACGACCTTGTCGGTGTTGCCGATTTCCGATGAGAGCAGTGCCGCCATGAATTCGGCGGGATGATGCGTCTTGAGCCAGGCGGTCTGATAGGAGAGAACGGAATAGGCGACCGCGTGCGATTTGTTGAACCCGTACCGGCCGAACGTCTCGATCTGGGCGGCGATGTCCGCGATGCCGCGCCGGTCGTGGCCGCGCGCCACGGCGCGCTCGACGAAGCGGCCGAGCTCCTGCTGAATCAGCTCCTGGTCCTTCTTCCCCACCGCCTTGCGCAGCACGTCCGCTTCGGCGAGCGAGAACCCGGCCAGCACGTTGGCGATCCGCATCACCTGCTCCTGGTAGGTGATGACGCCGTACGTGGGCTTGAGGATCTCCTCGAGCGCAGGGTGGGGGTAGCGCACTTGCTCGCGGCCCAGTTTGCGGTTGATGAAGACGAGGTGCATGCCGGTGTCGAGCGGCCCCGGGCGGAGCAGTGCGTTGGTCGCCACCAGGTCGTCGAACCGGTCGCACTGCATGTTGCGCAGCGTGTCCGTCGCGAGCGGCGACTCGAACTGGAACACCCCGGCGGTGCGCCCCGAGCGGAGCAGCCGGTACACCGCGGGATCCTCGAGGTCGAGCGCGTCCATGTCGAGCGGGGTCCCGTGCCGCTCGCGCACCATGGCGACCGCGTCGTGGATCACGGTCAACGTCTTCAGGCCCAGGATGTCGATCTTCAGCATCCCCACCTGCTCGAGCCCCACCATGTCGTACTGCGTGATGATCGCGTCCGGCACCTGGGGCGCGATGCAGACGGGGACGTACTCCGTGAGCGGCCCGGGGGCGATCACGATGCCCGCGGCGTGCACCGAGGCGTGCCGGGCCAGCCCCTCGATGCGCGAGCCGAGGTCGAGCACCTTGCGGACCCGCTCGTCCTGCTCGGCGGCCGCGCGCAGCTCCGGCACCTTCTCGGCCGCCTCGGCGAGGCTCAGCGAGTAGGCGGGGCCCGACGGGATCGTCTTGGTGAGCCGATCCACGTCTCCCACCTCGAGGCGCAGGGTGCGGGCCACGTCGCGGAACGCCGCCCGCGCCTTCAACGTCCCGAAGGTGATAATCTGGCCCACCGACTCGCGCCCGTAGCGCGAGCGCACGTACTCGATCACCTCGCCCCGCCGCTCGAAACAGAAGTCGAGGTCGATGTCGGGCATCGTCACCCGCTCGGGATTGAGGAAACGCTCGAACAGCAGGTCGAACTTGAGGGGATCGATGCTCGTGATGCCGAGCGCGTATGCGACGAGCGAGCCGGCGGCGGAGCCGCGTCCCGGGCCCACGGGGATGCCGCGGTCCTTGGCGGCCTTGATGAAGTCGTAGACGATGAGGAAGTACCCGGCGTAGCCGGTGCGGGAGATGACGTCGAGCTCGTACTGGAGGCGCTGCTCCACCTCGGGCGGCAGAGGGTCGCCGTAGCGGCGCCGCGCTCCGTCACGCGCCAGGTGCACCAACAGGTCGGTGTCGCTCGCGAACTCCGCGGGACGAGGGTACTGCGGCAGGTAGTAGCGCTTCTCGAAGTCGAACTCGCACAGCGCCGCCAGTCGTGCCGTCTCCGCGATGACGTCGGGGCGGTCCGGGAACAGCGCGCACATCTCCTGCTCTGACTTGACGTAGCTCTCCCGCCCGAAGAACCGGAACCGGTTCGGGTCGTCGAGATCCTTTCCCGTGCCGATGGCGAGCAGCACGTCGTGGGCCTCGGCGTCGTCCTTGCGGAGATAGTGTGCGTCGTTCGTCGCCACCACGGGCACCCCCAGCTCGGCCGCCAGCCGGAACATGCCCTCGGTGACGAGCTTCTCCTCGGGGATGCCGTGGCTCTGGACCTCCAGCCAGAAGCCGTCCGGCCCGAACAGGTCGGCGAAATACCGGGCGCTCGCCTTCGCCGCCTCGTAATTCCCCTGCCGCAGGTACAGGGCGACTTCGCCCGACAGGCAGGCGGCGAGCGCGATCAGCCCGTCCTTGTGCCGCTCCAGCACTTCGCGGTCGATGCGCGGCCGGCGGTAATAGCCCTCGAGGAAGCCGATGGACGAGAGCGCGACGAGGTTGCGGTAGCCGGTGCGGTTGCGGGCGAGCAGCACGAGGTGCGAGTAGTCGGCGGGGGCGCCGCTCAGGCGCTCGCGCCGCTGGCGGCTCCCGAAGGCGAGGTACGCCTCGAACCCGAGGATCGGCCGGATGTTGCGGGCCTTCGCCTCCGCGTAGAACTGCCAGGCCCCGTGGAGGTTGCCGTGATCGGTGATCGCCAGCGAGTCCATGCCGAGTGCCTGGACGTGGTCCAGCAGATCGGGAATGCGGTTGGCGCCGTCGAGGAGGGAGTATTCGCTGTGCGTGTGAAGATGTACGAACGCCATCTCGACTACCGCGCTCCCGCCCGCCGATCGAGCTCCTCGAGCACCCGTTCCAGGGGCAACCGCTTCGCTTCGAGCAGCACCAGGAGATGATAGAGGAGATCGGCCGCCTCGCTGGCGAGGCGCGCGCCGTCCTCGGCGGTGGCCGCGACCACCGTCTCCACCGCCTCCTCGCCCAGCTTCTGCGCGACCCGCGCGACCCCTTCGCCCAACAGGCGCGCGGTGTAGGATCCGTCCGGCCGCTCGCGCGCACGGTGCGCGATGGTGCCGGCGAGGCGAACGAGCGTGCCGCCCGTGGGCTCACCGAAGCAAGTGGGGGCGCCCGTGTGGCAGGCGGGCCCGGTCTGACGCACGACGTAGAGCACCGCGTCGCCGTCGCAGTCGACGCGCACCTCCGCCACGGCCTGCGTGTGCCCGGAGGTCTCCCCCTTCTTCCAGAGGCCGCCCCGGCTGCGGCTGTGGTAATGCGCCTCGCCGGTGTCGCGCGTGCGCTCGAGCGCCGCCCGGTCGGCATGGGCCACCATCAGGACCTCGCCGGCGAGGGCGCTTTGAGCGACGACGGGGACGAGTCCATCGTCCCCGAAGCGCACGTCCTCGATCCAGTTGTGGGCGGTCACGTCGGGAAGATACCGGCGCTTCTGCGCATTGTCAAAATGCCGCGCGGCAATAACTTTTGCGCCGATGCGTTGGTTCGCGAGCGCGTTCGCGCTGGGCCTGATGATGGCCCTGTTTCATCGGCTCACCGCGGGCGGCGCGCTCGAGGCGCGCGCCACGCTCGCGCTCGGGTTCCTGCTGCTGGCGGCGCAGCTGGGCGGCGACATCGCGCGGCGGGCGCGCTTGCCACGCATCACGGGCTACCTGCTGACAGGCTTCGCCGTCGGGCCCGCGTGGCTCGGGCTCGTCCGAGCGGACGAGGTCGGAGCGCTGCGGCTCGTCGCGGACGCGGCCGTCGCGCTGATCGCGTTCGCCGCGGGGAGCGAGCTGACGCTCGACACGCTGCGGCGCGAGCGCGTAGGCCTGACGCGCCTCGCGGGCGGCGCGATCTTGTTTCCCTTCGCCGCCGTGGCGGCGGTGATGTTCAGTGTGGGCCTGTGGTTTCCGGTGACCGTGCATCAACCGGTCGGTGATCGCCTCGCCGTGGCCCTCGTCCTCGGGACCGTCGCCGCCGCATCCTCGCCGGTCGTGACCATGGCGGTGATCGGCGAGCTCGACGCGCGGGGCCCGTTCGCCCGCGCTGTCCTCGCGGTCTCGGTCGCCCAGGACGTCGCCGTCATCGTCCTCCTCTCCCTCGTGCTCGCGGTGGCCAGGCTGCTGACGAGCGCCGGCGCGGTCAATCTGCTCGTCGCGGGGACGGCTCTGGCGCACCTCGTCGGCTCGGTCGCCGTCGGCGCGGCGCTGGGCTACGCCCTGGCGGCCTACGTACGCTCCTTCAAGCGGGACACGGCGCTGTTGCTCGTCGCTGCGGCGTTCATCGCCGCGGAAGCCGCGCAGCTGGTGCATCTCGAGACGGTGCTCGTGGCGCTGACGGCCGGGTTCTGTGTGAGAAACTTCTTCCCCGTCGAGAACGAGCGCCTGCGCGGCGCCCTGCGGCGCGGCTCCCTGGCCCTGTACCTCGTGTTCTTCGCCCTGGCGGGCGCCGGCCTGCACCTGGAGGTGCTGGCAAACCTGTGGCCTTGGGTGCTGCTCGTCGCAGGGCTGCGGGTGGTGGCCTTGCGCTACGGCGTCGTCTGGGCGGGCCGGGACCCGGCGGTGAGCCCGGTCCTGGCGCGGGAGGGGTGGCTGGGACTTATCTCGCAGGCGGGAGTGGCGTTGGGGCTCGCCGCCGTGGCGCGACGGGCGTTCCCGGGGTGGGGGGTCTCGCTCGAGACCCTGATCGTGGCGATGATTGGGGTCCACGAGCTAGTGGGCCCGATCTGCTTCCGGCGGGCCCTGCGCCTGGCCGGCGAAGTGAGGGAGGGGGAACATGGTGGGGAGAATGCTGAGCCGGATCGGGCTGTGCTCGCTCCTGGCGGCGGGGTGTAGCGAATCGAGCGGGCCGCTGGCCCCATGCACGGCCGCGGCGCCGCTCGTCAACCTCACGGCTGGCGAGTACCAATCCGCCGACCCCAGGCCCAGCGGCGACTTCGTCCTCCGTGCGGTGCGCGGCGCGGGTTGCGTCGCGTTCGCCGCCAATCAGTCGGGGTCGGACATCGAGTACCTGCTCGTGCCGCAGGCCGCCACGGGGACGCCGGGCGGCAAATCGTCCTTCTGGTTGCGGGGGGCGACGGTGGTGGCGCTCGCTGCCCCTGCGGTCTCCGCCGCGCCCTCCCCTCAGCTCGCGCCGGCCGCCCGGTTCCACGAGTTCCTGCGCGAGAGCGAGCAGCAGCTCTATCTCAACAACCCCCCAACGATCCACCCCTTCACCGCGCCACGCGTCGCCCTGGCCCCACCGGCCGTGGGGGACGTCGGCACCTTCAGCGTCTGCTCGAACCTGGATTGCACGAGCAAGACCACCGTGACGGCCACCGCGAAGCAGGTCGGGGTGCACATCGCCATCTTCGTGGACGACAACAAGCCGTTGAATGGGCTGAGCGACGCGGACCTCCTGTCGCTGCGTGACAAGTTCGACACGCTGCTGTACGTGCGGGACACGCTGGCGTTCGGTCGCGAGTCGGACATCGACCAGAATGGTGTGGTGATCGTGCTGATGACGAACGCGGTGAACCAGCTCGTCAAGGCGTCCGAGTGTGGCGCCGGGTTCGTGGCGGGCTATTTCTACGGCGCTGACCTGATCTTTGGTCAGGGCAATAACGGAGAGATCTTCTACTCGCTGGTGGCGGACCCGTTGGGGACCTTGAGCTGCCCGCACTCCGTCGCCCAGGTGAACACCCTCGTCCCGGTGACGTTCATCCACGAGTTCCAGCACATGATCAGCTTCGGCCAGCACTACCTCAGGCGCGCCGGCGCCCCCGAGGTGCTGTGGCTCAACGAGGGGCTCTCGCACTACGCGGAGGAGATGGGAGGCCGCAAGTACCTGCCGGTGCCGGACACGGCAACGTTTTGCGAGTACGTGGGCGGGGACCTACACAACGCGTACCAGTACTTCAGCGCACCACAGAACCACTTCCTGCTCGCCACCGAGGGGATCGGGACCCTGGCGGAGCGGGGTGCGATGTGGCTGTTCGTGCGCTACCTCGTCGACCAGACGGCCGCAAGTACCTCACTGGCCGACGCAGACGCGGTCACGCGCCAGCTCGACCAGACGACGTTCACGGGGGCGGCCAACGTGGAGCATGTGACGGGCAGGCCGTTCGCCGAGACGGTGGCGCACTGGGCGCTCGCGAACTACATGTCCGACCTGCCCGGGTTTCCGGCGCCGCCGGCCCTACCAGAGCTGCGGTACAAGGTGTGGAGCTTCCGCGCGGACTACTCCACGCTGAGCGCGCGCTGCCCGGCGCCGAACGGCATCCCGGGCAGCTTTCCGCTCGCTCCGGCCACGGGGCCGGGCGACGCGGTGAACCTGAGCGACACGCTGCGCGCGGGGTCCGGTCTGTACTACCTGGCGCAGCAGAGCGCCGGGGCGGCGGGCTTCACCCTGCTCTTTAGCGACGGGCGGGGCTTCGCGCTCCCGGACGCGCTCGTGCCGCGGCTCAATGTGATCAGGATCAAGTAATGCGAACTCTGCTCGACGTCGTTCTGCTCGACGTCGTTGTGATTGCGTCCCTCACCGCCCAGGCGGAAGGCAGCCCGGTCCTCCTGCTCCCGGCCTCCACCCGGTCGGCGGGGCTGGGTGGGGCGGGAGCGGCGCTCGTTGGGGACGCCGGCGCCGTATTCGCGAACCCGGCCGGGATCGCGACGATCCGCCACCTCTCGGTCGAGGGCTCGTACGAGCGGTATCTCGCGGGCGCGACCCTGTCCGTGGCGGCCCTCGCGTTGCGACTGGGCCGGCTCAACTGGGGCGCGGGCGCCGCGGCCCTCGACTACGGCGCCGGGTCGGCGACCGACCTGCTCGGCGTCTCGTCGCTGGTGTTCCGCACCGGGGTGATTGCGCTCGGCGGGTCCGCCAAGTACCTCCGCCAGGAGGTGGGCGGCTCCAGCGCGGACGCCTGGGCCGGCGACGCCGGCGTCGCGGTCGCCGTCTTCGACATCATGGCGCTTGGCGCGAGCGTCCAGAACATCGGCGGCGGGCGCAGCGGCGCCCCGCCGCTGCCGCGCCGCACGCGGGCGGGGTTCACGATGAATTACGTCGATCCGCAGGGGACCTTCCGGCTGCTCACGACCGTCGAGGGACAGTGGCCCGAGGGCCACGCGGCGGTGCTCGTCGCGGGCCTCGAGGCCGGCGTGGTGGCGCGCGGGGTCGGGATCGTAGGGCGGGTGGGCGGGACGGGCCACTCGGCGCCGAGCGACGCGTCGCCCGTCACTGTGGGCGGCGGGCTGGAGCTGGGCCGCCTGCACCTCGACTACGCCTACCAGGGCTACGACGCGCCGGACGGCGGTCGTCACCGCTTCGGGCTGCGATGGACGCCCTGACGGAGCGGCGCCCACCGCGCTGGGGGCGGCTGGCCCGGCGGATGGCCGCTTGGCTGCTGATCGGCGTCCCGGTGCTGCTCGTGCTGGCGTTGCTGCTGAGCGAGGACGTACGCTATGTGGCACGGGCGGGGCTGGAGGAGGCGCGCATCCTCTTCCGGCGACGGCCGATCGCGCCGCTCGTGGCGGACGCGCGGACCCCGCCCGAGCTGCGCCGGCGGCTGGCGCTCGTGCTGGCCGCGCGGGCCTACGCGGCGGACGCCCTGCGCCTGTCGGTCGGGGACACGTATACGACCTACGTGGACACGGGCCGCGACACCCTGCTGCTCGTGCTCTCCGCCAGCCGGCGTGACCAGCTGCGCGCCTACACGTGGCGGTTCCCGATCGTGGGCGCCGTCCCCTACAAGGGGTACTTCAGCGCCGAGCGGGCGCGCCGCGCCACGGCGGAGCTGGAGCGCAATGGCTACGACACCTACCTTCGCCCCGCGGCCGCGTTCTCCACGCTGGGCTACTTCAGCGACCCGCTCCTCTCCAACGCGGTGGGCCGCGACACGATGGAGCTCGTGGCCACCGTGATTCACGAGCTCGCCCACAACACGCTCTACGTGAAGAGCCAGACGCCGTTCAACGAGAGCTTCGCGAGCTTCGTGGGGTATCGGGGCGCGGAGGCGTTCTTCCGCGCGCGCGGGGACACGCTGGATGGGAGGCGGGCGGCGGCGCGCTGGCGCGACGAGCGCACCCTCGACGTGCTCTGGTCCGAGCTGGCCCGCCGCCTCGACTCGGCGTACGCCGGCGCGCCCAGCGGTCCGGCGCTGGAGCGGGCGCGGGCGACCCTGTTCGGCTGGGCGCGCGGGCAGCTGACGGGTCCCGTGGGGCAGGGGCTCGAGACCTACGACTGGCGCTGGTTCGCGGACGCGCCGCTCAACAACGCGGTCGTGATCGCCCAGCGGCTGTACCGCATGAACCTGAACCTGTTCGATGCGGTGTACCTGCAGAACAACGCCGACATCGCGGAGACGATCCGCGCCATCCAGGTCCGCGTCTTCACGCAGCCGGACCGCGATCCCTACAAGGCGCTGTACTCCCGACCGGGGGTGCCGGGGGAGGACTAGTTCCCCCTGAGCCGCTCCGCATCCGCCACCCGCTGCAGCGCGATCGCGTACGCGGCCGTGCGCAGCGTCACGCCCTTCACCTTCGCCAGGTCGCGCACCGCCGTGTACGCCTTCGTGATCGTGGCCTTCAGCTCCTGATTGACCCGCTCGTGCGACCAGCGGTACTGCTGCAGGTTCTGCGACCACTCGTAGTAGCTCACCGTCACGCCGCCCGCGTTCGCGAGGAAGTCCGGAACGACGGCAATCCCTCGTTCCTCGAGGATCCGGTCCGCCGTGGGGGTGGTCGGCTCGTTGGCGCCTTCGACCACCACCTTGCAGTCGATGCGCCGCGCGTTGTGCTCCCTGGTGATCACGCCGCCCAATGCCGCGGGGACGAGCCAATCGCACGGGACGCTCCACAGCTCGTCGTTGGAGACTGCCCGGCCCCCCGGCCACTCGGTGACGGGCCGTCCCGCCGCGGCGTGCGCGAGCAGTCCGGGGACGTCGAGCCCCGCCTCGTTCACGACCCCGCCGCTCACGTCGCTCACGGCGAGCACCATCGCGCCGGCTTCGGCGACGAGGAGGCGTGCGAGATGACTCCCCACGTTCCCGAACCCCTGAATCACGACGCGGCTGCCCTGGAGGGGGACGCCGAAGTCGCGGGCATATTCCGCCATCACGTACATCACGCCGCGGCCCGTCGCCTCCTCGCGCCCGAGCGAGCCGCCGAGCGACACCGGCTTGCCGGTGACCGCGGCGGGGGTGTAGCCGTGGCGGCTCGAGTATTCGTCGAGGATCCAGGCCATCACCTGCGCGTTGGTGTTGACGTCCGGAGCGGGAATGTCGCGGTAGGGGCCGAGCACGATGGAGATGCGCTGGGTGAAACGGCGGGTGAGCCGCTCCAGCTCGAGCTTCGAAAGCCGCTTGGGGTCGACGGTGACGCCGCCCTTCGCCCCGCCGAACGGGATGTCCATGAGCGCGGTCTTCCACGTCATGATGGTGGCCAGGCCCAGCACTTCGTCGTGGTCCGCCTCGGGGTGGTAGCGGATTCCCCCTTTGCAGGGGCCACGCGCGCCGTTGTGCTGGATGCGGTACCCCGTGAACACCTCGATGCGGCCGTCGTCCATCCGGACCGGCACCTCGACCTGCACCTCGCGGAACGGCGCCATCAGGATGCGCCGCATGTAGCTCTCGAGGTTGATCAGGTCGGCCGCGCGCTCGAACTGACTCTCCACGATGGCCTTGCCCGACATCGTGGCGCGGGCGGGGGGAGCGCTCACGAGCACCTCCGGGAAGGGGTCAGGCCGGGTGTAGCCGGCGGCCGGCGCACCGAGCCGCCGGGTGCTGGGCCTCGGACATCGCGTGCGCGGGGTTGGGCATGCGGAGGTGGCGCTGGCCGGCGTCGGTGAGAACGCCGATCACGTCGGTGCCCGCCTCCGCGGGGTCCTCGGCGGGGTGCTCCAGCACGAACGTGAGTCCGGAGCCGTGCTGTCGCACGGCGGCGCCGAGCTGCGCCCAGTTCGCGTCGGCCCCGAGCGGGCGCTCCGCCACGACGAGCGGCGTCGCCTCCGGATCGAACGCGCTGGGGGCGACGAGGGGGGCATTCAAGGAGCGCGCCAGCTGCTCCCAGGCGGGGAGCGCCGGCCCGAGGGCTACGACCTGGCCGAAGCGCCAGCCGGAGTCACGGGCCACCTCGAGGAACGCCTTGACGAGCACGGCGTCGCTCGGCGCTACGGGCCCCGCGTCGGGGGTCAGCACCACCGTTCCCGTGTCGGCGAACCAGCGCTCCGCGGGGCTCAGCTGGTCCGGCCGCCGCGGCGCGTAAAAGACGTAGCGCTGTGTGGCCGCGATCTCGCGCTCCGCCTCCTCCCGCTGCTCGCCGTGCTCCGCGGCCTGGGCGGCGCCCTCGAACGCCACCTCGGCCGCCTGGTAGCGCCCCGCGTCGCGCAGGATGCGGCCGCGCAACCGCAGCGTCTCCGTGTGGGGCTCGAGCGCGAAGGCGCGGTCGAGCGCCAGGAGGGCGCGGTTACGGTCGCCCAGACGATAGGCCGCGTACCCCAGCTCGTGCCATACGAGCGCGAGGTCGGGGTCCGATTCGACCGCTTGGTCCAGCACGGCGAGGGCCTCGCGGTAGCGACCGAGCTCCGTCAGGGCGGCGCCCTTCAGCGTGAGCGCGAACGCCGATTCGCCGAACTGCGCCGCCGCGCCTTCGGCCACGCGCAGCGCGTCGGCCGCGCGTCCGCCGCGCCGCAGCAGCTCGAAATACTCCGCCCAGCAGGGCTTGAGCAGGGGGTGTGAGGCGAGCACCGCGCGATAGGCGTCCGCCGCCTCGGTCACGCGCCCTTCCCGAGCCAGCCAGCGCGCGCGGGCCAGGGCCCGCTCGCTCGGCGCGTCGGGGAACAGCTCGTACTCGGCGGTCGTGCGCATGGCGGAGAATCTATCCGCCGCCGCATCGCTGGCTAGCGGCGCGTTGCCGGTCTAAATTCTTCGCGCCATGGACACGGACCGCCTGCTGCAACAGCTCACGGACTTTCTGCGCATCCCGTCCGTCTCGACGCTCCCCGCGCACAGCGCCGATTGCCGCGCCGCCGCGGAATGGGTCGCCGCGGAGTTGCGGCGATTGGGGTGCCGCGAGGTGCAGTTCCTCGCGAGTGGCACGCATCCCGTCGTGTGGGGAGTCGGGCCCGAGGTGCCCGGCGCTCCCACGCTCCTGCTGTACGGGCACTACGACGTCCAGCCGCCCGATCCGCTCGACGAATGGACCACGCCGCCGTTCCAGCCGAGCGTGCGCGACGGCAGGCTATTCGCGCGCGGCGCCGCCGACGACAAGGGGCAGGTCTTCTGCCTGTTGAAGGCGATCGAGGCGGCCGGCCGCCCTCCCGTGAACTTCCGGTTTCTCATCGAAGGTGAGGAAGAGTACGGCAGCCGCGTCCTGTTCGATCTGCTGCGACGCGAGCCCGAGCGCACCCGCGCGGACGCCGTGCTCATCGCCGACATGGCCTACGTGGCTCCCGGCTGGCCGGCGGTCTACACCGGGCTGCGCGGCCTCTGTTATGCCGAGATCACGGTTCGCTCGGCGAAGTCGGACCTCCACTCGGGGGAGTTCGGCGGTGCGGCGCCGAACGCGCACGAAGAGCTGCTGCGCCTACTCGGCCGGCTGAAGGGGCCGGACGGCAAGATCAACATCCCGGGGCTCTACGCCGCCGTGAAGCGCCCTACCAGGACGGAGCTCACCACCTGGAGAGGCCTGCCCTTCAGCGAGACCCAATTCCTGAAGCAGCGCGTGCAGGCGAAGGCCCTCGCGGGGCTGAAGCAGTACTCCGTGCTCGAGCGGCTGTGGGCCCTGCCCACCTTCGAGATCCACGGCGTCCTGGGTGGCTTCACCGGAGAGGGCGCCAAGACCGTCATCCCCGCGGAGGCGACGGCCAAGGTGAGCCTGCGGCTCGTTCCCAATCAGAAGCTGAAGACCGTGGAGCGGCAGCTGGCGGCGGCGGTGAAGCGACTCGCCCCACGCCGCGTGCAGGCGAGCGTCCGCTTCCTGCACGGCGCCGACCCGGCGGTCGTCCCGGTGGACCATCCGGCCTTCGGGCTCCTGGACCGTGCGTTTCGGGAGGTGGTGGGCCGGGGGACCGTCGCCGTGCGAGCGGGCGGCTCGATCCCCGTCGTGCCGGCGCTGGGGAAGAGCGGCGCGCCGGTCGTGCTCACGGGCATCGGCTTGCCCGACGACCGGCTGCACGCCCCGAACGAGAAGCTGGACCTGAAGCAGCTGTGGGACGGGATCAAAGTCTTCCGCAGGTTCTACGAGCTTCTGGGAGCAGAGGCGTAGCGGTTCAAACCCTGCGACTCTTGCCTTACGCTTTCTTGCTTAGGTTTCTCAGTCGATTTATCTCGTGCTGCGTTAAGCCCCGCCCCCCGTACCGCTCCTCCAGCCACGGGTCGCCCCGCATGTGGTACCCGTTCTGCTCCCAAAAACCGGGCATGTCCTGCTCCAGGAGCTCGAGGCCGCGCACCCACTTGGCGCTCTTCCAGAGGTAGAGGTGCGGCACGAGCAGGCGCGCGGGCCAGCCGTGCTCCGGCGTGAGCCACTCCCCGTCGTGCTTCAGGGCGATCAGGTTGTCCGGGCGGTCCAGGTCGGTGAGCGGCAGGTTGGTGGTGAATCCCTGCTCCGCGAGGACGAGGCAGTACTGCGCGTCGGCCCGGACGCCCGCCCGCTCGAGCAGTAGCTGCACCGCCACTCCCTCGAATGTGTTGCCGAGGCGGCTCCAGCGCGTGACGCAGTGCATGTCGCACCGCACGCTCTTGCGCGGCAGCGCGAGCAGCGCTTCGTAGCTCAGGGTGAACGGACGGTCCACCGCCCCGGAGACGGTGAACGTCCACCCTTGAGTGTCGACCCGCGGAACGTCGCCGTAGTGGAGGACGGGCCACTTGGTCGTTACGACCTGGCCGGGGGGAAGACGATCCTGCGACACGGACGACTTCTGTCGTAAGGCGTCGAGCAACTTGCTCACGTGTGATTTCCCAGGCTGAAGCCCAGACTCGGCGCGGCACTGTCCTGAAGGACAGGGTGCTTCAGCACAGGGTCTCGCCGAGCGCACCCTTCAGGGTGTGAGATACGACGGGCGACAGCTCTGCGGATGTCGCACTGACGCCGAACGCCCGCTCGAACCCCCGGACCACCGCCGCGAGCGTCTGCTCCCATACCGTTTCCCGCTTCCCGCGTCCCGCGACCGTTAGGGAGTCTTTTGGGGTTTCCCGTTCTACCGACGTCATCACGACCTCCGGAATCCCGCACGCCACGATGCGGTCGAACTGGGCGAGGTCCGTCGTCACGTTGAGGGCGAAGCCATGCCACGTGACCCATTGCTTCACGTGCACTCCGATGCTCGCGATCTTGCGGACGCCTCCCTCCCGGCGGACCCACACGCCGGTGTGGCCGGGGTTGCGCGCGCCCGCGACCCCGAGCTCCGCCAGCGCGTCGATCAGGGCCTGCTCGAGCGTGCGCAGGTACCAGTGCAGGTCCTTGCGGTACCCGGCGAGGTCGAGAATCGGGTAACCGACGAGCTGGCCGGGGCCGTGGTAGGTGACGTCGCCGCCCCGCTCCACTGCGAACACGTCGATCCCCTCGGACCGGAGCAGGTGGGTCTCGCGGGCGGTCCGGCCCAGCGTGAGCACGGGGGGATGCTCGAGCAGCAGGAGAACGTCCTGCGGGAGCCGGTCCTCGAGGCGCGCCTGGGCGAGGGCGCGCTGCCATGCGAGCGCCTCGGCGTACGGCACGACGCCCGCCCGGATCACCTCGATGCTCCGTCGGGTCACTCCGGATCCCTCAACGCATCGTCTCGGCTGCCTCGCGCGGCCCACGCGCTGGCTGCGCCACCGAGCACAAAGCTCGCGACTCCCCACACTGCGAGCCCGGCGAGGCCGAGCAGGCGGTCGATCGGCCAGGCGATGAAGCCCAGGAGCAGCGCGCCAACGGCCGATAGCGCTCCGATGACTCCGCGCTGCCACAGATTGTCCAGCCAGCGGCTGCGGTGCCAACCGAACGTCGCGCCGACCGCGAGGCCGGCCATGGTCCCGGCGAGAATCGGATCCGCGGCGCCCTCCTGGTAGTTCGGAGCGCTCACGTGGTGCTCCAGCGTTCGCACGATGACGAGAGCGGCTACGATGGTGCCCCCGCCGAGCCCAGCGCCGCACGCCAGTGCGCCGAGACCAATCGCGAGCGGGTCTTTCACAGGTGCACCACTCGGCCGAGGGAGTCCAGGGCCGCTTCGGCGACGGCCTCTGACATCGTGGGGTGGGCGTGGATGGCGAGCTCGACCTCCTCCACCGTGTACTCGTTTTCGCGGGCTACCGCCAGCTCGTGGATCAGCTCCGAGGCGGGGCTCCCGACGATGTGTGCCCCCAGGATCTCGCCGTACTTCTTGTCCCGGATGAGCTTCACGAAGCCTTCGGTCTCCCCCGTCCCCCGCGCGCGCCCGTTCGCCGAGAAGGGGAATCGTCCGACGACGTAGTCGAGCTTGCGCTCCCTGCACTGGTCCTCGGTGAGACCGATGCTCGCGACCTCGGGGTGGCAGTACGTCACGCTGGGGACGTTGTCGTACTTGATCGGGTGCGGCTTGCGCCCCGCGATCTGCTCGGCCACGACTACGCCCTCGCGGAACCCTTTGTGCGCCAGCATCGGCGGGCCCGCCACGTCGCCGATCGCGTAGACTCCCGGCGTGGTCGTCTGGAGGCTCGGATCGACCTTGATGAAGCCGCGATCGTTGAGCTGCACGCCGGCTTCCTTGAGGCCGATGTTCTCGGTATTGACGGCGCGGCCAGCGGCCATCAGGACGACCGCGGCCTCCACCTTCTGCTTGCCGCCGTTGGCCTCGATGTCCAAGGCGACCCGGTCCTTGCCGACGTTCGCCTTCGTCACCTTCGCCCCCGCGAGCACTTCGATGCCCCGCTTCTTGTAGCTCTTCGTCAAGGCGTCCGAGGCTTCTGCATCCTCGAGCGGCAGGATGCGAGGCAGGACTTCGATGAGCGTCACCTTTGTACCGAAGGCTTGGAAGATGTCGGCGAACTCCATCCCCACCGCTCCGGCGCCGACGACGGCCAGGGACGCAGGTGCCTGCTCCAGGAACAGCGCCTCATCGGACGAGATCACGGTGGTCTTGTTGATCTCGAGCCCGATCTGCGGCAGCCCCTTCACCCGGGAGCCCGTCGCGATGATCACCGCCTTCCGCGCCTCGTACCCGTCGCTCCCGACCTTCACTTTCTTTCCTGGCTGGAGCACACCCGTTCCCTTCACGACCGTCACCTTGTTCTTCTTCATCAGAAACTCGACGCCCTTCGAATTCTGGTCGCTCACCCGGCGGGAGCGCTGCATGGCGACGCCGTAGTCCGTCTTGACGGCGCCCGCCTCGATGCCGAACTCCTTCGCCTCACGCAGCAGCTTGGCGATGTAGGCCGAATGCAGCAGCGCCTTGGTGGGGATGCAGCCGATGTTCACGCATACTCCGCCCAGCTTCTCTTTCTCGATCAGCGCGGTCGCCAGGCCCAGCTGCGCAGCGCGGATGGCAGCGACGTAGCCCGCAGGGCCGCCGCCGAGGATCAACACGTCGAACTGGTTCGCCACTGGAGTCCCCTTAGAGCAGCATTGCGAGTGGGTTCTCGAGCATCTGCTTCAGCGCCTTCAGGAACACCGCCCCCGTCGCTCCGTCGATGACCCGGTGGTCACAGCTGAGCGTGAGCCGCACGCGCCGCCGCGCCACGATCGTGCCGTCCGCCACGACAGGCTTCTGCGTGACCGATCCGACGGCGAGGATCGCGGCCTCCGGCGGGTTGATCACCGCGGTGAACTGGTCGATGTCGAACATGCCGAGGTTCGAGACCGAGAACGTGGACCCGGTGTATTCCTCGGGCCTGAGTCGCCGGTTGCGGGCCCGCTGCGCGAGATCGTGCGCCTCCCGGCCGATCTCCCGCAGGCTCTTCCGGTCGGCATGGCGGATCACCGGCGTGATGAGGCCATCCTCGACCGCCACGGCCACGCCCACGTGCACCTCGTTCCAGTAGCGGATGTGATCGTCCTGGAACCACGCGTTGCAGGCGCGGTGCCGCGTGAGGGCCAGCGCCGCGGCCTTGACGACGATGTCGTTGAACGAGATCCGCCCCTCGTCCCCGAGGTCGCGGTTCAGCGCCTCGCGCGCCTCGGCGGCGCGTTCCATGTCGACCTCGGTCGTGAGGAAGTAGTGCGGCACGGGACCGAGCGACGCGGCGAGGCGTTTCGCGATCGTTTTCCGGATCTGCGTGAGGGGGACGTCTTCGTACGAAGCGTCGGTGCGCGAAACGGAGACGGGGGACGGGGGAGGGGGGACGGGTGCAACCGGAGCCGAGGCCGACACCGTCGCGGCCGGGCGGGCCGCAGCGGTCTCGAGATCCCGCCGTACGACACGACCGCCGGGCCCCGACCCCGTGAGCAACTTCAGGTCGACGCCGGACTCCTTGGCCATGCGCCTGGCGAGCGGCGACGCCTTGACGGGGGCGGCATCGGCTGCAGCAGCGGCTGGGGGTGAGTGACGAGGCGCGGGGGACGGGGCGGGCACGGTCGCTGCGGGCGACGGCGCCACCCGTCCCTCGTCCCCGGTCCCCCGTCCCGCCCCGAGGGGCTCCCCCGGCGCAACGATGACCGCGAGCTCCTTTCCCACGGGCACCGTTTGCCCTTCCGCTGCCGACACCTGCCGCAGGATCCCGTCCGCGCGCGCCTGCAGATCCATGATCGCCTTGTCGGTCTCGACCTCGGCGAGCGTGTCCCCCGCCTTGACGGCGTCGCCCTCGTGCTTGTGCCATTTGACGAGGCGCCCCTCCTCCATCGTAGGCGAGAGCGCCTCCATGAAGACGGTGGTGGCCATCGTCAGTCGAGGTAGCAGACCCGCCGCGCTGCGGCGACGATCTTCTCCGGGCTGGGCTTCGCCGCGCGCTCGAGCTGTCTGTTGTAGGGCATGGGGACGTCCGCTTGAGTGACGCGCAGCACGGGCGCGTCGAGGGAGTCGAACGCCTCGCGCTGGATGATGTCGACGACCTGCGCGCCGATGCCGCAGTGGGGCCACCCTTCCTCCGCCACGACGCAGCGGTTCGTCTTGGCGACCGACGCCACGAGCGTCTGCTCGTCCATCGGCCGCAGCGAACGGAGGTCCACGACTTCGGCCGAAACCCCCTGCTGCTGGAGCTGCTCCGCGGCCTTCAACGCCGGCACGACCGTCTTGGAGTGACACACCAACGTCACGTCGGTGCCCGCGCGCTTCACGTCGGCCTTCCCGATCGGCACGACGTGCTCGCCCTCGGGGACGTCCCCTTTCGTGTTGTAGAGCATCTCACCCTCGAGCACGATGACCGGGTTGTCGTCGCGGATCGCCGCCTTGAGCAGGCCCTTGGCGTCGGCCGGCGTCGCCGGCGCGACCACCTTCAGGCCCGGGATGTGGGCGAGCCAGCTCTCCCACGCCTGGGAGTGCTGCGCCGCGAGCTGCAGCGCCGCCCCGTTCGGCCCCCGGAACACGATGGGGATCGGCACCTGGCCGCCCGATTCGTAGAGGATCTTCGCCGCCGAGTTCACGATCTGGTCGAGCGCCAGCACGGCGAAGTTCCAGGTCATGAACTCGACGACGGGGCGCAGGCCCGCCATCGCCGCGCCCACGCCGACGCCCGCGAACCCGAGCTCGGCGATCGGCGTGTCCACGACGCGCATCGGCCCGAATTCCTCCAGCAGCCCGCGGCTCACCTTGTAGGCGCCTTGATAGACCCCCACCTCCTCGCCCATGAGGAACACGCTGGGATCGCGCTGCATCTCCTCGCGCAGCGCCTGGTTGAGCGCGTCCCGGTAGGTGAGGGTCGGCATGTCACTCCACGAGCACGTGGCTCGTGAGCTCGGAGAGATCGGGGTCGGGGCTCTGATCGGCGAACTGCACGGCGGCCTCGACCACGGCGCGTACCTCGGCGTCGAGCGCGTCCAGCGCGGCGTCGTCGAGGGCACCCTCTTCCTTCAACTTCAGCACCAGCAGGGAGATCGGGTCGCGCTTCTTCTGCTCCTCCACCTCTTCTTTGGTGCGGTACACGCCGTGCAGCGGGTCGGACATCGAATGGCCCATGAAACGATAGGTGCGCACCTCGAGCAGCGTGGGATGCCCCGTCTTGCGGGCGCGCTCGGCGGCGCGCTCCGTCGCTCCGTAGACGGCCATGACGTCCATCCCGTTCACGAGCTCGGCCGCCATGTCGTAGCTGCACGCGTGCTCGACGACGTCCGTGACCGCGGCCACCCGCTCGAACGCGGTGCCCATGCCGTAGCGGTTGTTCTCACAGCAGAAGATGATGGGGAGCTTCCAGACGGAGGCCATGTTGAGGGCTTCGTGGAAGGCGCCGATGTTGACCGCCGCCTCCCCGAAGTAACAGAGACAGATCTGGTCCCCGCCCCGGTACTTGATCGCGAACCCCAGTCCCGCGGCGAGCGGGATGTGACCGCCGACGATGCCGTGGCCGCCCATGAAGCGCCGGCCGGCGTCGAACAGGTGCATCGACCCACCCTTGCCGCGCGAGCAGCCCGTCGCCTTGCCGAACAGTTCCGCCATCACCGCGTTCGCCGGGACGCCGCGCACCAACGCCTGGCCGTGCTCGCGGTAGGAGCAGATCACGTAGTCGTCGTCGCGGAGCACGGCGAGGGACCCCGCCGCCACCGCCTCCTGCCCGATGTACAGGTGACAGAAGCCGCCGATCTTGCCGAGCGCGTACGCCTCGGCGGCCTTTTCCTCGAAGCGCCGCACCAGCAGCATCTGGCGCAGCATGCGGCGCTGCAGGTCGAGCAGTGCCTCGTCCTTCGCGGGCTGGGCCGTCGCCGTGGCCATGCGGAGCGCGGTCGGGGTCAGGCGGACGCCGTCGCGCGCTCGACCTGCTCCCACGCGTGGTAGCTCGAGCGCACCAGCGGGCCTGACTCCACGTGGCGGAAGCCCATCGCGACGCCCAGCCGCTTCAGCTCGCCGAACTCATCAGGGGTGTAGTAGCGCGTGATCGGGAGGTGAGCGGCGGAGGGCCGCAGGTACTGGCCGAGCGTGAGAATGTCGACCCGCTGGGCGCGCAGGTCCTGCATCGCGGCCAGCAACTCATCCCATTCCTCGCCCAGCCCGCAGATGATGCCCGACTTGGTGAGGAGCCCGGGATCGAGTTCCTTGGCCCGGCGCAGCAGCTCCAGCGCCCTGGAGTAGCGCCCCCCGGGCCGCGCCAGACGATACAGCCGCTCGATCGTCTCGAGGTTGTGGTTGAGGATGTCCGGACGCGCCGCGACGGCGATGCGCAGTGCCGCCTCGCTCCCCTTGAAGTCCGGAATCAGCACCTCGACCGAGGTCTCGGGGAGCCGCCGTCGGATCTCGGCGACGCACGCCGCGAAGGTCTCCGCCCCACCGTGCGGCAGGTCATCGCGGTCGACGCTCGTGATCACGACGTGCTTCAGGCCCATCCGGGCCACCGCTTCGGCGAGCCGTGCGGGCTCTCCCGGATCGAGCGGACGCGGGGTCCCGTGGGCGACCGCGCAGTAGGCGCAGTTCCGCGTGCACACGTCGCCCAGGATCATGAACGTGGCCGCTCGGTGCTCCCAGCACTCCCCGATGTTGGGGCAGTGCGCTTCCTCGCATACCGTGTGCAGCTGGAGGTCCCGCATCAGGTGCTTCAGCGCCAGGTAGTTCGGTCCGCCGGGGGCCTGGACCCGGAGCCACGCCGGCTTGCGGAGCGGCGCTGCGGGGGCCGCCGGGGCGCGGGGAGAGGGGGGCGTGAGTTGAACGAGGGGCGCGGCCATCAGGACAGCGGAAGATAGTCGCTACGGGAACAGCGGGGTAGGAGTGTTTTCAACCATCCGGTTGATCCGTATCCTCTTTCAAGCGGCGCAGATGCCGCTCCAGGTCCGCATCGCTCGACAGCAAACCGTCGGCGATGTCGGCGATCTCCTCCGCGTCCTTCCACTGCCGCTCCAGCGCGGCCACCTCCGCCTGCTCGTCCACGGCCATCTCGAGCGCGAGCCGGCGGTCGGAGGCGAGACTGCGCAGCGTCAGCTCGCTCCGCGCGACGCCGCGGATCAAGCGATCGGGGCCGCCCGCAGCTTCCACGAGGCGCGCGGCATCTGCGGCGCGCTGGCGTCCGCCGCGCGCGAGGTTGAGATAGGTGAGGCCGCGGCGCAGCGCCGCTGCGGCGTCCGGGCCGGTGAGCATCGCCGCTTCGCTGCCGCAGGTCGGGCACGTGAGGAGCAGAGCCAGGTCCGCCTGCTGCGTGGCCGTGAGCCGCGCCCGCGCGACCTGCCTGGCGCGCAGCAGCAGTACGGTCCCGCAGTGCTCGCACACCGGAGGCTCGACGAGCTCGATCCGGCGCCGCCCCACCATCCCCGTGTAGATCGATCGGGCGATGTTGGGCATGTTCCAGACGAACACGCCGAACGATCCGCCCGCCGCGGCGTTGACCGCGACGGCCACGCCGAGCGCGGCGACGGTGAGGGGCAGGACGAATTTCAGCTGCTCGCGCCGCCTGGCCTTGAGGCGCTCGCCGTATCGCCACGTCGCGAGCTCGAGCCGCGGCGGCTTGCCCACCTGCACGAGGTCGTACGCCCGCCACCGGATCAGGGCGACCTGCGCGGTCGCGGCGGCGACGCGGCCTTCGCGCGCCGCGCGACCCAGCGCCTCGACCTTCTCCCAGCGCTCTTCCAGGGGTGCGAGATTCCAGCGGCTGCACTTGGGGCAGATCACCCACAGCCGGCCCTTCCACTCGTCGAACGCGAGGCGCCGCCCGACCCCGAGCCCCGAGGGGCCACCGTCGCCGTCCAGCTTGCCGTTGCAAAACGCGCAGGTCGTGTACATGAGGGGGAGACGTGAGTACCAGTTGTGAGCCGTAAGTCTTAAGCCTTACGGCTTAAGACTTACGACTGGAAGCGTCCTATCTCCAACGCCGCGATGTCCACGTCGGTTTCTCCTCGGGCCAGGAGGTCGCCGGTGATCTCACCCGTCAGCGACGCCAACAGCACGCCGTTGCGGCCGTGGCCGGTGGCGTACCACAGGCGCTGGACGTCGGGATCGGGCCCGAGGATGGGTCGACCGTCCGGCGTCCCGGGACGGAGGCCCGCCCACATCCGCATGACGGGCTGGGTCTCGAGCCCGGGCAACAAGCGGACGGCGCCGCGGAAGATCTGCGCGAGCCCCTCGTTCGTGACTCGGCTGTCGAAGCCCGCTCGCTCCATGGTGCTGCCGAGCAGCGCGGCGCCACCGCGGGCGAGTACGTAGCAGTGGTCGTGGTAGAGAATCGCCGGCGGCCCGCCGGGCCAGGGGACGGCGGCCATCTGCCCCCGCACGGGCTCCACGGGGAGTGGGCGCGGCAGGCCGCGCACCTCCGCGGACCACGCGCCGGCCGCGATGACGACGTGCTCCGCCGCGGTCGCGCCGGTCGCCGTGACGACCCCGGTCGCGCGGCCGCCCTCGCGACGCACCTCCTCGACCCGTTCCGGGATGAGCGCAGCGCCCAGACGTCGCGCGTCGGCGAGGCAGGCGCGCGTCAGTGCCTGCGGATCCACGGTGCCGTCTTCGGGGGCGAACAGGGCGCCGTGGCAGTCGGGCGCGGCCCCGGGCCAGCGCTCGTGAACGTCGGCGGCGGCGAGCCAGTCGCAGCGCAGGCCGGCCTGCCGCTGCCGGGCCACCGCGTCCTTGAGCTGATCCGCTTCCTTGTCGTCGAGGGCGATCGCGGCGATGCCGCCGGCCCAGAAGCCGATGTCGATCCCGGTCGTGTCCCCGAGCTCGGCGGCGAGGCGCTCGTACTGGTCGCGCGAGCGCACGGCGAGCGCCACCAGCCCGTTGTCGAGGGGCTCGATCTGGGCGGCCAGCATGCCGGCCGAGGCGGGGGACGCCGCCGCGGGGTCGGGTCCGGGCTCGAAGATGCCCACCGCGAGCCCGCGCAACGCGGCGGCCCGGGCGCAGGCGGCCCCGATGACCCCGCCGCCGATTACGGCGACGTCAACCGCGCGCATGCGCTGGCGCTCGCATGAAACCCGAGGCTACATTCCGGCGTACGGCCCGGTCGACCGGGCCTCACGGAGGGCACCATGTTCCGGAGCATATTCGGGTTCGCCATCTTCGCCGTGCTGGCATGGCTGGGCCTGAAGATCGTGTTCGGCATTCTCGGCGGTCTGATCGGTTTGGCGATGACGATCCTGTGGCTCGCCGCACTCGGCTTCCTGTTCTATCTCGTGCTGCGGGTGGTCAGTCCGAGCACCGCCGACAAGATACGCGACATGATCAAGGGGCGCCCGGCGGACGCCTAGTCCCGTTCCGACTCGTTTTCCCGAGCGGCTTACGGCGCTCCCCCGTAACAGTCGGAACGGGACTAGCGGTCCCAGGGCAGCACCTGGCTGGAATGGACGTGCACGATCCTCCAGCCGTTCGGCTTCTCTTCGCAGATGAACGTCGCGCGGCCGGCCTCGGCGACGTTCTGCTGTGAGCTGGTCCAGCGGTAGTCCACCATCACCCAGGCAAATCGGCCCTCCAGGGTCACCGTCGCGGCGGCGACGGTGATCCGGCCGCCGTGGCCCACGCCCGCGAACCGCGGCGCGGCGAAGCGCGCGCGGGCGTTCGCCACGACGAGCGCGTCCGGGGCGTAGAGCGTGTCTGCGGCGCGCTCGCCCGCGGCATCGAGCGCGAGCGCCTGGCGCGCGATGGCCTGCATCTGGTCCGGCAGACCCGCGGCGACGGCCTGGGCACCAGGAACGCCGACGCGGCGCGTGTGCGTGACGCAGGCCGCAAGCAGCGTCAAGGCGAGGGACGCCGCGCGCCTAGCGGCCATCCAGGCGTTGCAACACCGCCCAGCACAGGAGCGGGATCACGATCTCGTGGTGCCCGGTGAGTTGGATGCCGCGGCCGCCGCCCTGGGTCGGTCGCTCCACGACGTTCACGCGCGGGCGGTAGTGACGCTGCATGTCGCAGTCGCAGGCGGTGAACGCGGTGGGCTTCCCGGCGTTGAGGTTGCGCGCCACCGTGAGCGCCTTCAAGAACACCTCCGGCATGACGACGGCGCTGCCGAGGTTCAGCACTACGCCGCCGTCGTGGAGCGCCGGCAAGACTCCGGCGAGGCGCCGGAAGTCCCGGTAGCTCGTGGCGCCCAGCGCGGCGCCGTCGGCGCTCGGATGCTGGTGGATGATGTCCGCGCCGATTGCGGCGTGCACGGTCACAGGGACCCCCTGCGCGGCGCAGGCGACGAGCACCGAGGCGCTCGGGGCGGCCGGGGACCGGCGCCGCTCCAGGTAGTCGGCGAGCGCTTCGCCCATGCCGTGCTCGCGGCGCGCGCCCTCGGTGATGGCCGCGTTCATCTCGCGCCCCGTTTCCTCCGCCATCCCGAACGTACCGTCCGCCAGGCCTGCCGCGACGTCCTCGCTCGTGCCCCCGTAGGCCGCGAGCTCGAAGTCGTGGATCGCCGCGCTCCCGTTCATCGCGACGTGCGTCACGGCCCGGCGCCGCAGCAGCTCGATCAGGAGCGGGCCGAGGCCGACTTTGATGACGTGTCCGCCCAGCATCGCGACGACGGCGCGCCGGCCCGCCGCCGCGGCGATCTGCTCGGCGACGTAGCGCAGATCCGTGACCGCCAGCACGGCGGGCAGGGAGTCCCAGAAAGCGGCGAAGCTCTTGTCACGGCCGGGAGCGCGGGCGAGGAGGGAGGGGTCGACTCTGTTGGGGCGCGCGGCGATGGGGACGGTCTTGAGGCGGGCGAAGTCCGCCTCGGGGTAGTCGGTCATGGACGCTCCGGGAGACTGTACTCCTTGAGCTTCAGGGTCACCTGGCCGAACGAGAATTTGGACTGCATCCCGAGCATGATGCGCGGCTGCTCGACGGAGAGCCAGATGCGGGTGTCCTGCTTCTCACCCAGGATGCCGCCCGCGTTGGGGATCTTCGGCCGGATCACGATCGCATCCCACTTGCGCCCGGCGACGCCGACGCGGTCCCGGCCCAGCACTTCGACGATGACCGGATTCTTCTCCGGGCGGAAGTAGCGACGGAACTCGTAGCGCTTCCCCCGCTCGAGCGGCACGGTACGGATCCAGTAGAGGAAGGCCGCGTCGTCCAGCGGCTCCTCCACCGTGGGGGCCGTGGTGTCCGCCCCCGCCTCGCGATAGAAGCCCGAGTCGGGGAAGACGTCGAACTCGCGCTGCCAGGACTTGCCCTTCTCCTCGGTTCGGTTGACGAAGCGGCGCGTCCGGAAGTCCCCGCGTCCCACCCACGATTCCAGCGTCTGGTGCAGGCTGTACCACAGGGCCCCACCCGTGATCTCAAACAGCAGGTGCACCGTCTCGCTGCCGCGCAGCGTATCGATGGCGGCGACCTGCAGCGTCGCCTCGCCGACGTTGAAGGGCCCGTACTTGGCGCTGTAGGTGAAGCGCTCGCCCACGGGGAACGGGACGGCAGGCGCGGGTCGCGCGGCGGCGGCGCTGGAGTTGCCCGCGCGGGTCCGGTCCGTGGAATCGGACTGGGCGCGCAGCCCGAAGGCGCACAGCAGCAAGGCGGCTCCGGCGTGGCGCGCCGCCCGGATCACCGGCCGGGCGCGCCAGGCCGCGAGCAGTTCGTGGAGCGGTCGCACGCGGGAGGGTCGCTGCACCAGGTCGTAGCGCGCGGCCGCCGGGATCGGGTCCAGGCGCCGCGCGTGCGGAACGAGGCGCGCGAGCAGCTCCGCGTTGGCGCACCAGCCCTCGGTCGTGAGCAGAGGCGCGGGGGGAGCAGCGGGGGCGGACTGCTCCGCCCGCAGGGCCTGGCGCAGCACGATCAGCCGCAGCGCCACGAAGCCCGAAATGGTGTCGTGCAGTCCCGGGAGCCGCAGCAGCCGGGGGGCCCAGCGGCGCGCCAGGCGCAGGGCGCGGGACCCGCCGCGCTCCTCGAGCAGCTCGCCCACCACGAGATCCGCGCCCGACTCGAGCCGCTTCACCATCTCCTCCATCGCTTCCGGGGAGTGCACGAAGTCGGCGTGCAGCGTGATGGCGCAGTCCCGCTTGGGCCGGTCGGTACGCTGCAGGGCGAGCCGCAGCAGCTCCTCCAGGCTCCGCGCGTAACCCTGGCGCTGCTGGTGGGTGATCGTGGTCATCGGCAGCACCTTGGCGTACGATGCGAGCAACTGGGCCGTCCCGTCGGTCGAGGCATCGTCGAGGACGAGCAGCTGGTATTCGCGCGGGAAGGCACTGAACACCTGGCGCACCTTCCAGAGCACCAGGCCCGCCGTCTTGGCTTCGTTGTGCACCGGCACGCAAACGTAGATCATGGCCCTGCAATCTAGACGAGCAGCTTGTACACGGCCAAGACACCCGCGGCCATGGCGGACGCCGTGAACCGTGTGGGAAGGGAGAAGGCCGAACGGTGGTCGAGCGCGGCCACGACCTTGCGCGCCAGCGCGTCGTCGTCGCCCACCGGCACGAGCCACTCGGCGGGGACCACCTCGGGGAGCCCACCCGCGCGGGTGGCGACGACGGGCTTCCCCAGAGCGAGCGCCTCCAGTACCACGCTGCCCAGGCCTTCGGCGCGCGAGCTCATCACGCACACGTCCGCTTCCGCCAGCAGGGCTTCCGGTCGATCGACGTAGCCCGGGAGGTGGACGCGGTCCCCCACGCCGAGCGCGCGGATCTGCGCCTCGAGCGCCCGCCGCAGGCCGCCCTCGCCCGCGATCACCCAGTGGAGATCGGGGCGTGCGGTCCGGGCCCGCGCCGCCGCGCGCAGCAGCGCGGGCTGGTCCTTCGCGGCCTCCAGCGCCGCCACGTTCACGGCGAGCGGCGTCCCTTCCGGGAGGCCAAGCGTGGCGCGGATTCCGCAGTGCGCCGCGGCCGCCCGGCGTACCTCGTCGGGGTCGACGCCGGACGGAATCACGCGAATCGTGGCGGCCGCTACGCCCGCGGCCACGAGCACGCTCCGCACCGCCTCGGAGATGACGATGACGAGATCGGCATGGAATAGCGCGCTGCGAGATCGGACGGGGAACACGACGCGGTGCGTGGCGACGAGGCGCGGCGCGGACCCGGCGCCCAGCCACGCCAGGCCGCGACGCGCCCACACGGCCAGGCCCAGCGCGTGGCCGTCGTGCGCGTGGATCACGTCGGGCCGGAACTCCAGCGCTTCCACGACGAGGCGCCACGCGGCGCGCGGGTCGAGTCCCATGGTCCAGGGCACCTCCCGAACGCGCACGCCGTCCCTGGCGGCGCGCCGTGCCAGCTCGCTCCCGTGTTTCGTCAGGAGGCGCTGCTCCACGTCGGGGGAGCGTGCGAGCTCGCGCGCCAGCAGGCGAACCTGGTTCTGGCCGCCGCGCCAGACCCGGCCCGAGTCCGCGTGGAGGACCCGCACACCCGTCAGCGCGGCTGCGGTGCGGCGGCCCCGAGCACCTGCCGCAGCTCGGCGAGGGTGAAGGGCTTGTGGAGGTAGGGGCGACCGAGGCTCTCGAGGAAGCGGAGGGTGTCGCCGCGCACCGTGTCACCGGTGGCGAAGATGACGCGCTCGGCCGTGCGGGGGTCCTGACGCGCCAGCTTGTGGTACATGTCGCGGCCGCCGAGGTGGGGCATCCGCAGGTCGCAGATGATGACGTCGAAGGCCCCTACCAGCGCGCGCTCGAGCGCGTACTGGCCGTCGCTCGCCACCTCGACCGTGTGCCCCCAGCTCTCGAGCGTGGCGCTCATGTAGTGCAGGATGGGGGGCTCGTCGTCCACCACGAGGACGCGCAGCTTGCGGGCCGGCGCCCCGGGCTCCGCAGCGCGCTCGGGCTCCGCAGCGGGTGGGGTGGTGCCCGGCAGCTCCACGATGAACGTGGCGCCCGCGCCCGGCTTCGCTTCGAGCGTGAGCCGCCCGCCGTGCTCCTTCAGGATACCCTGGCAGATCGAGAGGCCGAGCCCGGTGCCCTTGCCCTCGGGCTTCGTGGTGAAGAAGGGCTCGAACACGCGCGCCGCGATCTCCTCCGGGATGCCGGGCCCGCTGTCGGTGACGCTCACGGCCACGCCGTCCAGCCAGCGCTTGGCTGTCACCCAGATCCGGCCCCCCTGGCCGGTCTCGGCGATGGCCTGCGCCCCGTTGTTGATGACGTTCACGAACACCTGCTTGATCTGGTTGCCGTTCACCTCGACGTCCGGCAGGCCGGCCTCCACCCGCAGCGTCGCCTCGATCCGGCTTGCCATCAGCTGGTTCGCGAGCAGCTGCAGCGTGGACTCGAGGATCGGCTTGATCGGCTGCCGCCGCCGCTCCCCCTCCTGGCGCCGCGCGAAGGAGAGCAGGTTCTTGACGATCGTCGCCGCGCGCTCGGCCTCCTGACGGATCACCTGCAGCGGCTCCGCGAGGCGCTCGGGCACCTCCCCCGCCTCGGCCAGGAAGTCGCTGAAGCCCACCACCGAAGCCAGGGGGTTGTTCAGGTCGTGCGCCACGCCGGCGATCAGTTGACCTATGGCGGACATTTTCTCAGACTGTATGAGCTGGTCCTGCAGACGGCGCTTCTCGGTTTGGTCCTCGAACACGAGGACCGCGCCGCCGTCGGCTTCGGTGGTCGGGTAGGCCGTGAGCAGCAGGATCCGCTCGCCGGCGCGGACCTCGACGGACGTGTTGCCCGGATCGGCGAGCGCGCGCATCACGGGGTCCGCCCACACGGGCGGGAGCAGGCCGAGCCAGGGGCGTCCGGGGAGCGCGGTGACCGCGGTGCCGACGAGTCCCGCGAAGATGCGGTTGGCCCGGCGGACGACGCCCCGCGCGTCGAGAATGCAGATCGCCTGGGTGATGGCGTCGACCGTGCGCTCCCACTCGCGCTTGCCGCTCGAGAGCAGCTCGACGAGGCGGGCGTTCTCGAGTGCGATGGCGGCCTGGGCCACGACCGCCGCGATGATCATCTGCTCGGCTTCGCCGAACGCCCCGGCCCGTCCGGCAGCGAGCGAGACCGCCCCGATCGCGCGCCCGCCGGCGATGAGGGGCGCGCCGCTCCAGGAGGCCGGCGCCGCGTCGCCCAGTTCGACGCCGAGGCGGGCGGCTTCAGCGGCCACGTCCCGCGTGAACGCCAGCGGCCCGCGCCGCAGCGCGAGCTGTAGCAGCGGGTCATCCGTCACGGTCGGGACGGAAGCGGAGTCGTAGGCTACGGCCAGCCGGTTGGTCTCGACGTCGAGCAGGACGATCGAGAGGCGATCGGGCTGCAGCAGCTCGGTCAATGCTCGGGCCACGAGCTCGACGACGGTGCTTGGCCGGAACGCGCCTGCGAGCTCGCGGGACAGCGTGGTGAGGCGCTCGAGCAGCGCCAGCGCCACCCGGGGAGTCGCAGCATCGATCGGAGGTATCGTCATGATCCTGGCCAACGTGCGCGGTCGGCTGCGGGGCCCGGACTTCCGTGTGGTGATCCTCGCCCTGTCGCGCGGCGACGCGCGACGGCGCGCGCGATACGAGCGCTTCCTGGTCGAGCAAGGCCCCGACCGGCTGCTCGACGAGCCGGGCCTGCTCGAAGGCCTGCTCGCGATCCGGTCCCTGGCCGTCCCTTCACCGCCGCTCTTCACCTACGTGGCGGTGCGCCACGTGCTGCTGGCGGCGGGCATCGACGACCCCGAGCTCGCCGACTACCTCGCCGCCCTGTTGCTGGAGTTCGGCGACCACGGCCGCCACGCCAAGATCCGCGCCGTGGACGACGATTCCTACCATTACCTCGTCGACATCGTGGCCGATCTCGGCGACGAGGACGACTCCGGCGAGCGCGGCCTCCTGTTGCGGGCGCACCTGGGTAACTACAGCCTGTGGCTCGCCGGGCTGTTTCCGGATTACATCGCCGCGCGCCGCACGCGCGCCGGCGGGCCCGACCTCCCCTACTACGACGAGTTGGGCCGCCAGGGGTACCGGCTGGCCTCCGAGCACCGGCTCGCCGAGCGCTTCGGCGTCGCGTCGATCTACCGCGCCGCGGCCGCCCGCTTTCCCGCGCTGCGCCAGGCCTTCAACCGCCTGAGCGACCGCGTGTTCTTCCCGGACGCGGCGTCCCCCGACAAGATACTGCGGAACCTGTAGAGACATCAGTCGTCAGACATCAGACATAAGAACGTCCTTCGGCAATCGCTGATGTCTGACGTCTGACATCTCACTCGTCCAGAAACCGCGTCGGCACCCGCGTCGCCGCCTGCACCAGCTCCTCGGCCGATTTCACGAACCGCACCACGATCGGCAGCGAGCCCTTGAGCGCGAGCTTGCGCTGCATGATCCCGGCGATCGGGCCCAGCTCCTTGCGGATCACGCGCTTCCAGTGGGCGTAGTCGCCCGCGATGACGAACGGTGCCCGATCCGCTTCCACCTGCGTCACGACCTTCGCCTCGCGGCACGTCCCGCGTTCCAGGTCGAGCCAGATCCCGACCGCTACGGCGATCCCGATCTCGGGCTGCGGGTTCACCACGAGCGCGACGGCGCCGTGGGTCCATTCCACGGACGCCGCACGGTAGCCGTCGCTCGCGTTGATCTCGTTGCCGTAGGCCGCCACCCACTCGGGCGACGGGAAGGCGAGATTCATCCTAACAGGACTCCCTGCGGTCGTGCGAGCGCCTGCGCGAAGCCGCGGAACAGCGCGCCTTCCACCTCGTCCTCGGGGTGCCACTGCACGGCGAGCATCCAGGGCTCGCCCGCCGCCGCGGGCTCCGCGGCCTCGATCACCCCGTCGTCCGCCCACGCGGTGGCGACGAGGCCGGGTGCGAGGTCACGCACCGCCTGATGGTGCCGGCTGTTCACCGAGCCGCGCTGCATCCCGATGGTGCGAAACAGGCGCGAGTCCGGGGCGACCTCGAGGCCGTGGCGCGACGTTTCGTTCGCGTGGTCGATCGGGCCCGGTCGCTCGCTCGGCAGGTCCTGATACAGCGTGCCCCGGAGCGCGACATTGACAATCTGAATCCCCCGGCAGATCGCGAGGATCGGCAGCCCGCGCTGCCGCGCGCCCGCGATGAGCGCGAGCTCCATCGCATCGCGCCCGCAATCGGTGTCACCGAGCATGGGATGCGGCGCCGCGCCGTAGCGCGCCGGATCGACATCCTCACCGCCCGTCAGCACGAGCCCGGCGACCGCATCGAGCAGGGGGCCGGCCGCTTCGGGGGCGAGCTGGGGCGGGACGATCACGGGCACGAGTGCCGCGCCGGCGAGCGCCCGCACGTAGGCCACGTTGAGCGCCGCGCGCTCGACGCCCTCGTCACGGTGGCGCCGGGCAGTGACGGCGACGACGTGGCTCACCGCGCCTCGGGCGCCGCCGCTCCGAGCAACGGGCACCGCGGGTTGTTCACGCTGGGCCAGTCCACCCGCACACCGTAGAGGGGGATCGTCTTTTCGCCGTTCGGGCCCCCCGTCACGGTGCCGAGCCGGGGATAGCTCTTCGGCGGCTCCGACTCGTAGATAAGCACACCCATGGCCCGCTGCGTCGAGTCGTCCACGACGAGCAAGGCGTAGGTCGCCGTGACCGGGAACTCCGCCTTCTCGAACCCCATGACGAGCAGATCCTTCTGGTAGGCGACGAGCACTTCGCCCTGCGGCGGCGTCGCGGCCACCCGCGCCGGCAGCGAGGGGGGCAGCCCGCGCGGTGCGTCGGTGATGACGTAGGGCGCCTTGGTGAGCTGCTGCTGAATGAGGGTCGGGCCCACCATCTGGGCCAGGCCGCAGCTGGGCGCGCGGGCGCGGTCGCCGCTGCACGCCCCGAGCGGGAGGAGCAGGGCCAGCACCAGCGCTCTCACTGCCGCGTCACCACCTCGACCACCGTGTGCGCGTAGGGGGCATCGGGCCCGACGCGCCGGAACTCGAGGCTGTCGGCATCGGGCACGAGGGGGGTGCCGAGGCGCAGCCGGTCGCCCACCAGCCAGGCCGCCGAGCGAGCGCGCTGCCAGGTGGGATTATCCAGCTCCACGCCGATGACGAAGCGGTTGGTGCCGCGGAGCGGCCCCGCTTCGATCTTGCTCCCCTCGGGCTGGCCATAGTAGCGGCGGTACAGCCTGCCGCCCATCCACCCTCCCGGATGCGTCTCCAGGGTGAGGCGGACGTACACCGTGGAGTCGATCGGTACGGCGCGCGTCCGCGCCGTCGTTCCCGAGCGAAAGATGCGCGCGAGCTCCCACGTCCCGTCGATGAGCGCCGCCTGGGACAGCGAGCAGAGCAACGCCGCGAAGACGACGGATAGGGGAAGCATCGTCACAATCTAATACGTCCAGGTGAGCGTCACTGAGAGGGTCCGCACCGGCGCGAGGGTGCGGGGCACGAGGTTGTAGATGTAATCGAGCGCGTTCGTGAGGAGGACCCGCGCGGCGAACGGCCCCGACTCCCAGCTCGCCCGGAGGTCGAGCACCTTGGCGTCGACGCGCGGATCGATGCGCGGATCGTCGTATAGCTCCACGCGCTCGAACCGGCTCGAGTAGCGGAAGTCCCCGCCCACGCCGAAGGCCCGCCAGCGGTAGTCAGCCGTGAGGGTGAGGAGGTGCTTCGGGCGGAACGCGAGGGCCGCGTCGAGGTCGAGGTCCCGCGAATAGAGGAACGTGTAGGCGAGCGCCGTGGTGAGCCCAGTAAGCGGGGTCGCGTCGAGGGCCAGGTCGAGCCCCACGAGCCGCGCGTGCGCCACGTTGCGGAACTGGATCTCGCTGCCGTTTACATCGGGCTCGATCAGGTGGTACGCCTCGGTCCAAAACAGCGCGGCGTCCGAGCGCACGATGCCCGACCAGCGGGTCACATTCCCCAGCTCGAAGGACCACGCGGTCTCGGGCGTCAGGCCGGGGTTCTCAATCACGCTGAAGGGGCCCACGGCCAGGGAGGGGAAGCGCTCCGCCATTGAGGGGGCCCGGAATCCCCGCCCGATCGACGCCCGCCAGGCACCGCGCGCCGTGGGCAGCACTGCCCCCACCCGCGGGCTCACGACGGCTGTGAGACTGCCGCCGTCAACCGCCAGAAAGTCGATCCGCGCCCCCGCGGTTAGTCGCGCCGACCCCACGCCGCGCTCGCTCTCCCCGTAGGCCGCGAGCTCCGTCTGGGAGTGGTTTCCGAAGATGTCGCTCGTGACGTCGGAGCGCGCGCCTTCCGCACCGACGGTCACGTCCTGGCCTGGCGTCGGCGACAGGTTGCCGCGCAGCTCGGCACCGACGCGGTTCGCCACGCCGAAGTCGTTGTTTCCAGGCTGGAAGTCGATGAAATGCGTGCGCAGCCACGACGCCCGGGCGTGCAGCGCGAGACGCGGCGAGGGCGCGCGGTCCAGGGTCGCCGTAAGGTAGCCCTTGTCGGACCGGGTGTGCGCGCCGCGCACCGACTGGTCGATCATGAAGGGCTGATATGCCTGGCCGCGGTCGTCGCAGGAACCCGGCCCCGCGCACCAGAGCAATGGCACCTGGTACTGGTCGCTGGCCCAGGAGCCCGAGGCCGTCACGACGGTGCCTGGGGCGGCGCGCCATTCGCCCTTGCCCCCCGTCTGCCAGTGGTTCTGCCGATCCTGCTCGCGGTAGCCGTCGGAGTGCCAGCCGCCCGCAGAGTAGCTCCCCCGGAACATGTCGGTTCCGTAGGACCCGGTCACGTCGATCCCCTCGCGGGCGCCGGTGTAGTCGCGAAAACGCCAGATGTCGTGTGGCGGATTGCCGAACAGGCTGCCCGTGGCTCGCACGCGGGCGTGGAAGCCCAGCGGGATCTCGCGAGTGATCAGGTTCACGACGCCGCCCAGCGCCGCGGAGCCGTACAGCGAGGAGCCGGCTCCCTTGACCACCTCGACCCGCTCCACGCGGTCGAGCGGCACGAGGTCCCAGTTGATGCCGCCGCGGTCGCCCTGATTGGCGGGGACGCCGTCCACGAGCAGCAGCACGCGGCTGCCCAGCCCCTGCACGTAGCCCGTGGAGCCACGGATGTTCACCTGGCCGTTCAGGAACTGAACCCCAGGGGCTTTGTCCACGGCTTCATCAACCGTGGTGACGGCTCGACGGGCGATGTCGGGCTGCTCCAGCACAGCGACGCTGGTGACGGCCTGGTCGAGGAGTTGGGAGCGCTTGGCGGCGGTGACGACGACGTGCGGTTGCAGCTCCACGGCGGCCGGCCGCAGGAAGTAGTTGCGCTCGACGGAGTCGGCGGCGCCCAGGGTCAGCGTGTCGAACACGGACGCGTACCCGATGTGGGCGACGCGCACGACTGTACGTCCGGGCGCGACGCTCAGCCGGTAGCGACCCTGATTGTCCGCGAAGCTCCGCAGGCCGGTGGCGATGTCGGTCAGGGTCGCGCGCAGCGGCTGTCCGCCGCTGTCCCGGACCGAGCCGTACACGACCGCGGCGCGCTGCGCAGTGAGCCCCGGAACCGCGAGCAGCGTCGCGAGCAGGGGGAGGGGGAGGGGGAGGGCGAAGGCGAGCCGTCGCGTCACGGCGGGCACGGCGGGATGTAGAAACAGACTGGGTGCATGTTGTCGAAATCGATCACGAAGTCGATCGCGTCTGTCACGGTGCCGTTCACCACGACGATCCCAGGCTGCGTGGGGACCGCCTGGTCCCGGTAGAACCCCGCCTCCTCGAGGTTATCTGGGATCAGCAGTCCCACCCGTTTCCACACGGCCACCACCCACTCATAGCGACCGTTAGACACCCCGATCGTGTAGGAGTACGACCCCGTGAATGGCCGGGGGAGGGATTGCAGCGGGGGCGACGGGACAAAGCTGTATAAGTCGGCCGTGGTATGGGGGAACGTGTGGTAGGCGACGATGAAGACGCCGTCCGTGTTGGGGGGCTCGGCACCCGCGAACGTCACCGTGCCGCAGATGCCAACCACGTCCGGAGGACAGCTGGTCGGCTGCGGCCTCGGCGCGAGGCCCTTGTCGCAGGCGACCCCGGCCACGAGGGCGAGCGGCAGGAGCCGGCGTGCGGTCCGGTGCATAGTCAGCAATCTGGTCACGGCGGGCCATGCGTCAACTTGACCCCGGTTTCCACGGGGAATAACGTTTCTCCCGCCATGCCGATCTACGAATACCGCTGCACCAAGTGCCGCAAGCGCTTCAG
>WNGN01000118.1_pt1 | contig 42868 bp, 52 predicted proteins | sample 5400561 | NCBI WGS metagenome assembly WNGN01 (sample SAMN13153379, study PRJNA577476) | soil metagenome | isolation source: 115 cm soil or saprolite under Garry oak tree replicate 2 | place: USA:California | collected 2016-06-15 | reverse complement strand
CGGTCCCCCCACCCCGGCCACCCGGCATCTCGTCGATCACCTCGTCGAATTCGACCACGGCGTCGCCCTTGAGGTCGGGCACGACCGCCCCGGACTCCGGGACCACGCGCACGATCTGCGGCGGCGTCGTCCGCGGGGGGCCGCCGGGCGGTGCCCCCTGGCTGGCGCACGCGCCTCCTCCCACCAGGGCGGTTACGAGCAGCCCAGCGATTTGAGCTTGTCGGCCAGGGCCTGCCGCTGGTCGCGCCACGCCCGCTCCTTCTCGCGCTCTTGGGCGACCACGGCGGCGGGCGCCCGCGCGACGAAATTCTGGTTGGTGAGCTTCGCCGCGAGCCCGGCGAGCTGCTGGTCGAGTCGGGCGAGCTCGCTCGAGAGGCGGCGGCACTCCTGCTGCACGTCGATCTCGCCCTCGAGCGCCACGAATACGTCGCTGCCGTCGGCCAGCACCGCGTGCGCGCCCCGGCCGGCGCGCGTGCCATCGAAGGCCAGCTTGGAGAGCTGCGCGAGCCGCTGAATCGTGTCTCGCTCGCCCGCCAGCGCCCGCCGCGCCCCCTCGCTCTTGGGCTGCACCGACGCCTGGAGCTGCGCCTTTGGGGGCACGCGGTACTCGGCCCGCAGCATGCGAATGGATGAGATGGCCTCTTGCACCAGGGGGAACTGCTGATCCGCCTCGGGGTCGGCGAGCGCGGCGCGCGGCGCCGGCCACGCCGCCACCACGAGCGCCTCGTCCGCCGTACGGCCGGGCAGCTTCTGCCACAGCTGCTCCGTGATGAATGGCACCACCGGGTGCAGCATTCGGAGCGCGACGTCGAAGCAGTACGCGAGCACGGCCTGGGCGGACGCGCGGGAGGCGGCGGGGTCCCCCGGAGCAGCGGGCGCCCGCTGGGCTGCTGCGGAGGGGGACCCCGCCGACCCCGCGCCATCCGCAAGACGCGGTTTCGCCGCTTCCACGTACCAGTCGGCCAGCTCTTTCCAGACGAAGTCGAAGCACCGCTTGGCCGCCTCGTCCAGCCGGAACTGCTCGAGCGAAGCGGTGGCATCGCGGATCGTCGCCTGCGCCCGTGACAGGATCCACCGGTCCGCGAGGGGGAGACGCGGCGCGTCGAGCGCATCGAGCGACTCGACCCGCTCCGGCAGCTGCGCCAGGATGAAGCGCCCGATGTTCCAGAGCTTGTTCGCGAAGTTGCGACCGGGAGCGAACGTGGTCTCGAGGTTGTTCGGGTCCAGGATCAGATCCGACCCGAGGGACACGCCCGCGATCGTCGTCCAGCGCAACGCGTCGGCGCCGTACAACCGCACGACGTCGAGCGGATCGATGCCGTTCCCGAGCGATTTCGACATCTTGCGGTGTTGCGTGTCCCGCACGGTGCCGTGCAGGTAGACCGTGCCGAACGGGCGCTTCCCCAGGAAGTGGTACCCGGCCATGATCATTCGGGCGACCCAGAAGAACAGGATCTCGGAACCCGTGACCAGGGTGTGCCCGGGATAGAAGCGTTTCAGGTCCGGTGTGTCGTCGGGCCAGCCGAGCGTGGCGAACGGCCACAGCCAGGACGAGAACCAGGTGTCGAGCACGTCGGGATCCTGCTCCACCGGGCCGCCGCACTTGGGACACGTCCTGGGGTCGGCGCGGTCCGCCCACTGGTGGCCGCACGGCGTGCACGTGAACACCGGAATGCGGTGCCCCCACCACAGCTGGCGCGAGATGTTCCAGTCGCGGATGTTCTGCATCCAGTGCTCGTACGTCGCGCCCCAGCGCTCGGGGACGAGGCGGATCTCACCCGCGCGGTACGCCGCGAGCGCCCGCTCGGCGAGCGGCTGCATCTTCACGAACCACTGGTCCGAGAGCCGCGGCTCGACCACGGTGTCGCAGCGATAGCAGTGCCGGACGGCGTGGCGGTGCGGCTCGACCTTCTCGAGCAGCTTCCGCTCGCGCAGCAGCTGCACGATGATCTCGCGGGCCTCGAAGCGATCGAGGCCGCGGACCTCGGGCGGCACCCGTCCCCCCTCCCCCGTCCCCCGTCCCTGGTCTTCCATCCGGCCGTCCTCCGTCATCACCAGCGGCGCGTCGAGCCCGTGCCGCCGTCCGATCTCGAAGTCGTTGGCGTCGTGCGCCGGGGTCACCTTCACGAATCCTGTGCCGAACGCCGGGTCGACCGCCTCGTCCGCGATGATGGGAATCGGTAGGTCGGTGATCGGCAGCCGGGCCGTTTTGCCGATGAACGCGGCATGCCGCGCGTCGTTGGGGTTCACGGCCACGGCGGTGTCGCCGAGCAGCGTCTCCGGGCGCGTGGTCGCGACCGTGACGTACGGCTTGGGGCCGCCCTCCACCGGGTAGCCGATGTAGTACAGGTTGCCGGTCTCTTCGGTGAACTCGGCTTCCTCGTCCGACAGGGACGTGCGACAGCGTGGGCACCAGTGGATCACGCGGTGGCCGCGATAGATCAGGCCTTCCTCCCACAGCCGCACGAATACTTCGCGCACCGAGCGCGAGTAGGCGGGGTCGAGCGTGAAGCGCGTGCGGCTCCAGTCGCACGAGCAGCCGATCACCTTGAGCTGCTCGAGAATCGTGTTCCCCGTCTCGCGCACGAATGCCCACACGCGCTCGACGAACGTGTCGCGGCCGACGTCGAAGCGGGTTTTGCCCTCCTTGGCGATGAGGCGCTCGACCACGTTCTGGGTCGCGATTCCCGCGTGGTCCGTTCCCGGGAGCCACAGCGCCTCCCGCCCGCGCATGCGTTCGAACCGGATCAGCACGTCCTGCGTCACGTTGTTGAGCCCCTGCCCCATGTGGAGCACGGCCGTCACGTTGGGGGGCGGGATCACGATCACGTACGGCTGGCGGGGCGACTGGGCGTGGGCGCTGAAGGCGCCGCGGTCGAGCCAGCGCTGATAGAGCGGGCGCTCGACGGCGTGCGGGTCGTATTGCGGCGGAAGCGCGAAGCGCTTGGTCATCATTCCTTTATACTAGTCAGGGACGCGGGACGGGGGACGGGGGACGGGGGAGGGGTGCTCGTGGTGAACTACCCATCCCCCGTCCCTCGTCCCCCGTCCCCGCTCCTGCTAGAATATGCTGACATGTCCGACGAATCCCCCGTTCTTCCCACCAGCCGCATCGCGCGCTGGCTCACGTTCGGCGCGTTCATTCTCCTCGCCGTGGCGCTGTATTTCCGCGAGGGGCGCCGCGTGGCGCCGCTCACGGCGACCCCCCCAGCCCCCCCGGTCCCCCCGGCCTCCACCGGCCCAACCCCGCCGGCGCCGGGCGAGCCGACTCCCTGAGCGGATGACGGCGCACGAGATCCGCGTCACGCTCCCGGACGGGAGCGAGCGGCGTATGCCTGCGGGCGCCACGAGCGCCGACCTGGCCAGGGCGATCGGGCCGGGGCTCGCCAAGGCCGCCGTGGCCGCCCGGGTGGACGGCCAGGTGTGGGATCTGGCGCGTCCGCTCCCCGACGGAGCCAAGGTCGCGATCCTGACCGACAAGGACCCCCAGGCCCTCGAGGTGCTGCGGCACTCGTCGGCCCACGTGCTCGCCACCGCCGTGCGCCAGCTCTTCCCCCGCGCCAAGATCGGGTTCGGGCCGCCCATCGAGCACGGATTCTACTACGACTTCGAGGTCCCCACCCCGTTCACCCCCGAGAACCTGGCGCAGATCGAAGCCAAGATGCGCGACGTCACCGCGGCCGATTTCCCGTTCGTGCGCGAAGAAGTGGATCGCGCGGAGGCGCAGCGCCGCTTCGCCGACGACCCGCTCAAGCTCGAGCGCATCGCCGACCTGGGCCCGAACGAGGTGATCTCGGTGTACACCGACGGCCCGTTCGTGGACCTGTGCCGCGGGCCCCATGTGCCGAGCACCGGGCGCATCAAGCACTTCAAGCTGCTGCACGCCGCCGGCGCCTACTGGCGCGGCGACGAGCGCCGCCAGATGCTGCAGCGCATCTACGGGACGGCGTGGTTCACGAAGGAGGAGCTCGATGCCTACCTGCGGCGGCTCGAGGAGGCCAAGAAGCGCGACCATCGCATGTTGGGGAAGCAGCTGGACCTGTTCTCCATTCAGGAGGACACGGGCCCGGGGCTGATCTTCTGGCACCCCAAGGGCGCGATGGTGCAGTTCCAGCTGCGGCGCTTCATCGAGGACACGATCCTCGAGCGCGGCTACCAGCTGGTGTACACGCCGCACGTGACGCGCGAGCAGCTGTTCCTGCGCTCGGGGCACCTGCCCCTGTACGCCGACAATCAGTTCCCGGCCATGGCGGCGGGCGAGGGCGAAGCGGAGGACGTGCGTTACCGCGTCAAGCCGATGAACTGCCCGATGCACATTCTCGTGTACGCCGCGCAGCAGCGTAGCTACCGCGACCTGCCGATCCGCCTGGCGGAGATCGCGAACGTGTACCGCAACGAGCGCTCGGGAACGCTGCACGGGATGCTGCGCGTGCGCGGCCTCACGATGGACGACGCCCACATCTTCCTGCGCGAGGATCAGATCGAGCAGGAGATTTTCGAGCTGCTCGATATCGTCGAGCTCGTGCTCGGCAAGACCTTCGGGCTCACCTACCGCCTCGACCTCGCCACGCGACCCGCCAAGAAGCTCGGTACGGATGCCGTGTGGGACCAGGCCGAGCGGGCGCTGGAGCAGGCGCTGAAACGCCGCGGCCTCACCTACCGCGTCGATCAGGGCGGGGGGGCGTTTTACGGCCCGAAGATCGACGTGAAGTTCAACGACGCCATCGGACGTGAGTGGCAGGGGGCGACCATCCAGCTCGACTACGAGCTCCCGGCGCGGTTCCGACTCGAGTACACGGGCGAGGACAACCGGCCGCACCAGCCGGTCATGATCCACCGGGCGATCTACGGCACGCTGGAGCGGTTCGTGGGGTTCCTGATCGAGCACTTCGCCGGCGCGTTCCCGCTGTGGCTCGCTCCCGAGCAGGTCCGGGTGTTGCCGATCTCGGACGCGCAGCTCGCCGCGGCGCGCGCCCTGCACGAGCGCCTCCGGACCGCCGGCATCCGCTCGCACCTGGACGAGCGCAACGAGACGCTGAACTACAAGATCCGCGACGGCGAGACGCAGAAGGTGCCCTACATGGCGGTCGTGGGGCAGCGTGAGGCCGACGCTGGCACGGTGGCCGTGCGGGCGCGAGGGGAGGGGAAGAAGCAGGCGGTGCTGCCCGTCACCGAGTTTGTGGGGAAGCTGCAGGACGAGGTTCGCACGCGGTCACTCACTCCGTTAGTTTGAGTGTAGACGTGTTGCAGTGGAGAGCCACAAATGCCAGCTGATCACACGACGCCCGTCATTCTCAGCGCTTGCCGCACGCCCATCGGGAAATACCTGGGCGGCTTGGCGCCCCTCGCCGCGCCGCAGCTCGGTGCCCTCGTCGTGCGCGAGGCGGTGCGCCGCGCGGGGATCGACGCGGCCGCCGTGGAGGAAGTGATCCTGGGCAACGTGCTGCAAGGCGGCGTGGGGCAGGCCCCCGCGCGCCAGGCGGCGATCCACGCCGGCCTCCCGGGGGTGATTCCGTCGGTCACCATCAACAAGGTCTGCGGGTCCGGCCTCAAGGCCGTGATGCTCGCGGCCCAGGCGATCAAGGCGGGCGACGAGCAGTGCGTGGTGGCGGGCGGCATGGAATCGATGTCCAACGCCCCGCACTACCTGTATGGGCTGCGCGGCGGGATCAAGCTGGGGGGCAGCGAGCTCGTGGACGGGATGATCCGCGACGGGCTGTGGGATTCGTTTTCCAATACCCACATGGGGAATCTCGCCGAGTACACCGCGAAGCAGGCGGGCGTGTCGCGCGAGGATCAGGACCGGTTCGCGCTCGCGAGCCACCAGAAGGCCGTGGCCGCGATGGCGGCATGTCGCTTCAAGGCGGAAACGGTGCCGGTCGAGATCCCGGGGAAGAAGGGGCCGGTGGTGATCGACAAGGACGAGGGCCCCCGCCCGGATACCTCGCTGGCGGCGCTCGCCGCGCTCAAGCCCTCGTTTGAAAACGACGGCAGCGTGACGGCGGGGAACGCGCCGGGGCTGAACGACGGTGCGAGCGCGCTGGTCGTCACCTCGCTCGCGTTCGCCCAGGCGCACGGCCTGAAGCCGTTGGCCCGCATCACGGCGTACGCCACCGGCGGCGGGGAGCCGCGGGACCTGTTCTTCGCGCCCATCGTTGCGGTGAAGAATCTGATGGCCAAAGCGAAGACGACGATCGACGACTACGATCTGATCGAAGCGAACGAGGCGTTCGCCGTGCAGGCGCTCGCCGACGGCCGCGCCCTCGGCTGGGACTGGGACCGCGTGAACGTGAACGGCGGGGCGATCGCCCTTGGCCACCCGATCGGCGCTTCGGGCGCGCGCGTGCTCACCACGCTGCTCTATGCCCTCAAGGACCGAACGCAGCGCACCGGACTCGCCACCCTCTGTCTCGGTGGCGGCAACGCAGTGGCCCTCAGCGTGGAGATGCTCTGATGCCCGAGTCGTCGCTTGCCGTCGCCCCCCTGTCCTCCTCGAGTCTCGCTGCGCGACGCACCGCTGCCGTGATCCTGGGCGCGGCGCTGGTCGCCGGCGCCGCCCAGATCGCGATTCCGCTTCCCGGCACCCCGGTGCCGATGACGCTGCAGCCGCTCGCCGTGCTGCTCGTGGGCGGCTGGCTGGGTGCGGGGCTCGGGGCCGGCTCGATGGTGCTGTACCTCGCCCTCGGCGCCGTCGGCCTCCCCGTGTTCACCCCCTACGGGCTGCCCGGGCTCGCCCGTCTGGTCGGCCCCACGGGAGGGTACCTCCTGGCGTATCCGATCGCGGCGTTCGCGGCCGGGCGGCTCGCGGGCGACGGTCGCCGCCTCCGGCGGCTGGCGCTGGCGGTGCTCGCAGGCCTCGCCCTCATTCACCTCGGCGGGCTGGCACAGCTCGTGATTCTGACGGGCGACGCGGCGCAGGCCGCGCGACTCGGTACGCTGCCCTTCGCGCTCGGCGATCTGCTGAAGCTCGCGCTCGCCGTCCTGATCCTGAAGCCCACCATCAGTCCCGTGCGCGCGCGCCTATGACGGCGCGCGTTTCGCTTCCGGCTCTGTGAGTCGGGTCGCGGTGGTGGGCGCCGGCACGATGGGCAACGGCATCGCCCACCTGTTCGCCCAGCACGGATGGGACACGGCGCTGCTCGACGTGTCCCGCGCGGCGCTCGACCGAGGGCTCGAGACAATCAAGCGCAACCTCGAGCGTCAGCTGAAGAAGGGAGCGGTGAGCAGAGAGGAGGGCGCGGAGACGCTCGAGCGCATCGAGATCGACACGTCGCTCGAGCCTGCGGCGAAGGCGGACGTGATCGTCGAGGCGGCGACCGAAAACCGCGACGTCAAGTTTTCGCTGTTCCGGGAGCTCGATCGCCTTGCGCCCCCGACGGCGCTGCTCGCGAGCAACACCTCGTCGATCTCCATCACCGCGATCGCCGCGCAGACCGGGCGCGCCCCGCAGGTGATCGGGATGCACTTCATGAACCCGGCGCCCGTGATGCAGCTCGTCGAGGTGATCCGGGGGCTCGACACGTCGGACCAGACCATGCAGCGGACGCTCGAGATCGCGCGGTCCCTCGGCAAGACGCCCGTCGAGGTGAATGACGCGCCCGGGTTCGTCTCGAACCGCGTGCTGCTGCCGATGATCAACGAAGCGATCTTCTGCGTGATGGAGGGGGTGGCGACCCCGGACGCGGTCGACACCGTGATGAAGCTGGGTATGAACCACCCGCTCGGGCCGCTGGCGCTCGCCGACCTGATCGGGCTCGACGTGTGCCTCGCGATCCTCGAGGTGCTGCACCGCGATCTGGGCGACGACAAGTACCGGCCGGCGCCGCTGCTCCGGAAGCTGGTCGCCGCCGGCCGGTTGGGCCGGAAGAGCGGCTGCGGGTTCCATGTCTATCGCGATTGAGCCGGCGGGTCTCTCCGGAACGCAGCGCCAGATCGTCGATCTGGCGCGCGAGTTCGCGCGCACCCGCATCGAGCCCTACGCGGCCGAGTGGGACCGCACGCGGCACTTCGCCCGCGACGTGATCGACGCGCTCGGCAAGCTCGGCTTCCTCGGGATGTGCGTGCCCGAGACATACGACGGCATGGGGCTCGACACGCTCACGTACTTGCTCGCGCTCGAGGAGATCGCGGCGGCGGACGCGAGCATCGCCGCGTCGGTCGCGATCCACAACGCGATCCCGACGACCATGCTCGTGCGTCACGGCACGCCGGCGCAGCAGGCGCGGTTCCTCAAGGCCATGGCCCGGGGAGAGGTGCTCGCGGGGTTCGCGCTGTCGGAGCCCGAGTCGGGGTCGGACGCGGCGTCGCTCTCGGCGCGGGCGGTGCGGAGCGGCGACGGCTGGGTGCTCACGGGCACCAAGGCATGGGCCACGAACGGCGGCACGGCGGACGTGATGATGGTGATGGCGCGCACCGACCGGGGGATTTCGGCCTTTATTGTCCCTACTGATACGGCCGGTTATCGTGCGGGCAAGCCGGAGGATAAGATGGGCCTCCGCGCTTCCAACACGGTCGCGATCGCGCTCGAGGACCTGCGCCTGCCGGCGGACTACCTGCTCGGTGAGGAGGGGCAGGGGTTCGGGTACGCGATGGAAGGACTCGACGCGGGTCGCCTGGGGATCGCGGTGCAGGCGGTCGGGATCGCGCGCCGGGCGCTGGAGCATGCGGTGGCGTACTGCGCCGAGCGGAAGCAGTTCGGCGCGGCGCTGCGGGAGTTCGAGGCGGTTCAGTTCAAGCTGGCCGACATGGCCACGCGGGTGGCGGCAGCGCGGGCGTTGGCGCACGCGGCGGCGGCGCGCTTGGACGCGGGCGACGATATCACGACGCAGGCGAGCATGGCAAAGCTGTTTGCGTCCGAGACCGCGATGTGGGTCACCACGCAAGCGGTGCAATTGTTCGGTGGGTACGGCTACATGCGGGACTTCCCCGTCGAGAAGCTGTTTCGTGACGCGAAGGTCACGGAGATCTATGAGGGCACCAGTGAAATCCAGCGGATCGTCATCGCCCGCGGCCTCTATCCTCGCGGCTGAGGCGGGGCGTGGCCCCGACCGTGCGGTCGGGGCTTCCGGGAGGCTCGACCTCTTCGACCTGCTCGCCGAGCACGCGCACGAGCAGGTGAGCCTCTACTACGATCCGTCCACCGGCTACCGCGGCATCATCGCGATCCATTCGACGGTGTTGGGCCCCGCCCTCGGCGGGACGCGGTTCTGGAGCTACTCGAGCGACGAGGAGGCGCTGATCGACGCGCTACGGCTGGCGCGCGGCATGACCTACAAGGCCGCCGTCGCGGGCCTCAACCTGGGAGGCGGCAAGAGCGTCATCATCGGCGACAACCGCACCACGCGGCGCGAGGCGCTGTTCCGCGCGCACGGGCGCCACATCGAATCCCTCAAGGGGCGCTACATCACCGCCGAGGACGTCGGGACCAGCACCAGCGACATGGAATTCATCAAGGCCGAGACGAACCACGTCACCGGCTTGATCGGGACGTCCGGCGACCCGTCGCCCGTGACCGCGTACGGGGTGTATCGCGGCATCAAGGCGTGCGCCGCGTACCGCTACGGCTCCGACAGCCTGGCCGGCAAGGCCGTGGCTTTGCAGGGATGCGGCTCGGTAGGCTATCATCTGGCGAGGCTGTTGCATGCCGAGGGGGCGCGCATCATCTGCACCGACATCGACCCGCAGCGGGTGAAGCGGGTGGTGGAGGACGTCGGCGCGCAGGCGGTGGGCACGGACGAGATCTACGACGTGCGCGCCGACGTATTCACGCCCTGCGCGCTCGGAGCCGTCCTCAACGACGCCACGATCCCGCGGCTCCAGGTGGAGATCGTGGCGGGCGCCGCGAACAACCAGCTCGCCGAGGACCGTCACGGCGACCTGCTGGAAGCGCGGCACATCACCTACGCCCCGGACTACGTGATCAACGGCGGCGGGCTGATCAACGTGAACGCCGAGCTGCACGGCTGGGCGCCGGAGCGCGCGCGCGGCAAGGCGGGCGAGATCTACGACACCATCCGGCGCGTGTTCGAGATCGCGCGCGAGGAGGGCATCCCCAGCTACCGGGCCGCGGACCGGCTGGCGGAGCAGCGCATCGCCGCGGTCACGAGCGTGCGGCGCAACTGTGTCTGAGCGGATTTATGTCGGCGCGGACCACGCGGGCTTCCGGCTGAAGCAGCTGCTGGTGGAGGAGCTGGGCCGGCTGGGCTACGAGCCGGTGGACGTGGGTCCGAAGACCCTCGATCCGGCGGACGACTTCCCGGATTACGGGCGGCCCGTCGCCGAGGCGGTGAGCGAGGGGAAGGCGCGGCGTGGGATCCTCACGTGCGGGACGGGGCTCGGGATGTCGTACGTGGCCAACCGGTTTCCCCACGTGCGCGCGGCGGTCGTCTGGAGCCCCGAGGTCGCGGAGCTGGCGCGCAAACACAACGACGCGAACGTGCTGGTGCTGCCGGCGCGGTTCGTGAGCGAGGAGGAGGGGATGGAGATCCTGCACACGTGGCTCGACACGGCGTTCGAGGGCGGGCGCCACGAGCGTCGCGTGGCCAAGATCGACGCATGATCGACCGCCGCGCGCCGCTTGCGACAGCGGACCCGGCCATCTACGCGCTCATCCAGCGTGAGGTGGAGCGGCAGGAGCACGGGCTCGAGCTGATCGCGAGCGAGAACTTCGCCACCATGGCCGTCATGGAGGCGATGGGCACCGCCCTGACGAACAAGTACGCCGAGGGGCTGCCGAAGAAGCGCTACTACGGCGGCTGCGAGGTGGTGGACGAGGTGGAGCAGCTCGCCATCGACCGGGCGAAGGTCCTGTTCAAGGCCGAGCACGTGAACGTCCAGCCCCATTCCGGCGCGCAGGCCAACATGGCCGCGTATCTGGCCGTGGCGAAGCCGGGCGACCCGCTGCTGGGGCTCGCGCTGTCGCACGGGGGGCATCTCACCCACGGCGCGCCGGTGAACTTCTCGGGCACGCTGTTCCGCGCCTCCCACTACGGCGTGCGCGAGGACACGGGTCGCATCGACTACGACCAGGTGCGCGAGATCGCGCGGCGCGAGCGGCCGCGCATCCTCGTGGGCGGCGGCAGCGCCTACGCCCGCATCATCGACTTCGCGGTGCTCAAGAGCGTCGCGGACGAAGTGGGCGCGATCTTCGTCGTGGACATGGCGCACTTCGCCGGGCTGGTGGCGGCGGGCATCCACCCGTCACCCGTGCCGCACGCGCAGATCGTCACGACCACGACCCACAAGACGCTGCGCGGCCCGCGCGGCGGCCTCATCCTCTGCCAGGAGGCCTTCGGCAAGGACGTGGACAAGCAGGTGTTCCCCGGGATCCAGGGCGGGCCCCTCGAGCACGTGATCGCGGCCAAGGCCGTGGCGCTGGGGGAAGCGCTCACCCCCGCGTTCAAGCAGTACGCCATTCAGGTGGTGAAGAACGCCCAGGCCCTGGCAGCGGCGCTCGTCGAGCGCGGCTACGCGATCGTCTCCGGCGGGACCGACACACACCTGATGCTCGTGGACTTGCGCCCCAAGCACCTGACCGGCAAGGAGGCGCAGGCGCTGCTCGACCGCGCCGGCATCACGGTCAACAAGAACACGATTCCCGGCGACCCGCAGTCGGCGTTCGTGACGAGCGGCGTGCGGATCGGCACGCCCGCGGTCACGACGCGCGGCCTCGCCGAGGCCGAGATGGTCAAGATCGCCGACTTCATCGATACGGTGCTCACGCGAAAGGACGACGCCACGATCGCGCGCGTGAAGGCGGAGGTGCGCGAGTTGACCGACCAGTTCCCGCTGTACGCGGCGCCGCTCCGGCTGGCCGTCGCGACCCATGGCCGATAGCAGCGGCGCCGGCTCCGCGGGCCGTCCCTCCCGGGGCTCGGGCTCCTTCACGGTCCACGCCCCCGACGAGCTCGAGGTCTACTTCAACGAGGTCGCTCACGGCCGCCCCGTGGGCTTCGTCGCGTCGGCCAAGTGGAAGCCGCCCACCGACATCTACGAGACGGACGACGTGCTCGTCATCTGCATGGACATCGCCGGCATGCGCTCGGAGGACTTCACCGTCCAGCTGGCCGACGGCGTGCTGACCATCGCCGGCGAGCGCAAGGTCCGACGCCAGGAAGGGAAGCCGCATTACCACGCGATGGAGGTGCAGGTCGGGCCGTTCGAGCGCCGCTTCCGGCTGCCCGTGCGCGTCGATCCCGAGAGCATTCGCGCGAGCTACGAGGCCGGCTTCCTCGAGGTCCGGCTCACCAAGATCCCCATGCGCCCCTCCAGCACCCAGTCGGTGAAGGTGGAGTAGATGGACCGCCTGCCGGTCCTGCCGCTCGGCCAGCTGGTCGTGTACCCGCACGTCGTCCTGCCCATGGCGCTCACCGACCCGCACGCCGTGCAGCTCATCGACGAGGTCGTGCAGGGCAACAAGCGCCTGTTGCTCGGCGTCGTGAAGCCGCTCGGCGGCACCGAGCCCCCCGAGGGCGCCGTGATGCAAGCGCGCTCCGACGAGCTGTACGAAGTCGGGACGCTCAGCACGGTCGTCCGGATGCTCAAGCTGGGCGACGGCTCGGTGCGGGTGATGGTGCAGGGGCTCGAGCGGGCGCGGCTGGTCGAGGTGACGCCCGCCGAGCACTGGCTCGTCGCGAGCTACGAGACGTTCCCGTCCACCGTGGCCGAGGATGCGCGCACCGAGGCGCTGAAGCGCGCCGTGCACGCGCAGTTCTCCCGGGTGATCGACATCGCCCCCTATCTGGGCGAGGAGCTGCACGAGGTGCTCGCGGGGATCACCGACGCCGGCAAGCTCGCCGACTTCGCCGCCGCGAACCTGGACCTGGCCCTCCCAGCCAAGGCGGAGCTGCTCGCGCTCGACGACGTGAACCGCCGGCTGGAGCGCCTCGCCGAGCTGCTGGGCCAGGAGCTGCAGGTGCTCGAGGTCGGGAGCCAGATCCAGGAGAAGGTCCGGACCCGGCTCGACCAGAACCAGCGGGAGTACGTGCTGCGCGAGCAGCTGCGCGTGATCCGCCAGGAGCTGGGCGAAGACGAGGGCGACGACGAGCTGGACGAGCTGGGCCGCCGGCTGGAAGAAGCGCACCTCTCCGCCGAAGCGAACAAGGTCGCCGAGCGCGAGCTCAAGCGGCTGCGCCAGATGTCGCCGCAGTCGGCCGAGTACCATGTGGCCCGCACCTATCTCGAGGTGTTCGCCACCCTCCCCTGGGGCCGCACCTCGGAAGACCGGCTGGATCTCAAGGGCGCGCGCGACATCCTCGACCGCGACCACTACGACCTGAAGACCGTGAAGGAGCGCATCCTCGAGTACCTCGCGGTGCGCACGCTCAACCGCGAGGCGCGCGGCAGCATCCTCTGCTTCGTGGGCCCGCCCGGGGTGGGGAAGACGTCGCTCGGTCAGAGCATCGCGGAGGCGTTGGGACGCCGCTTCACGCGCGTGTCGCTCGGGGGGGTGCGCGACGAAGCCGAGGTCCGCGGCCACCGCCGCACCTACGTCGGCGCGCTCCCGGGGCGCATCATCCACGCGCTGCAGCGCTGCGAGACGCGCAACCCCCTGCTGATGCTCGACGAGGTGGACAAGATGGGGTCCGACGTGCGCGGCGACCCCACCGCCGCGCTGCTCGAAGTGCTCGATCCGGCCCAGAACGGCGCCTTCGTGGACCACTACCTCGAGGTGCCGTTCGATCTGTCCGGGGTGATGTTCATCGCCACGGCGAACAGCCTTGCGCCCATCCCCGACCCCTTGCTCGACCGGATGGAAATTCTCACCTTACCCGGGTACACCCCGGGCGAAAAGCTCGCGATCGCGAAGCGCTACCTGCTGCCACGACAGCTCAAAGAGACGGGGCTCGCGGCCGAGCGGGCGAGCGTGGCCGACGGGGCGCTCGAGCGGCTCATCGCCGAGTACACGCGGGAAGCGGGCGTCCGCCAGCTCGAGCGCGAGATCCAGGGCGTGCTGCGGAAGGCGGCGCTGGAGGTGGTCGAGGGACGGGCGCAGGCGGTCAAGATCTCCGCCAAGAACCTCGAGAAGTACGCCGGCCACCCCAAGGTACAGAGCGAGGTGGCGGGGCGGAGCCCGGAGGTAGGGGTGGCGACCGGGCTCGCGTGGACGCCGGTGGGCGGCGACATCATGTTCATCGAGGCGATCCAGATGCCGGGCAAGGGGCAGATCACCCTGACCGGGCAGTTGGGCGACGTGATGAAGGAGTCGGCCCAGGCGGCGTGGAGCCTGCTGCGCGCGCGCGCCGGGGCGCTCGGCATTCCGCTCGAGGCGTTCACGCAGACGGACGTGCACCTGCACGTGCCGGCCGGCGCGGTCCCCAAGGACGGCCCGTCGGCCGGCATCACGATGGCGACGGCGCTGGCGTCGCTGTTGTGCCGGCGCCCGGCGCGCCACGACGTCGCCATGACCGGTGAGCTGACGCTGCGCGGGCGCGTGCTCCCCATCGGCGGGCTGAAGGAGAAACTGACGGCCGCGGCGCGCGCGGGCGTCCACATCGTGGTCGTGCCGGCGCGCAACCAGAACGACATCCTTGAGGTGCCCGACGAAGTGAAGAAGCTGCTCGAGATCAAGCCGGTGGAGACGATCGACGAGGTGCTCGAGCTGGCGCTGCTCGAGCCGCGGTACTCCAAGCCGCTCGCGGTGCGGCCGCAGCCGTCCGGACCGGCGGAGGCACGGCCGTGAACGACTTCGCGACGCTCGAGGAGGCGTTCGCCCGGATCGGGCGGCAAGACGGCCGCTACCACGAGCGGGGCTACCTGTTCGTGCTCGCGGCGCTCGAGTACGCCCAGGGGCGGCTGCCGGCGCGCCGCCACTTGAGCGGCGCCGAGCTCGCCTGGGCGTGCCGCGACTTCGCGCTCGAGCAGTTCGGGCTGCTGGCGCCGACCGTGCTCGCCCACTGGGGCATCGCGAGCACCGAGGACCTCGGGCGCATCGTGTTCGCGCTGATCGACGTCGGACTGCTCGCCCGCCAGCCGAGCGACAAACCCGAGGACTTCGATCGCGTGTACGACTTCGCGGAGGTGTTCCGGACCGGCTACCGCTGGCCCGGGGTGGAGCGGGGGTAGCGGGGGGTAGCGAGGGCGTGGGGGGGCGCCGCATCGGGTGAAGGGGGGTGCCGCATGGACGACGTGAGAGACTGGCCCGCCTGCAGAAAGTGCCAGCAAGGTCTCCTCATCCCGTTATCGGACTACGGCCGCGACGGGGCGCCGATCACCTACAAGGCCTGGGTCTGCAGCAACCCGGACTGCGGGTTCAACATCCGCATCGATAACGGGGAGATCTCCTTCGGTCGCGCGATCGGCCAGAGCCTCAAGTAAGCTTGGACGCGGTGCGCGCGCCCGCCGTGAGCGGGCGCTTCTACCCGGGCACGGGGCGCGAGCTGGAGCGGGCCGTGCGGGAGCTGCTCGACGCCGTGCCCGACGTACGGCCCGGCGCGGCCCGCGCGGCCGTCGCCCCGCACGCGGGCTACGTTTATTCGGGGCTCACGGCCGCCCACGTCTTCGCCCGCCTCGACATCCCGCCGGTGGTCGTGATTCTGGCCCCGAACCACACCGGGGTGTGCCGCGCGCGGGGCGGGGCCTCGTTATGGGAGGAGGGCGCGTTCCGCACGCCGCTAGGCGACGTCGCCGTGGACGAAGCGTTGGCCGGTGCGCTGCTCGAGGCGTCGCCGCTCGTCGCCCCGGACCACGCGGCGCACGCGCACGAGCACGCTGTGGAGGTGGAGCTGCCGTTCCTCCAGGTGCGGCGCGCCGACGTGCGCATCGTGCCGCTGGTGCTCGCCTGGGACGCCTGGGACGGCTGCGAGGCGCTGGGGCGCGCGCTCGCCGGGCTCGTGACCCGCTGGCCGCAGCGCGTGCTGCTGCTCGCGTCGAGCGACCTGAACCACTACGAGCCGGCGGTCGTCTCGGAGCGCAAGGACCACCGCGCCCTCGAAGCGGTCGCGGCGCTCGACGGGGCGGAGCTGCTGGCGCGCTGCCGGCGCGAGCACATCTCCATGTGCGGTCGCGCCCCCGCCGCCACCGTGCTCGCGGCGATGCGGGCACTCGGGGCGACGCGCGCCGACGTCGTCCACTACAGCCACTCGGGGATGGTGACGGGGGATGACGACGCCGTGGTGGGCTACGGAGGGGTGGTGATCGCGTGAATCCCGTTCCCGTCCTCTCCGCGACCGAGGCGGCCGCGTGGGACTCGGTCGCCCGCACCCAGTACCGGATCCCCCCGCGTGTGTTGATGGAAGCCGCGGGCCGCGCGGTCGCGCAGATCATCCTGCGCGACTTTCCGGACGTGCTGACCCGCGGCGTGCTCGTCGCCGCGGGGGCGGGGAACAACGGCGGCGACGGCTGGGTGTTGGCCCGCGCGCTCCACGCCGGGGGCGTCCGCGTGTGGGTCTCGTGCGTGGACCCGAAGACCGACGACGCGATCGACAACCGCGCGCTCGCCCGCGTCGACGGCGTGCGCGAGATCGGCCGGGAGGAGCCCTGGCCCGCCGCCGCCGTCGCCGTGGACGCGCTGCTCGGCACCGGCGCCAGCGGCCCCGCGCGCGGCGACGTGCTCGCGCTCGCACAGCGATTGGTCGCGTACGGCGCGCCCATCGTCGCCATCGACGGACCCACCGGCCTCGATCTGTCGACCGGCGAGGCGCACGGCCCGCTGCGCGCCGCCGTGTCGGTGACGTTCGGGGGTCCTCGGCGCGGGCACCTGCTCGCGCGCGACTGGTGCGGCAAAGTGGTGGTCGTCGACGTCGGCTTCCCGCCGCCCGATCCGGCCTGGCCGGTGCTCGTGACCGACGCCTGGGCCGGCGCGCGGCTCCCCAAGCTCACCCCCACGATGCACAAGGGCGACCGCGGCCGCGTGACTGTGGTGGGGGGCTCGAACGGGATGACCGGGGCGGCGCTGCACGCGGCGCGCGCCGCGCTCGCCGCGGGCGCGGGGCTCGTGAAGCTCGTCGCGGGCAAAGAGACCATCGCGGCCGCGCGCGCCAGCCTCCCCGACGTGCTGACCGTCGAGTCGGCGCTCGGCCCCGAGCTCGAGCCCGCGGCCGCGGAGGCGCTCGAGTGGGCCGACGCGCTCGTGGTCGGGCCCGGCCTCGGCCGTGAGCCGCCACGCGCGCCGTTCTTACAGGCGGTGCTGGCGCGCCGCCCCATCCCGAGCGTCCTCGACGCCGACGCGCTCACGCTGTTTCAGGGTCCCGCCGAGCGGCCCCTGGTGCTCACGCCGCACCTGGGCGAGTTCCGCGCCCAGTTCGGCGATCAGCTCGCCGACGAGGCGGCGAATGACCGCTGGGCCGCCGCGGCGAAAGCCGCGCAAAAGATCAAGGCAACCGTGCTCTTGAAGGGCGTGCCCACGGTGGTCGCCGATCTGCGCGGCCCGATCCACGTGATGGCGAGCGGCAACCCGGGGCTCGCGACCGGCGGCAGCGGCGACCTGCTCGCCGGCTTCATCGGCGCGTTCCTGGCGCGCGGCAGCGCGGGTCCCGAGGCGGCCGCGCTGGGCGCCCACGCGCTCGGCCGCGCCGCGGAGCACGGCGCCCGCCAGTGGACGGCGCGCAGCCTCCGCCCCGCCGACGTGCTGGCGGCGCTGCCCGACATCTGGCGCGCGTGGGCCAACACGAAGCCCTGTGGGCCGCCCGTGCTCACCGTGCTCGAGCTACCTGAGACGGCGTGAGCCGCCACCTCCGGCTCGGCGGCGGGGGCGGGAGCGGGGCTGGGGGCGGCGAGTTCGACCGGCTGCGCGCGATCTTCGCGGCCCTCGGCGCCGCAGCCCGCGGCCTCGGCGACGACGCCGCGCTCGTCCGGCTGGGCGGAACGACCCTCGCCCTCTCGGTTGATCTCGCCCTCGAGGGCGTGCACTTCCGCACCGACTGGCTGTCGTTTCGCGACATCGGCTGGCGCGCGACCGCCGCGGCGCTGTCGGATCTTGCCGCCGAGGCAGCGAAGCCGGTAGGGGTCCTCGTTTCGCTCGGCATTCCGGGCAACGGGGAACGGGCAACGGGTAACGCCTCTCCCGCCGTACGCATCATGGCGGGCGTGGGCGCCGCTGCGCGGAGCGTGGGCGCCCGCGTGCTGGGCGGCGATCTGGTGCGGTCATCCCGCTATCTCGTGGACGTGTGCGTGCTCGGCACGGCGGAGCGGCCGGTGCGGCGCCGCGGCGCCCGCCCGGGCGACGGGCTGTGGGTGACGGGCCGACTGGGCGGCGCCGGACTCGCGCTCGCGGCGCTGCGGGCCGGCCGCCGCGTGCCGCGGCCGTTGTTCCGTCGCTTCGCGCATCCTGAGCCGCGCATCGCCGCGGGACGCTGGCTCGCGCGGCGCGGGGCGCGCGCCATGATCGATATCTCCGACGGCCTGGCGGGAGACGCAGGACACGTCGCGGCGGCGTCCGGTGTCAGGGTCACGATCGAGCTCGAGCGCGTCCCGTGCTGGCCGGGCATCGTGCCGTTCGCGGCCGCGCGCAGTGGCGAGGAGTACGAGCTGCTCGCCGCCCTGCCGCCGCGCTTCGGGGAGCGCGACGCCCGCGCGTTCCGCCGCGCCACGGGGCTGCCCCTCACGCGCATCGGCGCGTGCACCGCGGGCCGGGGCCTACGGATGACTGATAACGGACGACTGATAACTCCCCCGCGTGGCTTCGATCACTTCTCCGCGCGATGATCCGGACCGTCCGCTTCTACGTCGTCCTGCTCGTCTCGAGCTTTATCCACGCCACGACCGCGCTCGTGGCCGGCCTGGTGGGTGTGAAGCGGCGCCCCGGCGGGATCTACGATTGGAGCACCAACGACTGGTCGCGCGACCTGCTCGAGGCGGCGGGCACGCCGGTGCGCGCCGAAGGCCTCGAGCGAATCCCAGTCGGCCGGCCGGTCGTGTATGCGTCGAACCATTCCTCGATGTTCGACATCTGGGCGCTCGCCGCGACGCTCCCCGGCTCGGTGCGCTTCGTGGCGAAGCAGGAGCTCGCGCGCATTCCCCTCCTCGGTCGGGCGATGATTCGGGCGGGGCACATCATGATCGACCGGCCGAACCCGCGGCGCGCGCTCGAGGCGTACGCCCGCGCCGGGGCGGTCATCCGCAGCGGCGTCTCGGCCGTGGTCTTCCCGGAGGGGACGCGTAGCCGCACGGGGGAGCTGCTCCCGTTCAAGAACGCACCGTTCGGGTTGGCGATCGCCGCGCAGGTGCCGATCATTCCCGTGTACGTGCATCACACCTTCGAGATCCTGCCGAAGGGCGCGATCCGCCTCCATCCCCGTCCGATCCGGATCCTGATCGGCGAGCCGATCCCGACAGCAGGGCTGCGCGTCGACCAGCGTCAGGCGCTGCGCGACCGCGTCCGGGCGGCGATCATCGCGTTGCAGGCGCGCGTTGACGCGGGGCGGGTCGTCCGCTAGGGTAGTGGCCACGATGAGCACGATCATCTCGGTACACGCGCGCGAGATCCTCGACAGCCGGGGCAATCCCACCATCGAGGCCGACGTCACGCTGGCGAGCGGCGCGGCCGGCCGGGCCGCCGTCCCGAGCGGCGCCTCCACGGGCGAGCACGAGGCGGTGGAGCTGCGCGACGGCGACCAGAAGCGGTTCGTGGGCAAAGGGGTGCTCGAGGCCGTCAAGAACGTGAACGAGGTGATCGGTCCGCGGCTCGAGGGGATGTCGGCCGAGGAGCAGATCGCCGTAGACTACGCGATGCTCGACCTCGACGGCACGCCCAACAAGAGCCACCTCGGCGCGAACGCGATCCTGTCGGTGTCGATGGCCGTGGCTCGGGCCGCGGCGCAGGACGCGGGGCTTCCCCTGTACCGCTACCTCGGCGGCCCCGTCGCGAGCGTGCTCCCCGTGCCGATGATGAACATCCTGAACGGCGGCGCGCACGCGGCGAACACCGTCGACTTCCAGGAATTCATGGTCGTGCCGATCGGGGCGGAGAGCTTTCCCGAGGGGCTGCGCATCGGCGTCGAAGTGTTCCACGCCCTCAAGAAGGTGCTTGCGAAGCGGAGCCTCTCGACCGCCGTGGGCGACGAGGGCGGGTTCGCGCCCAACCTGCCGAGCGACGAGGCGGCCCTCGAGGCGGTGATCGCGGCGATCGAGGGCGCGGGCTACGACCCCGGGAAGGACGTGGCGATCGCGCTCGATCCGGCGGCGTCGGAGTTCTATCAGGGGGGCAACTACGTCTTCAAGAAGAGCGGGGCGGGAACGAAGAGCGCGGAGGACATGGTCGCCCTTTACAAGACGTGGATCGATCGCTACCCCATCGTCTCGATTGAGGACGGCCTCGCCGAAGACGACTGGGCGGGCTGGGCGAAGCTAACCGAGGCGCTGTCGGCGCGGGTGCAGCTCGTGGGCGACGACATCTTCTGCACCAACGTCGAGCTGCTCGATCGGGGCATCGAGGAGGGGGTCGCCAACGCGATCCTCATCAAGCTGAACCAGATCGGGACGCTCACGGAGACGCTGCAGTGCATTGAGCACGCGCGCTCCAACGGGTACGGCGCGGTGATCTCGCACCGCTCGGGCGAGACCGAAGATACGTTCATCGCCGACCTCGCCGTGGCGACGGGCGTGGGGCAGATCAAGACCGGGAGCGCCTCGCGCACCGACCGCGTCGGGAAGTACAACCAGCTGCTGCGGATCGCCGAGGAGCTGGGCGACGTGGCCTCCTATCCCGGCCGTCACCTGTACGGGTTATGACGCGCGCGCGCCTCGGCGGCATCGTGGCGGCGGTAGTGCTCGCCGCGCTCGTCTTCCAGGCGGGGGAGTACAGCACGCTGGACTGGCTCAAGCTGCGGCGCCAGCTCGCCGAGGAGCGCCAAACGGTGCGCGACCTCGAAGCGGAGCTCGACTCGCTGGAGCGGCTGGCGCACGCGCTCGAGACCGACCCGGCCGCGCAGGAGCGGGCGGCGCGCGAGCAGTTCGGCATGATCCGCAGGGGGGAGATTCTCTATCGCATCGTCCCGCGGGTGGAGGCGGGATCGAGCGCGACCGCGAGGTGAGCGATGACCGCAGCGCCCCCGCAATGGGCCCGCGTGCGCGGCGACGCCAATTGCCGGGTGCGGCGGGGAGCGTGGTACGAAGTGGTGCGCCTCACGTCGGAGGAAGCGGTGCTCTGTGTCGGCGACCGGTCGCTGGGGGTCGACCGGTCGTTCCTCCAGATCGTTCCGGCGCGACCGGACCGCTGGTCCGTCGTGCCCCCGCCCGCGAGACGCGGTGAATATGCCGCTGAGCTGGGGTTCGACGTACGCGGTCTGTCCGAACTGTTGTCATCGCAGATCGCTGCAGGGCCAACCGACCGAGCTGCAGTGTCCGAGGTGCAACGGCGTCTTCGAGGTCGCGTGGGATGACCCCTACTGACGGCGCGCGCCTGCCGGATAGGATGTAGGGCATGGGTGAGTACGGCTGGGCCATCGGCGTTGCGATCATCATCTTGGCCGTGTCGGCGGGGAGGGCACTCCGGGCGCTGGGCCAGGCAGCGGCGCACCGCTCCGGTCGGGCGGCGTCACCCGACGATGCACGGGCTACGGAGCTCCGCCTCGAGGTCGACGAGCTGCGCAGCGGCTCACGGAACTCGAGGAACGAGTGGCCTTCACCGAGCGCCTGCTGGCGAAGCGGCGCGACGGGGAGCGGCTCGCACCGCCGCAGTAGACCCTGCCGCGCCGGACGGTGCTCCGCTAAGTTCCCTTGCTGCAATCTCGGCGGCGTAGCTCAGCTGGTTAGAGCAGCGGAATCATAAGGCGGGGAGCGCTGTGCTGGCCCCCGTTTTGCGCGTCAGGGCAGGCATCCAAGACCCCGTCTGGCACGCAGGGCAATTCACGAACGTCAAACAAATGGCAAACATCGGCGGCCCTGAACCACCGAGTACTTGGAGCCCGTGGTAGATTTTCTAGTGGAGGTTCCCACCATGGCCAACACCCGCGACACGCTGTCTGGAACTGTGAAGGTGCACGGCCAGCCGTTCGCGCACGCGCTTGAGGCCCTGGACGAGCCCGCGAAGGACTACGGCGCGACCCACGTGCTGCGGGTACGGCCGGCGCTTGACCGCCAGGGCGAGCCGGGGCGGTTCGAGCGATACCGCCAGGTGCGCCCCGCGATTCACGCCCACCTGTTCAGCCAGAACTAGCCACCGCCGGCGATGGCTCCCGACCCTCGAACCCATGGATGTGCGACCTGCCGTCGTGAAGAATCCGACGCGCTAGAGCAGGTTGGAAAACCCCAGCGCCACGATTTCATGGGCGGCAAAGCTCTCGAAATCCACACCCGGTACAGGTGCAAGACGTGCGACGCGGAGTGGGTTCGCCTTGTCGAAAGCGGGGCTGGTGGTCACGGCAGCTTCTGGCATCCCTATCCCATCGATTAGGTGACGGAACGTGGGGGGAAGTGAGGACCTCGAACTTTTCCGCCTGCACCGGGCCGAGCAGAGCAAGTACGTGTATTTCATCCTCGCGGCGGCGGCCGGGGGAATCGCACTTGCTGTGCGGGTGACCTCTGACGCGACCTTGCACTGGTCGCTCGCCCCGCTAGGCGCCGCTGTCGTGTGTTGGGGCCTAAGCTTCTTTCACGGATGCCGCCAGCTTCAGTACGTGCAAGAAATCACGCGCACCAACGCGGAGCAGCTAAAGGTGGCACGAGGCGAGCACCCCGTGGTCGGACGCGAGCCGTGGAAGCGCGAAGTCGCGGGAGAAGCACTGAAGGAGGTTCTCGAACGAGGCATCACAACGGCGGGAAAGCACTATAACTGGCAGTTTCGCTACCTGGTCACCGGTGCCGTACTGTTCGTCTCCTGGCACGTTCTCCAGATTGTCCTGCGCTCGACCCCTTGAAGCCTAGACCCCAACGACCTCGACCGCTGACACCCCCGACCGACCACTCCATCGCGCTGCATGAGGCCGCCCACGCCGTCGTCGCGGTGCGACTTGGTCTGCCGCTCGTGTACACGTCTATCCGAGGCGGGGGCGCAGGTGACGATGCAATCAGCGCCGATGCCCAGCGCACCACACGGCCCGGCCGCAAGTTCGTGTCGGCTGGCCACACAACACTAGAGCGCAACATCCTCGCGCAGTGGGAAGCGGCGCTTCCCGAACAGGAGGCCCGCGCGAACCTCGAAAAGGTGTCAGTCGAGACGGCAGCCGGCATCGTGGCGGAGATCAAGATGGGTGCCGGGCTGGACGATGAGGGCAATCGCAACGACCTCGTGCAACTGATGCAGCAAGCGGCAACCCTGCTCGTTGCCTTCAACCCTGCTGACCCGCCGCCGGCCGTGACCCAATGGCTCACCGCTCGCCTGAATGACGCCGATGCGCTGCTCCACGCCGATGGTGGCGCGGCCTGGGACCGCGCAACGGCGACGTTGCTGCGCAAAAAGGGCCTGTCGGGCGAGGAGGTGCGGACACTGGTGGGCCAAGCGGACGTCGCAAGTGGATTCAACAAGCGACTCGAACGGAATCCCTAACGCCCTCGCAGGACCTGCTGCAATTCCACCCCTCGGCGCCGCAAAACCCCCCTAGTCACTGGGCCCCGCAACGTTCATCCTTGCGGACACCATGGACATTCGCGAGCTAGAGCAGTTACTGCGAGAGGGCCGAGAAAGCCTGGGGGTCGAGTTCAAACGGAGCATGACCTGGGCCGACGACGCCACCAAGGCCAAGGTCGTGAAGGCTGCGCTCGCCATCGCTAACAAGCGCGACGGTGGATTGCTCGTGTTCGGCATGACATCTCCCGTGAACGCCGGACCCCACACCCTGGACGGCATGACGAGGCCAGACTACGAGAGCTTCAACCAGGACGACGTGATGAGCAAGGTGAACGCCCACGCATCACCGAGCATTGACCTCACCGTGCACCACGTTGTTGTCGACGGAAAGGAGTGCGTCGCCATCGAGATTCGGGAATTTGCGGACTACCCGGTGATTTGCTCGAACGACCTGGTCGTCGGTGGGACGGTCGTTGTCGTTAAGGGTCGGATGTATTGCCGCAGTCGGCGTACGATTGAAACGACCGAAGTGAGAACCGTGGAGGACCTTCGGGATATCCTAGAAATCGCAGTCGACAAAGGTTTGAATCGGTACTTCAGGCAGCGCGCCATCGAGGACAGGGTGGGGAAGGTCGTCGACGATGCGGAACGGTTTCGTCAGCAGCTTGAGGGTCTCTAGATGGATGCCACTGACCTGGGCAACGAAATCCGCTCCCGTGGATATTGGCGGGTCAACGTGCGCCCGACTGTGTTCATCCCCGAGCGCGTCGCCCTGCGCGAGCTAGAAGCGATTACCCGGGACTCAATCGTTCAACTTCGCGGTTGGGACTATCCCCATTTTCCTCGCGAAGGAGTGACACGGGGGAACGATTTCATTGAGGGAGCCACCGAGGCCGCCTTCATCTCGCACCTCGAAGTATGGCGCCTCTATCAGTCCGGCCAGTTCATCCATTTGTTCAGTATGCGCGAGGATTGGGTTGAGGGTACACCACTGCCCGGGCTCGGCAATGTGAAGCCCGGCGAGCTTCTGAGTTTGGAATCCACACTCTACACCATCACAGAAATCTTTCTGTTCGCCGCGCGGTTGGCGCAGCGCATGGCCCTGGGCCCCGAGATTGTGGTGGAGTACGCCCTCCACGGCTTGGCCAGCCGCAAATTGGAGACATTCAATCCGGAGCGCGATTCCCTTTTCCTCCTCGGGCACGGCCCAGCCAACACGCCTTCGTTTGAGAGGACCGTCACGGAAAAGGCGGAAAGGATTTCGTCACGCGCGCCAGAAATCGCGCTTGAGCAAACACTCAAGCTTTATGAGCGTTTCGGATTCGACCCGCCCAAGGAGTCCGTTCAAGAGGACCAGCGAAGGTTTCTTGAACGCAGGTTGTAATCCGGCGACGAGATTCGTCACTCCGTGCCGTAGGGACCCCCTTGCGGCTGCGGTGGGCAAGAGATTCAATGGCAGCAAACATCGGGGCTCCCGCCCCGGAGCCGGGTTCGGTAAGTTGAAGCGCAGTAATCTCGGCGGCGTAGCTCAGCTGGTTAGAGCAGCGGAATCATAAGACGGGGGGCCACGTGCAGGCCCCCCGTTCTCGTGCTCAAGAGTGCTCTCCCTGCTCGGGCGTGCTCGCTAATTTCTCCGCTGAACGGGAAACACTCCGGGAAACACGTCCGCGTCGCGCGCCGTCCAATTTTTCATCGAGTCGATCGAAGCCAGAGCGAGTCGTGCGCCGCGGTTTTCCATTCCGGCGCGCGCGGAACTGCAGCGTCAGCGGGTCAGGAGTGCACGGACTGCTCGCACGAACCAAAAGACGGCAGCCCCGATGCCGGCCCAGACGAGTGCCTTAACATGTTCCTCGCCGACCCACCAGAGCGCGCGTCCGAACCATGTGGTCTTGAACCATCGCCAGAACTCGCGGGCCACGCCGGTGAGGGTGGGCGGCCGTTCGACCGCGCCGAGTCGCGCGGACGCGACCGCGAGGTCGTGCTGGAGCTGGAGCTTCTTCCGCTCGAGCAGCGCGTGGGCGGCCGTCAGGCGGGCCTCCAGAACGTGAAGGCTGATTATTTGGGGATGGTCGAGCGGCTCGGCCACCGCCTCGAACAGCTTGCGCGCCGCCGTCGTGCGGAGACTCGGCTCGAGGAACGGCTCGAACTCCACGCGGTTCAAGAAGTTGATCTCGAGGACTGCGAGCGGTCCCGAGACTTTGCCGCGCTGCGCCTCGGCCTCAAGCACGAGCTCGTAGGGCACGCCGGGGAGCCAGTCCTCGATCCTACGCCCCGACACGATGTTTAGGATCCGCCGCAACGTCTCTGCGTACTCGGCCCAAGAGTGTTCGACGTTGGCGAGGAGCGAGAGCTGCTGCTTGAGGTCCTCGACCGCACCCGCCAGCGCCGGCAGGTTGCCGCCGGCCTTCTCTACCGCGTCGCGCCGCGCCGTCACCTAGACGCCCTCGGGCAGCACGCCGAGCCCCTTCGCCTCCGCCATCAGCGCGGGATCGACGACGCGTTCCAGCTCGTGGCAGCAGGCACGCAAGTCCTCACGAGCGTCGGTTAGCCGCTGCTCCTCCGCCTGGCTGAACGGATGCCCTGCCCAGGCGACGCGCACCGCCTCGAGGCGGATCACCGCCCGCTGGTACCGGAGGTACACACTCCGCCAGAACGCCGCAATCATAGGTGACGCCTGGGCGGCATCGCCGAGCCCATGTTCGAGCCGGTCCCGCACCGGCGTCTGGGCAAGGACCGTCTCGACCCATCCCGTCGACCAGCCTTCCCTCTGCTGCTGCAGAATCAGGTCGCCGAGTACCGTTCGTAGCTCGAACGCGTTGGCGCTGAGACGCGCGTTAGCGGTCCGCTCGTCGCTCTCACGCTTGCGACGCTCTGCCCAAATCTGCACGCCGGCGAACCCCGCGAGCACGGCGGTGGCCGCAGCCGTGAGGTAGTCGGGGAAACGCAGCAGCAGCCCCGCCAGAAAGGCGATGCCGACGCCGACGAGGACGACGCGACGGGAGAGCACGTCGAACGTTGCGCGCCCCTACGCTGGCCTGCGACCGCCACGCATTTACGACTCGACCGTAACGGGAATCTCTCGGCCGCCGACGCTGACCCGCCCGTCCTCCGGCGCGAGGATACGCTCGGTCGCATCGCACGCGCGATCACCGCAGGCGTAGCGCACGGTGACAAGCCAGTCCAGCGGCCGCGGTGGTTCCCCTGAATAGATCGCCGATCCCGCCTTCCGGATGATCCCGTCCTGCGGCCCCTTGCCATGTCGTCGGCACGTCGACGGAACCCCGAGCTCAGTCATCCCGCCCTCCCCGTTCTGGCCGTTGGAGAAACGATGCGCGCCCGCGCCGGGCCGGGCAACCCGGCCGGACCCCACGTGCTTAAGCCGGGCGACCAGAGCTCTTGACGCCGCGCTGATCGCGCAGCATACTGAGCGTCGGAGCCGGGCAGTCCTGTCGGCGCTCCCGAGTATGTAGGCGCCGACCTCGAAGAACGGCTCACGCGGTCTGGAATCGACTCGGGCAGGCCCTGGAGACGGCTGGCGCATTGGGCGCGGGCCGCATCTCTGGGGCCTGCTCTTTTTTTTGTTGCCTGGAGGGTCGATGTCCGATCGCGTTCGCGTTGCCACGTCCCATCAGCCCGCCGAGGATCTCCTCCTCGAACTCGCCGCGATCGTGTCGGGCAAGCCGAAGGCGCGGCTCGCCGGCGAGGCGGCCGTCTCGACCGCGCTCCAGGTGCTGTCGGGGCCGACCCCACATTCCGCCGACGACGATCCGCGCGTGCGGGATTGGGTCGACCAAGAGGCGAAGCTCCGCACGAAGCTAGACGATCTGCGCGCGCAGTTCGATGAGGCCGGGCGGCGGGAGGACGCGGGCGAGGTCCGCGCGGCGCTGGATCCGCAGATGCGGAAGGTCGCCAAGCAGCTCCACGCCGCACGCGAGAAGCTCGAGCTGCTGCGCGGCCAGGTCACGCGGGAGCGCGCGGAGCGGCGCGCCCGCGAGCTCGAGGAGGGTCTCCCCGGCCTCGTCGAGCACGTGGCAGGGACGGGCCAGGCGTACCGCGACGCCACCGCCAGCCTCGTCGCGTTCGTCCAAGAGCACGGAACCGATGCCGGACTGATCCGCGAGCTCATGAACGCTTTCGACGCGACGATTCCCGAGCACGTAGCGCGCGTCCGGGCGGTCGCCGCGAAGCTCCTCGAGGCGGGCCATCGCAACGGCCGCGTCCGCGTGCGAATCATCGGCTTCCCGGGCGCGCTGCGCGGCCGCGACGCGAAAGGTTTCCGCGAGCTGCGGGAAGCGGGCGACGTGCCGCGGGAGGAACGGCGGGAGCTGGAGGTGTGGGCGTATAACCTCGGCGCGTCTGACGTGTTCTTCACGACTCGCGTCGCCCGCGAGCTCGAGCGGTTGAGGCTCGTCGAGCCCGCGCCCGAGCCCGAATCGCCGGCCGCGCCGCCGCGGCTCGAGCCGGTGCGCCTGCTCGTCCAGATCCCACCGAACAACAAGGGCGAGACGATCTGGGTGGCGACGGAGACCGCGGCCCAATACGTGGCGAAACAATGGGCCGAGCCCGTGGCCGCCGGTGACGTGACGCCAGCAGCGGCCGCGGAGCCGCGCGTGCTCGCGAAGATCACGCAGTCCTGGCCGCCCTACAGCGTGAACGACGTCGCGTCTCTGGATGTTGCGACGTTCGAGTTTCACGCCGCGCGCGGAATGTGCGAGAGCGTCGACGGGACGCCGATGCCGGCGCGCGTGAAGCACGAGCGGCCGGCGCTACCCGAGTCGTGGGCGGACTACACGCCGCGTCGCGGCGGGCCGATCGTGCTGGTCGACGTGCTCGAAAACTTCGGTCCCTATGTCGCCGGCCGGGATCAGATCGGTCTCGATCCGGAGCTAGCCGAATATCTCGGCGGACTCGGATGGGTCCGCGTCACGGTGAGGCCCGAACAACCGACGGAGGGGTGAGCGGTGGCTGCGCGCGCCGTCTTCAAGATGCAAGCGATCAAGCAGACGCTCGCGTTCAACCCGGCCGAGTTTTTCTGGGTGGAGGCGACCGTGGGCTGGCGGCTCGTGAACGCGGGGGTCGCGAACGCGATCGACGCGCTGCCCGCGCAGCAGCCCGCCGCCGTGCCGGCCGGGACGCCGCTGCGGCACGCGCTCAAGCGCGAGCTGCTCCCGCCGCCGGCCGACGAGGCCGACCGGCTCGCGACCCAGCACTACGCCGGCGTGCTGAGCAGCTGCGGCCCGTGACCGCGCCCGCGCTGCTCCTCGTCACGCTTGAGCCGGCCGACGCCGAACTGCTCGCGGAACTCGCCAGTCGGAACGGGACGGATCCCGACGCCTTGGCGGCCGCGCTGCTCAGCGAGATGTGCGGCCTCCTGCGTCGGCTCAAGCGCGATCGCTTGCGGGCGGAGGGAGGGATTGGTGCCTGAGCCCCACCGCATCCTGACCCGCGACGAGTTCGTGCAGCTCCTTGAGCGCGGCGTCGCACCGCCAGCGGACGCGCTCCTCCGCAAGCAGCATGTCAGCGAGGAGATCCGGCAGGTCGGCGACGATCCGCGCGCGCGCCAGATCGTCATCTCGAGCGCCGCGGTCGATCGCGACTCCGACTCGCTCGCCGTCGAGGGGTGGGAGCTCGCGAACTACCGCCGCAATCCGGTCGTCCAATGGGCGCACGACTACAAGGCGCTCCCCGTCGCGCGCGCGACGAAGGTCTGGACGGAGGGCGGGAAGCTCAAGGCGATTGATTCGTTCGCCCCGCGCGACCTGTACCCGTTCGCCGACACGGTGCTGCAGATGATCGACGCCCGCTTTCTCAACGCGGCCAGCGTCGGCTTCCGGCCGCTCAAGTTCGCGCGCATCGAGGGCGACCCCGAGCGGCCAGGCGGCGTCGACTTCGTCCGGCAGGAGCTGCTCGAGCACTCGATCGTGCCCGTGCCGTCGAACCCGGAGGCGTTGGTCGAGGCGCGGTCGTTCCTCAAGGGCGCCGACTGGCTCGCCTACCGGCAAGAGCTCGAGCGGCTGCTCGACCTGGACGACGACGAGACGGGGATCGTCGAACGCGGCTGGCGGGCCGTCTCGCCGCGCGGCGTCCGCGGCAGCCGGGCGCACCTGGACCGGCACCCGACGCGCGAGGAACTCGACGCCGAAGATCGGGCGGCCCGGGAACGCCGCCGCACGCACGAAGTGCGGCGCGAGCTCGACGCGCTGCTCGGGCCGTTCATGCGGTCGCCGATCGACGAGGCGCTCGCGCTGCTGGAGGCGCAGCCGCAGCTCGTGGCGGATGCGCTCACCGCGTGCGTGGAGCGCGAGATCGCCCGCGCGCTGCGCGTGGCGACCGGCGGTCTGCCGGATGACTGAGTTCCCCGGGGTCGCCGGAAGCGGCCTGCGCCGCTGACGGTGGGTAAGGGGGTGCCTGCGCGCCCCGCCCCGGGTTCGGAAAACAAACAGCGCCGCCGGCGGTCAGGCCGGGCGGCGCGGGAGGGAACAACGTGCACCACGAACCTAGCGCCGTCCTCGACCCGTCGCAAGCGCGCCCGGCGATCGACGCGCCGGCGCGCAGCCGGCCGTTCTGGGTTCCGCTCTCCGTGGCCGCGTATTGGCTCCGCCTGCCCTCGCATCGCGTGCTCACGCTCATCAAGACGGGGCGCCTGGTCGGCCGCCTCGTGGGCGCGCGATGGTGGGTCTCCACCGCCAACGTCCGCGCGCTCGCGCGGCAGCGTCGCCGGCGCTGGCGGCGGATGACCACGCACACGCGGGGCGCGGCGTGACGCTGCGCGCGGCCGCGCCCTCGCTCGCCGAGCTCCCCGACGACGCGCTCGTGCGCATCGAGGACGTGGCGCGGTTCCTCGGGTGCAGCCGGTTCACGATCCGCCGGGCCGGGATCCCCTGCGTCGTCGTGACGCCGCGGGTGCGGCGCTATCGGGTGCGCGACGTCAGGGCCTGGATCGACGCGCACGTCCGCAGGAACGGGAGCGGCACGTGAGCGCCCGCCCGCCCCGGCTGCCGTTCTCCGCGACGCACGTGGTGAAAGCATGTGTCGGCCTGACCCCCGCCGAGAAGCTCACATGGGTGGAGCACTACGCCCTGGACAACGGGCCTGACGGCTGCTTCGTCGGCGCGGGCGGGCTCGCGGCGCGGCTGGGGTTCACGCGCCACACCGTCGAGGCCCACCGCCGACGGTTCGTGGACGCCGGCCTGCTCGTGAAAGCCGGACGGGGAGCGGGCCGGACCGACAGCTGGTTTCCCACGCTGCCTCCCCAATGCACGCCCTCGGGGCCACGGCTGACGACGGATCACGTGGCGCTCCTGGCCGACCGCCTGGACCTGCGTCTGCGCACACTCAAAGGCAGCCCCAGGCGCACCACCATGCCGACCGAAGGCCGTTTCGCAGGCACCACCATGCCAAACGGCCGTGCTCAACTCGGCACCACCATGTACCACTCTGGCATACCACCATGCCCGACCAATCCGGCTGAACCGAGCACAAAGCGGCATACCGCCGTGCCGACCCAACCCCTGACGGTTGGAGAGGCTGGAGAGGCTGGAGAGGCTGGAGAAGGAGAACCAAAGACAGTATCCCAGGAGAGAGCAGCAGCGGCCGCACCTGAGTTCGACGATGACAACGACGATCGATAGGCCCCCCCGCCCGGCTCGCGCCTCCGGGCTGCCGCCCGGCGCACGTGGTGGCGGCGGCGGAATACTTGTCCGGTGTCCCGGGCAACAGTCCAAGCGTGGCGCGGCCTCTCGCGGGATGTTTCCCGGAGGTTTCCCGCTCGGCGAAGCAGCCGGGGAGCCGGAGGTGAAGCGTGTTCGAGAGCGTTGAGCAGGCCCGGGCGCTCGCCCGCGTGGGCGGGAAGCGGAGCGGCCAGGTGCGCCGACGGCGGCTCACGCTCGAGGACGTGGAGCGGGATCTGCCGCCGCTGGACTCGCCGGAGCACGTGCGGGCCGGCCTGCAGCTGATTCAGCGGTGGGCGGCCGCCGGGATGCTGCCGGGCGCGGTCGCCGGCGCGATGGTCCGGGGAGCCGAGGTGTGGCTCAAGCTGCACGAGCACGAGCTGGACCGCGACCGCGTGCGGGGGCTCGAGCGGCGGATCGCCGAGCTCGAGGGCGAGCTGGCCCGGCGGCCAACGGGGCGGCGGCTGCCGTGAGCGCGGCCGGCGGGCACACCGGGACGGGTCGCGTGCCGATCAAGGCCCACGACGCAGCCGGCTGCGGTTGCCGGCCACCCGGGTGGGCGTCGTGAGCGACGCCGGCGATCGCTGCCCGCGGTGCGGCGGCCCGACGACCGTCTACTACGACCACCGGAACACCTGGGCGGTCTGCGTGCCGTGCCGCGTGGGCCGGTGGGTCGGCACGGGCTACGACCACGATGCGGAGGATCCGTCCTACCGCGCGCCGGCCGGCGCGGTCCGGACCCGGGCGCGGTTCTGGGAGGAGGTCGCGTGAGGCGCGAGCGCCGGCTCGACCACGTCGAGCAGCGGCTCGGCCGACTGCCGAGTCCCGCGCCGGTCGACGACCGGCTGGCGGCGTTCGCAGGCGATCCGTGCGGGTTCGCCGAGGCGCTCGTCGATCCCGACACGGGGCGGCCGTTCGCGCTGTACGACGCCGAGCGGCGGTTCCTCGCCGAGGCGCTGGCGCTCACGGCGGGGGGCGCGCTCCCCTATCCGGAGCTCGTGTTCAGCGCGCCGAAGAAGTCGGGGAAGACGACGCTCGCCGCGCTCGTGCTGTTGTACGTGGTGCGGGTGATCGGCGGCCGCGGCGCCGAGGCGTACTGCGTCGCCAACGATTTCGACCAGGCGGCGGGCCGCGTGTTCAAGGCGGCGCTCCGGATCCTCGAGGCGTCGCCGCTGCTCACCGGGACGGCGACGGTGACGGCGGACGTGCTCGCGTTCGCGGACGGGGCGACGATCACGGCGCTGCCGGCGGACTACGCCGGGGCGGCGGGGGCGAACCCGGCGATCGTGGCGTTCGACGAGCTGTGGGCGTACACGTCGGAGCGGTCGCGACGGCTGTGGGACGAGCTCGTGCCGGTGCCGACGCGGCCGGTCTCCGTGCGGCTGACGACGACCTATGCCGGGTTCGAGGGCGAGTCGGACTTGCTCGAGGAGCTGGCGCGCCGGGGGCGGGCGGGCGAGGAGATCGCGCCCGGGCTGTACCGCCAGGACGGGTTCCTGATGTTCTGGACGCACGAGCCCGTCGCCCCGTGGCAGACGCCGGCGTGGCTCGCGCAGATGCGCCGGCAGCTGCGGCCGTCGGCCTACCTCCGGATGGTCGAGAACCGCTTCGTCGCGGGCGCGGCCGGGTTCGTGGACCCGGCGTGGTGGGCGGCGTGCGAGCAGCCGGAGCTCCGGCCCGTGGTGCGCGACCCGGCGCTCGCCGTCTGGGTCGGGGTGGACGCGAGCGTGACCCGGGACCAGACGGCGATCGCGGCGGTGACGTGGCGCGAGGACGTGAAGCGGGTGCGGCTCGTGTGGCACCGCACCTGGCAGCCGTCGCCGGCCGACCCGCTCGACTTCGAGGCGACGATCGAGGCGACGCTGCGGGAGCTGCGCGGCCGCTTCCGCGTGCGGGAGGTGCGCTACGACCCCTACCAGCTCGTGGCCGTCGCCCAGCGGCTCGCGGCCGCCGGGCTCCCGATGGTCGCGTTCCCGCAGACGGTGCCGAACCTGACGGCGGCGTCGACGTGCCTCTACGACTTGGTGAAGGGGCGGAACCTCGAGGCGTACCCGGACCCGGCGCTGCGCCTGGCCGTGCATCGGGCGGTGGCGCTCGAGACGGCGCGCGGCTGGCGGATCGCGAAGGAGCGGGCGGGGCACAAGATCGACGTCGTGGTGGCGCTGGCGCAGGCGTGCCTCGCGGCCGCGCAGACGCCGACGCACGCGCCGTTCCTGTTCGGGTTCGGCGGCGCCTACCGGCTCGACCGGGACGAGGCGCCGCGCGCCGAGGAGCCGGAGCCCGCCGACGCGCTGGACGAGGACGCGTTGCGTCGCTCAGGCGGCGTGTGGTTCCCGGGCGAGGCGTGGCCGGCGGCGGGCGAGCCGGTCGAGCGGGGGCGCTTCACCGGCGACCCACGGCCGCCGCTCGAGCCGCCGGCGGAGGGCGAGCCGTGAGCGGCCTCAGGTGGGCGGAGCTGTGGGACGCCTGGGTGGGGCGGGATCTTGCGGTGCGCCTGTGGACGGCGCGCGACGAGCTCGGAGACTGGACGAAGGCGCGCGCCGTGCTGCGGGAGTTCTGCGACACCGACATCTGGCGCGACGCCGTCCGCCGGATCCCCGGGGCACGGGGGGACGAGGCGGAGTTCCAGGCGCTGCTCGACGGCCTCATCGCCGGCGTCGTGCAGTCCTGGCCGCCCGACGGCGTGGATCCGCGGCGCGCGCCGCCGTGGATTCCCGGCACCGCCTACGACTGGCTCTCGCATGGGCCGCTGCCGAAGCCGGAGCCCGAGGGGGGGCGGTCGTGATCGGGCGGGGCGAGCGCGCCGTGTGCGATCGCTGCGGCGCGCCGTTCACGTTCCTCACCGACCGGGACGGCCGCGTGGCGCAGCTCTGCGAGTGCGGCGTCGCCCCGGTGGCGCAGCCGCCCCCGACGCCAGCCGAGCGCGCGGCGCGCTACCGGAACGGCCCGCCGACGACCTGGTCGACCGTCGGCGGCAAGCGGCGTCGGTGGGGGCGGGGATCGTGACGGGATCAGCGATGCTTCGCGCCAGTGAGCCGCTTGACGAGCCCTTCCCAATTCACGTCGGCCAGCCGCTTTGTGCCGCGCTTGCCGCCGTAGACGGCGACGCCGGCGCTATTGATCTGCAGGCGGCAGACACAGTGACCCCGCTTGTCATAGCCCCAGACGCTGATCGGTTCGCGACCCAATGGCCAACGTGCCGGGGCGAAGTGAATGGTGGCCGTTCGTTCTCTGCTCACGTGTCCCTCCGTGATGCTCTTGCCAGGAGCGGGTCAGCGCCTCGCGCAACCCTGCCGCTCCACCTTGTCCTTCGCCTTCGCCTCCTCGGTCGTCTGCCATTGCATGTTCGACGGGTCGTCCGCGCCGCCGCAGGCGAGCGGGACGACGTGGTCAACGATGTGCCCGGGCCAGCCGTGCGGGTGGCCCGTCTGGCGCAGGAACGCGTCCTTGGCCGTGCGGCTCCGCTGGGGCTCGGCGTGGGCCGTCGGCGCGTGATGGCGCGGGCTCCGGTGCCGCGTCGGGTGCTGCGCCGCCACGGGGGCGGCGAGCCCGAGCAGGATGGCGAGGAGGAGCAGCGGGCCGCGCATCGCGCCTACTTGGGGCGACGAGCCTTGAGCCAGGTGCGGACGAGGACGGCCACCGGCTCGGGGATGCGGTGGGCACCCGAGAGCCAGCGGCGCACGGTGGACCCGTCCACGCCGAGGCGGCGGGACGCCTCCATCTGGCTGATCTTCAGGCGCTTCAGGGCGGCGCGCAACTGCTGCCGGGTCATGGGCCAATGATAGCGGTACCTAGTGCCGGTTGCCACATAGTGCGATTCGCACTAGCTTCCTGTCATGACCGACCGCGAGCTGGTGACCCTGACGGCGGCGCTCCTCGCCGCCCGACGGCGGCGCTTCGAGCCGGACGCGGCGGTGGCCGAGGCGTTCCGCCTGTGGTATCTGACGGGGGGCGTGGCGCCGACGCAGCCCGAGGAAACGGCGGCCGACCACGTGCGGAACGCGCTGCAGATCTTCGCGGCGACCGAGGGGCTCACGCTCGACGCGCCCGAGCTCGCGGCGGTGCGGCGGCGGCTGATGCAGGCCCTCGCCGCGCTCGAGGGCCGACCGTAACGACTGCTTGGGGGATCCGATGACGTCCAAGAAGCTCGATGCGTTCGTGCGACTCCTGGAGTGCTGCCAGGCTCAAGTGCAGGCCGACCCGTCCGGCTACCGGGAGAACCCGCACCTCTACGACGCGCTGCACCGCATCTATCTGCGCCTCTGCCACGGCAACATCCCGGAGTCTGGCGTCAACGTTCAAACTAGGAGGAGACCATGAGCCGAGGACAGGGACGAGTCTTTCGACCGAAGGTGCGCCGCCCGGACGGCGCGCGCCACGAGACGTCGATCTGGTGGCTCGACTACTCGCTCCGCGGGAAGCGGCACTACGAGTCGTCGCACACCACGAGCAAGCGCGAGGCGCAGGATCTCCTCGACCAGCGCCGCGGTGATCGCAAGGCCGGGAAGCTTCGCGGCCGGCCGGACCGCGTGATGCTGGCGGAGTACGAGACGGGCGAGGATGGGAAGGCCACGTTGGTGGGTGGCCTCCGGGCGGGACTCGAGCGCCACTACGCGCGGGAAGGGAACAGCTCGCTCCGGCGCGCGCAGCAGGCGCTCGATCATCTGGAGGCGTTCCTCGGCGCCGACGCGCTCGCCCTCGAGCTCACCAAGACGCGCCTCGGGGAGTATTTCGCGCATCGGCTCGGCGAGGGCGCGGCCCGCGCCACCGTCCGCTACGAGATCGCGATCCTCAACGCCGCGTTCAGCGTCGCCGTGGAGGACGAGTTGCTCGCGATGCGGCCCGTGTTCAAGCTGCCGAAGGTCGAGAACGCGCGCTCGGGGTTCTTCGAGGACGGCGACTTTGCCGCGCTCCTCGTGGAGCTCCCCGACTACCTGCGCCCGGTGATTCGCTTCCTCCGACTGACCGGCTGGCGGAAATCCGAAGTCCTCGGGCTCACCTGGGACGCGGTCGACTGGGAGGGCCAGGTGATCCGGCTCGCCGCGGCGCAGACGAAGGGCGGGGACGCCCGCGCGTTCCCGTTCGGGCTCGCGCCCGATCTCAAGGCGCTGCTCGAGGCGCAATGGGCGGCGCGCGACGGCGTGTGCGTGTTCCAGCGCGACGGGAAGCCGATCAAGAGTCTCCGCCGGGCGTGGGCGGGCGCGACGAAGCGCGCCGGGCTCGACGGCCGGCTCGTGCACGACCTCCGGCGCACCGCCGCGCGGGACTATCGGCGGGCGGGCGTGACGGAGGGCGAGATCATGGAGCTCTGCGGGTGGGCGACGCGGGCGATGTTCGACCGCTACAACATCATCGACGAGGCGGACCGGGCGGCGGCGGTCGCCAAGCGGTTCGCGAACGGGAAACAAGCGGGAAACACTCCCACTCCCACCGAGCCCCGCGGCTCGCTAAGTTCAAGCGCCACAACTTCGGCGGCGTAGCTCAGCTGGTTAGAGCAGCGGAATCATAATCCGCGGGTCGTCGGTTCGAGTCCGACCGCCGCTACTGAAATCCCTCCCCCCTGTGCGCTCGGGCTTGAACTGCTTGACCGACGGTTGAGGAGAGCCACGTGAATTTCGCAGCAGTCCTGCTGTGGCTCCTCGTCATCAACCTCGGAATTGTTTTCGGTGCCGGCCTGTACGAGGCGAGAATCGTCGTTCCACTGTGGGCCAGTTCTCCGCCCGACTCCCTGCGGTCGCCCGACAGCGGACGGAGGTTCTGGGCATTCGTGACCACGATCCCGCTTACCGTCTTGACGCTGGCAAGTCTGGTCGCGGCTGGGCATGCCCCGGGACCACGGCGCGACTGGTGGCTTACCGCGGCTCTGGTGATTCTGGTGGAGCGGATTGCAACGTTCTCATACTTCATTCCGACGATGCTTCGGCTGCAGCGCGCCGCCATGCCACAAGCGGAAATCGCAGCACGGCTGACACAATGGGCGCGGCTGAACTACTTGCGTAGTGCGCTCACACTGATCGCATGGGTGGCAGCCCTCAAGGCGCTGTCGCTGCCAACGTGAGCAGGACCGCTCCGCAGGGCTCGAAGGTGTGACCATCGGCTCTCGCGTCGCGCCCTGAAACTGCATAGACGGGCCAACCGCATGCTCTAGCGGCAGTTGGCCTCGCTGGTCGCCGGCACCCTGTCCCGCCCTCTGTTGCTTGGCCGCGAGCCGCGGTGAATCGTGTATCAGCTCCCGCCAGATTGTGCGGAGGTGGGCCAATGAGCACGATCCACTGCAATTTTTGCGGCGGCCTCATCACGGACCCGACGAAGATCGAGTATCGACCGCCCCGCGCGAGCGCGCAGGTCGCCCTCACGAACCTCGAGCCCTGCACCTGCGAGCGACCAATCGTGTACGAGCATCCGCCGGTCGACCCGGGCGAGGAAGAAGCGCCGCCGCAGCCGTAGGCCCCCCCTACGCCTGGAGCCCCCGCCAGACCAGCGGCTTGATGTCCCGTGACCGGTCTTCCGCGAACCGCTGTGCCGCCGCGAGGTGCGCCTCGTACTCCGGCCGCCACTCGGCGGGGATGTGGGCTCGGAAGTAGGCCGCCGTCATCACGGCGCCCGTCGGACCGCTTGCCTTCCCATGACCAACCGCGACCACGTCCCCCAGAAAGCAGGTCGAGCTCCCGGTGTCCATGACGTTGACCACGCGACACTCGAAGTGCGCATAGCACTCGTCCAGCACCGGCGCTCCCAGCTCACCCAGCCGGTGTGGCACGCCGGCAAGCTTGTCCCGCGCGCGCCCGCTCTCGAATCCGAGCCGGTGAATCAGCTCGAACTGGTCGTCGCGCAACAGGTGCAGCACGAAGCGGCCGGTGTCGAAGATCATGTCGTGGCTGTAGTTGAACTTGTGGATGTAGACGGAGACCCGCGGGATGGCGGGCACAATCGAGGCGCGCACCGCGCTGTCCACGATCATGCCGTTGCGCTTGCCTTGGCGCTCCGCCGTGATCGCTACCACGGGCGACGTCAGGTTGCGGAGCAGCTGATACACCTGGTCGGGTCCCATAGCGGTATCATTATATATGGCCTCGCTGCTGGAGCGCTTCCGCGACCACGTCGCCCGGGCCCGGCTGTTCGGGCAGCCCGGGACCGCGGTGGTGGCGGTGTCGGGCGGCCCCGACTCGGTCGCGCTGCTCGACCTGATGGCGGCCGCCGCTCGCGAGTTACAGCTGTCGCTCGTGGTCGCCCATGCGGATCACCAAATTCAGTCGGACAGTCGGACAGTCGGACAGATGGTCCGCAAGCTCGCCGAGCAGTACCGATTGCCCGTCGAACTGGTGGAGCTGGCATTGGGCCCGGCCGCCACCGAGACCATCGCCCGGTGCGCGCGCTACGCGTGGCTGCGGGAGGTGCAGCGCCGGCACGCGGCGCGCTACCTCGTGCTCGGCCATACCCGCGACGACCAGGTCGAGACGATCCTGATGCGGGTCCTGCGCGGCAGTGCGCCGGCCGGGCTCGCCGCCATGGCGCCGCGGGCGCGCGGCGGACTGGTCCGCCCGCTGCTCGCGTTCACCAAGGACGACCTCGCGGCCCACGTCACCGGGCGCGGCCTCCCCACGCATGACGATCCCGCGAATCGCGATCCGCGTCACCTGCGGAGCTGGGTACGCACCATGCTGCTGCCGCTGCTCGCGGGGCGGCTGGGCGCGCGCGTGCGCGACGATCTGCTACGCACCGGAGACGCGGCCGCGCTGGAGCGCCGCGCGTGGGACCGCGTGCTCGAACACGTTCCCGAGCTTCGACTTCGCACGGCGCGCGACGCGTTCGAAGTTGCCCGGGAGGGACTGCTCCACTATGATGACACATTGGCCGTGGCGCTGGTGCGGGCCGCCGCCCGGCGAGTGGGGTTGGTGCTGGGAATCCGCCGCGCACGCGCGGTCGCGGCGCTGGGGCGGAGGCCGTCGGGGCGCCGGTTGGCGCTGGGCGGTCGGTGGACCGCGGAAATCGCGTTCGATCGGTTGCGTGTGAGCCGCGAGATCGGGTGCGCCGCGCAGGAGGTCGTCGCGACGGCCGAGCGGGGCAGCGCGGTGTTCGGCGCCTTCCGGGTGGATTGGACCCCCGACCCCGCGCCGGCGCGGCTGCCGCGGAGCGAGTGGACGACGTGGATCAAGGCGGGCGCGGCCGCGGGGGGGGGAGGGACGAGCTGGGAAGTGCGGCGCCCCCGTCCCGGCGACCGGCTGATGCCGCTCGGCGGCGTGGGCCGTCGCCCGCTGCGCCGGCTCTTGATGGAAGCGCGCGTGCCGCGGAGCGCTCGGGCCACGTACCCGGTCGTCGCGCGTGGCGAGACCATTCTCTGGGTGCCGGGGATCTGCCGGAGCGCCGACGATCTCCCGCGACCCGGAACACCGGCGGTGCGAGTGGATGTTACCAAGCACGGCGAGCCTGAAGCAGACGGGCGGGCGTGAGCTCGAGCGGATCGTCTTCGATGAGGACACGATCGCGCGTCGGGTGCGGGAGCTGGGTCGCGACATCACGGCCGCCTACCCCGACGGCGAGCTGCTCGTGCTCGGCTTGCTCAAGGGCAGCTTCATCTTCCTGAGCGATCTGGTCCGCCGCATCGAGCGCCCGCTGCAGGTCGATTTCCTGGTCGCCGCAAGCTACGGCGCCGACACCATCTCGAGCGGCAACGTGCGGCTGCTGTACGATCCGGAGACCGAGCTGCGGGGTAAGCATATTCTGCTGGTGGAGGACATCGTCGACACCGGGAAGACGCTCAATCGGCTGGTGACGCTGCTGCGCGAGCGGGACGCGAAGAGTCTGGAGATCTGTGCCTTGTTGCATAAGCATGTGGCGGAACATCTGGCGCTCGAGCCGGCGTTCGTCGGCTTCGATGCCCCACGCAGTTTTCTCGTGGGGTACGGACTCGACCACGCCGAGAACTTCCGGCACCTGCCCTATATCGCGAGCCTGACCTGATGGCCGGCCGCATTCCCCCCCCGCGCGAGTTCAGCTGGGCCCGGACGCTCCGGACGCTGTCGTTCTGGGCGCTGCTGATCGTGGGCTCGATCGCCCTGGTGCAGTTCGCCTCGAGCCGGCGGCAGGAGGCGCTGGACATCTCCTACACGCAGTTCACCGAGCAGCTCGACAAGGCCAACGTCGCCGCGGTCGAGATCACCGAGCGGGCCCAGGTGAAGGGCGACTTCAAGACCCCCGTCGCCTACGGGCGGCGCACCGCCGAGCACTTCACGACGCTCCTGCCGTTCGAGTCGAGCGACACGTGGGTCGCCACGCTGCGGGAGAAGGGCGTGGACGTGCGGGCGCGCGAGGAGAAGCAGTCGTTCGGCGTGTTCCTGTTCAGCTTTCTGCCGTACCTGTTCATCCTCGGCCTCATCATCTTCATGCTGCGGCAGATGCAGCAGGGCGGGAACCGCGCGTTCGCCTTCGGCAAGTCGAAGGCCAAGCTGCTGGCGGGCGACACGCCCAAGGTCACGTTCGCCGACGTCGCCGGGGCGGACGAGGCGAAGCAGGAGCTCGAGGAGATCATCGACTTCCTCAAGGATCCCCAGAAGTTCCAGCGGCTGGGCGGCCGGCTGCCCAAGGGCGCCCTGCTCGTGGGGCCGCCGGGCACCGGCAAGACGCTGCTCGCCAAGGCGGTGGCGGGAGAAGCGGGCCGGCCGTTCTTCTCGATGTCCGGCTCGGACTTCGTGGAGATGTTCGTGGGCGTGGGCGCCTCGCGGGTGCGCGACCTGTTCGAGCAGGGCAAGGCGCACGCGCCGTGCATCATCTTCATCGACGAGATCGACGCCGTCGGGCGCCACCGCGGCGCGGGCCTGGGTGGCGGCCACGACGAGCGCGAGCAGACCCTGAACCAGCTGCTCGTCGAAATGGACGGCTTCGAGTCGAACGACGGGGTGATCCTGCTCGCGGCCACCAACCGGCCCGACATCCTCGATCCCGCGCTGCTGCGGCCGGGTCGCTTCGACCGGCGCATCGTCGTGGACATGCCGGACGTGAAGGGGCGCGAGCAGATCCTGCGCGTGCACACCCGCAAGATTCCGCTCGCGTCCGACGTGGAGCTCGACCGCATCGCCCGGGCGACCCCGGGCCTCGCCGGCGCCGAGCTGTCCAACGTCGTCAACGAGGCCGCTCTGCTCGCCGCCCGCCGCAACAAGATGGCGGTGGACATGGCTGACTTCGAGGACGCCAAGGACAAGGTGATGCTGGGGATCGAGCGCAAGAGCATGGTGCTGACGCCCGAGGAGCGGAAGCTCACCGCGTACCACGAGGCGGGGCACGCCCTCGTGACCGTCACCGTGCCGGGCCTCGATCCGCTGCACAAGGTGACGATCGTCCCGCGCGGCCGCGCCCTCGGCATCACGTTCTCGCTGCCCGAGGAAGACCGCCACAATTACACCAAGGAGTACATCCTCGGCCGGCTCGCCACCGCGTACGGCGGCCGCGTGGCCGAGGAGCTGGTCTTCGGCGTGGAGAAGGTGACGACCGGCGCCGCGCAGGACATCCAGCAGGCCACCGAGATGGCGCGTCGCATGGTGACGCAGTTCGGCATGAGCGACGCCGTCGGGCCCATCGCCATCGGCGACCGCGAGCAGGAGATCTTCCTGGGGCGCGAGATCGTACAGCGCCGCGAAATCTCCGAGCGCACCGCCGAGCTGGTGGACGCGGAGGTCAAGCGCATCCTCGGTGCGGCCTACGAGCGCGCGCGGGAGATCATCACCGCCCGCCGCGACGTGCTCGACCGCCTGGCGCAGGCGTTGCTCGAGCGCGAGACCCTGGACCATGGAGATGTCGATCTCGTCGTGGCCGGCAAGCCGCTGCCGCCGCAGGCGCCCAGCCCCGCGCCCACTCCCACGCCCGCTCCCGACGCCGGCGCGCGCGGCAAGCCCCAGTCCGCCCGCCCCGTCCTCGGCAACCCACCCCCGGAGCCCGCCGGGGCGTGAAGGCCACCGCGCTCGCCGCGCACACACCGGAAGCGGTGCGCGCGGCGCTCGCGGCGCACGGCTGGGACGATGCGCAGCCCGCCTGGTTCGCGGCGACCGGCATGCAGCCGCTCGTCGTCCTCTTTGAAGACATCACCGAAACGGAACGTGAGGCACTGGTGCGCTGGGCGGCGCGCGGCGGCGCCGACATTCTCACCGGCGATGGCTGGGCGCTGGTCGCCGCGGCGGCGAGCCGCCTTGCGCCGCTCGGCCGCCACGATCGCACCACCGCGGACCTCGAAGGATTGATCCCCGAGCTCGTCCGCCTGTTCACGGCGTGGGTCGACCCGCCGCGCGTCTGGCGCGTCGCCGGTGCTGAGCTGGCCCTCGCCGAGCCGCTCCTCATCGGCATCCTCAACGTCACCCCCGACTCGTTCTCCGACGGCGGCCGGTTCGCCGGTGCTGACGCCGCCCTCGCGCAGGGCGAGCGGCTCAAGACGGACGGGGCGGGGCTCCTCGACGTGGGCGGCGAGTCCACGCGCCCCGGCGCGCGCGAGGTGCCGGTGGCCGAGGAGATCGAGCGGGTCGTCCCCGTCATCGCCGCGCTGGTGCGCCGCTGCCTGGGACCCGTGTCGGTCGACACCCGCAAGGCCGCCGTCGCGCGGGCGGCGCTCGAGGCCGGGGCCGCGGTCGTCAACGACGTGTCGGGGCTGGCGTACGACGCGGCGCTCGCCGGGACGGTCGCGGCCGCGGGGGCGGGGCTCATCGTCATGCACATGCGGGGCACCCCCGACACCATGGACGGGTTGGCGACCTACCGGCACGTGGCCGTG
>WNGN01000328.1_pt1 | contig 42888 bp, 39 predicted proteins | sample 5400561 | NCBI WGS metagenome assembly WNGN01 (sample SAMN13153379, study PRJNA577476) | soil metagenome | isolation source: 115 cm soil or saprolite under Garry oak tree replicate 2 | place: USA:California | collected 2016-06-15 | reverse complement strand
GTTCGCGCTGGGAGCTGGGGACTTCGTCGGTGGTGAGACCGCAGGCATCGGCCCAGCCAATGGCCGCGGCGAGGTTGCCCTGCGACAGCTCTACCTGCGCTCGCATGGCGATCCCGCGGTCTACAAGATGCGGGACAAAGTGGTGCGTGCGGGCCAAGTGGGCGAACATGTCCAACGTTGCGAGCGCCTGGCCCACCTGCCCTCGAGCTTGTTGCAGGCGGGCCAGGGCCATATATCCGAGTGTCATAAAATCGGCATCCACCAACGTGGTCCCTTCAAGTAAGCGCATGCCGTGAGTAAGCTGCTGTTCGGCCTCGTCCAACTTATTCCATTCATACAACACCTGAGCCAAGCCAAAGGGGCAAGCTGGACCACTGCTGAGAACCTGAAGGACCTCTGGTCCCCCTATCACCCGCACCGCTTCTTCATAGAGGGTTGCAGCCTCGCGGAGCCTGCCTTGCAGCACATACAACCGGGCAAAGAGCGTCAGGCTACGCAGAATAGAAAACAGATTGCCGGAGGCACGCGCTGGTGCCACCGTGCCTGCAACCAGGCGCTCGCTCTCGGGCGTCACATCTCCACTGATGTGGTATGCGTGAGCAGTATACACCAGGGCTGTCGTCCGCCCGATGACTTCCGTCTCTGGGAGCAAATCCAATGCCTCATGCGCGAGCGCGACCGTGCGCACGAGATCACCTGTGTAACGGACCATGTTCCCCCGGATCACTGCGGCCCAGCCCCGAATCATGCGTGCCTGCTCGGCAGGAGTGTCTGGCTGTACCAAGCGCTCGGCCTCCTGCAGGCGGGCCTCGGCTGCCTCTGATTGCCGCGTGAACAACATGAGCAGGACAGCATGGGCAATACAGAGGGCGGGACGCGCCCGCACGAGTGCATCGGGGATGGCGTTCAACCAGCCGAGGGCCGTCTGGGTCTGCCCCTGCCCTGCAACCGGGAGGGCGTGCTCTTCGATGAAGCAGGCGGCCCGCTCGATATCAGGGGCGGCCAATGCGTGCTGCACCGCTTCAGCGATCATCCCGTGTTGCTCGTACCACACGCTCGCACGGCGATGCAGTTCAGGTAAAAGGAAGGGCTGGGTCTGCTGGAGGCGACTCTTGAGAACGTCGGCAAAGAGATGGTGGTAGCGGTACCAGCCGTGTTCGTCGTCCAACGGGACGACGAACAGGTTTGCATGCTCGAGCGCTTCCAGCATCAGCTGGCCGGGGATCTCTCCGTCCTGCTGGCGTGTCACGGCGTCACAGAGCGGCCCGCAGAGACGCTCCAGGACGCAGGTGTGCAACAGAAATGAGTGCGTAGGTGCATCGAGCCGCAAAAGTACCTCCTCGGAGAGGTAATCCAGGACGAATCGGTGGCTCCCAGTGAAAGTGGCAAGAAAGGTGGAGACATCGGCTCTGTCGCGCAACGAGAGAGCAGCGAGCTGGAGCCCTGCCACCCAACCCTCCGTACGGTGCTCGAGGATGGCGATATCTTCTGGAGAGAGAACCAATTCACTGACGATGTGCAGAAACGCGCTGACCTCCCGCATGTCGAACCGTAGCTCGGCATCCCGCACCTCGGTGAGTTGCCCATGAGCTCGCAGCCGGGCCAGTGGCAGCGGCGGGTCAGCCCGTGTGGCCAGGATGAGATGTATCTGAGGTGGCAAATGCTCCATAAAATATGCCAGCGCGCGATGAATGGGCAACGCTTCAATGACGTGGTAGTCATCCAACACGAGAGCGAAGTGCTCTCCTTCACCACTCGCCACGTCGTTGATGAGCATGGTCAGAACGGCCTCAGGCGGTGCAGGCTGTGGGGTGTGCAGGAGCGAGAGCGCGGTCCTGCCGATCCTTTGGTCGAGCCTCTGCACAGCAGCAATCATGCAGGAGAGGAAGCGGACCGGGTCGTTGTCCTCTGAATCCAACGAGAGCCAGGCGACAGGGACCCCGCTGTGAGCAAACCACTGGGAAAGCAAGGTAGTCTTGCCAAACCCCGCAGGTGCCGAGACAAGGATGAGTGCCCCCTCCATTCCTTGCGCGAGTCGCTTGAGGAGGCGAGGGCGGGGTACGAGCTGGGCACGAGGTTGGGGCACGTGAAGCTTGGTGGCGAGCCGCGGATCCCCCAGTTGATGAGGCTCCATACGCCGTAGGCCATCCCCTTCGAGAGATGCCTGCCTGGTCACGTACTCAAGAGATGTCAGCATTGAGGCCTTGGTCAATCCTCGTTCCACTGGCGCTGCTCTCTTCTGTGCATGGTGTGTACCCACGACATGGCCAGCAGATCGCAGGAGAAGCGTTTGCGCTACCTGTTCAAGCCGGGCCAGGGTGAGGTTCGGGGTCTTGCCCAGATAGGCCTTCGTGCGCTGCTGACCTCGGGCGAAGTAGGCATACCAGTACCAGGTGCCACGCTGCTTGCGTTCCTTGCGTGCGGTGTAGTGACCTGCTTTGCCAGCGAAGGCGAAGCAGGAGGCGTGATCCAACCAGGCATACCAGGCAGCGCTCCCGACAACAATGCTCAGAGGCCTCTGGTCAGGGCCTTCACCAAGAGTGTAGGCCTGGGTCGTGGAAGACCAGGCAAGGGTATAGGTGGGAACTTTCGGCATCGGACCTCCCTGATAAGCTGATATATTGGGTTTGTCCCCAACAGGTTTGTCCCCAACAGCATTTGATACTTTTCCCATCAGCACTACATGTATTTGTCAATGATATCGGGGCTCATCCTCGAAAAAAGTGAGCCTGCTTGCTTTGTCCTTCAGCCGACATACCCAGCCCCATACGCACACATCCCGACACGTGGGGAATTGACGACCGGTAAGAGCATCTCTTCCCCGCACTCGTGCGTCTTGGCGCATGCGGCACAGAGCCAGCCTGCCTCCTCGTAGACGCACACGGTACACACGGAGGTGGCTGGTTTTCCGCAGACACCGCACGGGATCAGGGGAGGCGTGTTGCGGGCCAGGAGCTGAATCGACTGGCCGCTCGCTTCCCGTGTCTCCTCTGCCACCACCTTGAGCCGTAACTCGGTGGTCGTGCCGAAATCATACTCGTAGAGAGAGCTGAGCCCTGGATAAAACACGCGGTCCAATCGCACGCGCAGGCTGTGCTCGGATGGCGCCGGCTCAAAGTAGAGGCCTGCGCCTGAGACATAGCGTTGCCCGCCGATCTCAAAAGCGCTCATATGCCCACAACACTCCAGCCAGGTCTCTCGCAGGAACGCATCGAGCTCGGCCAGGGTGATCCCGGTGCGCACTTCGAGATGCATCCAGTACAGGGGCAACTCGCGCCCTTCCACCACCACATGGAAGTGCTTCATCGTCCGCCCCGGTCTGCGGCCTGCGGCACGGGCTGCATCGGCGGCTCTGCGCTGGCACGCCTCCAGGTGTTTGGTCATGCTCGCGCGACTGAACTCCCCCTGGCAGAGCGCACAGGTGCCTTTCGAAATCCGTTTGGTCATCCCCCACCTCCTCATGGGTTGATCTGGTTCTTCTTCCCCGAGTGTAGCACAGGAGCACCAGGCAGGCAAAGGGATCGCGTGAAGGCCCGTTCAGGTCTTCTCTGGGAGGTAGGGAATCAATCCTTGACGGAAGGCTGCCTCTTGGATCTCCTTCGGCGCGTGGCGGACATCGATGATGAGCCCGTTCACTTCCAGCATCCAGACCAGGGGGTTCTGATCGAGCATGGCAGGAGTCGACCAGTCTGGGTCCATGGGATACATCCCCAACAAATCGCGGATCTGCTTGGATTTGGCCTGCATGGTCGAGGAACTCACCTCGAAATATTTCCAGATCTGGCTGGCCGCAATATGGGGAGTCTGGGAGGAATCGAAGAGAAAGTTGACCATCCCCAACGCATGGATGATCCCACAGGCCCAGACGGTGGCCTTGCCTCGCACCAGCGGCGATGGGCGTTTGCGACACAAGGTGGCTGTGAGCTCCCGACAGAGTTGTCGGTACTCCTCATTCAAGTACGTGCGGCAGAACGCATCAGTGAGGTGGGTAATCTCCTCGAAGCGCGCCTGCATGTCCTTGGGAACGTGTTGTGAGGTACTGCGTTTCGGCATCGCTTCCTCCTGCTCCTCTCCATTGTAGCGCAGAAGCGCTCCTGGCGACCAATGAGCTTACAGACGCAGAGCAGCAGGTTCCCAGCCCAACACAATATCGTCATGCCATCAGGCACGACGCAGGACATGCAACCGCAATAAGTCAAAATTGGCGCGCCCGAACATGAGCCGCTTTTGCAGCTTCAAGCAGTTCACCTGCGCTTCGACCTGCCCATTACTCCAGTGTGAAGAAAAGGCCGCTTTCACAGCAGCGTAATCCCGGCGAATCCCCTGGGCAAAGCTTTTGAGCTCACGAATCCCGCTCTGCTTCGCCTGGAGGAGCCAGTCATCCAGGTCCTGGGCACGCTGCTCGGCCAGCATCGACACAAAGGCCTGGGAAAGCTGGTAGGCGGTCTCCAGATCGGGGTGAGCCGCGCGGAGTTGTTCGACCAGCGGTCGTTGCTGCTCGTCGAGCTTGTCCGGCTGGCATATGCACAACCAGGAAGCTCGACTTGGAGAGATGCGGCGTTTGGGAGGGGGCTTTGGTGGGAGGGCACTCGAGGCGCTGACCGAGCCCTGAGCCGCGGACAGTTCAAGGGCCAGGGCAGTTCCTGCAGCCCGATGCTGCTTGCGCACCTGGGTCAGAAAATAGCGCAGCAGGGCCTCCGATCCGGTATAGCCGCGTTGTTTGATTTCGTCGAGGAGCTGCATGCCGTTCCAGCAGCCGGCCTTCCACCGCTCAAGAATGTAGGGCTTGTAGGCATCGAGAAGACTGCTGCGATACGGTCGAGGGCTTCGCGGAGGTGCGGTCTCCGCTTGCAGAAACTTACGCACCGTGTTGCGCGACAGCGAGAGACGGCGGGCAATCTCCCGCTGGGAGACGAGCTGCTGATGGAGTGTGCGCACAGCCTCATAGCGCGCGTAGCGATTCGCGCGGCTGATCTGTGAGGGCGTTTCTTCCGGCGGGATGGCAACCGAGCCAGAGGGGGTCGCTCGCGGATACGGCGACATGTGCCGAAAGGACTTCGACCCTCCCACGGGGCAGGATGAAGAAGAAGCACTGGCTGAGGGCGCTTCTCGCGCTGTGTCAGCCACGGGCTTGGAGGGAATTACTTCGACCTGCGGTAAGAGTTTCTGTTTGCGTGCCATCAACTCGCTTCCGCTTCTCGCGCAGGTTGAGCAGCAGATGAAATTTGTCGGCGATCTGGAGCGCTTGGGGTGCCCCTTTTTTTGCCGCAGCGGCATACTCTCCCCCTCGGTCGCGGCTAATGACTTCAATTTCCGGGTGGGTCTGCAGCCAGGCGGTGACGGTCTTCTCTCTCCGGTCTGGAAGCACCTCGATGGGCTTCCTTCGCTCAAGGTCGACCAGCAGAGTACCGTAGATCTGGCCCTTTTTCCACGCCCAGTCATCCACGCCCAGAACCCGGACCGACTGCGGGGGCGGGCAGGCGACCATCCGTAGACGACGAAGCAGCGTGGGGGCCGAAATGAGCATCCCCAGCGAAGGTGCCAGTCGCTCACTCACCTCGGCGCTGGTGGCCAGACCAAGGGCGACCAGTGCCTCGCGCAGGCGATTGGTCATGCGCGCATACGACTGCACGAGATCAGGAAGCCGCTCGGTGAAAATCTGGCGCGAGCAGGTGGGTGTGCTACAGACAAACTTGCGCACCGTGAGCGCCAGGATGACGCGACGACCGGCACAAGGTAGATCAGCCACCGTTCTCCCATAGTGTCCGTGCACCCGCTCTGAGGGTTGCTGGCAGAGCGGGCAGGCAGCCGAGGTCCGCCGACAGGCAATCTGCAGTACCACTTCGGTCGTGGTCGCCCGAACCAACGAGACGAAGATACCATCAGGAAGAGCAAACAAGAGGGAAGCCGTGTCCAAATCATCCATCGATGAGACCCTCCTTGCGACGTCACAATCCATCGATGGGAGTCTATCAGAGAATCAGACGGCTATCCAAGCAAGCAGGCTCACTTTTTTCGAGGATGAGCCCGAAAAGTGACCCTCCTCTCATTTTTGACCCCCTGCTTCCAACGTCTCCCGACGATCTTTCATGCGATAGCTGCGGCCATTTATGGGGATGACCTCAGCATGATGAAGCAGCCTGTCGAGGAGTGCTGTGGCAAGAATCTCGTCCCCCAGGAGGCCGCCCCAATCGGAAAACCCCGTGTTGGAGGAAAGTCGGGATCGAGCCGTGCTCATAGCGAGCGGTGACGAGCTCAAAGAAATGATGCGCCTGTCCGGGCGAAAGCTTGGTGTACCCCACCTCGTCGATCACCAGAACACTGGGGGTGGTATAGCGACGCAGCCGCTGGCGAACCAGGCCCGGATAGGAAGCGGTGTCCAGCGCCTCGGCCAGGTGGGTCAAGGTGGTAAACAAAGCCGAATAGCCTGAGGCCCTCGCCTTTACGGTGAGCGCCAAGCTGAGGTGTGTTTTCCCAACCCCCGGCGGTCCCAGGAACACGATGTTGGTCGTGGTCTGGACAAACGAGAGATCGGCTAATTCCCACAGCAGTCGCTCGGAGAGGCTGGGCTGAAAGGCAAAATCAAACGCCTCCAGCGTCTTGATCGTCGGCAGGCGAGCTGCGGTCATACGCCGTTCCGCCGCGCGCCGATCACGTCCCTCAATCAGGGCCTCAATCGCCCGGTTCAGAAACAGCTCATAGGTCCATTGTTCCTGCCGCGCCGTCTCAAAAAGGGTGGGCAAGGCCTTCTCCAGTTGGGTCAAGCCCAGATGTTTTAATTGCTGCTGCATGCGAGCACCTCCACCCCACAGAGCTGATCATACTCGGCCAAGTCGCGCTTGACGACCTGCGGCGCTGGTCGAAGATGACCGATGGGAACGATCTGCGCGCGCCTGGATGCAGCTGGGGCGACGTTGCGAAATTGATCGGGATGTTCCACATGCTCCCCTGAACCAGAGCGCTTGGCGAGCTCGGCCAGCAACTGCCCTGCCGACCACACCGAGAGCACCCCATGTCGCTCACGGACTTGCACCACGCTTCCGGCCACCGGCGGCGCAGAGGGCAAGCCATACAAGACCCCGTCGTAGGACACATAGCCATCCGAGCGGCTCACGTTCACGACGATCACGGGGACGCTCGTGCGTCGTGCGATGCACTCGTGCATTGATGCGCTCACACCAGACGTGCGCTTGGCGATTGAGGTCATCGAGATCCGTGAAGGAGACTCCTGCCCAATAGCTATGCTTCGCAAAACCAACGGTGCGCTCGACTTTGCCCTTCGTTTGTGGCGTATACGCCTTGCAGACCCGAGGCGCTACCCCAATGGAGGCCATGAAATCTGCGAAGAGGGGATTCCAGCGCGGCTTTTTCTCCTCCATTTCCAACAGCACACTCTTCATGCGATCGGTCAAAGCGGCCTTGGGGAGCCCGCCAAAGTACTCAAAGGCCTCCATCAAACAGCGGATCATGGTCGGGCATCACAGCGCGAGACTGCGCTGACAAAGCGCATGCGCGCATAGCAGCGAATCGCCGTGAAGCCGTAGAGCTTGCGGGGCGCTCCCGCCTGCTCGTACTTAAACTCGCCCCAGTCGAATTGGACCTGTTCTCCCGGTTTGCTTTCATAGCGTATCACGGGATAGTGCCCTCCGGATGGGGGGCGCAAGGGATGGACAAAGGCCTTGAGCACACTCAAGCTCCCGGTGTAGCCCATCGCCAGCAGACGAGGCAACATGGCCTCACAGTTGTAACAGTGATCCTCGCTGATCCACTGCTTGACCTGCTCTTTGAACGGATCCAGTTTGGATCGACGGTTCGGTCGCGGATGGGGCATGGCGACCAGCTCGGGGTGACGCAAATACTTGCGCACCGTATTCCTGGCGATGCCCAGGGTAATCGCGATGTCTTGAATGGACTTTCAGATGTCGCTGACAATTCGTGTATGGTATTCACTGTCCTGCTCCTGATCATGGCCGTCTCCTGTGGGCATGCTCAACAACATTTTCCACAGCGTACCGCCATCTCGGGGGTCGGTCAATTTTATCTGGGCGCAATTATACACGGTCGTTGATACGGTGCGCTGCCGTCGCTGGGCCATTCCGGGATTCACTGGTCGCCGTGGACGATCTGCAGCGGGTCGCCGCCGGGCTGGCAGTCACCGGTATCGGCTCGATCGCCCAACGCTTCGCCCGGGCGGTAGTGCAACACCAGGAAGTTCCTACGGGTTGCGCAACGAGATTGCTCCTTGGCGCTCCTCGGCTCCTCAACCACTCTCGTTCACCCCACGCGAACAAGCAGTGGTGGATCATGGCTTTCTGTTAAGCGATAATCATTCTGGCCGGCAAAAACTATTGACTTTTAACAGCTTTCCGGCTTCAGCGCTTCGACTCGGCTTGGGGATGCAGATGACGAGAGCAGGACGGCCCCAAGTGATCTTCGACTTGTCTCCGCTTTGGTGGTAGTCTGTGAGAATAGAAGAACAAAGGAGGAACCGTTATGGCTGAACACCCAATGGAGACGACGTTGCGCACCGCGCTGTGGCGGCAGTTCGGCGCGGCCATCGATATGCTCGAAAATGCTCTGCTCGCCTGCCCCAGCACGCTGTGGAATACACACCTTTGGAGCGACCACTCCGACCCCCCACAGCCCTCGGAATTCGCGACCTTCTGGTCGCTCACCCATCACGCCCTCTTCTGGCTCGACTTGTATCTCACCGGCTCCCTGGAAGGATTCGCTCCCCCCACACCCTTCACCCAGGATGAGTTTGGACCAGCACGTGTCCTTCCCGAACAGCCCTACACCAAGGAGGAGCTCCATGCCTATCTGGTGCAGCTGCGCCAGAAGTGCCAGACCACGCTGCTCTCGTTGTCAGACGAGCAAGCGCGCTGCCAGGTTGCTTTCCCCTGGAGGTGGTGGAAGCCGATGAGCTTTTTCGAGCTCCAGTTGTACACCATGCGTCACGTGCAGGAACATGCGGCCCAACTGAGCCTCTTTCTCGGACAGCACGCCATCCCGGACGAGGCGCTCGATTGGGTCCCGTGGGCGAAGGATGAAGCGGGCCTCTAAGGCGACAGGAAGAGGAGGAGACAACCGATGACACCCGATGAAGCACAGGAAGGCATCACCCCATCCTATGGACATATTCACCTGACCCCGGACGAACTGGCACAGCTGTCCCCCAGTGAGCTGCTGCAAGCCTGCCTGCACTATCGCAGCTTGTTGCAGGTGATCGTGGGCATCCTCACCGCAGCCCAGGAGACGCTCACGCTGCGCATCGTCGCTGCCGATCTGGTCTATCAGCAGGCGCAGCAGCAGGGGACCGGCGAGGGAGGTGGCCAGGCAGAGCCGGTCGTCTACACCGTGAAGCAGGTCAGCGAGCGTCTGGGGCTGCAGCCCAAGGCGGTCCAACTCGCCTATCAGCACCTCTCAGAACGAGGCGGGGTGGAGATCCTCAAGCGCGAGTTTGGGGCAAGGCCCCGGCCACGGGGACAGAGCTAGGGAGGGGTCCTGACCTGTTTCCCTCTCACCATCCAGGCCTCGGCACCAGCGCGCTCCTGGACAGGGCTGAACGAGCAGGCAGCCCTGTTCCTGAGCAGTAGAGAAAGCTATGTTCCAGTCCATGTTCGCTCAGAACGTGACCAGGGAAGGCTTCTTTATAGAGCGTTGATATCAAATCCTGATGATTACTATACATTCGGCTGACGCAACCAGCTTGGGAAGGCAACTTACTGTCGCATGAATGTACAGTGATTAAACGGATTTGATATGAGACAGGTGTGCAGTCAGCTAACCAGGTTCAGAGAGGATTTGGGTAGGAGAAATGGCGGAACCCCGTTATCAAACACGTTGAACAGCCGACAGGCTGAGAGCACTGTTTGCACAGTATCAGTCCAACCGCCTCGAGGAGAACCTCAGTCATGCTGCTGATCGATGTCTCCATTTAAAAGGATTTTCGTTGGGACGCGCCCATGAGTATCCTGGCGAGGAGTTCACCGGGGAGTGAAGCGCCCAAGAACCAGGAAGTTCCACTTGGCCCTTTATTCCCCCAGCTCCTCAAGTGTGAGGTCGATGGTGGGTATCTTGAGTGGGGCGGGTCGCATCCCATGCAGCAAGAGCAAAGCTCGTGTAGCCCTGAGTCTCACCTGGGAAGACGGATCTGCCCCGGACATTGCTTGCAAAGGAGGATAAAGTGAGGAGGGCACACGCTCACCCATGAGCGAGAGCGTTTCCAGTGCCGCACACCGGACGTAGTAGGTAGAATCAGTGAGCGCTGCGGCACCTGGCTCCACAGGAATGCGCAAGGGGATTTTGCCAAAGGCATCCAACATGTTTTCGCGCACCGGCGGATACTCGTCAGAGAGGGCCTCCAGAAGCGGTTCAAGCGGGATCTGGTCCCCAAACCGTTCTACCAAGGCAATGCAACCATAAGAAGCGGCCGCGCGCACTTCTGGCTCCGGGTCATGGAGGGCTGTGAGGATGGGATCGATGGGGACGCGTTGCTCTGTGGCCATCAGGGTTTTTATCGCCGCTTCGCGTATGTACTTCTTCTCATGCGTGCAGTAGGGCAAAACAGGCTCAAGAGGAATGGTCTGGGGAGGTCGCTCGCGCAACGCTTCTAGCGCGGCAGTACAGACCGCCGGTTCGGAATCGGCAAGTAGCGTCAGCAGCAGCTCTTCGGAAATACGCTCCCCCCAAAGAGTCAGATCCTCAGTCATAGTCTCGCGCAACCAGGGATGTTCTTTGGGGTCCAGGACCACACGAACGAAGAGATCAAGCACTTCTTCCGCTCGCGTCACTGCGAGCGTGTGGGCTACCTCCATGCGCAGAAAGAGCGTGGAAGTTTCAGCGTCGGCGAGGATCGCCATCAATGCGTCAAGAGGGAGTGGTTTCTCGATCTCGCTCATGAGTCGCAGAATGACCGTCTGCTCTTGCCAATGGGAGGTTGAGTTGAGTCGATCCAGCAAAAATTGGGCCTCTACCAGGTCCAGGTATTCATGTTTGCGCAGATCTTCCAGGGCCTCCAGGCGGTGCTGGAGGTCTGCGGATTGGCACTCTTGCAGCAAATGGCGATAGAAACTATCGTTCTTTCGCATAGGTGGAGCCTTTTCTCGCTGATCCCACGCATCTTCTTCCGAGCATATCTGCGCTCTTATTGTACCATATGAGCGGGGTGGCTCATCTTGCGCATCATTGGCCTGGAAGCCGCGCTTCTGATGGCTGGATGCGATGTGCCATAGACACAGGAGCGATGGTACGTAAAAATGCACACACACTTCATTCATATGTTCTAGAAAATACAATCTCATCAAAACAACCTCAGAAACATTGACTGCTTGCTTCTCCATCAGGTATACTCTCCTCAAATAGAATATATGTTCTATTTTTGTACATTGGCCTGTGCGGACAACCTGTTAACCGTATTTCATTGTTTTTCCTCTTCCGCACGTTTCAGAGACAAAAAGGGCTATACTATGGATGTACCACAGTATCCTCCTACCGGCTTTCCCTCGCCTGCTGCGGAGTGGGTCGAACCTTCACTCAATGCCCACGATCTCCTGATCGTGCATCCATCCACCAGTTTTTTCTGCGGGTAGCAGGAGATGCTATGGTTGGGATGGGCATTTATACAGGGGATATTGTCGTGGTGGACCGTGCCCTGGAACCGGCAGACCAACAGGTGATCGTGGCGATCCTGGGTGATACCTGTACAATCAAACGCCTGGAGATGACGCCGGACTCCCTGGTGCTGCACGCTGCGCACCCTGCGTATCGTCCCATTGACGTGACCAACCGGCTGGACTTCCACGTGTGGGGCATTGTGACCTGTGTGCTTCACCCCTTGCATCCCTCTTTGCAAGAACGCTTCCAGAGACAAAGGTCATGAAGCAGCTCGTGGCCTTAGTGGATTGTAACAATTTCTACGTGTCCTGCGAGCGCCTGTTTGCTGTTGCCCTTCGGAATAGACCGGCACTGGTCCTCAGTAACAACGATGGTTGCGTGGTAGCCAGGAGCAACGAGGTAAAAAAACTTATTAAAATGGGCACGCCTTTCTTTAAGATACGTGTAAATTTTGGAATTAAATGGGCGGATTCTGAAGAATTTTGACAATTATTTGGGCGAGTCCGCAGGAAGCCAGGAATGGCCAGCAGAGCGGAAAGAGCTCTTTTCTGGCAATGCACAAAAACTTTCCTGTATCCTATTGCTCGTTTTGCCGCCCATCTAACTATCAAGATTCCGCCCATGAAATAAAATGATTTACAGAGTAGGGCCAGAGGAAAAGGCTTTTTCATTTCCTGGTCTCTGCTCTGAGCATAGTTTTTCCCTTCCCTCCGCTCCCAAAATCTGCTATGTTGAGCAGAAGAAGCGAACGAGAAGCAATGGAGGAAGGCATATGGAGAGCCTGATAGTCCTGGTTCACAGTCCTTTAGTAGGTCCTTTCACCTGGTCTCTGGTTGCGAAGCCTCTGCAAGCCGATGGTTTCGATGTGCTGGTGCCAGTCCTTACTGATAGCGGAGAGACGCCCCCGCCCTACTGGCAGCAGCACGCTGTGTCCATGCAGCAAGCGCTCGTGTCCATCCCGCCAGAGCGTCCCCTGGTGCTGGTCGGCCATAGCGGAGCTGGCTCTTTGCTGCCTGTCCTTGCCCAGACAGCCCGGCATCCTGTCAAAGCCTATCTCTTTGTGGATGCTGGCTTGCCCCATCCAGGGAAGACGCAACTGGAGGAGATGCCCGAAGAGCTGCACCGGCTTCTGGTCTCCGGGGAGCGTTTTCCAAACTGGAAGGACGAGGATCTGAGGGAAGTTCTTCCCGATGGACGTGCTCGCCAGCATCTGCTGGCGGAAGTGCAGCCGCGTCCCCTCAACTTCTTTGAGGAAGTGCTGCCAGATGTTTCCGGCTGGTCTGAGGCTCCCGGTGGCTATCTCTTGTTTACCCAGGGCTATCGCCCCTATCTGGAGCAAGCACAGAGAGCCGGGTGGCCGAGCCGAACGCTACTGGCAGGGCATTTTCACATGTTGGTTGATCCTGTCGCCGTGGCTGCGACCCTCGTCGAGCTCATGAAGCAGATCAACGAAAAGCGTTGATGCTGATCATGCAGCAAGTGTCTGTGACTGAGGAGGACGCTTGTCAGATGCAAAAGGGCTGCCGATATGACGAAGCAGGTCATCAGGGGTGCGGGTGAGGGTCTCAAAGTGCCTTCTGGCATCAGCAAGAAGCGCCTCGAAGTCTCTGCGATGATGATTGTGCGTCACGACTCGGCGTGAGATGCGCGCACCTCCACTCGATGCGGTTCGCATCTGGGTCATCAGCAGGTGTAGAGACGAGAGATAGTTGGTCAGAGAGTTCAGTCAACATCCTCCGCACGAGCAAAGAGCCCTCAGCCGTGTGAGTCTTGAGATTGTCCGCAATGATAATCGCCACACGTCCGCGCGCCTGCGAACGGGCCACAGCCGCCCGCACCTGCGAGGCATGTGACATCAGCCGTCCGTCCCGTGGCGATCCTGCCATCAAACCACCCATCGCGCCAGTCTACCAGCCCAAAGCCGTATACCTTGCGATTATCGCCTGGGGCTTCGATCAACCGTTGGCCACGCCGACCCTTGAGACTCCAGACGCGTGTGAGCGTCGGGTGAAAGGCGAATTGTACCTCATCCTGGAGATACAGGTCGGCTCGCGGCAACAGGGCGAGCAGGCACGGCAGATCAGCGGGAAGCTGTGTCCACAGATCAGCTTCAACTAACGGCTCAACGGGCAGAGGTTCAGATACTGTGGTCCCTGCTCATAACACCTCTACCCGTAGTCTTTTCCCGTGTAGTCCGCTTTCTCTTCGGCTTTGCGTCGTAACGTCCAGGTCGGTCGCGAGGCCTCCATAGCCATGGGCGTGCAAGCCGACACGCACCGTCTCTCGCGTGACCCTCACCCCTGTTTGCTGGCCCAAGTAGTCCGCAAGTCACTCGGTCGTCCAGTTGGCAGTTTCCTGGCCTACCGGCGTGCAGGATCCAGTTCAATCACGCGCAACAACTCGGCTTCCCAGGCCGACGTGGTGGTACGCCCGCGGCCTGGGGAGGCCCGCCGAGGAATCGCATCCAATCCTCCTGATAAAAAGCGTTTAAGGATACGGGCCACGGTATCCTCGCTACACAATACCATGGCGGCAATGCGTGGGACTGTGTGACCCAATTGAGCAAGCACAATCATTTGATAGCGGGTACGCGTCTCTGTATCAGCGGCTTTTTCATAACACTGCCGCAGGTTGGCCTGCTGTTGTTCATCGAGCGGGGGCAACGTGATTGGGGCTGGCATTTCTTCTTTCCTTTCTCCTTCCCTCCACATGCTTTCCCTTGTATTTTACCACCGTTCCGCAATCATTCCCTGCAAGCATTTAGGTCAGCTGGCCTGTCACACTTGTCGCCCTCCTGCTTCCCTTGACAAAATCTATTCTTGTCACACTTGTCGCCCTCCTGCTTCCCTTGACAAAATCTATTCTCTCTGATATATTCTGTTCAGGATACACTAGAAAGAATATCTTTGCCAGGAGAACGGCTGATGGCACCACACAAACGATCCAACTTACTGGCGCTGGCCGTCTTATCTCTGCTCACCGAGCGCCCTCTGTATCCCTACGAACTGGCGGCGGTGATACGCCAGCGTGGTCTTTCCTCGACCATGAAGCTCAACTATGGTGCCCTCTATGCTGTCATCGAAACGCTGCACCGGCTCGCGCTGATCGCGCCAGTGGAAACTCGGCGAGAAGGACGCCACCCCGAACGCACCATTTACACCGCCACCGAGGCAGGACGTGCTGAATTGGTTGACTGGCTGCGTGTCCTGATCCGCACGCCAGCCACGGAATACACCCAGTTCGTAGCTGGCCTGGCGCTCATCGCTCACCTCTCTCCTCTTGAGGCCATTGCTCTCCTGGAAGATCGCATGCACGCCCTCTCTGAGCAGATCGAGGCGCAGCGCTCCGAACTGGAGACATGCACACAACGGGGCGTAGACCGACTCTTCCTGATCGAGGATGAGTATCGACTGGCTCAGCAGATCAGCGAGCGTGCCTGGGTAGAGAAGCTCATCGGAGAAATCAAAGACGGAACCCTGACAGAGACCCCAGACGACATCCTCAGATGGAAGGTCACCCGTCCAGGCCTCGCTTTCCCGCCCTCTGAGGAGGGAGGCGAAAAGGAGTGAGACTGGAGAACGAGATGATCAGAAAGGACTCTTGATGATGAACAGAGCCGCAAGAAAAGCGCTGATTAGTGGCTGCGGGGTCGCTGGACCGGTCGTCGCCTTGTTCCTGCAACGGGCAGGCATCGAGGCCGAGATCTACGAGACCAGAGCTTCCTCCACTGATTATGGAGACAATTTCCTGAATATGGCCTGCAATGGGCTCGATGTGCTGGGGACGCCCGGTCTCGATGAGCAGGTGTCAAGCCAGGGATCGCCGATTCCGCGCATGATGAGCTGGAGCGGGAACGGCAAGCCTCTTGGCGAGGTGCGTAATGGGGCCAGGGCGGAAGTGGGAGCCCCAAGCAGCAATCTCCTGCGATCTCGCTTGCACCAGGTGCTGCGTGAGGAAGCCGAGGAGCGGCGAATCAAGATCGCCTTTGACAAGAAGCTTGCCGATCTGGAGAGCGGTGCGCAGGGCGTGGTTGCCACCTTCGCGGACGGCAGCGCTTTGCTGGTTGGCTGTGATGGCATTCACTCTCGCGCCCGTTGTCTCGTCAATTCCGACGCTCCTCCCCCACACGACACGGGCCTGATCGGTACGGGTGGCTTCGCACCGCACGAGGTAGACGAGGGAGCAGAGGACCTTACCCGGCTGTGAGTCGACGAGCACTTCCTCACACACGCCACGGGTTTGACACTGGTGCACTCAGGAAGAAACCTTGGTTGAGGAACCTGCGCGTCGGCATCCTTAGCCGGTTGGCACATTTGTTCCCATGGGTTGCGCAACGAGGTGATGTTACCAAGCGCGGGTGTCGTCACCCTACGGAGCATTTCCGCTGGCAGTCGCGCCCAGTTTCTCGCCATGAACCGCGCTATCGCCAAGCACCGGCTCAAGCCGGTCATCGATCGGGTGTTTCCTTTTGACGACGCCCAGGCCGCCTACCGGTACTACAAAGAGGCCCACCCTTTCGGCAAGGTGATCATCAGTCACAGTTGAGGATGCATGAGCGGGATAGCCTGGCACTGGCACAACGCTGCAACGAGAAAGCGAGCATGATGGATGGAGAAAGGAGCACACCCCAGGCTTGGATGGCAGGAACTGCTCTGGAAGGAAGCGAGCAACGCACCATGTCAGATTCTCGATACGAAAGCCGGATCACTCTTCCTGCAAGATCATTGCCCAGCGGTAGTGGTTGAACGATGGAGCGCCGAGAGCGGGCTGCATGCCTTCGCGCGACCTCGGGCTGACGCTGCTCGAGCTTTCGGCGAACCCGCCCATGCAGTCTCCAGAAGAGTGAGCCACGCGGCTCACAGCGGCTCTCCATCGCTTCCCTTGTATGGACGACAAGGAGTTCTCTCATGCCAGAGCCAGACTTGCTGGTGACCAAGGTCACCATCCCACCGGTTCGTTCCGTACTACTTCCCCGTTCGCGCCTGCTTGAGGTTCTCGAGCAGAGCCGCTCGGTTCCCTTGACGCTGCTCTCGGCCTCAGCAGGCTTTGGCAAAACCACGCTGCTCTCGGCCTGGGCGAGGGAGAGCATCGGTCAGGTCGCCTGGCTCTCACTTGATGAGCAGGACAACGATCCGACACGCTTCTGGACCTCTGTGATTGCCGCCCTCCGGCACAGCGGCACACCTGTCGGAGAGGCGGCGGAAGCGCTGCTGCACTCCCCACAACCTTCTCCGCTGGCAGGCGCGCTGATGTCCTTTCTTAACGACCTGGCGGCGCTTGCGCAGGACACCGCCCTGATTCTCGAGGACTATCAGGTAATCAGCGAACCAGCGATTCATGCCTCGCTGCAGTTCGTGCTCGATCGTTTGCCCTCCAGCTTGCACTTGCTCCTCTCTAGTCGCGTCGATCCCCAGCTGCCTCTGGCTCGTCTGCGGGCCAAAGGACAGGTGGTCGAGATCCGCGAGCCAGAGCTGCGCTTGAACGGCGAAGAAGCTACCGGGTTTCTGACAGAGGTCATGGGTCTCTCTCTCTCAGCGGAAGAGATCGCTCGCCTGGAGCAACGCACGGAAGGCTGGATCGCCGGACTCCAACTGGCGGCCCTCTCCCTGCGCAGACATCCCGATGCCTCCGCCTTTCTCCAGGCGTTTACCGGCGGTCATCGCTTGATCCTGGATTATGTGCAGGAGGAGATCCTTGACCCCTTGCCTGAGACACAGCACCGTTTCTTGCTGCACACGTCAGTGCTGGACTGCATGAATGCCGAGATCTGCCAGGCACTGACTGGAGAACAAGCCAGCCAACAGATGCTGGAATCCCTGGAGCGCGCCCACCTCTTTCTGGTTCCCCTCGACGAGGAGCGGCGCTGGTATCGCTTTCATACCCTCTTCCGCGAGGTGCTGCTGGCGCGTTTACAGGCGAGGGAGCCAGAGCAAGCAGCACACCTGCACCGGGAGGCGACAAGCTGGTATGCGGCACATGGCTTGCTGCATGAGGCGATCCCGCATGCGCTCGAGGCCGGCGACTTCGCGTCGGCTGCCGATCTGCTGGAGCGCTGGATCGTCCCGCAGCACTGGCGCAACGAGTTTCATCTGCTGCACCGCTGGGCCGCGCGGCTCCCCGAAGCGGTGCTGCATGCGCGCCCCAGGCTCAGTTTCATCTATGTCCATGCGGTGGTCCTCACCTCACCGCGTGGACCCAGGACCTTGGAGCGCGTAGAAGCCCCTCTGCGCCAGGCGGAAGAGGGCTTTCGCGCCAGTGGTGATCGGGCTGGGCTTGGGTCGGCGCTGATCGTGCGGGCCGTCCTCACCAGCCATCAGGGAGCCTTTGCCCAGGCGTTCGGGCTGGGCAAGCAAGCGCTGGCCTTGCTACCCGAGGACGAGATCCAATGGCGCGGACACGCGCTGTGCCTGGTTGGATGGGAGGCCGCCCTCGCAGGAGAGCTGACGCACGCCCGGGCGCTCTTGCGGCAAGGGCTGGCCCTCTATGAACGCGCGGAAACCTTGCCCGGCACACAGTTCGCCCTGGCCGAACTCGGCGATGTCTGCCTGGAGCAGGGCGAGCTACACCTGGCCACCCGCTACTTGCGCCAGGCGCTGGCCAGCTCGCAGGAAAACCGCGTCCTCGCGCAACTCCAGCTCACACTTGTGACGGGAGAGCGGGAGACGTACTATGAGCGCATGGCCCGCTACGGGCTGGCGAGTCTTGCCTACGAGTGGAATGACCTCGACGCGGCAGAGCGGGAGCTGGGCGAGGCCCTCTTGGGTCCGGCGGAATGGCGACATGTGCTGACCGGTGGAGTCCTCTTGCAGGTGCGCCTGCTGCTCGCCCGCGGAGCCGCCGAACAGGCCCGCGAGGTGCTCGCTGACCTGGCGGTGCAGGCGTCGCGACCAGAGGTGCTGCGAGAGCTTGAGATGTGCCAGGCCTCCCTGGCGCTCGCGGTCGGCGATCTCGTCACCGCGCAGCGCTGGGCGGCCTCCACTGCGCCAGAACCCGCGTCCCTCACACTCACCAGGCGCGAGGAGGAAGCCCTCCTCCGCGCGCGCGTGCGCCTGGCCGAGGGCCAGGCCGAAGCAGCGCTCGACGTGCTCGCCCACTGGCGGCAGGAGGCCAGAACGGGGGAGCGCCAGCGCAGCGCCCTGCACCTCTTGGTCCTGGAGGCGCTCGCGCAGCAGGCCAGTGGCGCAGGGCCGCAAGCGAGGGCAACGCTGCTCCAGGCGCTCACGCTGGCGCGGCCCCAAGGCTACCAACGGCTCTTTCTGGACGAAGGCCAGGCTATCGCCTCCCTGCTGCAAACCCTCGTGCCAGCCCTGCGCGAGGAGGCCCTGGCTGCCTATGCTCGGACCCTGCTGCGCGCCAGCCGCTCGGCGCAGGCGAAGCTGGAGGCTCTCCCCGCAGGCCTCGCGTCCCTGACTCCCCGGGAACGCCGCGTCTTAAAGCTGCTGGCCGAGGGCGCCTCCAACCAGGAGATTGCCAGGCAACTGGTGGTCTCGCTCGCCACCGCCAAGAAACATGTCGCCAGTATCTTGAGCAAGCTGGGAGCAGCGAATCGCACGCAGGCCATTGCACGGGCACGCGCGCTCTCGTTGCTCTGAGCGCCCTCCTCGAGCATCACCCAGAGGCGCGGCATGGCCAGGATCGCGCCGATGCAGGCCGTCATGCATGGTATCCTTTTGGCTACCCTCTCCTGGCTGCTCCTCTCCGCTCTCGAAAGTATCCTTTTGGTAGCCTTTTGGCGACTGTGTTCCACCTGCTCGGAGGGTATCCTTCTTCTTAGAAGACGAAACGTCATCCGAAGGGAGCACCAGTGTATGAGATATGTCATTCGGGTGAAGGGACACCTGGACCCCTTCTGGCAGGAGTGGTTTGAGCACCTCGCGATCACGCACCAGAGCGATGGCACGACCCTGCTTTCCGGTCCCATCCGTGACCAGGCGGCGCTCTACGGCCTCCTTATCAAAATGCGCGATCTGGGGCTGACGCTCCTCGAGCTGTCGGCGAGTGCGCCGATCTCGCCTCCAGAGGAGTGAGCAGTGCCTTTCCGGTTGCTCTTCATCGCTGCTCTTGTGCGGACGACACGCAACGCTTCCTGATTGATTGAAGACATACACAAAGGAGGAACAGAAATGAACACATCACTACATCATCCCAACGACGATGCAACTACACCAGTGCTGATTGGCGAAAGGTTCGCCACACCAGCCACGCAGGCTTCGCCGGAAGCGACCCGGTGGCTCGCGCTTGGTGCCGTCGTCGGCCCGGTCCTGTTCACCCTCGCCTGGCTCATCCTCGGCGAGCTCAGCCCGGGCTACACAGCCTGGGGCATCCGAATCGCGCCCTACTCACCCATCAGCCAGCCCATCAGCGGCCTGGGCCTGGGCATCACCGCCCCATTCATGAACACGGCCTTCGTCCTCTGTGGGCTCCTGACCCTGGTCGGCGTCGTCGGCATCTTCCAGGGCATCAGGGAGATGGGCGCCCTGGCGCGTTGGAGCTGCACGGTGCTGCTCGCGCTTTCGCCACTGGGCATGGCGATGGACGGCATCTTCACCCTGGAGTCGTTCCTGCCTCATACGGCGGGCTTCCTCCTGGCCACTGCGAGCCCGGTGCTGACCTTCGTGGTCATCGGGCTCTTGCTTCGCCGCGTCAAGAGCTTTCGGCGGTTCAGCACCTGGCTGCTGCTGGGCAGTCCGCTGACGCTGGCGCTGGTGGTCCTGTACTTCCTGACCTTCTCGCCCACCGTGGCGGGGATTCAAACCGGGGTGGCAGGCCTGACGGAGCGCATCCTGGTGGTCGAGGTCCACGCCTGGTTCGTGGCCCTGGGCTGGCTGGCTTTCCGCAGGGCGTCTCAGTCGGTCGCTTTGCGTGGCTGATGCCCTTGGTAAACACTTGTCCCGGAACGAGATGATGAGAAAGGAATCCTTATGAACAGACCTGGAAGAAAAGCGCTGATTATTGGCTTTGGGATCGCCGGACCTATCGTCGCCTTGTTCCTGCAACGGGCAGGCATCGAGGCCGAGATCTATGAAGCCAGGGCCTCCTCGACCGATTATGGTGGGCTCTTCTTGAACACGGCCTGTAATGGGCTCGGCGTACTCAAGACGCTCGGGCTCGACGAGCAGGTGTCACGCCAGGGATCGCCGATTCCGCGCATGGTGATCTGGAGTGGGAACGGCAAGCGTCTTGGCGAGGTCCGCAACGGTGCCAGGGCGGAAGTGGGAGCCCCAAGCATCAATATCCTGCGCTCCCGCTTGCACCAGGTGCTGCGTGAGGAAGCCGAGCGAAGGCGGATCAAGATCGCCTTTGGCAAGAAGCTTGTCGGCCTCTCGACAGGTGCGCAAGGCGTGGCCGCCACCTTCGAGGACAGCACCACAGCCGAAGCCGATTTCCTGGTCGGTTGTGACGGTATGCACTCTCGCGCCCGCCAGCTCATCAATCCCGACGCTCCAGCCCCCCACTACACGGGCCTGATGAGTACAGGCGGCTTCGCGCAGCACTCGAGCTTTCCTCCCACCCCGGACACGATGCACTTCGTTTTTGGCAAACGGGCCTTCTTCGGCTATCACGTCAGCTCCTCTGGAGAGATGTACTGGTTTGTCAATTTCTCGCAAAAAGAAGCGCCTGCCAGGGGAGAGGTAGACATGATCGTGAGTGACGCGTGGCAAGAGCGGATGCTCGATCTCTTCCGAGAGGATCTGCCACGCGTGTCCGAGATGATCGGGGCAACGCAGAGCACAATCATCGGCTATCCGATCTATGATATTGTCACGCAGCCCATCTGGCATCAAGGTTCGGTGGTCCTGCTAGGTGATGCGATCCACGCGGTTTCACCCCAAGCTGGACAAGGCGCATCACTAGCCATGGAGGATGCGATGGTGCTGGCCAAGTGCCTGCGTGACCGAAAGGATCACGCGCTCGCCTTTGCGACCTATGAGCGCCTCCGGCGAGCGCGCGGCGAGCGCATGGTCCGCTATGGGCGCAGCCTGAGCCGACAAAAGGTCCTGACCAATCCGATTCAGGTGGCGTTTCGGGACCGGCTCATGCCGTTTTTCCTCAAGCTTTTCGCCAACCCTGCTGCACTCGATTGGGTCTACTCCTACAAGATCGATTGGGATGAGCCGGTGGCGGGAACGACAAAGGCCGTGGAACAAGGCTCCCGGCTGGCACGGTGAGCCACCTGACAAAAGGAAGCCGTGTCTCCTTGCCATCCAACCGTTCACGAGTCAAGAGAGGAGGAGTCCCTTCATGACAGACAACAATCCGTTGCCATCCCCCGATTTACACGAAGAAACGCGCCAGATCTGGGACCAGAATGCCGCATTCTGGGACGATACCATGCGCGAGGGCAACGCCTTCCAGAATATGCTCATTGCCCCCGCCTGTGAACGCCTGCTCGCTTTGCAAGCTGGTGAAACGGTCCTGGAGATCGGCTGTGGCAACGGCGTCTTCGCGCGTCGGATGGCGCAGGCTGGCGTTCACATCGTCGCGACAGACTTTAGCGCACAACTCCTGGAGCGCGCTCGCGCCCGCACCACCGAACACACGGAGCGCATTGAATACTGCCTTGTCGACGCCACACGCGAGGACCAGATTCTCGCGCTGGGTCGGCAGCGCTTCCATGCTGCCGTCTGCAACCAGGCCATCATGGACATGACCGAGATTGATCCCTTGATGCGGGGCATCCGCCAGGTGGTGAAACCCGGTGGCCGCTTTGTCTTCTTGATCTGTCACCCCTGCTTCGATCATTCTGGCATCAGCCTGAGCGCCGAGGAGACCGTCGTCAACGGCGAAATCGTCACCAGCTACGCGGTCAAGGTCACGACCTATCTGAGCTATCGTCCCCGCAAAGGCGTTGCTCTGCTGGGACAACCTGTTTGGCAGTACTACTTCGATCGTCCGCTCCATGTCCTCTTCAACGCCTGCTTTCGCACCGGCATGGTCCTGGACGGATTAGAAGAGCCCGCTTTCTCTCCGCCTCCGGACGATCCGCAGAGACAGTCCGCCTTCAGTTGGGCGCAGTATGATATCCCGCCCATTCTGGTCGCCCGCCTGCGCATTCTGCACGAACAGCATTCCCAGTGACGCGTGCTCCAGTTTTGGAGCGTCTCCAAGCCTGGGAAACGAGACTGCTTGAAATGCTCTCAGCCGAGCTTCCGAATGGCTCCGTACGAGTCTGCCATGCCTGGCCGAGCCGTGCTCTAGAAAAGGAGAAATACTACTCGCGCGTCGGCTCGAAGAGGAACCGTCTCTGCTGGGAGCCGGCGCGCATCTGTTAGTTGTTGCACGCAAAGCGTAGTCAGCATATCCATCTACACTGGAAGCACTTCGCCTTTCTTGAGCCGATATGCCTCTTACATCGGCACTTCCACGTTCGTCTTGGCTGGCCTCCCAGAGGTCGATGTCGCTCGCTCATCAGCCAGAGTTGGCGGCTTCCGTAGTCGAGGCACCGGAGAGAACACCACCCACAGCTAGGTCGACAGCAGACCCACTGCGCCTACCAGAAGCGTCAATTGCAGTCCGATCCACGCGCCCAGAAAACCACCCAGGAGAGCTCCCACGGGAGCAGCACCGGAGACGAGTAAGCGATAGCTGGCATTGGCCCGTCCCTGCAAGTGATCTGGAATGAGCGCCTGGCGAATGCTATCCACGTGGACATTGCAGCCGGTGATCCCAAGGCCTTGCAGGAAAAACGCGCACAACAGCAGGACCAAAGCCCCCAGTGTTGAGCTGGTAATGAATGGGAGCACGAGGAGGGGAACGTCACTCATGGCCGCTGTCCCCACGATCGTGAGGCCGACGCCGATGCGACGAGCTATGGAGCCGGTGAGGAGGGCTCCACACAGCGCACCGGCGCTGCCGACGGCGAAGAGCAGGCCGAGGATCCCTGAACTGTAGTGCAGCTGGCGAACGGCGTAGGGGATGAACACCGTCAGGATCACCAGCCAGAACAGGTTGTAGGTTGCCGCTTCTCCAGCGAAGGCACGCAGGTAGCGATTACTGAACGTCACGCGAAAGCCTTCGCCAATTTCGTGCAGCAGGCGATGCACATTCGTCGCGGATGCTGGCCTGGACTCAGGTGTGCGCATCAGCACGAGGCTTGCAGCTGCCACAAAAAAGGAGAGCGCATCGACAACAATCGCGATGGGTGCGGAAACGCTCTGCACCAGCAGCCCGGCCAGGCCTGGGCCACCAATCTCCGCTATGGACTGGCTCGCACTGAGCTTACTGTTCCCCTCAACGAGCTGATCCCGCTGCAGCAGGATCGGCAGAAATGCCTGGAAGGCCAGATAGAATATCACCGTCAGACACCCGACCACCAGGGTAATGCCATACAGATACTCGATGCGGAGCCAGCCCAACACGGCCAGCACCGGTATCAAACCCAGGAGGACTCCACGCCCGATATTCGTCACCAGGAGGATCGGGCGGCGACGGTGGTGATCGACCCAGACGCCTGCAAACAGGGTGAAAAACAGAAATGGAGCGAATCCAGCCGCATAGAGGAACCCCAACTGCACGGAGGTGGCCTTGAACAGGATGACAGCAGTTAATGGCAAGGCGAGGGTGGTCACCTGTGACCCGACCAGGGAAACTGTTTCTCCTGCCCACAACTTGAGAAAATCGGCATGGTGCCAAAGCGTACCGAAACGCCTGGAAGGATGACCGTCCTGGTGGGTGTGTGCTCTCTCGTTCGACATCATTGCTCTTCCTTTCTCCTCGCTGGGAGATGCTCCAAAACTGGAGCAAGGTCAATATTCAACAAACGACAACGATCGAGCGGAGAGAAGTGAGTCACGTCCGCTCAATCGCTTTCCTTGCTCACCAGATGGTTTTCCTCGGACCCGCCTTTCCCGGCTGGTCTTCGATTCCCCAACTCCAGGTCATCTTCGGAGTAATCACGAGATAGAGTCCTGGGCCAAAGTGGGCCTGGCTTTCAGCGACCTCGGCCTCGCCGTGGACCCTGATTCCCAGCGCCTGCCAGGGTCGAACCGACTTGAGCTCGTCAATGACCAGCGAGACTTTCTTATTGCCTGCCACCACATTTTTGTACTTGCGCGTGTTCTGGATGTTATACCCGCCCACATAGAAGTGTGACCCATCAAACGAGAAGCCAACCGCGTCCACCGTGGGTTGTCCATCAGGAGCGACGGTGGCGATCCGGGCAATACGTTGCGTCTGGAGGAACGCCAACTCTTGTTCAGAAAACATCGGGTATCTCCTTATATGTTACTATTTTTCCAGACCCTTTCGACCAAGGGTCAGCAGGATACATCCCTGCTCGATAACCACTGCCGGGGAAAGACTTGTTTCTCCACACGGCTCGACCGGTACGGAAAGATCGTTCTTCCCCTGGCAGCGCACCTTCGCCAATCGATGATTGGAGGGACGTTGCTTCGAGCACCCGCTATAGAAGGACCCGACACTCCCAGGAGTTTCTCCAGAAAGGAAGCGCGAGGATGTGGTACGTTGGATTGGATTGGGCGGACACCCATCATGACGTGGACGTGCTGGATGAAGCCGGCAAGCGCGTGGGAGCGCGGCTCTTTGCCCACAGCCACGACGGGCTGAACGAGTTGAAACAGTTTGTGTTGAGCATTGCGGCTTCGCCCGACCAGCTGGCCTGCATTGTCGAAACGAACCATGGATTGCTCATCACCTTCCTGCTGGAAGCTGGGTTCCCCGTGTATCCCGTGAACCCGAAGACCGCCAATCAGTTGCGCAAAGCGGCAGGTGCCAAGACCGATCAGATTGACGCCCATTTGCTGGCGAAAATAGGTCGTCTTGACCTGGCTGAGCTGCGCCGCCTGGAGCCGGATAGCGCCACCGTGGCTGAGTTGAAAACGCTGACGCGTGATCAAGATGCCTTGATCCAGACCCAAACCCGTCTGGTGAACCAGTTGACGGCCTGCCTCAAGGAGTACTATCCCGCTGCCTTGCACCTGTTTGCCAAAGTGCAACAGCGCTCCACCCTGCTGTTTTTGCAGGCGTATCCCACACCGCAAGCGGCTCAGGCGGCCTCGGTGGAAGAGATCAGCGCGACCTTGCGCACGGGCAAGCATACCAGATCGACGCAAGTTGCGCCCAAGATCTTCGAGGAGCTGCACCGTCCCCACTTGGTTGGAAGTCCAGTCATCGTGCGGGCCAAGTCGCGTCTGATGCTCTCGTTGGTCAAGCAACTGCTGGTGGTGATCGAGGAGATTGCCAGCTACGATGAGGCGATCAGCACCCTTTTTTTGACCCATGCTGACCAGCAGATGTGGCGTTCGCTGCCTCGTGCCGGCAAGCGTCTGGCCCCGCGTAGGCTTCCAGAATGGGGCGATGATCGCAGCCGCTACGCCGATGCCACCAGTATCCAGACGCTGGCCGGGACGGCTCCCGTGCCGTTCCAAAGTGGCAATTACGCCAAAGCGCACAAACGCTTCGCGTGCTCCAAGCCCCTGCGCAACGCCCTGCACCAGTTCGCCTGGCAATCGACGAGGAAAGAGGCCTGGGCGCTTGCCTATTATCAACGCAAGCGTGCTGAGGGCAAAACGCACAGTATGGCTGTCCGAGCCTTGGCCAACGTCTGGGTGAGAATCATCTATGGCATGTGGGAGCACAAGACCTGCTATCAGACCGCGACGTTTGAAGCGGCGAAGCTGGCTCATGCTCCCCGCCAACACGTCGCCTGAGTCGCGGCCACGCCTGCCGGTCGCGCCCCCTTGATGGCTCTGGGCGCTGCAAGGTCCCTCCGAAGGCGTGGGAGAGGCTGCCCCAACGGAGTCGCCCAAACGGTTCCCGTCTCGTCTGCTCTGCCGACCGTGCGCCGCTGCCTCTGCTGTACCTGCCTGTCCAACGTCTGCCGCAGCCCGCCACCGCGTTCCCGACTCCCGGTGTGGGTTGCTTCCAACAGACCACGCCGAGTCAAGGCCGCGCAGGAGGTGGGGCGGTCGGGTGCGGGCGCGGTCGGGTGCGGGCGCGCTCGTCTTGGCCTTGACCGGCGTGGTACACTTGCTTCCCCACACGGGAGGCAGCTTCACTCACGTTCACCTTGCTTCCTCCTTTCCCGGTTTTGACTCTTGACATAGAGGGTCTTTTTCTCTGCAGAACTGCTTTCAGGGAGGGGTCTTCCCTGGCCGTTTTGCTGCCAGCACGCCCTTTTCCTTCAGCTTGAGGTAGAGCGAGAGGGCAAGACCGAGTTCCGCCCCCCCAATGAGGTAGGCCCCCAACACATCACTCGCCCAGTGGTCGCCCAGGTAGATACGAGAGGGGCCAACCAGCACGACAAACAGCGCTGGCACGAGTAACAAAGCCAGACGCCACCAGCGATTCCCTTTGAAGAGGATGATGCCAAAACAGAACAGCAAGCCCCAAAAGGCGATATAACTCATCACATGCCCGCTGGGAAAGCTCGCTCCTGTCGCATGCTGGAGCACCTCCACCAACCTCGTTGTTGGGCGTGGGCGATGTACGATCACCTTGATCAGCTCGTTCAAAAGCTCAGACGTTCCGGAAAGACCGACGATCATGACGGCTTCTAACCGCAGGCGTATCATCCAGAAGATGATGGCAGCCAGAACGACGAGAGCTGCGAGGAGCGGCGTACTCCCAATGTAACTCACGGCAAGCATGGTCGCACGCAGCCACGGAGCCTGGTTAGCCTGCAACTCACGCGTAATGGCGATGTCAAGGCTGAGGACGAGATGAACGGAGACGAACCAGGCCAGGAGTCCAAAGAGGCACAGCAGGAGCGCGTACACCCCGAGCAAGAGGTGGCCACGCCTGACGGCACGATACCACGGGACACGGGCGGCTGCTCCTTTGTGGTGTGCCCCTGTGACCAACTCTGACGTCCTATCCTCAGGGTGTTCGTCGCTGGGTTGCTGCTCCATAGCTGCTCCTCACGGCCTTGACTGCTCCTGAGAGAGACGATGAGCACGCGGCTCGTCATTCACAGGTCATCGACTCCGGCCAGGTGCGAAGCCCTGTGCTTCGCACGCCGCTGTGCCAGCACAGCAGCGATCCAGGAAGATGAACAAAAAGCGTGCGCTCTCAGGGTACCTCTCCAGGAGACGTGCCTTCTGTTCAGAACTATAGCAACCGCACATGAGACGAAGATGAAAAGAGGTGGAGCCGAGAGCAGCGCGTGTTTCTCATCGTCATTTCATCTGTCTGGTGTAGAGTAAGAGCAGTGGGAATGGACTGCGTCCGTGCGACCGGTTCACTCCGCGTTGGCGTCTTCCAGGCAAGCCAGTGCAGAAAGGAACGAGGAAGAGGAAGCCGTTGACTCCTGGCAGGTATGTGCGCGTCTTTGACCAGGGAATGGCGCATTGGGTGAAGATCCTGCGTGCGTGCCCCGTTGGACATGGCAAGTGGCCGTGCTGGTACGAGGTGGAATTTCTCGGTGGTCGCGATGATGGCAGACAGGACCGCATTTCGGTCGCCTACATCGAATGGCCCTATGGTCACGCCATTCTTGATGAGCAGACCAACGTAGAGGGATGTAGTCAACCGCCAGGCGCTTCGACATAACCTCCTGGCTCTCTATTCTTTGGTGAAGTGATCAGGGGCTTGCGGTAAAGAAAGACTAGCTACGCATTTGGAAAGCACCCATCATCGTATGCTCAATCGCGATCAGACGCTCCTTCATGTGAGCGGGTCAATGAGGCTTCTCCTCGCTTGCCTGATGGGCGTGTTCTCCATGTTACGATGGGTGCCCCCGTTGCATTCGCGCCTCGCGCAGAAGCACCGCAACATACCGTGACTCCCTGATGATACCCGAGGCGCTCGCCTCGGGTACCTGTCTGTTTTTGCTTTATCCCTCAGAGTTGGGTACAATAGGGCAAATGGTTGCTACGGTTTGCCAGTTACGTATGGAACTCCAGGAATATTCCTATCCCGCGCTTACATAACGGCAAAGGGGGTGCAGCATGAGGCGTAGAAAAGCTCCGCTCAATAGATCAGGTCGGCGGCGCGAGGCAAAGTACCAGCAACGACGAATGAACGAGCCAGCGCCCGAAAAGACAGCGACTCGCACCATACAGTGGTTCGCCATTGCCTTGCTGTGCATTGCGGTGGTGGTGCTTCTCGCACGCGTTTTCCGCCTCATTCATCCATAGATGAACAGACCTCCACCTGGCCCACTCTAGCCCACGGGATGCGTGTATGGCTTACCCACCTCGTGGCTCTTCCAAGCTTTTGATGATGGGGAGAATAAATGGAGCCGGGAAAGGCAGAGCCGAGATAATCCCACTCACCTCACGAACTTCACCACGCCGGAAAGAGCAACGTGAGAGCCTGCTCTGGAAGCACTACCTCTCGGAGCCCAGCCGTCTCGCGTTCCCTTGCATGAGCTGGTCAGGCCGCATGGAGCACCCGCAAACGTAACAGATCGATATGGGCTCGCCCATACATCTGACGCTTGAGCAATTTGAGCCTGGTAATCTGCCCTTCGACCTGCCCAGTACTCCAGGGTTCAGTGAGAGCAGCTTGAACCGCTGGGAACTCTCTCTCCAGCCCCTGAGCAAAGCGCCGCAGTTCCTCATAGGGGCACCCTTTGGCCCTCTCCAGCCAAGGAAGGAGTGCCTTGCTTTTCCGCTCACGGACTAGGCGAACAAAATCCTGGCCGAGCGCGGAAAGAGACGAAAGGCGCGGAGAAAGACGAAACAATGTCTGCCGATAGGCCACATCCTGTGCCCTCAGTTCCTCTGGCTTGCGCAATAACAACCATTTCACCTGCCACGGCGTTCGAGTGACAGGAGCGCCCCGACGAGTCGAGGCTGCCCCAGAGGAAGATGAAGACGTAGGAGTCATCCCTGCCGGAAGGGGCCAGTTGCGCACGAACATCCAGACACTTTTATAACTGCCTGTAAAACCTTGCCCTTGTAACTCTTGCCAGAGAGTTTTGATCATGATCTCTCCTTGTTGCCAACGCGCTTGCAGATAGGTCCGGTACGGTTCGACAGGAGAGGGATGAGGATGGCAGTAGTGGGCCACAAACGTTGGCATCCGCAGGTATTTGTGCACCGTGTTGGGGTGCAGATGCAGGCTCCTGACGATTTCTGCCTGGGTTTTCCCTGCGGCGGCAAGCTCATGTACCTGCTGATGCATCGCCATCTGCCAGGCCCGTCGAGGACTAGGAGGAGGGGGCTTCCGTCGCGGGGGCTTCCGCCGCCGATCATCAGGTGGAGCGGACGCAGGTGGAGTCAAGGACGTCTGCCGGATGTTCTTTGTCATCTGTTCGCCTGCCTGGCGGATCACGTCGATCTGCTGTGCCAGCGTTTTCTGAATCACTTCTCCCAGATTTTTGAGGAGATGCCACCGATCTAATACCTGTTGGGCCTGAGGTGCTCCCTTGATCGCCCCTTTGAGATAGCTAACCCCGCGATCTCGCACGATGACCTCGACGCCTAGGTGAGCCAGCAGCCAGTCGGTCAGCACGTGCTCGTCACTCCCCAAAAGAACCTCGACGGGGCAGTGGTGCTCCAAATCCACCAGCAGTGTGCCCGACGAACGGGCTTGAAACGACCAATCATCGACGCCCAGCACGCGCGGGGTGCGCTTGGCAACGGATCCCCATCGCCGCAAGAGCGACAACAACGTCGTCCCAGAGATGGGCATGGCATGGGCCGCACAGTGCCGGGCTCCTGCTTGTCCACCCAACGCCCATCCTGTGACCAGCAGCGCTTCGCGCAGTCGTGTGGTGCGTCGGGCGGAACATTCGGCGAACCCCGAGAGCGGCTCGCTAAAGATCTTGCGAGGACAGCTGGGATTCTGGCAAAAAAATCGATGAACCCGGATGCGCAACAGGACGCGCAACGGACCCCAGGGCAGATCCTGAAGCGTGCGGGTGTAGTGGCTATGCACCCTGGCACTGGGCTCTTCACACAGCGGACAGCACGCCGCTGATTGGCCGGAAACAAGCACCAGCGTTACCTCTTGGGCTGTCACCACCAGTTCCTGCAGCCGCCATGAGAAGCAGACGGGCAACAATCGCTTGACGAGTTCTTCCAGGTGATCGGTTGAAAACAACCGTGATGAGGTTTTCATCCTTCATTCTATCATCTAGCCTCTTGTTGAGCTTTTCGTCATCAAAAGCTTGGAAGAGCCACGAGGTAGGTAAACCATACACGCATCGCGTGGGCTTTGCGAGGAAACCAACTCGATGAAGTTCGAACTAGCCTCTACCTAAGAGATTGCACCATTGACTTTGACGATGGAGTGTTTCTCGGAGTCCAAAAGCATTATAGGACAAATGTCCTATTTTATTGATATGAGGATATTCTCAGCATAGAACTTCAAATGAGCACACAGGTATGTCTGGAACTGCATTGAAACAAGTGATGGGTAATTACATTGACAAACCTCTCTCCTATCAGTATGCTCAATATGGAACTTATGTTCGATTATATGCTTGAATATACGAGTATTTTTGACTTTTTATAGGAAAACGTTCTCAACATGCAGAACTGGAAAGGATAGTGTGTCTCGAGTAAATACGTATACGCGAACAGTGATGGACAGCCCTGAGGCGAGAAAAAGGAGGCAGAACAATCGTATGACAAGACACTGTACAAAGCACAGGATCTCCAGTAATTGACAGTGTGCAGCAGTGCCATTGCTCTACCAATCATGGTAGAACTGAAGCTGAGAGCACATGCAGCATGCCTCTACCAGTTTCGACTTAGTAGATAGCGCTTGCCAACAGACTATCTTATTCTCACTCTGCTTCTGTGTTTCACCTCGCGTTTACCTGCTCCATTGCTCCTTTTCTGAGCCCACAACATGCATCTTTCAGTCAGCCCGCCGTTGGCAATCGATCCGACTCGAACTTATTCAGACAGAGAGGAGACTCGGCGTTTCATCTCCCTACAGCAGAGCAAGGGTACACTCGCCACATCGTTTCATGAACAAAGGTGATTCTGGATTAGAAAGTAAAGGGGAGCATGATGAAGGGCTCCTGCATTTTTCCTTACCTAGGCTACTCCCTGATGATTCTACCTTGGTGGTGAATCCAGCGATGGGCACGGTCATCCTTTTCTCCAATGAAGCCGGTGGTAGAGCGCGCATCGTGACGCAGCAATTTTCACCCAATGGGATACGTGTCCTCGTCCCGCTCTTACAAGCCTATCCTGACTACTGTCCCTACGATGTGTTGCTAACCAGCCTCTTCCCTCTTTCTCTCGAAGAAGGTCGCAAGCACCTGCAAGAAGCATGGGCAGCGACCATACGGCCTGTGCGGAGAGCCATTGGCAGTATTATGGCCGGGTTAGAGGCCTTTGGCTTGAAGCCATACTCGCTACGAGGATTAGGATACATTCTTAAACCACTCTAGCTTCTGTGACACTCCGCAGACGTTACAGCCAAGGAACTCCTTGGCGCTACGGTTGAGTCTAAACGCCTGCCTATCCTGTCATTCTCCCGCCAGAACACATGTGAAGCATCCCATCTTGCGAACGAGACAATGTCGCGCAAAAACCGGGTAGATGTCACTGATAAAGTCGGTTCATGTAACGCGCCAAATCGGTCAATAAGTGAGGAATTTTATTCTGTTTTTATGGTACATTTGTTCTATAATCACATGGTGATCTTTTGTCTCAATCAGGCGCGCTGCCGAGACAGTAGCTCTGTTGCTGTTGCGCTCATCACGAAACGGTGCTGCAAAAGCTGCTGGCCCACGAACGGGTGCTTGCCACACCCCATCTCGGGGCCTGGACGAGAGAGGCGCAAGCACGGGTCGCTGTGGAGGTCGCCCGGCAGATTGTCTCGGTGCTACGCGGCGACCGCTTACACGACTCCACGACCATGCTGCTCCCAGCTCCATCATGATCGCGGAGTGGGTGATGAGTGAGTCGCTGGTCGAGCCCCGGAGGAACACGGGACGTTCTCCAGTGTGTTCGACGAGCAACGAGAGCAAGTGTACTGCTTGCATTGACTCTGTGTCGAGAGGGTCGATGGTACTATCATCGCAGAAGGAACCACAGCAACATGCATACGACTAATCCTGGTGTTACTGCTGCAACTAGACCCTGGAGCAACACGCCTTCGCCGCTGGCCATGGATCCCGGCACCTTTTATGCCCTGGGGATGCTGGCCCTGGAAATCGCGACCGAGTACCTCGCAGAGCTGCCCAGGCAGCCCATCTTTCAGCCCATGACTGACGCTGAACGCGAGGTGTTGCTCCGCCAGCCGCTCCCAGAACATGGCATGCCGCTCGAAGGTATTCTCGATTTCTTTGAGTGCCATGTCTTGCCATATGCGATGGGCAATCAGCATTCGCGCTTCGCCGCCTGGGTGAATCCAGCGGGTGCCCCAATCGGCATGCTGGCCGAGTTTCTGGCAGCGGTGATGAATCCGAGCATGGCCAGTGGGGATCATGCGGCGATCTACCTGGAACGCTGCACGGTGCGCTGGCTGATGGAACTCATTGGCTTTCCGGTTGAAGGCAGCGCGGGATTGCTCGTGGACGGTGGATTGTTCGCCTCGCTGTACTGCCTGGCAACAGCGCGTCACTGGGCAGCTACTGCCGATGGCTGGAACTTGCGCGAGGAAGGCTTGCAGGGTGACCATGCACCACTCATGCTGTATATTTCCGAGGAGGGGCATAGTTGCCTGCGCAAGGCGTCGCACTTGCTCGGCTTGAGTGAGCCCCGCCGCATTCCCGTTGATGCGCGGTTCAAAATGGACGTGTCTGCCCTGCGCGCGGCGATCGCAGCTGACCAGAAGGCAGGCTTGCGCCCTTTCTGTGTAGTGGCCAGCGCAGGGACCGTCAATACCGGTGCCGTAGATCCGCTCGACGACCTGGCCGATTTCTGCGCTGCAGAGGGGCTCTGGCTGCATGTCGACGGAGCCTATGGCGCCTTTGGCATCCTCGATCCGAGCGTGGCTCATCTCTATACCGGCCTCGACCGTGCCGACTCAGTGGTGCTGGATCCGCATACGTGGCTGGCGGTCCCCAGTGAGTGCAGTTGCGCTATCGTACAGCAGGAAAGACTCTCGCGCGAGACGTTCAGCCTGGTGCCCCCGTACTTGCGCACGGAACCGGATAAGGGGTTCGGCGGCCTGCCGTGGTTTTCGGAATACGGCTTTCAACAGACACGGCGCTTCAACGGGCTCAAGCTGGCCTGGGTTATCCAACAGGCGGGGCGTGCAGGACTGGTCGCGCACGTGGTACGCCATAACGCCCTGGCGCAGTACATGGCATCGCTGATCGATGCCGCGCCTGATCTGGAGCGGCTGGCTCCAGTAGAACTATCCATCGTCTGTTTTCGCTACGTCCCGGATGGGCTGCACGACGATGAAGAGCGACTCGATGCTGTGAACAAAGCGATCATGGAGGAACTGCAGATCGGTGGGAAAGCCTTTTTGAACGGGACACTGCTAGATGGCCGGTTTGTCCTGCGCTCCTGTGCCCTGCATTACGCTCTGAACGAGGCGGACGTGGTTGCCATGCTGGAGGAGGTGCGCCAGGTAGGCGCTCGCTGTGCCACCTGAAGTGAGGCATATGCCTCTTCTCACAAGTAGGGCAGGCGAGACGTGCTTGCCTCCCCTGTAGCTACCTTTGCTACTAAGTAGCCAACCTGACAATGTCGAGCGGCTGTCGTTGCGCTTGTGCTCTCGTCTGCTGGACGACAAGAGGTAGCTACTATAGGAGCGTTACTGCACAATGAATGGAACTCGACAACGTAAGACAGATGACAGTGCCGAGCTATCGCTGGCAACTGCACGCCGGAAGCATACCGGAGGTGACCAGTTCCTGTTACCTGCGGGCATGATGATAGAGGGCAGTGAAGTCCTTGCCAATGCTGCGGCGCATGTCATTGTCATCGGCCAGCTCGTCATCGAATTGACTCCCACGGAGTATGCACTCCTCAGACTCCTGCTGCTGCAGGCTGGGACACCTGTGTCCTCCGAGGCGTTGATTCAGGCAGCTTTTCCTGACGACTCCGCTGACAGTGATACAGGCACAAGGCGACTGGCCAGACATATCACGAATATCCGCCCGAAGTTGTGGCAGACTCCTCTTCTGATCCACGCCGTGAACAACTTTGGGTATGTGCTGCAATTCTCTACCGGGCCTGCTCGATTCCCGCAGAGAAAACGCAAGGACATGTGACGATTCCCGCGTCAAAAGGCGCGGGGCTTCTACGGGTTGGCTACCGAGGATGTGTTGTCTCACAGGCGAAATATTCACACTCGCATGCAGATCACCAACGATTACGAACTTGCAGCACGGACAACAGAATATTCTTTCCCTGAGCGGCTTGCGTTGCAGGTGTCCGCACTTGCTGCATGCTTAAATTACACTCTAAATCGGAGGAACCGACGGGCGTCCGATGCTCTGCAAGATGAGCAGCGTGACAGGCAGACACGATCGGCCAGTTCGTCGTCAGAGCGCATGGCTGGCCCCTTGTTTTGCGTCGTTTCTATAAAGATAAACCAGGGAACCAGCACTGCTGGAAAGCCGCAAGGTCGATGAGACGTTCTGATATGCCTTCAAAAACTCTTCCCTTGGTATGCCTGCTTGGGTACAGATGGTTCTCAGAGTAGATCCCTTGATTGTGCTATGGTTGGGCAGCGTGACTGGAGTTTTTGTTCCATCAGCGTCCTCGCGGATCAGAGCAATATGCTCTCGTTCTCGTACCAGGGAAAATCCGAGCATTTCACATGTCTTGATGACTTTTATTTTAGGAGCATCAACAGGGAAATGGGTCACGAGAGAGCTACTCCTGCTTCAGCTACAAATGCTTCTAGGACAGGAGAATCTGTATCGAAGATATCAGGGCCAAAGGTCTCAAGATGAAAGCGTATGGCTGATTTCACATTGGCAAGCGCCTCCTCATAGCTATCCCCTTCTCCGACACAACGCCTTTCAATCCCAATGGATAAGCCACGTACCCATCCACATGTTTTTCTACAATGATTTTCATTGGTTGCATGATCTGCTCCTTTTCCTTGTATCAGATAGGCATGGGTTGAAACAAGAACGTCTAGCTTCGCAGGCTCCTCAGAAAAACCTTAGCAGGCAATGTCAAAGATGTCAAGTGCAGTCCAACTGACATCTTCAGGTGCTCTGCTTCTGAGCCGAAGTGCTCCGTGTGCTTGAACCACGTCTAGGAGAAAAAGAACGGCTCCTCCCGAATAGCCGCCAAACATTCATCTAATGATAGGCCAGTAGACAGCTCCACCCATTGTCCAGTGTGTCGCATAAACGAGAGGTGAAATCGATGGTTGCCCGCGTACTCCATCCGGGCAAACTTCGCCTCGAAACTCGGCATTATTGCATTGGGACCCGGGACACGATAGGTAGCGCAGAAGTAGAAATAGCGCTGGTACCATTTCCCATAGATGTCTATAATGTAATTGAATTGCGGATTCTCAGGAGGCGGCTTGATGTGTAGAGGCTTCAGAACAGACTCGATAAGCTCGTTGGCCTTCGTAGTTACTTCCGTTTTCACGGCTTCTGGAACCCCAGGTCGGGTTGATCGGGATGGGATAGACATTCCTCGTTTTTGCTTCTTTGCCATGGTTTCCACTGCTCTTCTGCTCACATCTCATGTGGCTGTTGCCCTCGCCTACGCTCTTGGCGTATGCGCTTACGCGTCGCTTTCAACGCTCCACTGGCTTCCCAGCAAGCCAGTAGCCAGACGTGCTCTGGGTGGCTCAGCGTAAGTTCCGCTACCTTCCCATCCACGACGTCATATGGATATTCCCATCCGGCGTCACCCATGTAGAGCGTCCCACATTCCTGCTCATAATCGTAGAGAAAGATTGCCTGCTCGCCGTACTGGTTCTCGAAGTAGCTCCGATAGACGTTGAGAAAGGTTTGCTCATCAATCTGTGGCGGTATGCCATGAGATTTTCCATGATGATTGGTGACCTGAAAAAGGAGTTGATTACTCATCCATCCTTTGGCGCTTCACCCACTTCCTTCAAGAAGTCAGGTGGAACCCCCCCTCCTTTCGGTATGCGCTGACTCTTATGGATCTATTCTTTTTCCTGTACCTCTCGTTGCTGCGTGGAGCCAGGTTCGTGTAAGAAACGGTTGATCACGGAAGATCCCCAGGTTCCAGCTCGTCATACACACTGTCTACCATCATAAAGGCAACCTTACCCTGTCCCTCATCAGCGAATCGTTCCGCGTCTCTCAAGTACTCTGCCCACTCTTTACCGCGTATTTCCTGCTTACTCAGCGGCTGAAGACCGCTGGCTTGCAACAGGCATTTCACTTGCTCTTGGTGCAACAGCAAGAGATGCATGCTCTCGTCTTCACAAGCCAGCGCTCGCCAGTTCCTCTTTCAGCGCACGCAGGTTGCGATTTTGCTCACGCAAGGCGCTCAGGTAGCTCATCCAGGTCTCTCCCTCTCCAAGCTTCTCGTACAAGGCGCGCATCTTTGCGAGGAACGTGCATGTGTCCTGGTAGTTCTGGCGGCCTCGCTGGGCGATCAGTCGTTCAGCCCGCTGCCGGTACAGCTCGATGGCCTCACGTGGACGCGACTCTTCGGCGGCCCTGGCGACCTGAAGGGCGATGTCGCCGAAGCCGTAATACCCATAGCCCTCGTTGTAGGTGTAGCCGTAGCTATCCTTCTTCGCTATCCCTTTCAACAGGTGCAAGGCGCGGTCAATATCCCCTTCATCCAGGGCGATCTCGATCAAGAGCGTGGTGTTCCTGGTCGTTCCGGCTTGCTCCAGGAACGCGAGAAGCTCCAGTTGAAGCGTCTGCCAGCGATCGAGACGTTTGGCAAGATCTCGCAGTTCCTGGTAGCGCCTGAGAGAAGGCTGCATGCGGAATGACGTTGCGGCTACCTCCAATTCGGCGGCGAGGTTGCCCCTGTCCCGGTAGTATTGTTGGAGCCATTCCAGCAGGTGTAGAGCTGGTTTCTCCTTGATGCGGTTGCTCACCAGGCGCTCGGCCACACCATCCTGCCCGTGCTGAACGAAGAGATCGGCCAGCTTGAGGAGGGCAAGGTCATCAACCCGTTGCGTTTCTCGGACCGCTTGGTCGATGCGTCCAAGGGCGAGGAGCCGATCAACCAGGTCAGCCGTGCGACCGGTCTCTCGGCAGATGCGCAGGTAGGCATCATCGTCGAGGCGCTCTTTCTCCAGATTCAGTAAGAGCCCACCATAAGCCTGGCGCGGGGAGCCAGTAATCACTTCCTCTTTGTCAGCCAGTAGCTTGCGAATCCACTCCGCGATCGTCTGTCGTTCCAGTGGCGTTGCGTATCGCACGAGCTGCTCCGCCGCGCGTTCAGCGAACCCATGGCTGTCGTCAGCATGCAGGTCACGCCGGTAGATGGCAAATAAGACCGCGATGCTCTTCTCACGTGCAACCCGATCAGTCTGCTCGTCAGCCAGATAGCTCCCCAACGCTGCAATACCCTCCCCGACGAATGCTTCCAATCCCTCTTCTTCCGGATAGTATCCCTCTTCTTCGTAGGAATCATCGTACCCGGCTTCCTCGTCATAATAGAGGTGGGACTGCTCGAAGATCACCGTCACCAGCGTTTCATAGATCGTGGCTGCGCCCAGGACGTCTCCCTGCTGCGCCAGCTGATCAGCCGTCTGTTTCACGGTGAGCAGTTCCTGGGTAATGCGCGGTGTATCGCGTCGAAACGCGTCGGCGACCTGGCGGCGATAGGTCGCCGGGTTCACGGACAGGATTCGCTGCGCCGGGCGGATGAGGTAGCCATCGGGGTGGCGCACCCAGAACTGCCGCATGTGCCAGGAGTAATCGGCGAGGGGGCGCACAATGTCTGCCCGGGCCTGTTGAGCCTGGCGATAGACAGCGTCGACGTCCTCGACGAGGAGGATAATCTCCACACCACTGCCACGCTGTTCCGGTGGGAGCAGGCGTGAACGCTCGGCTTCCCAGTATGGTGCATCGTCTGCCGCCAATTGAAGAGCGGTTTCCCCACGCGACAATTCAGCATACTCGTTTGCGTCGCGAGCCACGACTCGAAAGCCCAGGACGTGCTCAAACCAGGTGATGGATTGCTCGAAGTCGCTCACACACAGCTCGACCCAGCTTGTTTTGGTCATATCGGCCCCTTTCAAATTGACGTGAGAGCCCGGACGCAAAGAGAACGTTCTGGAATGCTTTGAGACTCCGGTGGCGCTCACGGAGTCGCGTGATGTAGCACGTCCAGATGTCGTGCTTCCCGAGCTTTTCGTAGAGAGCGTGCATCCGTATGTGTATCTGTGTTGCCTGCTCGTAGGCTTGCCGATTGCGCTGGCTGATAAGGAAGGCAACATACCTCGGATAGAAATGCAGCGCAGTGATGGGTGGAATAGCGCTCATCAATGCCTCTTTTGCCTACACCTATGCTCACTGCAATGGGCTCACTTCCTTGAAAGAAATCACGCAGATGCTCAACCATTTCTTATTTTCTCTCATGGGTAGGTTTGATATGATGGATCTATCTTACCATAGATAGGGAGAGAGGGCAGCAGGGCGTTACTTCATTACTTGATAGATGGGGACTGGTCCATGTACATCACCCAGCACCTGCTCCAGAGTCTTGCCCTCGATGAACTCCATCGTCAGGCAAGCCTTGCGGCCCTTCCATGGGCAGGACCGCCAAGACCTTGAAAGTGGACGTATAGAAGTTAGATGTGTAATGGTATGCGGTCATGACCGCGTTACCTTCCGGCTACTAGACACGAGGTGAACTTCATGAGCAGAGGATTGAGTACTTCCCACATGCCACTGGCCGTAGCCGTGTACTTACCAGAACAATACCCCAGGCTACTGGCGACAGCAGAAGACGCACGTGATTTGGAGGCTACTTGGCAGGAGTGGCATCAGGTGTTGCAGGAAACCAAGCAAAAAATGGCGGCACTGGGCATGCATCTGATAGAGGTGATTGTCGATCTGGACGCGTTGGAGCAGTACTGCCAGGAACAGTAGAGTCGTTGGCTATCCACTCACTATATTCAGCAATAAGTATCTCATGCACTGAGATTGCTTTCATCATGCTTCCGCTTGTATAATTGAGAAAAACCTGCGAGGAGGTCAGCTATGAGACGCCTGGTTAAATTCCCGTTAGCAGATGGCACCGTCATCGTAGTAGAGGTAGACGAACCGGAGACGAGTGGCACTGTTCGTGCCTCCCGCTCTGATGACATGATAGATGAAGCAAAGCAGACCTTCGAGCAGTCTCTCAACACCATTAGAACTTCAACTGAGAGCGTCATTAATAAACTGCAAGCCCTGACCCATCGACCTGACGAGATCGAAATGGAGTTCGGATTTAACATGAGCGGGGAGTTCGGTGCGGTCATTGCTAAAGTTACGGCCGAGGCCAACTACAAAGTAACCTTAAGATGGCAACCAGCGAAACAGTAATGTATCACGTACCTGATATGAGTAGGCCTTCCTTCGCTGCCTCTAAACGCTGAGGAGAGCGCTACAAAGCCCCGAGGTGCGCCTTGTCTGAAGATATAAATGCTGGCATTGTCCGTATCCTTAGCGGTAGGTCCGTTGGAACTGGCTTTGCAGTTTCCGACGATGGCTTGTTAGTTACATGCGCTCACGTCCTCGGCAGGCCTTGTCCTGAGAGGGTAAGCATTATCTTCCTCACCACTAACGAGCGACAAGAGGCCACGGTAGAAATGCAGTGGCTGCGTGATGTAGGTGACGAGGATATGGCTATCCTGCGGGTGCAAGGTGGTCTACCTCAAGGGGTGAGATCACTTCCCCTGGGTTCCTCTACAGGAGTAAGCGGTCACAAGATCAGCACTTTTGGATTCCCCAGTGCAGGCGAAGTGGAAGGTATAGCTGGGTACGGCAAGATACTTGGGCGAGGGTCACAAACCAAAGCCGGTCAACCGCTCCTCCAGATACGCTCAAGTGAAATCACCCAAGGCTTTAGTGGTGCTCCTGTGTGGGACCAGTTGCGACAGCGGGTCATCGGCATGGTCGTGATGGTTGCCACACCCGACGCCAGCGGCAAAATGGGAGAGACGGCCTTTGCTACCCCTACGGAAACCTTGCAGAGAGTTTGCACTGATCTGCAAATCCCCGATATTAATCCCTATCGTGGTCTGAATCCATTTACCGAGGCCCAGGCAAAGTTCTTCTTTGGTCGCAAGCAGGAAGTGGACAAGCTAGTGAATAAACTTCGACTCGATCCTCGCTTCCTGCTGATACAGGGGTCATCGGGTAGTGGTAAGTCATCTCTCGTGCTAGCCGGACTTATTCCCCAGCTACGCAGTGGGGCACTGCCGGGTAGTGATCGCTGGCACATCATGCTCACTCGCCCGGCTGATCATCCTTTCCAGCAGCTTACAGCGCAGGGATTGGCAAGCGAATCAAACAATCTGACCCAGGCCATACGCGTTTGGCTCAACCAGCATCCAGAGCACGCACAGATCGTCCTCATCCTCGATCAGTTCGAGGAACTGCTGGTGAATTGTCCCGAAGAAATGAGCCAGGATTTTCTGGCGCAGTTGACGGCGTTACTGGATGCCAATTTGCCTGTCACAGTGATCGCGATCATGCGGGACGATTTCTACACTCACTTCGCACAGCATGTGAAGTTAGCGCAACGCCTGGAGCAGCATGATGGCCTCGTACATCTATCTCCGGCACTCCAATGGGATGAACTGGTTGCCATCGTGCAGGAACCTGCCAGAGTTGTTGGCCTGCGTTTTGAGGAAGGCCTGGCCGAGGAGATTGTTGAAGATTCGCTAGAAAGCGAGGCCTCTGAAGAGGGAGGACGAGTCGCACGTTGCGCCATTCTGCCCCTGCTTGAGTTTGCCCTGACCGAGCTTTGCGAGCGGCGGGAAGATGGAGTATTGACCTTTAAAGCTTACGAGAAAGTCGGCGGTGTGACAGGCGGGCTCAGACAATGGGCCGATCAAACCTTCAATAGCCTGGAAGATGAGAGCAAAAAGCAGCTCGCATCCCGCATTTTTAGCGACCTGGTCTACCTGGGCAATGTGAACGAAGACCTTCCCGATACTCGGAGACGCAGGACGTTGAAGTCACTCTACCGCAATGAAGACGAACGGGAGGACACGTATAAGCTGGTACGACGACTGGTGAATGCCCGTTTGCTTGTGACGAGTTACGACCCCTCGAGCAACGAAGTGGCTGTAGAGATCATCCATGATGCGCTGCTGCGCGAATGGGGATTGCTGAAGTGGTGGTTGAAAAGAGATCGACCTTTCCTGCGCTGGCATCAGGAGCTTGAGAGACGCGCCCAGGCATGGGTAGAGACGAATCCGAATGAAACCCGTTATAGCGATAGATTACTGCGGGGCAGCAATTTATCAGAATCTGAAGGCTGGATGGATCTGCGAGCCGCCGATTTGAGCGAGGTGGAGCAACAATTCATCAAAGTGAGCCGAGAGCAGCAGAACCGAGAGGACTTGCGCTGGAAAGCGCTCTACGAAAAGGTGGAACAACAGCGCCAGGAAGCCGTTCGCCAACGTGAAGAAGCTGAGAAGCAACGACAGGAGGCCATACGACAGCGTGAAGAAGCCGAGAAACAGCGTGCAGAGGCTGAGCGACAGCGTCAAGAGGCCGAGCGGCAGCGGCGTATTGCTTTAGCTCGCCAGTTGACCGCGCAAGCAGAGTTGCTGCGAGGCCAGCAGGGCCATCTGCTCCAGAGAAGTGTACTGCTCGCCATAGAAGCTCTACAACGATCACCTTCCCTGGAAGCGGACCAGGCTCTGCGTTACGGTTTAAGTCTGTTGCCTCGTCCCATCACCCGCCTGGCTCCGAGGGGAGATCTGACTGCTAGCGCTCTTAGCTCGGATGGATGCTCCCTGGTGAGAGCAACGAGAGACAACAATCTAGAGGTATGGGACGTGGGTAGCGGCCGCCAACTGCTCCGCCTGATTGCTGAGGCTGGCGTGAAAGACGTGGTTTTCAGCCAGGATGCTCGCTGCTTCGCCACGGTTGGGACGGATTCTACCGTTCGCGTATGGGAAACCGGTAGTGGCCGCCAGGTCGCTCGCCTGTTCAATGGCAGTAACGTGAAGAGCGTTCTGCTCAGTCGAGACGCACGTTATCTCGTTGCGACGAGTGGTGAGGGGATCGCGTGGGCCTGGGAAGTAGCCACGAATCGCCCCCTTGGTCAGCTGGCTCACGAAGGCCCGATACGAGCCGTTACCTTCAGTTCAGATGGCCGTTACCTTGCCACGGCAAGTGTGGATGGTACTGCTCGCGTGTGGGAAACGATAGGCGCGCGCCAGGTCGCCCGCTTGAATCACGAGAGAAGTCTATCTGCTCTGGCCTTCAGTCCAGATGGATATTACCTGGCTACGGCTAGCGAAGACTGTTGCGTGCGA
>WNGN01001446.1_pt1 | contig 42906 bp, 39 predicted proteins | sample 5400561 | NCBI WGS metagenome assembly WNGN01 (sample SAMN13153379, study PRJNA577476) | soil metagenome | isolation source: 115 cm soil or saprolite under Garry oak tree replicate 2 | place: USA:California | collected 2016-06-15 | reverse complement strand
CCTTGTAGCCCATGGCCACGATGACCCGCAGCGCTTCGGGATCGTACTCGGCCGTAGCGCCGCGGTACCAATGCGGCGCATTTCCAGTCACCGCCTCCACAGCTGCCGCGCCGTTACGCACCTCACTCTCCAGATGAACCACGTCGGGATTGCCGGGTATGCCGTACACGCGGCGCCCCAAGCCGATCACCGCCGGCACATGATCGGCGCCATGGTCCTCGATATCGAATAGCTCGGGGTGCGAACGCAGCGTCGTCACTCCTTCCGGATTACGCTCGATCCACTTGCGTGTCGCGAACACGGTGGCGGGAATGCGCCCTTCGATCAGGAAACGAATCAGCTTGGCGTCATAGCCGCCGCCGCAGGCATCGAGCGTGAGCGCCGCGATCTTGGTCTCCGGTTGGGGCAGTGCGAGCAACTGGTGAACTTCGACGGGACGAGGACTCGCGCGCGCCCCGAACGGCACGAGCGAGGCCAGCACCAGCAGCATAAAGACGCGTCCCATAGGTACATAAACGCACGGGCGGCGTCGTCGGAGGCTTAATCCGATTCAGGAAACTGAATAATTGTAAGAATTTGTGTGCGACAAATTCGGTCACGATTGTAGGGCTGGAACAACAAGGGTTAGTCACCTCAACTACAGCGGATTGTCCGGATAGATGAGCGTGCGCCACATGTGAGCGACCGGACTGCCGTCGAAGCCGAGCCCTTGTTTGGGCTGCTTGAAGTGGCGGCCGATGATGTCGATGAAGGGATCGATCGACACTTTCATCCCGGGCTCGAACGCGTACAGATCGTGCACCGTGATCATGCGCGCGTCCATGTACCACCTGTGCTTGCGCGCGTATTCGTACGAGGCCCTGATGTACGGCGCCGGCACGTAATCCTTGCCGAAGATCCGCACGTACAGCTCGGGGTACTCGTAGCCGACCGACGGGTCCGGATAGAAGCGCAGCGCCTGGTGGTGGCGAATCGCCCAGCTCACTTTCTCGGAGACGTAGGGCTCCATCAACTGTGCGCCCCACCAGCCGTGATCGGGTTTCATCAGATTGAGCACGAAGTCGTGCAGCAGGCAGGCGAGCACCGTTTCTTCGGGCTCTCCCTTCTTCAGCGCGTCGCCGGCGCTTTGCAGGATGTGGTTCGCGATCCCGGGGGTGCCGCGGAGCCTGAGGAAATCGACCAGCGTCGGCCGCTCCGGCATCGGCGCAAGCGCCGTCAGCTCGGGGCGCAGGCCGCTCGGGCTCGGGCCGCCAAACAGAGCCCCGGCGCCTTTTCGCACGACCGGCGGCTGCGCGGGCGTGCCTTGAGCGCCCGGCGCCGGCTTGTCGAGCTGCGCGATCATGTACCGCTCGAGGGATTCGGCCAGCGCCTCGGACGGCATGGCCTCGATGACAGCGGCCGAGCCCAACGTCGCAAGAAAAGTTCTGCGGTCGATTTCCATGGGTTCTCCTCCTCAAGACCTCGGCCAACTTACTCCCGAGGCGGGGGCGGCGTCAACGCCGTCGTGACCCTGCGCGCGAGCACTCGCGGATCCGATCGAGTTGCAGGAACGCTGCTAAACTCAGAATCCTATTTTTCCCCGGGGAAGTCCAATGCTGCGATTCGCGCTCGTGCTCTGTGTTATTGCGGCGCTCGGCGCCTGCTCGACGCACCCTACGGCGCCAGCCGGCGCCGTTTCCGATCTGGCGCCGACGGGGAAGCTCCGCGCCGCGATCAACTTCGGAAATCCCGTTCTCGCGTCGAAGGATCCGGCGACCGGTGAGCCGCGCGGCGTTTCGGTCGATCTCTCCCGGGAGCTGGCGGCGCGGCTCGGCGTGCCTGTCGAGCTGGTCGCCTACGCTGCCGCCGGCAGGGTGGTGGAGGGGTTGAAGACCCAAGCTTGGGACGTCGCTTACGTGGCGATCGACCCTGCGCGCGGCGTGGACATGGTCCAATCACCGCCCTATGTCCTCATCGAAGGCTCGTACCTCGTGCCGGCGGAGTCGCCGATCCGCAGCAACGCAGAGGTGGATCGCGAAGGCGTGCGGGTCGTCGTCGGGAAAGGCAGCGCCTACGATCTCTTCCTTTCCCGCGAGCTGAAGCGGGCGACGATCGTCCGGGCGCCCACCTCGCCCGAGGTCGTGAACATGCTGATGGCGCAAAGGCTCGAGGTCGCGGCCGGCGTCAGGCAGCAGCTCGAAGCCGATGCCAAGCGCGTTGCGGGCGTGCGCATGCTCGAAGGCCGCTTCATGGTGATCAACCAGGCGATGGGAGTCCCCAAGGGCCGCGACGCCGGCGCGGAGTACGTCCACGACTTCGTCGAGGAGATGAAGGCGTCCGGCTTCGTCGCGCAGGCGCTCAAGCGGCACGGCGTCGAAGGCGCCCTCGTCGCGCCTGCGGGAGCCGCTCGACAGTAGGGCGGGATCTCAGGCGTTCGCCGGCGCCAACGCTTTTCTCCTCACGCGCGCCAGCACTGCAGCGAGCACGACACCGATAACGCACACGGCGCTCGTCGCGAGGAAGCCCCACTTGAATGCGCCGGCGGTGTCCTTTACCACGCCGAGCGCGTAGGCGAAGGTGAGGGCGCCGAGATTGGCGAACATGTTGCTGAACCCGGCGGATATGCCGGCCACGCGCGGTCCGAGCACCTCGACCGGCACGTAGAAGAGCGGGCCGAAGTAGAACTGCAGGAAGATCGAATTCACCGCGACCACGAGCACCAGGGCCGGGACTGATTCCACAACCACGAGGAGCGCCGAAGTGCAGGCGAGCACGGCGAGCGATCCGCCGATCACGAGCGGCGGATTCCTCAGACGGTCGGAGGCGTAGCCACCGAGCGCGTTGGAAGGCCCCGCCAACGCGAAGCCCATCGCCGTGATGAATCCCGCGGCCTGCAGCGTAAGACCCCGGTCGGCCACCAGGAGCGAAGGCAGCCAGAAATTGAACGAGGTGGCGACGCCGAAGCGGATGAACTGGATGCCGGCGCAGATCCACATGATCGGGTAGCGGACGAGCTGGAACGCGTCGGGCGTGCCCACCGGGTGCCTCGGCCCCGCGGCGGGCTTCTCCTTGCCGAGTGCGAAATACATGAATGCGACGCAGACGCCCAGCGCGGCGAAGGCGATGAACGGCGGGCGCCAGCCGTAGCGGCCCACGAGGAACGGCCCGATGAGCGAGAGCAGGATGTTCCCCGACACGCCGCCGATCACGTACACGCCCATCGCGGTCGCCTTGCGATCCGGCGGGAACCAGGAAGCGACGAGCGTCAAGCCCGGCGCGAAAATCAGCGCGCGGAACGCGCCCGACACGATCTGGTTCGCGAGCGCGGCCGGATAGGACCCGATCAATCCGAAGTTGAGCGAGAGCAGCGTCGAGCCGAGGACGCCGACGAAGAAGAGGCGCTTCGGCCCGAAGCGGTCGGCGAGGAATCCCGCCGGGATCTGGCCGAGCGCGTAGGTGAAAGTCGCGGCGGCCGAGAGCATCCCGGCCTGCGCGAAGGTCATCTGCAAGTCTTCGCGGATGAGCGGCAGGAAGAGCGCGATGCCGCCCAGCGACAGCATGTTGAAGCCCTGGCAGAAGACGACCAGCGTGACGGTGACGGCGGCGTCGCCCCGGCGGGGAAGTCCAGCGCCCCGGAAGTTGTGATTCATCGCTACCTTTTTTTTAGCCGGAGCGCTTTCGGCAGGGTGACACAGAACTTGCCGTCAATCTATCACGTCAGGCGGCAAGCGGGTGCTCTTTGCGACGCATCGCATTATTGACATGCATCGTGAATCCGCCAGAACGCCGCAGCGCATCGATCTGCCCAAGAGCGCTAAGATAATGCGTGCTGCGCGAACTCATTGACCGGCTGGCGTCCCTTACCCGCACGCGGGCGCCGGGTGCTTCTTCGCGGGGATCTGCGCAAGGCGCAGCCGAGCGCCTGATCGCCGAAGGCAATCGGGCCGAGGGCCGGGGCCAGCTGCGCGAAGCGTGCGCGCGGTATCGGGCCGCCGTTGAAACGGCGCCTGAGTACGCCACCGCCCATCTGAATCTCGGCATCGGACTGGAAGCCATCGGCGATGCCGAAGGAGCGATGAAATCTTACGAAACGGCGCGCTCGCTCGCCCCCGCGAACGCCTACGCGAGCTACAACCTCGGAAGATTGCGGTACGCAGGCGGGGCGCTGCTCGAAGCCGAGCGGCTTCTGCTTTCCGCCCTGGATCGCAAACCGGAGTTCCCCGAGGCGAGCGTCACCCTGGCCCATGTCTACAGCGCGCAGGGCAAGCTCGGCGCCGCGGCCGCAGCCCTGGAAACCGCGCTCGGACAGCGGCCCGACGACATCGGTGCGCTGTGCGCCCACGCGACGATCGTCAGAAGACTGGGGAAATCGGCCGAAGCGGAATCCGCGCTGCGGCGCGCGATAGCGGCCGACCCGAACAGCGTGGACGCGACGAGCCTCCTGGGAGGCGTGCTCGCCGAGCAAGGCAAATGGAACGAGGCCATCGGCTGCTACGAGAGGGCGCTGGAGCTCAAACCCGATTCCCCGGAGATCAACACTGACCTGGGAAATCTGCTCCGGAATCGAGGGCGCCTGGCCGAGGCCGTGATTTGCCATCGAAGAGCCCTCGCGCTCAGGCCGGACTTTGCCGAAGCACACGCCGATCTCGGCCACGCGCTCTTGGATCAGGGCCTGGTGGAGGAAAGCATGGCGTGCTACCGGAAAGCGATCGAGCTCAGACCCGACTTCGCGCAGGCGCACGCCGGTCTGGGAAACGCGCTCGCCACGGATCAGCGCCGCCTCGACGAAGCCATCGCGTGCTACAGAAAGGCGCTCGGGCTCGAGCCCGATCTTCCCGAGGCGCACTATAACCTGGGAAACGCGCTCATGTTTCAAAACCGGCACGACGAAGCCCTCGAGTGCTATCGAAAGGTGCTTGCCGTCGATTCGGAAAATATCCAGGCGCGCTGGATGCTGACGATATGCCAGCTGCCCATGGTCTACGAAGCAGGCGAAGATCCGGGTCGCTACAGGGCCGCGTTTTCCGCGCGGCTCGACGAGCTGGACCGATGGTTCGACGCTTCACGCGCCGCAAAAGGCTTCGCAACGGTCGGCGTGCATCAGCCTTTTTGCCTGGCATACCAGGAGGAAAACAACCGGGATCTGCTGCAACGATACGGCAAGCTCTGCGCTCGCCTGATGGGCGCCTGGCTGGATCGGGAGGGCGTGGCCCTTCCCGGGCGGCGAGGCCGCAACGGCGTCATCCGCGTCGGTATCGTTTCCCAGTATTTCTGGAATCATTCGGTCTGGAACGCCATCGTCAAAGGCTGGTTCCACCAGCTCGATCGCGAGCGCTTCGCCGTATACGCGTTTTATCTGGGCGCGCGCCGGGACGAGGAAACGCAATTTGCGCAGTCCCGCGCAACCCGCTTCGAGCAGGGCGGAAGAGGACTGCGGCAGTGGGTCGAGAGCATTCTTGGCGAGCAACTCGACGTGCTGATCTATCCGGAAGTCGGCATGGATCCGATGACGCTGAAACTCGCCAGCTTGCGTCTTGCGCCGGTTCAAGCCGCCACCTGGGGACATCCCGAGACGAGCGGGCTGCCGACGATCGATTATTATCTTTCCGCAGAAGACATGGAGCCTCCGGGCGCGCAAGCAAACTACACGGAGCAACTCGTTGCGCTGCCGCGTCTCGGGTGTTTTTACCAGGCCCGGCAGATTGATCCTCCGTACGCGGACTTGTCCCACTGGGGCATCGGCCCAGATATTCCGCTGCTAGTCTGTCCAGGCATGCCTTTCAAGTACGCGCCGCAGCACGATTGGATATTTGCCGAGATCGCACGCAGGGCGCCACGGTGCCGGCTCATCTTCTTCACGCCGCACGCACGCGGCCTGTCCGAGAAGCTGCGCCAGCGGCTGGAGAACGCGTTCGCCCGAAGCGGGCTGGACATCGACCGGTTCGTCAGCTTCATTCCCTGGCAGCCCCGAGCGGTGTTCTACGGACTGCTGAGACGCGCCGACGTCTTCCTGGACACGATCGGCTTTTCCGGCTTCAATACCGCCATGGAAGCAGTCGAGTGCGGGCTGCCGATCGTGACCCGGGAAGGCCGTTTCCTGCGCGGCAGGTTTGCGAGCGGGATCCTGAAACGCATGGGGCTGCACGAGCTGGTCGCAGGATCGGACGAGGACTATGTCGCGCTTTCGGTCAGGCTTTGTCAGGACGCCGGATATCGCGAGCATGTCCGCCGGCGCATCGAGGCCGGACGTCACGTTCTGTATGAAGACGTCGCGCCGATACGGGCTTTCGAGAATTTCCTGGCCGGCGCGACGGCCCGGGGCTGAGAGCCCCGAAAAGAGTTCCGTCAATTTTCGCTGGAGGGGTCGTCCGACCACCGCCGGCGAGGTCCTGAATAGTCGTAGTCCTCGGGGAGGTCCACGCTCATGTCGTCTTCCGGTTCGTCGAACTCATCCAATTCGAGGAGCAGCGATTGCAGACGCAACTCGGCAGTGGAATCCCGGCCGGCTTGAACGGACAGTCGCTTCGCGAGGGCTGACGCGCGTTCGTAGTCGCGCTTCGTCCTGATCGGCCGCGCGGCCCCGTTGGCCCTTTTTCGATGTCGTTTGGTCATCGTTATCCCTTTTTTGCCGGCCCACCGATCGGGCTCTTGTCCATAAGTGTAGACCTTACCGGGGGACACCCGTCAATTCGCTGCTGCGGCGTTCGCCGGCGGAGCGTGCCGCGCACCAGCCAGGCGAGGCCCGCAAGGATCAGGATCAGCATCAGCGAGCGGATGGCACTTGCCAGCTGCGAGGCGTTGAGCGCCGGCCACGGAAACTGGCTCAGCCGGTCCGCGCGCTCGGTCATCCAGTGCCAGGCAGTGTGGCCCACCAGCGCCGACAGAATGATCGTTCCCAGCCGTTCGGCGATCACGAACCGGAACAGGATTTCGAGCGACGGGACGAGCAGCACGAGCACGAGCAGCTGCCCGAGCTCGACGCCGAGATTGAACGACAAGAGCGAGGTCAACAGATGGGAACCGGCGAACTGCAGCGTCTCGCGCAGCGCGAACGAGAAAGCGAACCCGTGGACCAGACCGAACGCAAAGGTGATCATCCAGCGGCGTGCGACGTTGCTGCCGACGACGTTCTCGATCGCCATGTACAAGATGGAAATCGCGATCAGCGTTTCGATAAGCGGCGGAAACCATAACGCGTCGGGCCCGAGGTCGTAGGCGGAGGCGATAAGGGTGATCGAGTGCGCGACCGTGAAGGAGGTGACCACCAGGACGAGCTGCCCGAGGCGCCGGAACGGGATCACGAGGCAAAGCAGGAACAGCAGATGGTCGGTGCCCTCCAGGATGTGGAAGAACCCGGACTCGACGAACCGCCAGGCGGCCTGGTACCAGCGCGGATCGAGCCTGACCAGCCCCGGATCGCCGTGGAACTCGAAAGCGCGCACGGCAGCCCCGCCAGGCAGGAACCGGAGCACGACGGTCGTTCGCAGCCCCAGGCGTTCGAGCCGGGGCCGGATCGAGAAGTCGGGGCGATCCGAATCGACCGGATAGTCGAACAGGACGTCGAGCAGTCCCTGTTCCCAGTAAAGCTCCGTGCTCGTCGGCAGCCGCGGACCGGTGACGTGCGCGAGCGCCTGTTCGTAGGACGCGAAGGACTTGTCGGACTCCAGCGACACGCGGGCATCGACCAGCCGCGGGGCCCCGAGGCGGGTGGGGCCCTGGTACAGCTCGACGTTGTCGGCGATCCACAGCGTCGCCGCGTTGCGCAGCGCGGGGTCGGCGCGCGCGAGATCGAGAGCGCCGGCGCCGCGCCGCGGAAAGTCCACGTCGCGCATGGTTTTCAGCGGCACGCGAACGAGGAGATTCAACCGCTGCCCCTCCGGCTTGACGAACGCGTTCACCGTCACGTCGGTCGGGATGTCGTGCGCGGCCGCGCGCAACGGCAGCGAGAAAATCAGCGCCGCCACCGGCCCAGCGATCACGCACCGCATGGCGATTCTGCAGCCGCTCCCCGGCACGTCCCTCTTCCCCGAATTATTCGAGCGCGGTATTGACAAGGATATTCCCAGCGTCGAGCATAATGGCAGCGCAGCTTACATCTGAAAAGGGAGAGCCAATGAAAAGCACGGAAGGAAAGCGAAACCTCTACATCGGTGCGGCCTTCGTTTCAATCCTGGTCGCGCTCGGAGCCGGCCAGGCCCTGCTCGAAAACAAGGCGGGCGCCGCGGGACCCGCGGTCCAGGCGCCGACGTTTGAAGTGGACCCGCTGTGGCCGAAGCCCTTGCCGAATCACTGGCTGCTCGGCATGACCATCGGCGTGTGGGTGGACGACCAGGACCACGTCTGGGTCATTCATCGCGGCGGGGCGACGCTTTCCAACAACGAAAAGGGCGCGGAGCTCAACCCGCCCACCGGCGAGTGCTGCCGTTCTGCGCCGCCCGTGCTGGAGTTCGATCAGGAGGGCAACCTGCTGAGGCACTGGGGCGGCCCGGCACAGGGCTACGAGTGGCCGGAGTCGAACCACGGGATTTTTGTCGACTACAAGGGCAACGTGTGGATCGGCGGCAACGGCGCGAAGGACGCCCACATCCTGAAATTCACCAAGGACGGGAAATTTCTGATGCAGGTCGGTCGTTTCGGCGGCAGCAAAGGCAGCAACGATCTCGGGAATTTCGGCAGGGTGGCCAAGATCTGGGTCGATCCGAAGACCAACGAGGCGTACATCGCAGACGGCTACGGCAACAAGAGAGTGGCGGTGCTCGACGCCGATACCGGCAAGATGAAGCGCTACTGGGGCGCGTACGGCAACAAGCCGGACGACACCGACCTCGGCCGCTACGATCCGGACGCGCCGCCGGCCCAGCAGTTCCGCAACCCGGTGCACTGCGCCGACCTCGCCAACGACAACCTGCTGTACGTCTGCGACCGCATGAACGACCGGCTGCAGGTGTTCCGGCCGGACGGCAAGTTCGTCAAGGAGGCGTTCTTCGCGAAGCGCAGCCTCGGCAAAGGATCGGTATGGGATGTCGCGTTCTCGAAGGACCCGCAGCAGAAGTACATCTTCATGACGGACGGGCGCAACGCGAAAGTGCGCGTCGTGCTGCGCGAGACGCTGGAGGAGGTGACCAACTTCGGCGACGGCGGGCGCCAGCCCGGCCAGTTCTACGGCGTGCACAGCATTGCGATCGATTCCAGGGGCAACCTGTATACGACGGAGACCTACGAAGGCAAGCGCGTGCAGAAGTTCGTCTACAAAGGCATCGGCGCGGTCCCGAGCGGAAGCCAGGGCGTGCTGTGGCCGCGCTCGAGGTAACGGAGCGGGGATTACGCCCGAGTAGCGTTGTGTAAGCCGCCCGTCGGGGATTTGCGGCGCTGGCTCCGGCGCCGCTCCAGTGGCGCATCCATGGCCTGTTCCGGTTGATGACGCCGATTCGCCAGCCGGCGCCGGTCTTTCACCCATTCGATGGCTTCCGCCTCCTTTTGGAAGCTGCGAAGGCTGATTCCCTGCTGGCGCGCGAGCAACGCGACGTAATCATGAGACATGCCCAGTTCCACGGTATCGCCGAGCAGGGCGATCCTGTGCCCCGGATCCGATGCGAGCTTCTTGAAGGTCTCGAGGACCCCGTATCTCTCCACCGTAAACAAGGGCTTCGACAGGCGCACGTGAACGAGGATGCGTGAGCTGCGGTGCTTGACGCTTTCCGAAATCACGGCCCGAAGAAACCTTCGTGTCTCTTCGGCGGTTTCCCGCTCGAACAGATCCGCCCTGAGAAAACCGCTTTCCATCGCGATCCTGTATTGCATAGTCCCAAGGGGCGCCCGGCGCGGGCGTCCTGCTTTTCTCCATCCACTCCTCTCCCCCTTGGGCCGGCGGACTTCGACTGCCAGCAAACGGCCGCGTATGACAATAGTATTATTCGCTGAAGCTGTCCATAGCCCGAAATCGGACGCGTAGTCGGGAATTCCTGACAGGGGCATCACGGTCGAAGTTTGGATTTTATTTTGTCAACCTGTTGACAAACCGCGCAGGACGCTGGTCCGATTGGCCCATCGACTTCGCGCTCAGGAGAGGCTTTGCGGTAAAGAGCATGTTGAAGGAAAGAACTCAATTGAACACCGCCGCTTCGATCACCCGTATTCTTCTCGCGGGTGCTTGCACGGCCGCGGCGTCGGCGCGAAGGTCGATCAAGTGTACGTGGTAGAGCGTTTCGCGCAGTTTGCCGACGACTATCGCGGACGGCCCATTGCGCCCGAGGTGCTGCACCACGCGAAGCGCGCCGTGATCGACTGGCACGCGGCGCTGCTTCCGGGCGCCGTGGTTCCTCCCGCCACCGCGCTCGAGCGCGCGCTCGCCGGAGAGCTTGACCACGGCGAAGCCCGGCTCGCGCTCGGCAAGCGTGCGACCGTGCGTGCGGCCGCTCTCATCAACGGCGCGGCCGCGCATACCCTCGAGGTGGACGACATCTTTCGCGAAGGCATCTATCACCCCGGCGCGCCGACGATCGCCGCGGCGCTCGCCGCGGCGCAGTCGCGGCGCGCCTCGGGCGAGGCGTTCTTGCGCGCGGTGATCGTCGGCTACGAGATCTCGACGCGCATCGGCGCGGCGATGGGCCGTGCCCACTACAAGTACTGGCACAACACCGGCACCATCGGCTGCTTCGGCGCGGCGAGCGCGGCGGCCGGGCTGCTCGGCCTCGACCGCGGCCGCTTCGCGCACGCGCTCGCCACGGCGGCGACTTTCGCGGCCGGGCTGCAGCAGGCGTTTCGCATGGGCTCGATGTCGAAGCCCCTGCACGCCGGGCGCGCCGCGGAGGCGGGGGTCACAGCGGCGCTCGCCGCGGGCGAAGGCGTTACCGGATCGCTCGACGTGCTGGAGGGCGAGGCGGGCTTTGGTCGCGCCATGGGTTACGGAGATGCAGGCGACGGCCCGGACTGGAATCATGCGCTCGCCACGCTCGGCGAGGACTTCCACATTACGCAAATGACTTTCAAGAACCACGCCTGCTGCGGCCATGCTTTCGCCGCTATCGACGGGGCGCTCGCGCTCAAAGCGAAGATGGGCATGGCCGCCGAGAACATCGCCCGCGTGCGCGTCGGCGGCTACCGGGCGACGCTGGAGGTCGCAGGGATCGCGGATCCCGCGACGCCGGCCGAGGCGCGCTTCAGCACGCCCTACCTCGTTGCCACCGCCCTCACTCACGGCAGCGTCCGGCTTGCCGCATTCGAGCGGGCGCGGCTCGAAGACCCGGCAACGCGCGCGCTCATGCGGCGCGTCGAGATGGCCCTCGACCCCGAGATCGACGCCGCATTTCCCGCACGGCGCGCGGCGCGCGTTGCGATCGAGTCGCGCGACGGCCAGCGCGCCGAGCATTTTCAGCCCACGCGCAAAGGCGACCCGGACATGCCCCTCGCCGACGCCGAGCTAGAGCACAAATACCTGGAGCTCGCGTCCCCGGTGATCGGAGAGGAGCGCGCGCGCAAGCTGCTCGCGCGGCTGTGGCGGCTGGAAAGCGAGGCCGCTGTGTGAATCTCGCGCAAGCGCTTTTCGCCCCCCGCGCCGTCGCTCTCATCGGCGCATCCGGCGACGCGGCGAAGAACACCGCGCGGCCGCAGCGCTTCTTGAAGAAGCACGGCTACGCGGGCCGCATCCTGCCGATCAATCCGACGCGGACCGAGGTTTTCGGCGAGCGCGCCTGGCCGCGACTCGCCGAGGCGCCGGGAGAGATCGATCACGTCTTCGTGATGGCGCCCGGCGAGGCCGTCGAGCAGGCGCTTGAGGATTGCGGCCGTCGCGGCGTGCCGGTCATGAGCGTCTTCACCGACGGCTTCGCCGACGCGGGCGAAGAGGGGATGGCGAGGCAGGCGCGGCTGGTCGCTCGCGCAAGAGAGCTCGGTGTGCGCATCCTCGGCCCGAACAGCATGGGCGTCGTCGACGTTCCCGGGCGCCTGGCGCTCACGGTGAACGCTGTCCTGGAAATGGACGCGCTCCCGGCGGGCGCGACGAGCATCGTCTCGCAAAGCGGCACCATGCTCGGCACGCTGCTCTCGCGCGGGGCGGCGCGCGGGCTGGGGTTCGCCAAGCTCGTCTCGCTTGGCAACGAAGCCGACATCGGCGCGGGCGAGCTGGTCGAGCTGCTCGCCGAGGATGCGGACACGCGGGTCATCTTGCTGTTCCTCGAAACCGTGCGCGACGCCGAGTGGCTGGCCGGCGCCGCCCGCCGTGCGCACGCGGCAGGCAAGCCCGTAGTTGCCTACAAGCTCGGCCGCTCGCAGCTCGGGATAGCGCTCGCGCGCTCGCATACCGGAGCGCTCGCCGGCACGGACGCCGCGCTCGACGCGTACTTCCGCGACTGCGGCATCGTGCGCGTCGATATGCTGGAGACGCTGCTCGAGATCGTGCCGCTCGTCGCAGGACGAAAGCCTCCCGATCTTGAGCGCGCGGCGCGGGTGGCGGTGGTGACGACGACCGGAGGCGGCGCGGCGAGCGTCGTGGATCGGCTGGGCATGTTGGGCATCGAGACGGTCACGCCGAATTCCGATTCGCCGATCATCGACTTGACGATGGCGGCCACCGCCCGACAGTACACCGCGGTGCTCGACGAACTTCTCGAGTCTCCCGAGTGCGACGGGGTGCTCGCCGTGGTGGGCTCCTCGGCGCAGTTCCATCCGCAGCTTGCGGTCGAGCCCATCGTGCGTTCGACGAAGAGCGCGAAGCCGCTCGCGGTCTTCCTCACGCCGCACGCGGAGCGCTCGCTCGCCCTGCTCGCCGAGCGCGGGATCTCCGCCTTTCGCACGCCGGAAGCCTGCGCCGACGCGCTGGCCGCCTACTTCGCCTGGCGCTCGCCTCGCACCCGCAGCGCTGTCCCGTCGACCGAATGGCCGCCCAATTTACCCGGGCACGGACGCCTCGATGAAGCGCAAGCGCTCGGGCTGTTTGCTTCGCTCGGAATCCCGGTGGCGGAGCACGCGATCGCGCGGCCGCCCGGCTATGCGCATGCGGTTCCCTATCCGGTGGCGGCGAAGGCCCTTTGCGCCGAGCTCCTCCACAAGACCGAAGCCGGAGCGCTATGCCTTGGCATCGCCGACCGGGCCGAGTTCGATCGCGAGGTCCGGGCGATGCTAGCGCGCGTCCCCGCCGCCCGCAGTGTCCTGGTGCAGAAAATGGAATCGGGCCTTGCCGAGGCGATCGTCGGTTACCGCGACGATCCGGTCGTGGGTCCGATCGTGCTCGTCGGCGCCGGCGGGACGCTCGCGGAGATTTACAAGGACTACGCTTTGCGCCTCGCGCCGGTGAGCGCAGATGAGGCGCAGGAGATGATCGCGCGGGTGCAGGGGCTCGCGACGCTGCGCGGTTATCGCGGCCTGCCGCGCGGCGATGTGCGCGCGCTCGCGCAGGTGGTGGCAGCGTTGTCTCGGCTCGCGCTCATAGCCGGACGGCCGGTGGCGGAGGCCGAAGCGAATCCTGTTATCGTGAAGGGCGAAGGAGCGATCGCAGTCGACGGCCTCGTGGTGATGAAGGAGTGAACATGGATTTTCGTTTTACGCCGGAACAGGAGCAGTTCCGCGACTCGGTGCGGCGTTTCGCCGAGAAGCACCTCGCCGCGGGCGCGCGCGCCGAGGCCGACGGCGGCCAGGGCGGCGCGCTGATCGACGCGGTGATCGCGATCGAGACGGTCGCCTCGGTGTGCCCGAGGAGCGCCGACGTCGTCCAGGCGGGCAACTTCGGCCCGATCCGCGTTCTCGCCGAGTACGGCACGCCGGAGCAGAAACAGAAATATCTGAAACGCCTGCTTGCGGGCGAGTCCGTGATCTCGGTCGGGATGACCGAACCGGAAGCAGGCTCCGCGGTGACCGATCTTCAGACCGCCGCGACGCCGGAAGGCGCCGGCTATCGCGTGAACGGCTCGAAGATCTTCACCACGCACGCCACGCACGCCGACGTGATCCTCACCTACGTGCGCTTCGGCCCGGGCGTGGGCGGAATCGGCTCGGTGCTGATCGAGCTGAAGGCGCCCGGGGTGCGCTTCGGCAAGCGCTCGAAGTTCATGTCCGACGAGGAATGGGCGCAGATCTACTTCGAGAACGTCTTCGTCCCCGCCGACATGGTCGTGCTAAAGGAAGGCGGGTTCAAGAAGCAGATCGCCGGGTTCAATGTCGAGCGGATCGGAAACGCGGCGCGCTCGCTCGCGCTCGGGCGCTACGCCTACGACCATGCGCGGGAGTGGGCGATGCAGCGCAAGCAGTTCGGGCGCCTCTTGTGCGAATTCCAGGGGTTGCAATGGAAATTCGCCGAGATGAAAATGAAGCTCGATGCCGGGCAGCTTTTGCTCTATCGCGCTGCCGCGAACGCCGACCGGGGATTTCCCTCGGCCGAGGAGACCGCGATCGCCAAGGCCTTCTGCAACCAGGCGGGGTTCGATGTGGCCAACGAGTCGCTGCAGGTGATGGGCGGCCTAGGCTACACGCAGGAAGAGCTGGTCGAGTACTGCCTGCGCCGCTGCCGCGGCTGGATGATCGCCGGCGGCTCGATCGAGATCCTCAAGAACCGCATCGCGGAGAGCGTGTTCGAGCGCAGCTTCCCGCAGCGGCCGGGCGACTGAGCATCACTCCGCGCGGGCGCCGGACACTTTCACCACCTCGGCCCAGCGCGCCACTTCCTCGCGCAGCTGCCGGTCGAACTGCTCGGGCGTGTTGCCGACCGGTTCGGCGCCCTGCTCGAGGAGCCGTTTGCGCGTGTCGGGCGAGTTGGCCGCCTTCGCCACCGCGGCGGCGAGCAAGTGGACGGCATCGCGCGGCGTGGCGGCGGGCGCCAGCATGCCGAACCACAACGGCACCTCGACGCCTTCGACGCCGGCTTCTTTCATCGTCGGCACCTCGGGCATCAGCTCCGTGCGCCTGGCGCCGGCCACGGCGAGCGCGCGCAGGCGCCCGCTCTTCACGTGCGGGCCGACCGCGACGGGATTGATGAAGCTCAACTGAACGTCCCCCGCGAGCAGCGCCGTGATCGAAGGCGCGCTGCCCTTGTAGGGGACGTGCACGATGCTCGTCCCGGTGCGCAGCTTGAACAGCTCGCCGGCGAGGTGCTGCGTCGATCCGGCGCCGGCCGAGGAGTAGTTGAGCGCTCCCGGCCGCTCGCGCGCGAGCGCGACCAGCTCCTGCAGCGATCTTGCGGGAAGCGATGCGGGCACCACCAGGATGTTGGTGCTCTCGGAGAACACCGACACGCCGGCGAAGTCGCGCAGCGCGTCGTAGGGCGGGTTCTCATATAGCGACATGTTGATCGCCACGGCCGGGCTGTTGAAGAGCAGCGTGTACCCGTCGGGCGCCGATTTGGCGACGAGCTCGTTCGCGATATTGGTACCGGCTCCGGGGCGGTTCTCGACGATCACGGACTGGCCGAGAAATTCGGTCAGCTTGGATGCGAGCAGCCGCGCGTTGATGTCGACCCCGCCGCCGGGCGTGAACCCGACGACGAGCCGCACCGGCCGGCTCGGGAAGGGCTGCGCGAGAGCAGCCACGCCGTGCACGGCGAGCGCCAGCGCGAGCAGCCGCGCGATGCCGGGTTTCCCACGCATGAGTCGATTCTTTCAATCCAATTTGACGTTCGCTTCCTTCACGATCGCGCCGTATCTCTCGTGCTGCCGGCGGATGAACCCCGCGAACTCCGCCGGCGTGTTGCCGGTCGGCTCCATGCCGAGCGCGATGAAGCGTTTTCTGATCTCGGGATCCTGCAGCACCTTGCGGGTCTCGGCCGAGAGCCGCTCGATCAGCTCGCGCGGCGTTCCTGCGGGCGCCATGAGGCCGATCCAGCCGAACATGTCGTAACCGGCGAGGCCACCGGCCTCGGCGATCGTCGGCAGCTCGGGCATCGCTTCGGAGCGCTTCGCGCTAGAAACGGCGAGGGCCTTCAGGCGTCCCGATTGCACGTAGCTGATGACGCCGGGCACCGTTTCGATGGTGTAGGCCACCTGGCCGCTCACGACGTCTGTGATCGATTGCGAGCTGCCCTTGTACGGCACGTGCACCGCGTTGACCTGCGCCATCGAGTTGAAGAGCACCGACATCAGGTGGCTCGTCGCGCCCGAACCGGACGAGGCGAACGAGTATTTCCCCGGGTTCGCCCTGAGGAGCGCGATCAGCTCCCTCACGTTGTTCGCCGGGATCGACGGATTGACGACGAGCACGAACGGATTGACGGCGAGCAGGCTGATCGGAGCGAAATCCCCCTGCGGGTCGTAGGGGACCTTCTGCACGTTGGGGCTGATCGAGATGGGGCCGCTCGAGCCCGCGAGCAGCGTGTAGCCGTCCGGCGCGGCCTTGGATGCAAGCTCGGAGCCGATGACGCCGCCCGCCCCGGGCCGGTTGTCGACCACCAGCGGCTGCCCGAGCGCGGGAACGAGCTTCTCCGACACCATGCGCGCCGCGAGATCGGTCGCCTGTCCGGGCGGCCAAGGCACGAGGACCTTGATGGGATGATTGGGATAATCTTGCGCGACGGCGGCGCCGGCGCAGACGGACGCGAGCAAGGCGAGCAGGCGAAGAGAAGTTTTCATGGGTGGTTCCTTCGAGCGCTGATGGGGTTTGATCACTCAAGTTTTACGCCGGCGGTCTTGATCACTTTCGACCAGAGGTCATAGTCGCTTCTGATCAGCGTGGACAGTTCTTCGGGGCTGCCGCCCGCCGCAATGCAGCCCTGGGCGAGGAGGCTCTCCTTCATTTCCGGCGTGGTGAGGATGGCCGCGACGTCGCGCTGAATTCGGGCGACGAGCGGCGCCGGCATCTTGGCCGGCCCGAGCAGCGCGTACCAGAAATCGATTTCGTAGCCTTTCAACCCCGCTTCCGCGGCGGTCGGCACTTCGGGCAGCGCCGGATAGCGGCTGCGGCTCGCCACCGCGAGCGGCCTGAGCCTGCCGCTCTTGAAATGCTGCAGCCCGGACAGCACCGCGACGTAGGTAATCTCGATCTCCCCGCCGAGAATCGCGGTCATCGCGGGTGCGATGCCCTTGTACGGCACGTGGACCATCTTGATTCCCGTGAGCTGCATCATCAGCTCGCCCGCGAGATGCACCGGCGTCCCGACGCCCGAGGAGCCGTACTTGATCGCGCCGGGATGGGATCTGGCGTACTCGATGAGCTCGGCAAGCGTCTTCGCGGGGAGCGCGGGATTCGCCAAGATGACCATCGGCGCCGACCCCACCAGCGTGATCGAACTGAAGTCCTTGCTGATGTCGAAGGGCAGCTTGCCGTACAGCGCGGGGTTGCTCGCGTGGGAGGAGAACGCCATGAGCAGCGTGTAGCCGTCGGGCGCGCCCCTCGCCACCAGCTCGGTCGCGATGTTGCCGGCGGCGCCGGCCCGGTTTTCCACCACCACCGGCTGGCCCCAGCGCTCGGTGAGCTTCTGCGCGAGAAGCCGCGCGATGATGTCGGTGCCGCCTCCAGGCGAGAAGCCCACAATCATTCGAACGGGTCTCGCGGGAAAGTTCGAGCCGCCGGCCGCGGCTTGAGGCCAGCACGCTGCAGTCCACGCGGTGAGCATTGCGCCCGCAAGCAACGCAAACAATTTTCGCATGCGATTCCTCCCGGCGTATCAAGCAGTCGCGGCTATTCTATTGCGGATCATGGCTTCCTCTCGGCGGCGCCTGAAGCTTCAACCCTTATAGGGCGAGCGGCGGTCGAAAGACTCAGCCGCCTTCTCCATGCGCATGAACTCCGCGCCCTCGGCGGCGAGCCGCTCGATGAGGCGCTCCAACGCCATCATGCGATGGCCGCGGCCGATGACGAAAGGGTGAAAGGTGTAGGTGATGACTCCCCAGTCCGTCTCGCGCTTCATGTAGAGGAAATCGTCGATCCAGTTGGCGAGCACGCTGCCCGCGTTCATCAGTCCCGGCAGCACGGCGTTGTGCGTGCGCACGAACTCGAAGTGCGGGTAGTCGTCGAGCGACCAGCTGATCGGCATCTCGATCAAGGGCGATTCCTTCCCGAATGCCGCAGGTTTTTGCAGCTCGATCCGGTCGCCGACCCGCACGGGGTACGGGGTGGTGTCGTTCCCCATCAAGCTGCTTTCGTAATGAAAGCCGTGCTCGAGAAGCAGCTCGACCGAATGCGGGCTCAGATCCCACGACGGGGAGCGGTAGCCGCGGGCGTAGCGGCCGGTGAGCTTTTTGATCTGCTCGTTCGCGCGCACCAGTTCGGCTTCCTCCTGCTCGCGCGTCAGGCTCGCGGGGGGCACATGCGTCCAGCCGTGGTGGGCGATCTCGTGGCCCGCCTCCAGCACCCTCCGGCAAGCTTCCGGATAGGTTTCCAGGGTATGCCCGGGAATGAACCAGGTGGCGGGAATGCCGTGCTTTTTCAGCAGCGCCAGTATGCGCGCGGCGCCGATCACGCCGAACTCGCCGCGCGACACCGGCGTCGGCGTGGTCATGCCGCGCGCGATCCAGCCGGAAATCGCGTCGAAATCAAACGTGATGCAAACGATGTGCTTCGCCACACGTTCCCCGCAGCACGGTCAGCCGGCGAACGAAAGCGCTCATTGACGCGCGCTCTGGCAGGCCGATCAAACCCGAATGGTAGCGCAACCGGGTTGCCGCTTTAGGAGGCAACCGTCCCTGTCGGATCCGCGCGCGGTGGGCATCCGGGCCGAAGTAGGCGACAATGCCGACGAGCATGCTTCGCAATACCGTCGATTCGTGGGGAGCCCCGGCCAAGCTTTTTCACTGGATCATGGCCGCGCTGATCCTGGCGCAGATTGCCCTGGGCTGGACCGCGGCGAGCTGGCGGCTGTCGCCGACCAAGCTCGATCTCTTCGTCTGGCACAAGTCGACCGGCGTGCTGATCCTCACGCTCGTGGTGCTGCGCCTCCTGTGGCGACTCGGGAATCCGGCGCCCGCGTTGCCGGCCGATACGCCCCCCTGGGAGCGCCTCGCGGCGCGTATCAGCCATGCGCTCCTTTATCTGCTGATGATCGTCATGCCCGTAAGCGGGTGGATCGTCAACTCCGCAGCCAACATTCCGTTTCAGATTTTCTGGCTGATTCCGCTGCCCGCGATCGTGGAACCCGACAAGCAGACGGCCGACCTGGCCGCGCTCGCTCATTTTGCGCTTTTCGCTGTTTTGTCGACGGTGCTGCTCGCGCACATCGGCGCGGCGCTGCGGCATCACTTCGTCAAGCGCAATAACGTGCTCGCGCGCATGTTGCCCGGAATGGGAAGAGGGAAATGAAAATCCTTGCCTGCCTTTGCGGCCTGCTCGCGGCAGGCGCGGTCCACCGCGCGCACGCGGCCGATTGGAGCATGGAGCCTTCGCGCAGCAGGCTCGAATTCGCCGCCACTTTCGAGAAGACCGCGGCCCCGGGGGTCTTCAAGGAGTTCGATGCGCGGGTGCGCTTCGACCCGGAGAAGCCCGCCGGAGGCCGGATCGACGTCACGATCAAGGTGACGAGCGCCGACATGAACAGCGCGGACGTGAACAAGGCCATCCGCGAGCCGGAATGGTTCGATTTCGAGCGCTTTCCGCAGGCCGAATTCCACGCGACGGATATCCGCCGCGCCGAATCCAATCGTTATCTGGCGCGCGGGACGCTCACCCTGAAGGGCGTTCGGCAGCCGGTCGAGGTCCCCTTTGTGTGGACGGGGTCGGCCGACGCCGCCACGATGGAGGGCGAGTTCACGGTCAAGCGCGGACCTTTCGGCATCGGTACCGGCGAGTGGGCGGCCACGGATGTCATCGGCGCCGACGTAAAGGTGAAATTCACGGTGAGGCTGCGCAAGGCCGGCTGATATGCTCAAGGCGCGACTTGCGGTCGCCGTGCTTGCCGGGCTGGTCTCGGCCTGCGCGCCGCCGATACGCGAGCAGGCGCCGGTGGAGAAACGCTCGCCGGCGGACTTTCCCGAAGCGTACTACCGTGAAGCCGCGGCGCAGGGCAAGCCGGTGTTCCGCGTCGATCCGGACGCCTCGCTCGTCGTCATCGAGGTGCGCCGCGCCGGGTCGCTCGCGCGCCTGGGGCATGACCACGTCGTCGCAAGCCACGACGTGGAAGGCTATGTCGCCCCCGAGGATGGCCGGGCGGACTTCTACGTTCAGCTTGAACGCCTGGTCGTGGATGAACCGGCGCTGCGCGCCGAGGCGGGGTTCGACACGCAGCCCTCCGAGGCCGACATCGCCGGCACGCGCGGCAACATGCTCGACAGAGTGCTGGAGGCGGGGCAATTTCCCTTCGCGCTCATTCACGTGGGCGGAGTCGCGGCGAGGGAAAGGGGCGTAAGATTGACCGTCGCCATCACGCTGCACGGGACGACGCTCATGCTGCAGGTCCCGGCGCAGATCGAGACCGACGCCGGTGAAATGAGCGTGACCGGGCGCCTCGCGTTCGATCAGACCGATTTCGGCATATCGCCCTTCTCGATCCTGGGCGGCGCCATTCAGGTGCAGGACCGCGTCGACTTGCGCTTCAAGATCCGCGCGCGCCGTATCGGTTAGACGGCGCCGGGATTCCGAGAGAAGAGGAGTACGGGAATGAATGTGATGCAGGGTCTTACCGCCGTCTTGCCGCATCCGGCGGAAATTGTCGTGGCTTTGGCGCTCGCGTTACCGGGCACAATCGGCTCGCCGGTTCTGGCGGCCGAGAAGGCCGACACCATTCTCTTGAACGGCAAGGTCGTCACCGTCGATGACCGCTTCAGTATCGTCGAGGCGGTTGCGATCAGAGGGCAGCGGGTCATTGCGGTCGGCAAAAACGCGGATGTGCTCGAGCTGCAGGGCTCCGGCACCAAGATGCTCGACCTCAAGAAAAGAACCGTCGTTCCGGGGCTGATCGACAATCACGCGCACTTTATCCGCGCGCCAGAGCATGACGAGCTGCGGCTCGACGGCGTCACGTCGCGCAGGCGGGCGCTCGCGATGCTCGCCGAGCGGGCGCGGGCCGCACGCCCGGGTGAGTGGATCGTGACGCTGGGTGGCTGGTCCGAGGAACAATTCACGGACGAGCCGCGCGGATTTCCGCTTGAGGAGCTCGACCGCATCACGCCCGACAATCCCGTGGTTTTGCAGGCGGTCTATATCCGCAGCTATCTGAACAGCGCGGCGCTCAAGGCGGCGGGGATCGACTCGGGCACGCCCGATCCACGCGGCGGAAGGATCGAGAAGGATGCGGGCGGCAGGCCGACCGGGATCGTGCGCGACGCGGGCGGGGTCGCCTTCGTCGCGGCGAAAATTCCGCTGCCGGACAAGGAGCAGTGGCTTGCGAACGTGCGCAAGTTCGTCGCCGGGCTGAATGCGATGGGCATCACCGCCTGGTACGACGCCGGCGGGCGCGGCGTGAGCGAAAAGCACTACGAGGCCTACCGGACTCTGGCCGATCGCGGCGAGCTGAACGCGCGCGCGTTCTGGACCACCATCCGCCAGCCGGCGACGCCGGAGCAGGTGGACAAGGTGCTCGGGGAAATTGCGCAGCAAACATCTTTTCAGGGCAACGATTTCTTCGACAACATCGGCTGGGGCGAATCGGTTTACCTGCCGGCGACGACCAATCTTCTGCGGAACGACTTCGTCGTGAAGCCCGAGGACATGCGCCAGGTGCGCCGCATCGCGCAGACGATCGCCGAAAGCGGCATGTTCCTGAACGCGCATGTCGAGATGGCGAACGCGATCGACGCGTATCTGGACGAGTACGAGGCGGTCAACAAGGTCGAGCCGATCAGGGGGTTGCGCTGGGCGTTCTCGCATCTCGATCAGGTGAGCGAGGCGCAGCTCGAGCGCATGAAGAGACTCGGCATGTACGCGGGCCTGCACAGCCGCCCGCTGATTCAGGGTGCGCTCATGCACGAGGTGCACGGCGAGCGTGCCTGGGACATGCCGCCGTTCAGGCGCGTGCAGGACAGCGGGATCATCTGGGGTCTGGGGTCGGATGCGACGGCGGTAACGACTTCCAACCCGTTCTATACGCTGTGGTTCGCGGTCACGGGGCGCATGATCGGCGGGCGCAAGGTAAACCGGCAGACGATCGGCCGAGAGGAAGCGCTCATCGCGCACACCCGCAGCAACGCGTACTTCGTTTTTCAGGAGAGCAATCTCGGCTCGATTCAGCCGGGCAAATACGCGGACTTGCTGGTGCTCGACCGCGACTACTTCACGGTGCCGGCCGTTCAGATCAAGGACATCAGGCCGGTGATGACCATGGTAGGCGGAAAAATCGTGTATCAGGGCGGCAAGCTGTAGGCGATGCCCCCGCCGGATGGCGGCATCCGTAATCCTCGCTTTCTGGCATCGCCCCCGGCGCGGGGGTATGATCGGCGGAAAAATCGCGCAGCAAAGGAGGAGGCCATGCAGGTCAGCGAGATCCTCAAGGTCAAGGGCAACGCGCTTTTCACGATAGCGCCCGATGGCAAGGTCAGCGAAGCGGTCGCGATCATGGCGCAGCACAACATGGGCTCGCTGGTGGTGATCGACAAGGGTCGCATGGTCGGCATGCTGACGTTCAAGGAAATCCTCCTCGCGCTGGACAAGGGCCGCGGCGCGCTCGGCAGCCAGAAGGTGGGTGACATCATGGTGGGGGACCCGGTCGTCGCAGGCCCGGCGATGGAGGTCAACGACCTGAGGCGCACCATGCTCGATTCCGGCGCGCGCTATCTCCCGGTGATGGATCGCAACGTGCTGATCGGGGTGATTTCCTTCCGCGACGTGGCCAAGGCGGTGCTCGAGGAGCAGGACTTCGAGAACCGCATGCTGAAGGGCTACATCAAGAACTGGCCGGAGTAAGGGCCTGCCGCGAGGCGGGCGCTGTTCGTCGCCCTCCTGGATCGACTTGGCTGACCGAATAGCCGTGCGCATCGTGCTCGCTCTCGTCGTCGCAGTCGCGCTGATTGTCCTCTGGGCGGTCTGGTACATCACCGACATGCCCGGCGAGCGCCATCGCGGGCCGCTGCCACCGCTCGGCGCCGATGAGAGAGATCTTGCTTTGAAGCTGCGAGCTCACGTCGGCGCCATCGCCGGCGAGGAACACAATGTCCGCCATCCCGAGGCGCTGCAACGGTCCGCCCGCTATATCGAGGCAACGCTCGACGGCCTCGGCTACGCAGTCGCACGCCAGGAATTCGAGGCGGACGGCGTCAAGGTGCGCAATATCGAAGCGGCTCTGAAGGGCGGCGGCAAGGAGCAGCCGAGAATTATCGTCATCGGCGCGCATTACGACTCTGCGGAAGGCGCAGTGGGCGCGAACGACAACGGCTCGGGCGCCGCGGCGCTGCTCGAGCTCGCGCGCGCCCTCAAGTCTTTCCGGCCGGCGGACGGGCTCGAAATCCGGCTCGTCTTCTACGTCAACGAGGAGCTGCCTTGGTTCGGCACGGAAAGAATGGGCAGCTACCTGCACGCGAGCGGCCTGCAGCGCCAAGGCAGGGAGGTGGCCGCGATGCTCTCGCTCGAGACCATCGGCTGGTACAGCGACTCGGCCGGCAGCCAGCGCTACCCGTTTCCATTCAATCTTTTTTATCCGGACGTGGGGAATTTCATCGGTTTCGTCGCCAATCCGCGCTCACGCGGGCTGGTTCGGCAAGTAGTCGGATCGTTTCGGCGACACGCGCAGTTTCCGTCCGAAGGCGGCGTCGGATTGGAATCGATCGCGGGCGTGAGCTGGTCGGACCACTGGGCTTATTGGAAGCACGGCTGGCCCGCGGTCATGGTGACCGACACCGCGCCTTTTCGTTATCCGCACTACCATCCGCCGCAGGACACGCCCGACAAGCTCGATTACGGGCGGCTTGCGCGCGTAGTGAAGGGGCTCGAGGGTGTCGTGCGCGAACTCGCCGGTCCCTGAGGCACCTCCGGGTTACTGGCTGGTACACGCGCTCGAGGGACCGCGATTTTCGGCACGGTGGTCGACTAACCTCGCTTGCGGTCCCATACGTAGCGCACGAAGCGCTGCCAGCGGCTCTGTTTTTGCGCGAGGGGATTTTTCATCTTTTGCGATTCGCGATCGCGGGCAACGGATTTCTGCACCTGCTCGTGAATCTGGCGCAGCGTCAGGCCGCCGGGGCCCTTGAGTTTGTCGGGATCGTTTTCGGTCATGTGGATCAAGAGGTGTGCGCCGACCCCTATGCTAAACTCGGAGAGCGTTCTTTGCGAGTGAATTCATGTCGGGCAACACGTTCGGTCTCCTGTATTGCGTGACCTCGTTCGGCGAGAGCCACGGGCCGGCCTACGGCGGCGTCGTGGACGGCTGCCCGCCGGGGCTGGGGCTCGCCGAAGCCGACATTCAGAAGGACCTCGACCGCAGAAAACCCGGCAGCTCGCGCCACGTGACGCAGCGCCGGGAGTCCGACCGCATCGAGATCCTCTCGGGCGTTTTCGAGGGAAAGACGACCGGCACGGCGATCGGCTTCGTCATCCGCAACGAAGATCAGCGCAGCAAGGACTACAGCGCGCTCGCCGACACGTTTCGGCCCGGTCACGCCGATTACACCTACTGGCAGAAGTACGGCCTGCGCGATTACCGTGGCGGCGGGCGCGCGTCGGCGCGCGAGACGACCATCCGCGTCGCGGCGGGCGCCATCGCCAGGAAATGGCTGCGCGAGCGCTACGGCGTGCAGGTGCGCGGCTTTCTCGCCCAGCTCGGGCCGAACAAGCTCGCGTTCAAGTCCTGGGACGCGGTGAACGAAAATCTGTTTTTCTCGCCCGATCCGGCGAGCGTTCCGAAGCTGGAGAAATTCATGGACGAGCTGCGCGCTTCGGGCGACTCCTGCGGCGCGCGCGTCAACGTCACGGCGACCGGCGTGCCCGTGGGCTGGGGCGAGCCGGTGTACGGCCGGCTCGATTCCGACATCGCCGCGGCGATGATGGGGATCAACGCGGTGAAGGGCGTCGAGATCGGCGCCGGTTTCGCCGCGGTGGAGCAAAAGGGCTCGGAGCACGGCGACGAGCTGACGCCGGAAGGCTTTCTCTCGAACCATGCGGGCGGAACGCTCGGCGGCATCTCGAGCGGCCAGGACATCCTCGTCAGCATCGCGTTGAAGCCGACGTCCAGCATTCGAGTTCCGCGTCGGTCGATCAACCGAAAAGGGGAAGCGACGATGGTGCAGACTACGGGGCGCCACGACCCTTGCGTGGGTATTCGCGCGACCCCCGTCGCGGAAGCGATGCTCGCCTGCGTGCTGATGGATCACGCGCTGCGCCACCGCGCGCAATGCGGCGACGTGAAGCCGCCGGCGAAGCCGATTGCGGGAAAAGCAAGATAATCCTCCCTTTTAAAGGGCGTTCGCACGGCACATCCGGAAGACAGTCATGATGCGCAAAGCGTGGATCGGCATTTCGGCGCTCGCGGCGCTGGCCGGATGCCAGACCGTGCAGACGACCCAAGGTGGTGTTGTCGGCGTGGAGCGGCAGCAAAGGATGTCCTCGCTGATATCCTCTGCCCAGATCGACCAAAGCGCCCTGCAAGCCTACCGTCAAGTTCTCGGCGATGCCCGGAAGAAGGACCAGCTCAACCGGGATTCGGCAGAGGTCGAGCGGGTTCGCCGCGTCGCCAACCGCCTCATCCCGAGCACCGCGGCGTTCCGCTCCGACGCGCCGGGTTGGGCCTGGGAAGTCAACGTGATCGCGTCAAACGAGGTCAACGCCTGGTGCATGCCGGGAGGCAAGATCGCCGTCTATACGGGGTTGATCGCCAAACTGGAGCCGACCGACGACGAGCTTGCCGCCGTGATGGGGCACGAGATCGCGCACGCGTTGCGCGAGCACGGCCGCGAGCGCGCAAGCGAGCAGATGGCCCAGCGGATCGGGATCAATGTGCTCAGCGCGGCGCTGGGCCTCGGCAGCCTGGGCACGCAACTGACCCAGACCATGCTCGACGTCACGCTCTCGCTGCCCCACTCACGCACTCACGAGACCGAGGCCGATCGCATCGGGGTGGAGCTTGCCGCGCGCTCGGGCTACGATCCTCGCGCCGCGGTGTCGCTCTGGGAGAAAATGGGGCGGCTCGGGGGATCCAAGCCGCCTGAGATCCTCTCGACCCACCCCTCTGACGCGGCTCGAATGGCCGACCTGGGGGTTTACTCCGAAAGAGTCATGCCGCTCTATCAATCGGCCCGGGGCCGGTGACGCCAAGACGTTTGGATTCCTTGGCGGGCGAAATCAGCCGAAGAACCAGAATTTCGAGCGAAGCCATGCGAATCCGCGGCTTATATGGGCTTCGGAGGGTGCCGATCCGGTATAATTTCACCTTTTCAGGACACGCAGAAACGCATGGCGCCGCGCACGCTATACGACAAGCTCTGGGACTCGCACGTCGTCCATGTCGAGCAGGACGGCACGACCCTGCTTTACATCGATCGCCAGCTCGTGCACGAAGTGACGAGCCCCCAGGCGTTCGAGGGGCTGAGGCTTGCGCAGCGGAGACCCTGGCGCGTATCGGCCAATCTGGCGGTGGCGGATCATAATGTGCCGACCGTAGGTCGCTCGCGCGGAATCTCCGATCCGGTTTCGCGCCTCCAAGTCGATACGCTCGATGCGAACTGCGAGAAATACGGCATCGTCGAATTCAAGATGAACGACGTGCGCCAGGGCATCGTGCACGTGATCGGCCCGGAGCAAGGTGCGACGCTGCCCGGCATGACGGTCGTGTGCGGCGATTCCCACACCAGCACCCACGGAGCGTTTGCTTGCCTTGCGTTCGGGATCGGAACGTCCGAGGTCGAGCATGTCCTCGCGACCCAGTGCCTGCTTGCTAAAAAGATGAAAAACATGCGGGTCGCAATCGAAGGGTCCTTGCCGCGCGGGGTGACGGCGAAGGACGCGGCGCTCTCGGCGATCGGGCGAATCGGCACCGCCGGGGGCAACGGCTGCACCATCGAGTACGCCGGCAGCGCCGTGCGCTCGCTGTCTATGGAAGGCCGCATGACCCTGTGTAACATGTCGATCGAGGCCGGGGCGCGCGCCGGCATGGTCGCCGTGGACGAAGTGACGGTCAATTATCTGAAGGGGAGACCGTTTGCGCCGCGAGGCGAGCTGTGGGAGCGCGCTGCTGCCTATTGGCGCACTTTGCAAAGCGATCCGGACGCGAAATTCGACCGCGAGGTCACGATCGACGCTCGCTCGATCAAGCCGCAGGTCACCTGGGGCACCTCGCCCGAGATGGTGGTGACGGTGGAAGATCGCGTTCCCGACCCCGACCGGGAAAAAGACACCACTCGCCGGGAGGGCATGGAGCGGGCCCTGCTCTATATGGGCCTAAAACCGAATACGCCGATTACCGACATCCGCATCGACAAGGTGTTCATCGGCTCGTGCACCAACTCGCGCATCGAGGACCTGCGCGCTGCCGCCGCGATTGTGCGCGGACAGCGCGTCGCCTCGAACGTGAAGCTCGCCATGGTCGTGCCGGGGTCCGGGCTGGTCAAAGCGCAGGCCGAGAAAGAGGGCCTTGATCGCGTCTTCAAAGACGCCGGCTTTGAGTGGCGGGAGCCGGGCTGTTCCATGTGCCTGGGCATGAACGCCGATCGCCTTGATCCGGGCGAGCGCTGCGCCTCGACCTCGAACCGCAACTTCGAGGGACGGCAAGGCACCGGCGGCCGGACTCATTTGGTGAGCCCGGAGATGGCAGCGGCCGCCGCGATCGCCGGGCATTTCGTCGATGTGCGTCGGTGGAGATAACTTGAGCGGGATCGCCCAAGAGGAAAACTGATGGAGAAGTTCACCACGCTGAACGGACTCGTGGCACCGCTCGACCGCGCGAACGTCGACACGGACCAGATCATCCCGAAGCAGTTCCTGAAGTCGATCCGGCGCTCCGGATTCGGTCCCAACCTCTTCGACGCCTGGCGCTTTCTGGACGAAGGCCAGCCGGACAAGCCCAACGAAGGCCGGCCGCTCAACCCCGATTTCGTGCTCAACCAGGCGCGCTACAAGGGCGCGAGCATACTGCTTGGGCGTAAGAACTTCGGCTGCGGCAGCTCGCGCGAGCATGCGCCCTGGGCGCTTGCGGAGTTCGGATTTCGCGCGCTCATCGCGCCCTCCTACGCCGACATTTTTTTCAATAACTGCTGCAAGAACGGCCTGCTTCCGGTGGTGCTCGCCGAAGCGGAAGTCGACCGACTGTTCCACGATGTCGCCGCCTTCCCCGGGTTCCGCCTCGTCATCGACCTGGAAAGGCAGACGGTCGCGACCGCCGACGCGCGCGCCGTCATGCGCTTCGAGATCGACCCGTTTCGCAAATATTGCCTGTTGAACGGTCTCGACGACATCGGGATCACGCTGCGTCACGCGGATAAAATCCGTAGCTTCGAGGAAAAGCGCAAGGCCGAGCAGCCCTGGTTGTTCGCCTGATGAAGATCGCGGTATTGCCCGGTGACGGCATCGGTGCCGAGATCATCACCGAGGCCGTTAAGGTTTTAAAGGCACTTGAGCGCGACGGCCTAAAGTTCGAGGTGAAGGAGGTGCCGGTAGGGGGCGCGGCCTACGACGCGGTAGGAGATCCGCTGCCCGAGACGACGCTCGGGCTCGCAAAAGAGGCCGATGCCGTCCTGTTCGGCGCCGTCGGCGGACCCCGGTACGATTCGCTGCCGCGCGCGAAGCGCCCGGAGCAGGCGATTCTGCGGCTGCGGCAGGAACTCAATCTTTTCGCCAATCTGCGGCCGGCGATCGTCTATGCCGAGCTCGCCGACGCATCGACGATCAGGCCTGAAGTGGTCGCTGGGCTGGACATCCTCATTGTGCGCGAGTTGACGGGCGACATCTACTTCGGCGAGCCGCGCGGCATCCGCGCGCTCGAGGGCGGCGGTCGCGAGGGCTTCGACACCATGCGCTACACCGAATCGGAGATCCGCCGGATCGCGCACGCGGGATTCCACGCCGCTCTCAAACGCGGCAAGAAGCTTTGCTCGGTGGACAAGGCGAACGTGCTCGAGACTTCGCAGCTCTGGCGCGAAGTGCTGAGCGCGGTCGGCAAACAGTTTCCTGCTGTCGAGCTCACGCACATGTACGTGGACAACGCAGCGATGCAGCTGCTGAAGAATCCGAAACAGTTCGACGTCATCGTTACCGGCAACATGTTTGGCGACATTCTTTCGGACGAGGCTTCGATGCTGACCGGCTCGGTCGGCATGCTGCCGTCGGCTTCGCTCGACGAAAAAGGCAAGGGCCTTTACGAGCCGATTCACGGCTCGGCGCCGGACGACGGCCCGCCGCATCGAGGCAGCCGTAAAAAAGGTTCTGGCGCAGGGTTACCGTACGCTGGATATTCATCAGCCCGGGAAGAAGAAAGTCGGTACCCGGGAAATGGGCGACGCGGTGGTTGCCGCGCTGTTTTGATTCGGCGCGACTTTTCTTCGCTCGATGCGTTAGCATAGGCACCGGGTCTGAGGGCGGAAACCGGAATGAAGCGAGTCGGATTTGTCGGGTGGCGCGGGATGGTCGGATCGGTGCTCATGCAGCGCATGCACGCCGAGCGCGATTTCGCGCTGATCGAGCCGGTGTTCTTCTCGACTTCGCAAGTCGGCAGTTTAGGACCTTTCATAGGCAAGGAAACGGCGCCGCTCAAGGACGCGAGGAGCGGGGATGAGCTCTCGGCGATGGACATCGTCGTATCCTGTCAGGGCAGCGACTATACGAACGAGATGTTCCCGAGGCTGCGCGCTCTGGGATGGCAGGGTTACTGGGTCGACGCCGCCTCGGCGCTACGCATGAAGGACGACGCCGTGATCATCCTCGACCCGGTCAACATGAACGTGATCCGGAACGCGCTTGCGAAAGGGGTGCGCAACTACATCGGCGGCAATTGCACGGTGAGCTTGATGCTGATGGGGATGCACGGTCTCTTCAAGGCGGACCTCATCGAGTGGCTGACGTCAATGACTTATCAGGCCGCCTCCGGAGCGGGGGCCGAACACGTGCGCGAACTGGTGAAGCAGATGGGCTTCGCGCACCGGGCCGCGCAGCCGTTGCTCGAGGATCCCGCCTCGGCAGTCCTCGAGGTCGACAAAGCCGTCGCTTCAGCCGTCCGCGGCGGCGATTTTCCCAGGGAGCATTTCGGCTTTCCGCTCGCCGCGAGCCTGCTGCCGTGGATCGATCAGGACCTCGGCAACGGCCAGAGCCGCGAGGAATCGAAAGGGCAGGCCGAAGCCAACAAGATGCTCGGCAGGAGCGCAAACCCGGTTCCGATCGACGGCATCTGCGTGCGCATAGGCGCGCTGCGCTGCCACAGCCAGGCGCTCACGGTGAAACTCAAGCGCGATGTGCCGCTTGACGAGATCGAGCAAATACTCGCCGACGCGAACCCATGGGTAGCGGTTGTTCCGAACGAGCGCGAGGCCACCCTCCGTGATCTCACCCCCGCCGCCGTCAACGGCACGATGCGCGTGCCAGTAGGGCGTCTGCGCAAGTTGCCCTTGGAGGAAGGCGGCTCGTACTTGGCCGCGTTTACCGTAGGCGACCAGTTGCTCTGGGGCGCGGCAGAGCCGCTGCGAAGAATGCTGCGTCTTCTGGTCGAAGAATAACGATTCTGTAATTCCCCGCGGGCGCTCGCCCGAGGTTTGCGTTTCGCTCCCGTGTCCAGGGAAAATTACCTGAACTATGTTTAAAAATAGTCACTTGACGCAATTTGTGAGATGAAAGATTAGCTTGCAAGGCTAAGACTATGATGGTATTTTCATTTGTTTCTGCTTGGGCTCTTCAGGGTGGAAAGTAAAGTGGGCAAGCTTACCGCTAAGACGTGGTTGCCGGCATTCGCATGCCTGTTCCTGTCATCGCTCGCATGCGCGGCCGGATTGGGCAAGCTGTCGGTGCTCTCTGCGTTGGGGCAGCCGCTCAAGGCGGAGATCGATGTCGTTTCTCTGCAAAGCGGTGAAGGCGACCTGCTATCGGCGCGGCTCGCATCGACGGACGCTTTCCGTCAGGCCAGCATCGATCTGAACCCGGCGCTGCTTTCGGTCAAGTTTGCGATCGAGCACCGAGCGCGCGGCCAGTATGTTTTGACCCTTCGCTCGGTCGATCCGATGAACGAGCCGTTCGTCGATATGCTGGTCGAGTTGAACTGGTCTGCCGGGCGCTTGGTACGCGAGTACACCTTCCTGCTCGATCCGATTGAGTACACGGGTCCGGCAATGGCGACGTCCCCGCAAGTGGTCCCGCTGGCCCAGACCGAGCCGGTTGCCCCGCCGCAGGCTCCGGCGATCGAACCCGTTGCACCGCCTGTACTGACGGAGCCCGCTGCATCGCCTGCGCAGAGCGAGGCGTCGCCTGCAACACCGGCCGGATCGCCGCAGGCCTTGCCCGCCGAGCCGATTGCGCCGCCGCAGTCCCAGCAGTTGCCTGCCGAGGCCCCGCCACCGGCCCCCGCCCAAGCGGAAATGGCCGCTCCCCGGGGCCTGGTGGAGGAGCCGAAGGAGGCGCAGACCTATGAAGTGAAGCGCGGCGACACCCTTTCCAAGATCGCGATTCGGAACCGGATCGAAGGGGCGACGCTGCAACAGATGCTGGTCGCGCTGTTCCGTGCCAATCCGGACGCATTCGTCAAGGACAACATGAACCGCCTCCGCGCCGGGAAGATAATCAGATTGCCGGGCAAGGAGGCGACGGAATTGATCGCCGTAGCCGATGCGCGTCGCGTGGTCTCTGCACAATTCGCGGATTTCACCGAATACCGGCGCAGCCTGGGTGCCGCCGTCGCGGCGGCACCCGCCCCGCAAGAGAGCGGGCGCCAAGCGTCGGGCCAGGTCAGCCCGCCAAAGGAGGAGAAGCCCGTCGCGTCCAAAGAACGGCCGAAGGACCAGTTGCGCTTGTCAAGCGCAGAGGACGCCAAGCGCCGCGGCAAGGCTGCCGATACGGTGGCCGCCGACGACCTCGCGGCAAAGAACAAGGCGCTGAAAGAGGCCGAGGAACGAGCGGCCCTGCTCGACAAGAATTTGAAAGATCTGGCGAAGCTCGCGCAGGTCAAGAGCCAGGCCGGCGCGCAGCTCCAGCAGCAGGCTGAGGCAGCGAAGTCCGCGCCGGCTGCGAAGGCAGCAGAAGCGGCGGCGCCCAAGTCCGAGCCGACAAAGGTCGCCGAAGCCCCTAAGCCTGACGTCGACAAGATCGCCGCGGCGCCCGCCAAGACCCCTGAAGCGGCAAAGGCTCCCGAACCGGTCAAGGCGCCGGAAGCAGCAAAGGCGTCCGAGGCCGCTAAGCCTCCGGAGGCCGTTGCAAAGGCGCCGGAAGCTGCCAAAGCAGCCCCCGCAAAAGCTCCCGCCAAGGCGCCGCCGGCGATCCCGCCTCAGGTCGAGGTCAGTTTTGTCGATGATCTCTTGGACAACCCGTACGCGCTTGGCAGCGCCGGGGGCGCGGTGATTCTTCTTGTCGGTTACGCTGCCTACGCGTGGCGCAGGAAACGCGGAACCCAGATCGGCGACAGTGTCATGGGCGGCGTTTCATCCGACGCCGACTCGGTGCTGGGTTCCACCGGGGGCCGTAGCGTCGACACCGGCTCAAGCTCATTCCAGAGCGATTTCAGCCAGGAAGGCATCGGCAAGATCGATACCGAAGAGATCGATCCTGTCGCGGAAGCCGATGTCTATATCGCCTACGGGCGTGACGCGCAGGCAGAGGACATTCTGAAAGACGCCTTGGCGAAGGACTCGGGCCGCCAGGGAATCCGCTTGAAACTGCTCGAGATTTACGCCAACCGCAAAGACGCGCGCGCGTTCGAAGCCGAAGCAAGAGACCTTCACGCCGCGACCGGCGGCCGGGGCGCGGATTGGGAGAAAGCAGCCAATCTGGGCCTGTCGATCGACCCGGCCAACTCGCTCTACGGCGGAAGGGCGGGAGAGTCCACGCAGGTCTTTCTTGACACTTCACAGATGGTGGTGGTTCCGCCCGCTGGTGGGCCCGACACCGAACCCACGCTGCAGGTGGGAGCGCCTCTCAATATCGACTTCGATATCGGCACCGGAGGGGCGGCCGCACCGCCCGACATAAACCTCGATTTCGGCGCGCCGTCGCAGGCGGAGTCTGCGTCAGCCGGGCTGGACTTTGACCTCGGCCTGGGCGGGGATAAGCTTACCCCAGGGGCGGGAGCGCAATCCGATGCAGCGCCGGCCGCTGACGTCGGGCTGAGCATCGATTTCGATCTTCCGCTCGGGGAAAAGCCGGCTGCAGCCGCGCCGGCGACGCCGACGGTGGCCGAGACGGGAGGCGGAATCGACTTCGACATCGGATTGCTGACTGGCGACGGGGCTGCGAAAGCCGACGCGCCCCAGGCGCCCGCACTGGATCTGTCGGCGATCAGCCTCGATCTCGGCGCACCCGGTGCGGGCAACGGCTCCGGGGGGGCGCCGGACGCGCGATGGCAGGAGGTCGCGACCAAACTCGATCTCGCCAAGGCGTACGGGGAAATGGGAGACAAGGACGGCGCGCGCGAACTGCTGAAGGAAGTGATTAAGGAAGGCGATGCGGCGCAGCAGCAACAGGCCCAAACGATGCTGCAGACGCTCGCCTGACTTTTGCCGTGACCCGAGCAATCGGCGCCGGGTGCGCCGATTTTTATTTCCGCACTTTCGAAATGAAGATCGCGATTGGAATCGCTTACTGCGGCTCGGGACTGGAAGGCTGGCAATCGCAGCCCTCCGGGAACACCGTGCAGGACCGTCTCGAGCGCGCGCTTACGGAAATTGCCGGCGAGCGGATCAGCGTGACCGGCGCCGGACGCACCGACACCGGCGTGCACGCCAGCGCCCAGGTCGCGCATTTTGAAACCTCATCCGCGCGCCCCGAGTCGGCGTGGGTGCGCGGCGCGAACTCGCTGCTGCCCGAGACCATCGCCGTGCAGTGGGCGGCGCCGGTTGCGGAGGAATTTCACGCGCGCTATTCCGCGATGTCGCGCAGCTACCGCTACCTGCTCTACAACCATCCGGTGCGGCCGGCGCTGTTCGCCGGGCGGACCGGGTGGTTCCACTTGCCGCTCGACGTAGCGAGCATGCGCAAGGCGGCGCAGCACTTGCTCGGCGAGCACGATTTTTCCAGCTTTCGATCCGCGGAATGCCAGGCGAAGAGCCCGGTGCGTGCGATCGAGCGCGCCGAGATTCGCGCGTGCGGGCTATACGTGGTATTCGACTTCACCGCCAACGCATTTCTGCATCACATGGTGCGCAATATCGTCGGTTGCCTCGTGTACATCGGCAAGGGGAATTACCCGCCCCAGTGGCTAGCGGAGCTGATCGACGCGCGCGATCGGCGGCTCGCCGCCCCGACTTTCCCCGCCGAGGGCCTGTACCTTTCGGCCGTGCGCTACGATGCGCGCTGGAGCCTGCCCGCGTTTCCCAATATGATGCCGTTCGGGGCGGGGATCGAGCGATGAGAACGCGGGTCAAGATCTGCGGCGTGACGCGCGTCGAGGACGCTCGGGCCGCGGCGGCGCACGGCGCCGACGCTATCGGCCTGGTGTTTTACCAGCCCAGTCCGCGCCGTGTGACGCTCGCGCGGGCGCGCGAGATCGCCATGGGCGCGCCCCCGTTCGTCGCAACGGTGGCGGTGTTCGTGAATCCTTCGCGCGAGGAAGTCGAAGAGGTCATCCGCGAATGCGGAGTGACGCTGCTGCAGTTCCACGGCGACGAGCCGCCCGAGTTTTGCGCGGGCTTCGCGCGCCCTTACATCAAGGCGGCACGCATTCGGCCGGGACTGGATTTGCTAAAATATCTCTCGCCTTACGCCGCCGCTCGGGGGTGGATGCTCGATGCCTTCCACGACGATCTCTGGGGCGGGACCGGCGGCTCGTTCGACTGGGGTCTTGTGCCGCAGCAGGCGGCGAAGCCGATCATCCTTTCGGGAGGTCTGACGATAGCCAACGTGGCCGACGCGCTCCGGCGCGTCAGACCCTACGCCGTCGACGTTTCCAGCGGTGTCGAGACGTCGAAAGGAATCAAGGATGCGGCGAGAATAGCGGCTTTCATCGGGGCAGTGAAACGTGAAGATGGTTGACCTTCCGGACGAGCGCGGCCATTTCGGCCAGTACGGCGGGATCTTTGTCGCCGAAACGCTGGTGCACGCGCTGGATGAGCTCAAGCGCGCCTATGAGCGCTGCCGCAAGGATCGGGAATTCGTCGCCGAGTTCGAGTACGAACTCAAGCACTACGTCGGCCGGCCGACTCCCATCTACCACGCCAAGCGCTGGTCGCAGATGCTGGGCGGGGCGCAAATCTACGTCAAGCGCGAGGATCTCAACCATACCGGCGCCCACAAGATCAACAACACCATCGGCCAGGCGCTGCTCGCGCGGCGCATGGGCAAGCCGCGCGTCATCGCCGAAACCGGTGCCGGAATGCACGGCGTGGCGACGGCGACGGTCGCGGCGCGCTACGGAATGGAATGCGTGGTGTACATGGGCACGGAGGACGTGAAGCGCCAGGCGCAGAACGTCTATCGCATGAAGCTGCTTGGCGCTACGGTGGTGCCGGTCGATTCTGGCTCGAAGACCTTGAAGGACGCGCTGAACGAGGCGATGCGCGACTGGGTGACCCACGTCGACAACACCTTCTACATCATCGGCACCGTCGCAGGCCCGCACCCCTATCCGATGATGGTGCGCGATTTCCAATCGGTCATCGGCCGCGAGTGCCTGGAGCAGATGCCGCAGCTGTGCGGGCGCCAGCCCGACGTGGTGATCGCCTGCGTCGGCGGCGGCTCGAACGCGATGGGCATTTTCTTTCCCTATATCTCGCACGAGGCGGTCAGGCTGATCGGCGTCGAGGCGGGTGGTTTTGGCATCGCAAGCGGCAAGCATGCGGCGTCATTGTGCGCAGGCAAGCCCGGCGTGCTTCACGGAAATAGGACTTATCTGCTGCAGGACGAGCACGGCCAGATCATCGAAACGCATTCGATCTCGGCGGGCCTCGATTATCCGGGCGTCGGTCCGGAGCATGCGTGGCTGAAAGACACCGGTCGCGCCGAATATGTCACGATCGATGATGAAGAGGCGCTTGCCGCGTTTCACGACCTGTGCCACTACGAGGGCATCATGCCAGCGCTGGAATCCGCTCACGCCGTTGCCTACGCAACGAAGCTCGCCCCGACGCTGCCGAAGGACAAGATCCTGCTCGTCAATCTTTCCGGGCGCGGCGACAAGGACATGCACACCGTCGCTGAAAAATCTGGAATGCAGCTTTGAGCGACGTCCGCGCAACGCTGCTCAACCGGGATTTTTTCGAGGGCGTAGGCCGCGTGCGCGACGCGAGCGTGGATCTCGTCATCGCCGATCCGCCTTACGGCCTCGGAAAGGACTACGGCAACGATTCCGACCGGTTGAGCGGGGAGGCCTATCTCGACTTCAGCCGGCGCTGGATCGACGCAGTCTTTTCCAAGCTGAAGCCGAATGGAAGCCTCTACGTATTCCTCACTTGGCAGCACAGCCCGGAGGTGTTCAGCTATCTGAAGACGCGGCTCCTCATGGTGAACGAGATCATCTGGGACCGGAAGGTGCCGAGCATGGGCGGCAGCACGCGCAAGTTCTCCTCGGTGCACGACACCATCGGGCTGTTCGCGAAATCCAGGGACTATTACTTCGATCTGGACAGCGTGCGCATTCCCTATGATCCCGAGACCAAACGCGCCCGCACCCGATCGATTTTCGTCGGCAAGAAATGGCTCGAAGTCGGATACAACCCCAAGGATGTGTGGAGCGTCACGCGGCTGCATCGTCAGGACCCGGAGCGCGAAGATCATCCGACGCAAAAGCCGCTCGAAATCATCGAGCGCATGGTGCTGGCAAGCGCGCCCAAAGGCGGGACGGTGCTCGACCCTTTCATGGGCAGCGGGACCGTGGCCATGGCCGCTGTCAAGCACGGCCGCCGCTTCACCGGCTTCGAGATCAACCCGGAATACTTCGCCACGGCAAAACGGCGCATCGAATGCCTTGAGGAGGAGCAGGCTTGTGCAGCCGGCGGCAGAAGCAAGGTCGCGTTAGCAGGGTGAGGCCGGGATGTCCAGGATCCAGACGACATTCGAGCGGCTTGCACGGGAGCGCAAGAAGGCGCTGATACCGTACGTCACCGCAGGCGATCCTCAACCCGGCGTCACCGTGCCGCTCATGCATGCGCTCGCCAGAGCCGGCGCGGACGTGATCGAGCTGGGCGTCCCGTTCTCCGATCCGATGGCCGACGGCCCGGTGATCCAGCGCTCCAGCGAACGCGCACTGAAGAACCATATCGGGCTGGATCGCGTGGTGTCGTTCGTCGCGGAATTTCGCAAGAAAGACGCGGTGACGCCGGTGGTCCTCATGGGCTATGCGAATCCGATCGAGGCGATGGGGCTCGAGCCCTTTGTCGAAGCTGCGCAGAAAGCCGGCGTGGACGGAGTGCTCGTCGTCGACTACCCGCCCGAGGAAAGCGCGGACCTCGCGGCGATGCTGCGGGAGCGTGGCATGGACATGATCTTCCTGCTCGCTCCGACTTCGACGGACACGCGGATCGAACAGGTGGTGCGGCTTGCGAGCGGCTACCTCTACTACGTGTCCTTGCGCGGCGTCACCGGAGCGAAGCATCTCGACCTGGACGACGTGGCGGCCAGGCTGCCTGCGATCCGGGGGAAGACCAAGCTGCCGATCGGGGTCGGCTTCGGCATTCGCGACGGCGTCAGCGCGCGCGCGGTCGCACGCGTCGCCGACGCCGTCGTGATCGGCAGCCGGGTCATCCAGGAGATGGAACAGGCAACCCCGGAAACCTGCGTGGAGAAGGGCGCAGCCCTGCTCCGGGAATTCCGTGAGGCGATCGACGCATGAGCTGGCTGCAAAAGCTGCTTCCGCCCAAAATCAACCGCACCGGCACCGGTGCCAAGAAAAACGTTCCCGAAGGGTTATGGAGCAAATGTCCGTCGTGCAGCGCAGTGCTGTACGCGACTGATCTGGAAAAAAACGCCAATGTCTGCCCGAAATGCGGGTTCCATAACCGCATCACCGCCCGAGCGTGGCTCGATTTGCTGCTCGATCCCGAAGGACGGTATGAGATCGGCGCCGAGGTCGCGCCGGTGGACAGCCTGAAATTCAGGGACAGCAAGCGCTATCCCGAACGGCTGGAGGAGGCCGAGAAGGCGACCGGCGAGACCGACGCGCTGGTGGTCATGCAAGGCGCGATCAAAAACGTTCCCCTCGTGGCCGCCGTATTCGAATTCGAATTCCTGGGAGGCTCCATGGGGTCGGTGGTCGGGGAGCGCTTTGTGCGCGGCGTGCACGCCTGCCTGGATCAGAACCTGCCGCTGGTTTGCATTACCGCGACCGGCGGCGCGCGCATGCAGGAAGGCGTTCTGTCGTTGCTGCAGATGGCCAAGACGACCGCGGCATTGACTCTGCTTTCCGCACGCAAACTGCCTTTCATTTCGGTCCTCACCGATCCGACCATGGGCGGAGTGTCGGCAAGTTTCGCCATGCTCGGTGACGTCGTCCTCGCCGAGCCGCGTGCGCTCATCGGCTTTGCCGGACCGCGCGTGATCGAGCAGACCGTGCGCGAGAAGCTGCCGGACGGGTTCCAGCGCGCCGAATTTCTGCTCGAAAAAGGCGCGATCGACGTGATCGTCGATCGGCGCCACATGCGCGACAAGCTGGCGGGTCTGCTCACGCTGCTGCAACGGCAACCGCCCCCCGGCGCCTGAGATTCTTCGGCCCCCGGTTCATGCCCGCCCGGAGCCTTGCCGAGTGGCTCGCGTACATCGAGCGCATTCATCCCAAGAGCATTCAGCTCGGCCTGGAGCGGGTCGCGAAAGTGCGCAGTGCGCTCGGCCTGTCCGTGCGAGCGGCACTTTTTACCGTCGCCGGGACCAACGGCAAGGGCTCGACCTGCGCCATGCTGGAGTCGATTCTGCTCGCGGCAGGCTACCGGGTCGGCTTGTATACCTCGCCGCACCTGGTCCGCTACAACGAGCGGGTGCGGATCGACGGCGTGGCGGTCGGCGACGCGTCCCTGTGCGAGGCGTTCGAGGCGGTCGAAGCGGCGCGTGGCGACACCACGCTCACCTACTTCGAGTTCGGCACGCTTGCGGCCTGCAAGATCTTCGCGACCGGGCCGCTCGACGCGGTGATCCTCGAGGTCGGCCTCGGCGGGCGCCTGGACGCGGTCAACGCATTTGACTGCGATTGTGCGATCCTCACCAGCGTGGCTCTCGATCACATGGATTACTTGGGCGACACGCGCGAAGAAATCGGCGCCGAGAAAGCCGGTATTTTCCGTGCCGGGAAACCCGCCATCGTGGCCGATCCCGATCCACCGACCAGCGTCACCGGGCATGCCGCCGCAATTGGTGCCGAGCTGCAGCTGATCGGGCGGGATTTCGGATGCCGGAAGGAACGACAGCAGTGGCTGTTCTGGGGACGGCGCGGGCGCCGCTCGGGGCTCGCCTATCCGGCACTGCGCGGGCCCGCGCAGCTCCTGAATGCGAGCGCTGCGCTCGCTGCCCTGGACGCGCTGCACGAGCGGCTGCCGACAGCCACCCAGGACGTGCGCGACGGGCTGGCGAAGGTGGAGCTTCCCGCGCGTTTCCAGACGCTGCCGGGACGCCCGGCCGTCGTGCTGGATGTCGCGCATAATCCCCAAGCCGCTGCGGTTCTCGCGGAAAATCTCGCCGACATGGGCTTTTTTCCGGAGACCTATGCCGTGTTCGGTATGCTGCGGGACAAGGACATGGTCGGCGTTTGCCGCGCGATGAAGGGACGGGTTTCGAAATGGTTCACCGCTGATCTGTCGGTCCAGCGTGGGGCGAGCGCGGCGATGCTGGCAGAGGCGATCCGAGAGTCTCAGGCGGGAGGCGAGGTGCGGGGCTTTCCGACCCCGCGCGAAGCCTACGCCGAGGCGCGGAATCGAGCAGGTGAAAATGATAGAATCGTAGTGTTCGGATCGTTTTACACCGTGGCCGAGGTCATGGTGGCGGCCGAGGCCGCCCGGGCCGTGAGCCGCGGGGCGCGGCAAGGGCCATAGGAACCCGTGGCGGCACCGTACTTTATTTGAGGGTTTTCTGATTGGCAGATAGTCCGGATGCAATCCTGCTCAAGCGCCGCGCGCGCCGGCGGCTGGTGGGTGCGATCGCGCTGGTCGTCTTCATCGTTATCGTCTTGCCCATCGTCCTCGATCAGGAACCCAAACCGGTCAACCAGACGCTGACGGTGCAAATTCCGAGCCGGGATGGAGGCCCGTTCAACACGCGAGTCTTGCCTCCGCTCACGGCTCCTCCCGCAACACCGGCCAAGAGTTCCCCGCCGGCCGCCTTGGCAGACGAGCCGGAAGCGGCCAAGCCTAAACCCGCCGCGCCTGCGGCGAGCTCGCGATCGCGTGCAGCGGCAAAGGACGGCGCCAAGGCAGGCGGCAAGCAAATCGCGAAAACCGACGTTGCCGAACGCCGGCGCGCCCAGGCGGTGTTGAACGACGAGGCTTATATCGTGCCGATCGGCGCCTTCGCCAATCCGGAAAACGTGAAGCAAGTCCAAGACAAGGCCGCGTCTGCGGGCATCGAGAGCTACACGGAGAAAGTGACAAGCGCACAGGGCGAACAGATCCGCGTGCGCGCCGGCCCGTTCCAGAGCCGGGACGCAGCGGAAAAGGCGAGGGAAAAACTGAAGTCGCTCGGCCTGGAGGTGGGACAGGTGGCGCAGCGATGACCTGGTTCGACTACGGCGTGCTGATCGTGCTGGGGCTGTCGCTCGCGATGAGCCTGTTCCACGGGCTGGTGCGCGAACTGATATCGCTCGCGGGCTGGGTCGCCGGATTCCTGCTTGCGACTTTCTTCGGCGGCCAGGTCGCGAAGCATTTGCCGGTAAGCCTCGAACCGCTGCTCTCCGCGTTGATCGGATTCCTGCTGATATTCGTGGGGGTGCTGGTCGTCAGCTGGTTCATCAGTCTCGTGCTTTCGCGTATCGTGGTTGCGGCCGGGCTCGGGGCGGCCGACCGGGCGCTGGGTGCAGTTTTCGGACTGGTGAGGGGGCTCGTCGTCGTGCTGGTGGTGGTGCTCCTGGCGGGGTTGACCCCGCTGCCGCGCGAACCCTTCTGGCGCGACGCGGTCCTCTCAGGTCCATTCGAAACCGTGGTGCTGGCACTGCGTCCTTTCCTTCCGGAAGGCCTGGTACAGCGCTTGAAATACCGCTAAAGGGCGATCCGACATGTGCGGCATTCTAGGAGTGGTGGCGAAGACGCCGGTCAACCAGATGCTCTACGACGGCCTGCTGCTCCTGCAACACCGGGGCCAGGACGCGGCGGGCATCGTCACCGCGGAACACAAAGAGTTCCACATGCACAAGGGGCCGGGCATGGTGCGCGACGTGTTCCGAACGCGGAACATGCGCTCGCTTTCCGGCGAAATCGGCATCGCGCATTGCCGCTACCCCACCGCGGGCTCCGCCTTCAACGCCGGAGAGGCGCAGCCGTTCTACGTCAATTCTCCGTTTGGCATCGTGCTCGGCCATAACGGCAACCTGACCAATTCGGAGGCCCTCAAACAGGAGATGTTCCGTCAGGATCTGCGCCACATCAACACCAATTCAGATTCGGAAGTGCTGCTGAATGTGCTCGCGCACGAGTTGGAGCTCGCCGCAAAAGGCCAAAAGCTCGATCCCGGGACGATCTTTACCGCCGTCGCCAACGTGCATCGGCGCTGCCGGGGCGCCTACGCCGTGGTGGCCATGATCGCCGGCTACGGCCTGCTCGCGTTCCGCGACCCGTTCGGCATCCGGCCGCTCGTGTTCGGCCGCAACAACTCCGCCCAGGGACCCGAGTACCTCGTCGCCTCGGAAAGCGTGGCGCTCACGGCTTTCGGCTTCGAGCTCGTGCGCGACGTCGCCCCGGGGGAAGCAATCTTCATCGAAGAGGGCGGAACCTTCCACAACCGGCAGTGCGCCGCAAAGCCGGTGCTCGCGCCCTGCATCTTCGAATATGTCTATCTCGCCCGGCCCGACTCGGTGATGGACGGCGTGTCGGTGTACGAGAGCCGCCTGCACATGGGACGGCAGCTTGCGGAGAAGATCAAGCGTACGGCGCCGCACCTCGACGTGGACGTGGTGATTCCGGTCCCCGATACGAGCCGTCCCAGCGCACTGGAGCTCGCCAACGGCCTCGGCGTGACTTATCGCGAAGGGTTCATCCGCAACCGCTATATCGGCCGCACCTTCATCATGCCGGGCCAGACCATCCGCAAGAAGTCGGTGCGCCAGAAGCTGAGCGTCGTCGGCCTCGAATTCAAGGACAAGAACGTCTTGATCGTCGACGACTCGATCGTGCGGGGAACGACGGGACGCGAAATCGTGCAGATGGCGCGCGAAGCCGGCGCCAACAAGGTGTTTTTCGCCTCCGCAGCGCCGCCCGTGCGCTTTCCCAACGTCTATGGAATCGACATGCCGACGCGCGCCGAGCTGATCGCCACCGGAAGGAACGAGGAGCAGGTCGCGCGGGAAATCGGCGCCGATGCGGTCATTTACCAGGACCTCGACGCGCTCAAGACAGCGGTGCGCGCGGTCAATCCGAAGCTCGTGCAGTTCGAGACTTCGTGTTTCGACGGCGTCTACATCACGGGGGACATCACCAGCGAATACCTTGCCTCGGTCGAGCGTCAGCGCGACGCCGGCCGGCAGGAAGGCGAAGAGGAAGCCGAGAACAACCAGCTCGACCTGAATGCCGCCTAGTGCCGGCGGATTTGACATCCCCGCGCCGGGATAGTAACGTGCGCACTGCGCCGATTTGATCGACAGCTTGCGGGCGCGTAATAAATACGGCTAAAGCGTGGTGAAGACCCGTCTTAGCGAAAGCTGGACGGGTTTTTTTATTTCAGGATCGAGAATGCAGAACTACGACATCGAAACGCTGGCGGTGCGCTCCGGCATCCATCGCAGCCAGTTCAACGAGCACTCCGAGGGACTCTACCTCACCTCGAGCTTCGTGTTCGAGAACGCCGCGCAAGCCGCGGACCGTTTCTGCAACAACGCGCCGGGGAACATCTATTCGCGCTTCACCAATC
>WNGN01000262.1_pt1 | contig 44282 bp, 38 predicted proteins | sample 5400561 | NCBI WGS metagenome assembly WNGN01 (sample SAMN13153379, study PRJNA577476) | soil metagenome | isolation source: 115 cm soil or saprolite under Garry oak tree replicate 2 | place: USA:California | collected 2016-06-15 | reverse complement strand
ACCCAGCTTCCGCCGCAGTACGCGCCGGGCGAGGTGGAGGCACGGCGCTACGACGACTGGATGGCCAGGGGCCTGTTCGCCGCGGACGCGGGCGCGCCCGGGCCGGCGTACTCCATCGTGATCCCGCCGCCGAACGTGACCGGGTCCCTGCACATGGGCCACGCGCTCGACCACACGTTCATGGACGCGCTGATCCGGCGGCGGCGCATGCAGGGTTACACCACGCTCTGGCTGCCCGGCATGGACCACGCGGGCATCGCCACCCAGAACGTGGTCGAGCGGGAACTCGCCAAGGACGGCCTGTCCAGGCACGACCTGGGGCGCGAGGCGTTCGTGGCGCGGGTGTGGCAGTGGAAAGCCGAGTCCGGCGGCAAGATCCTCGGCCAGATGCGCAGGCTCGGCGACAGCGTGGACTGGTCCCGTGAGCGGTTCACCATGGACGACGGCCTGTCCCGCGCGGTGCAGACGATCTTCAAGCGGCTCTACGACGACGGGCTCATCTACCGCGCCGAGCGGATCATCAACTGGTGCCCGCGCTGCCTGACCGCGCTGTCCGACATCGAGGTGGACCACACCGACACCGAGGGCGAGCTGGTCTCGCTCCGCTACGGCGACGGTGCGGACGCTGTCGTGGTCGCCACCACCAGGGCGGAGACCATGCTCGGCGACACCGCGGTCGCGGTGCACCCGGACGACCAGCGGTACGCCCACCTGGTCGGGCGGGACGTGGAACTGCCGCTGTCCGGCCGGCGCATCCCGGTGATCGCGGACCCGCACGTGGACCCGGAGTTCGGCACCGGCGCGGTCAAGGTCACCCCGGCGCACGACCCGGACGACTTCGAGATCGGCCGCCGCCACGGCCTGCCCAGCCGCACCGTCATGGACGAGCGGGGGATCATCACCGCACCTGGGCCGTTCCAGGGCCTGGACCGGTTCGAGGCCCGGCCCGCGGTCCTCGCCGCGCTCCGCGAGGACGGCAGGGTCGTCGCCGAGGTCCGGCCCTACGTGCACGCGGTCGGGCATTGCAGCCGGTGCGGCACGATCGTGGAGCCGCGGCTCTCGCTGCAGTGGTTCGTGAAGGTCGAGCCGCTCGCCAAGGCGGCCGGCGACGCGGTCAGGGACGGGCGGGTGCGCATCCACCCCGGCGAGCTGGCCGGCCGTTACTTCGACTGGGTCGACGACATGCACGACTGGTGCATCAGCCGCCAGCTCTGGTGGGGGCACCGGATCCCGGTCTGGTACTCCGCCGACGGCCAGGTCCGCTGCGCGGGGCCGGGCGAGGAACCCCCGGGCGAGGGCTGGCAGCAGGACCCCGACGTGCTCGACACCTGGTTCTCCTCGGCGCTGTGGCCGTTCTCCACGCTCGGCTGGCCCGACGACACCGACGACCTGCGCCGCTTCTACCCGACCAGCGTGCTGGTCACCGGCTACGACATCCTGTTCTTCTGGGTCGCCCGGATGATGATGTTCGGCCTGTACGCGATGAGGGACGCCGACCCGGCGCAGGCCGTGCCGTTCCGGGTGGTGGCGCTGCACGGCCTGGTCCGCGATCAGCACGGCCGGAAGATGTCGAAGTCGCGCGGGAACACCGTGGACCCGCTGGACTGGATCGACAGGTTCGGCGCCGACGCGACCAGGTTCACCCTGGCCCGGGGCGCCAGCCCGGGCGGCGACGTCTCGGTCAGCGAGGAGTGGGTCACCGGCGCCAGGAACTTCTGCAACAAGCTCTGGAACGCCACCAGGTTCGCCCTGCTCAACGGTGCCACGGTGCCGGCCGCGCCGCCCGCCGGCGACGGCCTGACCGTCGCCGACCGGTGGATCCTGTCCCGGCTGGCCGCGGTCACCGCCGAGGTGGACGCGCTGTTCGAGGACTACGAGTTCGGCAAGCTCTGCGAGGCGCTCTACCACTTCGCCTGGGACGAGGTGTGCGACTGGTACCTGGAGCTGGCCAAGGCCGCGCTGCCGGGCCCGGCCGGCCAGACCACCCGCGAGGTGCTCGGGTACGTGCTCGAGGCGCTGCTGCGGCTGCTCCACCCGGTCATCCCGTTCGTCACCGAGGAACTGTGGACCGCGCTGACCGGCGGCGACACGGTCATGACCGCCCCGTGGCCGGGCCAGCGGCACGGCGCGGCGGCCGCAGCGGCTATGGCAGAGCACCGCCGCGACCCGGCGGCGGAGGCCGAGATCGCCTCGGTGATGCGCCTGGTGACCGAGGTCCGCAGGTTCCGCTCGGACCAGGGGCTGCGCCCCGGGCAGCAGGTGCCCGCCGCGCTGGCCGGGCTTGCCGCCAGCGCGGTGGCCGGTCACGAGGCGAGCATCCGCGCGCTGCTGCGGCTCAGCCCGCCCGGCCCGCAGTTCCGCCCCACCACATCCGTGGTGGCCGAGGGAGTGACGGTGGAACTGGACACCGCAGGGGTGATCGACGTGGCCGCCGAGCGCCGCCGGATGGAGAAGGACCTCGCGGCCGCCCGTGCCGAGGCCGAGCAGGCGCGGCGCAAGCTGGCCAACGACTCGTTCCTGGCCAGGGCGCCCGCCGAGGTGGTGGCGAAGACCCGGGACCGGCTCGAAGCCGCCCAGGCCGGCATCACCCGCCTCACCGGCCGCATCGCGGCGCTGCCCAGGGAAGACGCTTGAGCTCGGAGCTGCTGAGGATCGAGCGGGAGATCTACTCCCGCCGTCCGGAGCACGCGATCGTGCCGACGCTGGACCGGATCGCGGCGCTGGCCGCGCTGCTCGGCGACCCGCAGCGGGCCAGCCCGGTGATCCACGTCACCGGCACCAACGGCAAGACCTCCACCGCGCGAATGACCGAGACCCTGCTGCGGGCCCGGGGCCTGCGCACCGGCCTGTACACCAGCCCGCACCTGTCGTCCATGCGGGAACGGATCTGCATCGACGGGGAGCCGTTGTCCGCCGAGGCGTTCGCCGCCGCCTACGAGGACGTCGCGCCGTACGCGGCGATGGTCGACGGGCAGCAGGCCGTCCGGCTGTCCTTCTTCGAGATGCTCACCGCGATGGCGTTCGCCGCGTTCACCGACGCCCCGGTCGACGTCGCGGTGATCGAGGTGGGGCTGGGCGGCACCTGGGACGCCACCAACATCGCCGACGGCGCGGTGGCCGTGGTCACCCCGGTCGCCCTCGACCACACCGCCTACCTCGGCGACACCGTCGAGGCGATCGCCACCGAGAAGGCGGGCATCATCAAGCCGGGCGCGGTGGCCGTGCTGGCCCGGCAGAGCGAGGCGGCGGCCACGGCGCTGGAGCGGCGGGCCGCGCAGGTCGCGGTGCCGGTGCTCACCGAGGGCACGGACTTCGCGGTGACCGGCCGTGACCTGGCCGTCGGCGGGCAGCGGCTCGCGCTGTCCGGCCTGAAGGGCAGCTACGAGGACCTGCTGCTGCCGCTGTTCGGCGCGCATCAGGCGCAGAACGCGGCCTGCGCCCTCGCCGCCGTCGAGGCCTTCTCCGGTGCCGGGCCGCTGGACGAGGAGCTGGTCAGCGGGGCCTTCGCGGCGATGACGGCGCCCGGCCGCCTGGAGGTGGTGCGGCGCAGCCCGGTGGTGATCGTGGACTCGGCGCATAACCCGGCCGGCATGGCCGCCAGCGCGGCGGCGGTGACCGAGGCGTTCGGCTTCGACACCCTGGTGGCCGTGCTCGCGGTCAGCGCCGACAAGGACGTGCCCGGCATGCTGGGGGAACTGGAGCCGGCCGTGACCAGCCTGGTGGCGACCAGGAACTCGGCGTCCCGGTCCATGGACCCGGTGGAGCTCGAGCGCCTCGCGGCCGGGGTGTTCGGGCCGGACCGGGTGCTCGCCGCGCCCCGGCTCGACGATGCCATCGACATCGCCACCGGACTGGCCGACGAGGCCTCCGGCGGCCTGCGCGGCACCGGGATCCTGATCACCGGGTCCACGACGACGGCAGGGGAGGCGCGGCTGCTGCTCGGCGCCGCGGCCACGGCCCAGCCGGCCGGGGGAGGGCCGGACGGGGAGGCCCTCCAGTGAGGCGCCTGTGCGCGACCGTGCTGGTCTTCGAGGTGGTGGTGATCGGGCTGGCCATCCCGGTGGCCATCACCATCGCGCACGCCAGGCCGGTGCAGGCGGGCGTGACCGGCGGCGTGCTGGCCGTGGCGGCGCTGGTCCTCGCGGGCCTGGTGGGCCGGCCCGGGCAGGGCTGGGCGCTGGCCGGCGGCACCGTGCTGCAGGCGGCCGTGATCGCCACCGGGGCCGTGGTCCCGGTGATGTACGGGCTCGGCGTCATCTTCGGCGGGCTCTGGCTGACCGCCATCTGGCTCGGCCGCCGCTACCAGGTCCCGTAGGCCGGCCAGCCGCCCCATCCCGTCCGGTGATCATGACTTTGGTGGGCCCATAGCGCCACCAAAGTCATGATCACGAAGGCCGCGAGGCAGGAGGCGCCGTAACGGCGCGCGGTGCGCGGACGGTTTGCCGGTATATGGGTGCATCTGTGCTGGCTAGCGGCCGTGCGGGGGGAGTTTTGGGACGGTCTTGACCGGGGGGAAGGCGGCCCGCGGGGCGCTGGCGCCGGTAGGATCGACGGGGTAGCCCACTGCTTGTAATTCCCCGCTGTTCGTGGCTGCTCTCGCACGTCAAAGCCCCCAACGAGGAGGAAGCACGTTGTCTGAACGCACCCTGGTCCTGATCAAGCCAGACGGAGTGCGCCGCGGCCTGACCGGCGAGGTCCTGTCCAGGATCGAGGGTAAAGGGCTGCGCATCGTGGCCATGGACCTGCGGACCGTCGGCAAGGATCTCGCCGAGACGCACTACGCGGAACACGTGGCCAAGCCGTTCTATGGCTCGCTGGTGGACTTCATCACCTCCGGGCCGCTCGTCGCCCTGGTCGCCGAGGGGCCGCGGGCGATCGAGGCGTTCCGCGCGCTGGCCGGGGCGACCGACCCGGTGAAGGCGGCGCCGGGCACCATACGCGGCGACTATGCGTTGGAAGTGCAGGACAACATCGTGCACGGCTCGGATTCGCCCGACTCGGCCGAGCGGGAGATCAAGATCTTCTTCCCGGACCTTGTTTAGGCCGCCCGGCCCTGGTCGATGAAGGACTCGTAGGCCGCGCCGCAGTCTCTTGGGGGCGGTGGGAGCCTCGGCGCATAATCACAGCTCACCCGGCATCATCCTGGTTGGAAGGTCTCGTTCCTCATGAGCAACGCGCTGGCGTTTCTGGGCCGTGACATGGCGGTCGACCTCGGTACCGCGAACACCCTCGTGTACGTGCGGGGGCGCGGCATCGTGCTCAACGAGCCGTCGGTGGTTGCCCTGAATACGAACAACGGCCAGATCGTCGCGGTGGGAGTGGAAGCCAAACGGATGATCGGCAGGACGCCGGGCAACATCGTGGCGGTCCGGCCGCTGAAGGACGGCGTCATCGCCGACTTCGACGTGACCGAGCGGATGCTGCGCTACTTCATCCAGAAGGTGCACAAGCGCAGCCACCTGGCCAAGCCCCGGGTGGTGGTCGCGGTGCCCAGCGGCATCACCGGGGTGGAGCAGAGCGCGGTGAAGGAGGCGGGCCACCAGGCCGGTGCCCGGCGGGTGTACATCATCGAGGAGCCGATGGCCGCGGCCATCGGGGCCGGCCTGCCGGTGAACGAGCCGACCGGCAACATGGTGGTGGACATCGGCGGCGGCACCACCGAGGTGGCCGTCATCTCCCTCGGCGGGATCGTGACCTCGCAGTCCATCCGGATCGGCGGCGACGAGATGGACCAGGCCATCATCACCTTCGGCAAGAAGGAGTACTCCCTGATGCTCGGGGAGCGCACCGCCGAGGAGATCAAGATGGCGCTCGGGTCCGCGTATCCGTCCGCCGAGGAGCCGAACGCCGAGATCCGGGGCAGGGACCTGGTCAGCGGCCTGCCCAAGACCATCGTGATCTCCGCCGAGGAGATCCGCCGCGCGATCGAGGAGCCGCTGGCGCTCATCGTGGACGCGGTCAAGACCACGCTGGACAAGTGCCCGCCGGAGTTGGCCGGCGACGTGATGGACCGCGGCATCGCGCTCACCGGCGGCGGCGCGCTGCTGCGCGGGCTCGACGAGCGGCTGCGCGAGGAAACGGGCATGCCGATCCACGTCGCCGACAACCCGCTCGATTCTGTGGTGCTGGGCACCGGCAAGTGCGTGGAGGATTTCGACACGCTCCGCCAGGTACTGGTGCCGGAGTCCCGGCGCTGACCTGTCGTCCCGCACGGGCCCACCCGGTACCCGGACGCGCGGCGGCGCGAGCGCCGTCCACCGCGAGCGCAGGAATGAGGAGACCTGGTGCACGACACTCGGCGGACCCGCCTGGTTCTCGCTGTGCTCCTCATCGCCGCCCTGGCGCTGATCACGGTCGATGCCAGGAACTCCTCCGCCGGGCCGGTGCGCGGGCTGCGCTCGCTCGGCGGCATGCTGTTCGGGTCCGCGGAGAGCGTGGTCAGCGGCGTGACCCAGCCGGTGGCCGCGTTCCTGGACAACGTCGGTAACGCGGCGCACTCCCAGGCCACCATCGGCTCGCTGCAGCGCCAGGTGGTCCAGTTGCGCGGCGAGCTGAGCCAGGCCCGGCTCGGCAAGACCGAGGCGGCCCAGCTACAGCAGCTCCTCCAGTTGGCCGGCCGCGGCCGGTACCGGATCGTGGCGGCGAACGTGATCGCCGCGGGCCCGGCGTACGAGAACACGGTCACGATCGACGCCGGCAGCGCCGACGGCCTCAAGCCGGACGAGACCGTGCTGAACGGCGCGGGCCTGGTCGGCACGGTGACCGCGGTGAGCGGCCATACCGCCACCGTGCTGCTGGACACCGACGCCGCCTCGACCGTCGGGGTGCGGATCGCCGGCACCGGGGAGATCGGGGCGGTGACCGGGCTTGGCCACAGCCAGGCGGGCCCGGCGGCGCTCCGGCTGCAGGTGTTCGACGCCAACGCCGTGCTGGCACCGGGGCAGCAGCTGGTCACGTTCGGCTCGCTCGGCGGCCGCCCGTACGTGCCCGGGGTGCCGGTCGGCGTGATCACCCGGGTGGTGGCCAGCGCCAGCGCGCTGACGAAGATCGCCTACGTCCGGCCGTTCGCCGACGACGGGGCCCTCGGCGTCGTCGGCGTGGTGGTCGTGCCGCCGCGGCACAACCCCAGGGACTCGGTGCTCCCGCCCCGGCCGCCCAGCCCGGCCCCGTCCCCGCGCCAGTCCGGCGCCACGCCGTCGCCGGGAGCCACCCCGTCGCCGGGAGCCACCCCGTCGCCGGGGACTGCCCCGGGCGCCACCGCCACCGCGGCGGCCGGCGGGGCGGGGGGCTAGCGTGCGGCGCGCCATGCTGGCCACCGGCACCATCCTGGCCGCGGTGCTCATCCAGGTGACCGTGCTGAACAACGTGCCGTTCCCCGGCGGCTCCGGGCCCGGCCTGGTGCTGGTGGCCGTGGTGGCGCTGGCGCTGGCCGGCGGCCCGCGGGAGGGGGCGGTCATCGGGTTCGCCGCCGGGCTCGCCCTGGACATCGCCCCGCCGGCCAGCGGCCTCCTCGGGCAGAGCGCGCTGGTGTTCTGCCTGGTCGGCTATGGCTGCGGGCGGCTGCGCGTGGCGCTGGAGCGGTCCGCCTGGCTGCCGCTGGCCGGGGTGGCCCTGGGCGCCGCGGCCGGTGAGGCGCTCTACGCGCTGGTCGGGCTGATCTTCGGGGATCCCGATGTCAGCTGGCTGGCGGTGCGCCAGGTGCTCCCCGCGGCGGTGACCTACGACCTGCTGCTCAGCCCGTTCGTGCTGTACGCGGTGGCGCTGCTCGGCGGGTACGCCCGGTGGGGGACCGACAGTGCCCCGGCGGGCCTGCTCACCGGGCGGGAACTGGCCTTGGCGGGCGGCGGGCTGCTGGCGGGCGCGGCCGGTGGCGCGGTCCGCGACACCGGGACGGGCCGGTCGCCGCGGCTGCGTGCCGCCGCCGGGCACCGCGCCGACGGCTGGATCGGCGGCGGCCGGGAACAGGCCGGTCAGCGGGCTGGCCCCTGGGTGGACCGGCGGCGCCCGCTGCGGCTGCGGCTGCGCGGCGGCGTGGCCGGCTCGGCGGTGACGGCCAAGCCCGGCCCCGCACGGGCGCTGGCCACCGTGCACCTGCGGCTGGGCACGCCACGGCGCCGCGACGGGTCGATCGTGGCCCGGCGGCACCTGGCCGGGGCCCCGTCCGGGGCGGCGTTCGAGAGCGGGGGGCGGAACCGGAGCGGCCGGTCCGTACGGCTGCGCGGCGGCGCGCTGGCGGGCGGCCCGTCGGCGCTCGGCCAGGCGCCCGGTCGCAAGAAGCGGGAACCCCGGCTGAAGCTGGGCAGCAAGCGCCGCGGCGACGGGCGCACCGGCGGCAGGTTCGGCCGCTGGCTGGGCCGGTCGGCGCGACGGCGCCGGATGGGCCGGGGCTCGTTCGCCAGCGGTGCCGCCGCGCGGGCCGCCGCGGCGGGCGCCGCCCGGCGCACCGCCGCCCCGAGGTTCCGGTCCCGCAGCCTCAAGCAGGGCCCGGCGCTGCGCACCGCCGCCCCGAAGTTCCGGCGCCCCGGCGCGCGGTGGACGAAGGCCGGCCGTGCGCTCACCGGTTCCCGCGGCGGCGGCCCCGGGCTGCGGGCACCCCGGTGGCGGCGCAGGTTCTCCAGGCCCGGCAAGGGAGGATGGCGATGATTCCGGCGGCCCGCCGGCGTTTGGTCGTGCTGTACGCCGTGGTGGCCGCGCTGCTGCTGTCGCTGGGGGGCCGGCTGTGGTACCTGCAGGTGATGACCGTCGGGAGCTACGCGAGCGCGGCCACCCAGGACCAGGTCAGAACCGTGATCGTGCCCCCGGTGCGGGGCCAGATCCTGGACGACGTCGGCCATCCCCTGGTGAACAACCACACCTCGCTGGTCGTCTCGGTGAACCGGGCGCTGGTCTCGCAGCAGCCCGGCGGCGGGATCCCGGAGCTACAGCGGCTGGCGCACCTGCTCGGCATGAAGTACGCCCTGCTGCAGGAGAAGATCCGGCTGTGCACCGCCGGGGTGTCCCAGCCGTGCTGGCAGGGCTCCCCATACCAGCCGATCCCGGTGGCACAGCAGGTGCCCGCCGCGGTGGCCCTGCAGATCATGGAGAACCAGGGCGACTACCCCGGGGTGTCCGCCGAGGCCCAGCCGGTCACCCACTACGTGCAGCCGTACGCCACCGACGCCGCGCAGATGCTCGGTTACCTGCAGCCCATCACGCCGCAGGAGGTGGCGCAGCGGCACCTGCCGGTGACCGGCTTCTCCGGCGTCGACCTGGTCGGCCAGGCCGGCCTGGAGGAACGGTACGACCGCCAGCTCCGCGGCACCCCGGGCACCCAGACGCTCACCGTCAACGCCGCGGGCACGGTCACCGCGATCCGCCACCAGGCCAGCCCCAAGGCCGGCAACTCCCTGGTGACCAGCCTCAACTCCCAGCTCCAGGTGGACACCTACAACGACCTGGCGCAGGCCATCGGCCGGGCGCAGGCCGAAGGCAACGCCGGCGCCACCACCGGCGCGGCCGTGGTGATGACCACCACCGGCCGGGTCCTGGCCATGGCCAGCTACCCGACCTACGACCCCAGCATCTGGACCGGCGGCATCTCCGACCGGGAGTTCAAGGGCCTGTTCGGCACCGCGCGCGGCGAGCCGATCCTCAACCGCGCCACCCAGGGGCAGTACGGCCCCGGGTCCACCTGGAAGGTCACCTCGACCGCCGCCGCGCTGGCCCACGGGTTCACCGCGGCCGGCCCCTACGGCTGCCCGGGCTCGGTTACCATCGCCGGGCACACCTTCAACAACTGGACCACCTCGAACCTCGGGCCGATGTCGCTGCACCAGGCGCTGGTGATGTCCTGCGACACGGTGTTCTACCAGATCGCCTACCAGATGTACCTGCACGACAGGTACGGCGCGAACTTCGTCAAGAACCCCAAGGCGCCAGTGCAGAAGATGCAGAAGATGGAGCTGGCCTTCGGGTTCGGCCGCAACGCCGGGATCGACCTGCCGGAGCAGTCACCAGGCACGGTCCCCACCCGGCAGTGGCTGTATTACTACTGGAAGCAGTACAAGAACTACTGGTGCAAGCACGGCAACGCCAACGGCAGCTACGTCCAGCAGATCGCCTACGAGGACTGCAGGAGTGGGTACCAGTGGGCTCCGGGCCAGGCCGCGATCGCCGCGATCGGCCAGGGCTACGTGAGCGTTACCCCGCTGCAGCTGGCCCGGGCCTACGCGGCGCTGGCCAACGGCGGCACGCTGTACAGCCCGCGGATCGGCGAGGCGCTGATCTCCCCGGCCGGCCAGGTCGTCCAGCGGATCAAGCCGCCGGTGGCCGGCCACCTGCCGGTGCCCCGGTGGGGGTTGAACTACATCAAGGCCGCGCTGGTCGACGTGGTCAGCCAGGGCACCGCGGCCGGGGCCTTCCATGGCTTTCCGCTGAACAAGGTGCAGGTCGCGGCGAAGACCGGAACCGCGGAGATCTTCGGTGGCCAGGCCACGTCGGTGTTCGCGTCGTTCGCGCCCGCCAGCGACCCCAAGTACGTGGTCGTGGTGATGGTGCCCAAGTCGGGTGAGGGCGCGGACGTGTCCGCGCCGTGCGCCCGGCAGATCTGGGACTCGATCTACGGGCTGGAAGGCCACAAGGCGGTCTTCCCCGGCGGGCAGGCCCCGCGCAAGCTGCCCGGGATCTCCGCCAGCGGGGCGATCACCGCCCCGCCCGGCTACCGGGGGACGCCGTGATGAGCCTCGGCCGGGGCCGCACCTCCGGGCTGCGCGGGCTCGAGCCGGTGCGCCCGTCGCTCGGCTTCCGCGGGGTCAAGACGGCGGTGCCGGCGCTGCGCTCGGCCAGCCTGTGGCGCCGGGCCCTGGCCCGGGACTCGACGCTGCGGCACGTGGACTGGATCCTGGTCCTCGCGGTGCTCGCGCTGTCGCTGATCGGCACCCTGCTGGTCTGGTCGGCGACCGCGCCCGGGCTGTCCCAGGCGGGTGCCAACCCGCACGCCTACCTGGACAAGCAACTGCTCGTCGTGGGGATCGGGCTGGTCTTCATGACCGGGGTGTCCCTGGTGGACTACCGGGTGCTGCGGATCATCGCGCCGTTCGCCTACGCGGCGGGCTTTCTCGGGCTGCTCGCGGTGCTCAGCCCCCTGGGAACCACGATCAACGGCTCGCACTCCTGGATCCCGCTGCCTGGCGGGTTCCAGATCGAGCCCTCCGAGTACGCCAAGCTTGGCTTGATCATGATGATCGCGCTGATCTTCGGCGCGGCGGAGCGTTCCCCGCGGCCCGGAGCCCGGCCGCTGGCCCTCGCACTGGCCTGCACCGTCCCGGTAATCGGCCTGGTGCTGGCCGAGCCGGACCTCGGCGTCGCGGTCATCATCGTGACCATCAGCGGCGGCATGATCGCCTTGTCCGGCGTTGGCCTGCGCTGGCTGGCGCCGCTCCTCGGTGCCGGAGCGCTCGGCCTGCTCGCGGTGCTGGAACTGCACCTGCTCAAGGCGTATCAGGTGGGCCGGCTGACTTCTTTCCTGCACCCGTCCGCGGACCCGTCGGGCACCGGGTACCAGGCGTTCCAGGCCAAGATCGCGATCGGCTCGGGTGGAATGTTCGGCCAGGGCCTGTTCCACGGCCAGCTCACCGCCGGCAGCTTCCTCGGCTCCTACAGCTTCCAGGGCACCGACTTCATCTTCGCCGTGGCGGGCGAGGAACTCGGCTTCGTCGGCTGCGCCACCATCGTGGTGCTGCTTGGCCTGGTCATCTTCCGTGCGGTGCGCATCGCGGCCCGCGCCGACGACGCGTTCGGGCTCCTGGTCGCCGCGGGGATCGCGATCTGGTTCGCCGCGCAGGCGTTCATCAACATCGGCATGACGATCGGGATCGCCCCGGTCACCGGGCTGCCGCTGCCGTTCGTGTCCTACGGCGGCTCGGCCCTGTTCGCCGACATGATCGCCGTCGGGGTGCTGCAGTCGATCCACCGCCGCCACCGGGTGTTCAGCTAGCCACGGGGGCGGTGGCGGTTGACCGGCCGGCCCCGGCCGCGGCCGGCGGCGTTCGCCAGGGGCTGACCACGGCCGACCGTATCTCACCTTGTCAGGGCGCATACTGAAAAACATGAAGCCTTCGCGCACCGTCGGCCACGCGCTCAGATTCGGTGCGGTGACGCTGATTGTCGTCGCCGCGGCGCCGGCCGTCCTGCTGTTCGGCGAACTCGTGAACCGGCACTACCTGCGCGGGCTGCCGCCGGGCCCGGACCGGATCCTGGTGCGGCGGCGCGGGCTGCGCCGCCACGTGGTGGTCCGGCACCTCGGCCCGGGCCGGGCTGCCTACGCGGTGGCCACCCAGAACCGCCGGGTGGCCCGGCGAGTGCTGGCGAACCCGGTGTGGATCGCGCTGACCGCGCCGGCCCGGTGGCTCCTGGACCGCCTGCGGCCCCTTGCGGGCAGCCGCCGCGGCCGGGGCGGCAACGGGCCGCCGGGCGCCGGTGTGCGCGAGCCGCGGCGGCCGCTGCCCGACCTGCCCGCCGGGGCCATGGCGCTGCCCGAGCCGGGGCCGTTCGACTGATCAGCGGCCCGGCCGCAGCACGGTCCTGGCCAGGGCTGCGGCCGGCACCACGCCGATACCGGCCAGCACCGCGAGCAGCGTGGCGGTGTCGGCCAGGGCGTTTCCTGAGGCCACGGCGTGCGGGCCGGTCCGCTGCGCCAGGGACAGGTACACGGCGCCGAAAGCGGCGACGCCGATAACCTGGCTGAGTTGCGCGGCCGTGGCGACCAGGCCGCTGGCGTCGGCGGCTTGGGACATCGGCACCCCGACCAGCGACTGGGTGAGCAGCGGAGAAATCGTGAGGCCAAGGCCCACCCCGGCCACGGCGAGCGCCAGCCACAGCAGCGGACCGTCGGCGCTGCCACCGCGCACCGCCATCGCGATCCCCAGGTAGGCGACCGCCACCAGCGCAAGACCCGCGGGCACCAGCAGCGGGTGCACCCGCGCGGGCAGCCGTCGCCAGAAGTAGCCGACCAGGCCGAACGTGCCTGCCAGCGGGATGTACGACAGGCCCGCCCGCAACGCGTTTTGCCCCAGGCCGGCCTGCAGGTGCAGGGTGAACACGAACAGCAGCCCGCCATAGCCGGCCATCACGGCCAGCAGGGTGCCAAGCCCGGCGGGCAGGCCGGGGGCGCGCAGCACACCCAGGTTCAGCAGCGGGTCACCGCCACGGGCCGCTACCGCCCGCTCGTAGCCGGCGAAGGCCCCGGCGAGCAGCAGGCCCGCCGCGACGCAGCCCAGCGTCCAGGCCGGCCAGCCCAGTTCGCGGCCAAGCACCAGAGGCAGCACGATCAGGCACACCGCCGGTGCCGCGATCGCGAGGCCGCGCAGGTCCAGGCTGCGCGTGCCGGGGCCGGTGTGCTGCGCCCGGGGCGGGTCGGCCGGGACTACCCGGGGCACCAGCACCGCGACCAGGACGCCGAGCGGGACATTGACGAGGAAGACCGGCCGCCAGCCGGCGCCCAGCAGGTCCGCGCTGACCAGGAGGCCGCCAAGGACGACGCCGACGACCGCGCCGGTCGCCAGCACCAGCCCCCACGCGGATAGTGCGGTGGCCCGCGCCGCGCCGGTGAACCGCATCTGGATGACGCTGAGGATCTGCGGCACCATCACCGCCGCGGCCGCGCCCTGCACGCACCGGGCGAGGATCAGCAGCGCCGCGTCCGGGGCCAGGCCGCAGGCCAGCGACGCCGCCGTGAACACCACGACGCCGAGCAGGTACATGCGGCGGCGGCCGTACAGGTCGCCCAGCCGGGCCCCGGTGATCAGCAGCATCGCGTAGGCGGCGGAGTACCCGCCGACTACCAGTTGCAGCGCGGCGCCGGATGCGTGCAGGTCCGCCCCGATCGAGGGCATCGCCACGTTCACGACGAACGCGTCGAGCAGCGCCATGAACTGCCCGCCGAGCAGGACGGCCAGCATCAGCCAGCGGCGGCCGGGCGGCGCGGCGGCGGCCCGGTCGCGGGGCCTGGCAAGGTCCAGCGTGGTCATGGAAGTCTCCGTTTCGCGTTCCGGTGGGTCGCCGGTACATACCTGGCCGGCCGGCCGGATTCATCGCGCCCGGCCGCGAAACGATGAATCTGCGCCCCACGGCAGGTAGGTATGGGCAGTACTGGTCTTTGAAGAGGAGGCGCGGTGACGATTTCTATCGGCGAGGATTTCGCCCGCCAGGCGGATCCGTTCCGGCGTGAGTTGCTGGCGCACTGCTACCGGATGCTGGGCTCCGTGCATGACGCCGAGGACCTGGTCCAGGAGACCTTGCTGCGGGCCTGGCGCGCGTCCGGCCGGTTCGACAGCGAGCGGGCCTCACTGCGCACCTGGCTGTACCGGATCGCGACCAACGCCTGCCTGACCGCGCTGGCGGGCCGCGGCCGCAGGCCGCTGCCGTCCGCGATCGCCGGGCCGAGTGAGGACATCGAGCAGCCGCTGGTCCGCACCGAGGTGCCGTGGCTCGAGCCGATGCCCGACGCGATGGTGTGGGCCGAGCGGGCCGATCCCGCCGCGGTCGCGGTGTCCCGGTCAAGCCTGCGGCTGGCGTTCGTCGCCGCATTGCAACTGCTGCCGCCGCGGCAGCGGGCCATCCTCATCCTGCGGGAGGTGCTTGAGTTGCCGGCCGCGGAGGTCGCGGACCTGCTGGGTACCACGCCCGCCGCGGTGAACAGCGCGCTGCAGCGGGCCCGGGCCAGTCTCGCCGGGGTGGCGGAGGACCAGATCGATGAGCCCGCCGAGCCGGACCTGCGGGCCACCGTGGACGCCTATGTCATGGCGTTCGAGAACGCCGACATCGCCGCGCTGACCCGGCTGCTGACAACGGACGCGATCCTGGAGATGCCGCCGGTGGCCGTCTGGTACGCGGGCCGGGAGAACTACGGCCGGTTCATGGCCCGGGTCTGGGCCATGCGTGGCACGGACTGGCGCACGGTGCGTGTCGCGGCCAACGGGCAGCCCGCGGTCGCCGCGTACGTGCGCACCGGGTCCGGCGAATACCAGTTGCACTCGCTGCAGGTACTCACGGTCACCCGCGCGGGCATCGGCCGCAACGCGGTATGGGCCGAACCTGGCGTGTTCGCTACGTTCGACCTGGCTTCCCGGCTGGGCGCGGCGGCCGGTGCCCGGTGAAGAACTCCCTGGGCTGGCGGTCCTCGGCGGTCTCCTCGGTGACCGTGCCGGCCCGGAAGCCGGCGTCGCCGAGCAGCCGGAGCCAGGTGCCGCGGCCGAACAGGCCAAGCCGGTGCGACTCGTGTACCACCCGGACCTCGCCGGCGGCGTCGCGGAGCAGGAAGACGTACTCGGTCACGGTCCAGGTGTCGCCCGGATCCGGGTCGAACGCCCATTCCAGGTAGCGTGCCCCCCGGCCGTCCGTGCCGTCGGCGCCGCCGTAGCCGGTGTCCGGCTCGAACGTCTCGGCGATGTTGTCGGGCACGAACACCGCGATGCCGCCCGGGCGGCAGTGCGCGAACGCGGTCTCGATGACCAGCCGCAGGTCGGCCTCGGTGGTCATGTAGTCCACGGCGTCGTGGACGAACACCGCGTCGAAGTCCCGGCCCAGCCGGACCGTGCGCATGTCCGCCTCGACGTGCGCGCAGTCCGGGTTGAGCCGCCGCGACACGGCGAGCATGCCGGCCGAGAGGTCCACCAGCGTCATGGTGAACCCCGGCGTCAGGTGGCTGGCGCAGTGCCCGCCGCCGCTGCCCAGTTCCAGCACCTCGCGCACCGGGAGGCCGGCCTGGTTCAGCACCCGGGCCGCGAACGCGGCCTCCTCGGCGTACTCCTCCGGCGGGGAGATCAGCGGCCACCACGCCGCCAGGTCCTGGTAGAGCCGGTAGCCCGGCTGGTCCGCGGTCATGCCACCATCCTCCCCGGCCGCCCCGCCCGCCGCGCGCGCCCGGCCGCCGCTGTCTGACCCCAGCCTCCGCCTGGCCGCAACCCCGCCCAGCCCCTCGGCCCCCCTGCCTGGCCCCAGCCTCCGCCCCCGGCCGGCCCCCCGAGCCGGCCACGCCCGCACCGGCCTCTCGCCCGCGCCGCACCCCCTGCTTGCGTTCGTGATCATGACCTAGGTGATGCTCTAGGCCCACCAAAGTCATGATCACGAACGGCGGGCCGCGTGCGGGCGGGCATGGCCGCCCGCACGGCTACAGTTCGGCGTGCAAGGCGCGCGCGGTCACGGCCAGGTGATCGGTGGCGCTGTGGTGTAGCGAGCTGCCGAAGGTGATCCGGGCCACGCCGGTCGCCGCCAGTTCCGCCAGCGACGGGCCGCCCGGCCGGCACATGGCGTTGACCGGCCCGCCGACGTCGGCCACCAGCGCGGGCAGGGCGGCGAGCGGAGCCAGGATCGGGTAGCAACAGTCGGCCCCGGCCTCCAGGTAACGGCGGCCCCGCTCGACGGCGTCGGCGACCGCGCCGTCCGCGGTGGCCCCGGCGGGCCGGGGGCGGACGAACACGTCGACCCGGGCATTGATCACCAGGGCCTCCCCGGCCGCCTCGCGCACCGCCGCCAGGAAGTCGGCCTGGCGGCCCGGGTCGCCGAGTTCCCTGGCGGCCGGGTCGGAGTCCTCCAGGTTGCAGCCGACGACCCCGGCCTCGGCCAGCCGCCCGGCCAGTTCCGCCGGTGCCAGCCCGTACCCGGCCTCGATGTCCGCCGTCACCGGGACCTCCACGCACCGGGCGATCCGGGCGATCGCCGCGAACATCTCGGTCACCGGCGTCCGCTGGCCGTCGGCATAGCCCAGGGTTTCGGCGACCGCGCCGCTTGAGGTGGCCAGGGCGCCGAACCCGGCCCCCGCGAACACCCGCGCGCTCGTGCAGTCCCACACGTTCGGCAGCACCAGCGGCTGCTGGCCGCGATGCGCCGCGCGGAACCGGCGGGCCGCCGTCAGCGCGCTCACAGCTCGTACGACCCGGGAATCCAGGTCCTGGTGCTGACCCCCACCGTGTTCCAGGCGTTGATCGCGACCAGGAGGCTGACCAGCGCGGCGATCTCGTCCGGCGAGTACTCGGCGGCCACCGCGGCGTACGCCTCGGCCGGCACGTGGTCCCTGGCCAGCAGGGTCACCGACTCGGTGAACGCGAGGGCGGCGCGCTCCCTGGCGGTGAAGAACGGCGTCTCCCGCCACGCGGGCAGCGCGTAGATGCGCTGCTCGGTCTCCCCGGCGGCGCGGGCGTCCTTGGTGTGCATGTCGATGCAGTAGGCGCATCCGTTGAGCTGCGAGGCCCGGATCCGGACCAGCTCCCGCAGCCGGTGGTCGAAGTCCACACCGTCGAGCTGCTTGGTCGCGGCGTTGTCGAGGTGGGCCAGCGCCCTGGCGAACGCCGGGGCGTGGGCATCGAAGTCGAGCCGGACGGGCACCTGCTCGGTGGTGGCGGTCATGCTGAGCTCCCTTGCTCTTGCTGTCCTACGGTTCCTGACTCCACACTAGGGAGGAATCAGCCCAATAGTGAGGTCCACTTTCATGTCAGATTCTTGGGCCATTTCCAGCGTGGACCTGCACCTGGAGCTGGCCGGCCCCCGGGTGCGGACCGGCCTGGAGTCCGCGCTGCGCGAGGCGGTGCGCGGCGGCCGGCTGCGGCCGGGAACCCGGCTGCCGTCCTCCCGGGCGCTGGCCACCGACCTTGGCATCGCCAGGAACACGGTCGCCGACTGTTACGTGCAGCTCGTCGCGGAGGGCTGGCTGGCGGCCCGGCAGGGCTCGGGCACCTGGGTCGCCGAGCGCGCGCCGTCACCGCCCGCCGCGGCGGGCACGCCGGCCGCGGCCGTGGCCCGGCGGGCCCGCTTCGACCTGCGCACCGGGGTGCCCGACGTGGCCGCCTTCCCCCGGCAGGCGTGGCTGGCCGCGGGCCGCAAGGCGCTGGCCGCGGCGCCGGCCCGGGCGCTGGGCTACACCGACCCGCGCGGCCTGCCGCAACTGCGCACCGCGCTGGCCGGATACCTGGCCCGGGCCCGCGGCGTCGCGGTCACCCCGGACCGGGTGGTGGTCTGCGCGGGCTTCGCCCAGGGCCTGGAACTGCTGTGCGAGGCGCTGCGTGCCCGGGGGGCGACCACGCTGGCCGCCGAGGCGCTCGGTTATCCGCGGCACTGGCGCATCGCCGAACGGGCCGGGCTCGCGGTGTCGCCGGTGCCGGTCGACGCGGGCGGCGCGGTGGTCGGCGACCTCGGCGCGGCGGGCGGGCTGCTGCTCACCCCGACGCACCAGTTCCCGCTGGGCGTGCCGCTGGCGCCGGCCCGGCGGCGCCGGGCCACCGACTGGGCGGCGTCCGCCGGCGCGATCATCATCGAAGACGACTACGACGGCGAGCTGCGTTACGACCGGCCCGCCGTGGGCGCGCTCCAGGCACTTGCCCCCGAGCAGGTCGTGTACGCCGGCACCGCAAGCAAGAGCCTCGCGCCTGGCCTGCGGCTCGGCTGGCTGGTGCTCCCGGCCCGCCTGGTGGACGAGGTGGTGGCCGTCAAGGCCGCGGCCGGCCGGCTGAGCAGCAGCCTGGACCAGCTCACCCTGGCCGAGTTCATCGACTCCGGCGCCTATGACCGGCAGGTGCGGCGGGTCCGGCTGGCCTACCGGCGGCGGCGGGACCGGCTGGTCGCCGCGCTGCACGCGAGCGCCCCGCAGGTGCGGGTCACCGGCATCGCGGCCGGCCTGCACGCGGTGCTCCGGCTGCCGCCGGGCTCAGGGGAGGACAGCCTGGTCGCCCGGGCCGCCCGGCACGGCCTGGCCGTCGAGGGGCTCGGCGCCTACGGCATCTCCGGCCACGACGGCGGCGGCCCGGCGCTCGTGGTGGGTTATGCCACGCCGCCCGGCCACGCCTACAGCACCGCGGTGGCCCGGCTCTGCGCCGTGCTCGCTCCGGCCTAGCGGCGCTCGGCATGGTTAGCGGCGCTCGGCACGGTTAGCGGGGCTGGGACCGGCGCGCGAAGTCCAGTGCCTCGGTGGCCAGCGGCAGCCACGGCCGCTGCGAGTCCGGGTCCAGGCTCAGCCACTCCCGCATCGGGGTGCCCTTGTTCGCGTCGAAGTGGACGCCGTCACCGGCCGCGACGAGCGCGCTGACCCGCTCGGGCGGCAGCTTCACCACCAGCCGCCCGCGCACGAACATGGCGAAGATCTTGCCCTGGAAGCGCAGCGCCGACCGGCCGAAACCGCTACCGCCCCGGGGCGGGGACACCCCCTCGGTGCCGACCAGCTCGTCGACCAGGTCCCCGAACCGTTCCTGCGGGCCGGCCAGCTCGTCGGCCAGGTCCTCGAACCGTTCCTGCGGGCCGGCCAGCTCGTCGGCCAGGTCCTCGAACCGTTCCTGCGGGCCGGCCAGCTCGTCGGCCAGGTCCTCGAACCGTTCCTGCGGGCCGGCCAGCGCCCCGTTCTCCTCGGTCACCGCGCCTCCTCAGTCACGGCGCCAGGGTAAGCGCCGGTGCCGACAAACCAGCAGGCCGACAAGCCAGCCGGTCGGCAACGAGCGGGCGGTCACCCAGCGGGCGGCCTCTCGCGGCGCGATCATCCAGGCGGCTGACCCGCGGGCGCCTCACCCGCCAGGCCAGTTTTTCACTATTTCTTTGTTAACCCGTGAACCATCTGGCCGCGCGGTACGTGAACCCGTCTGGGCGCGCCCTCGTCATGGGCGCGCGGCTCACGAGGGACAACGAACCGAGAATCGGGGAGCGAGGATGATCCCAGTGACGCAATTCCTGCTGAAGCCAAGGCGCGGGGCCCGGCGCGGGCTATCCGTGGCCACGATCGTCGCGGCGGGCACGCTGGCCGCGGGGGCGCTCGGCGCCGCACCGGCCGGCGCTACCGCCCATGTGACCACCTACCGCCAGATCAACCTGGTATCCGACCAGGCCGGCAAGGCAAACCTGCTCGACACCGACCTGGTCAACGCCTGGGGCCTGGCCGCGTCCCCGGGCACGAACGCCGCACCGGGCACGCCGCTGTGGGTGGCTGACAACGGCTCCGACAAGGCGACGCTCTACCAGGGCGCCAGCGCCACGTCGGTGAGCAAGGTCGGTCTGACGGTAAGCGTCACCGGCGCCGCCCCGACCGGGCAGGTCTTCAACGGCGACGGGTCCGCGTTCACCGTCAGGGACGACCAGGGCAACTCGGGCTCGTCCCTGTTCATCTTCGATACCGAGAACGGCACGATCGACGGCTGGGCCCCGAACGTCGGCGGCCCCTCTCCCTCGATGGTGACCGAGGTGGCCCGCGACAACGGCGCCAACGCCGTGTACAAGGGCCTGGCCATCGCCCAGGTGAACGGCAAGAGCTTCCTGTACGCCAGCAACTTCCGGTCCGGGCGGGTGGAGGCCTATGACAGCACCTTCACGCCGGTCGAGATGCCCGGCGGGCTGTTCGTGGACCGGGGGCTGCCGAACGGCTACGGGCCGTTCGGCATCGCCGAGATCAAGGGCATGCTGTACGTGTCGTTCGCCAAGCAGGACGCCACGCTGCACGACGACGTCGCCGGGTCGGGCCACGGGTTCGTGGACGTGTTCACCAACAACGGCAAGTTCGTCCGCCGGCTCGTCAGCCACGGCGCGCTCGACTCGCCGTGGGGCATGGCCCTGGCGCCGGCCAGCTTCGGCCAGTTCGGCGGGGACCTGCTCGTCGGCAACTTCGGCAACGGCCTCATCAACGTCTACAACCCGGACAACGGCGCGCACCTGGGCGTGCTGCGGCAGTCGAACGGCGTGCCGATCCAGATCGATGGGCTGTGGGGCCTGATGTTCGGCAACGGGAACGCCGCCAAGACCGGCGAGCTGGTCTTCTCCGCCGGGCCCTCCGATGAGTCTCACGGCCTGCTCGGCAAGATCGTCGTAGCGCACTGACGCTCGACGGGCGACGGCCGCTGGGTGTCAGCGCTGACACCCGGCGGCCGTTTCCATGCCCGCGGCCGCCCGGCCCGGCCGGCCGCGCGGTGGAGTAGTGGGGCAGTGGACTACGTCGCTCACTTCGGCCGCGAGGTAGCCGCGTTCGACCGCTACTTCGCCCTGGTCCCGCCCCTGTAGCCGGCCGCCCCGCGGCGGTGTATCAATCCCTGGCCTGTCCGCTCCTACCGTCGACGGTTCATGTACGAATCCAAAGGGGGCACAAGACATGGCTACCGTAGCTGAGTTCGACAACCCGGAAGTGATGGCGGTACCGCAGCCCGGCGGGCACACCCTGTTCTTCTGTTCCGGCGTTGCCATCGTTTTCTTCACCGGCGTCGGCGGCGGCGACTGGCAGCGGGATGACCTGGTGTTTCTCGTGCCAAGTGAGCAGGCGGGCCTCAGCAACCCGGCGCCACTGGCGATTCCTAACTTCGACGACTCGGTGGTGACGGTCGTCCCGGCCACCATCCAGAACGATGACCCCGGAACCCTGGAGGGATGGGGCATCGACAACGCGGACAGCGTCCTCAGCGGCAACAACATCCAGGTGACCGCGAGGATCGTGGCCAAGGGAGACCTCTCGACGGTGCTCCGCGTCGCCTATCACGCGGTGATCCTGGGCTGAGTGCGGCGTTTGCGGTGGCCGCGGCCGCGGCCACCTGGGGCCTCATGAGGCCGGGCGCCCATGCCCTGCCGGGCCGGCGGGAACCGCCGGCCCGGCGCCCTTCCTGGTCGTTGGCGGCTCGGCCGGCACATTCACATCCCCGGCGGCCGGCCAGGTGACCATCAAGACCAACGCCCCGACGACCTGCGGCACGCACATCCCGGTCACCACCACCTACACGTTCTTTGGCCCGGGTGCGCACGTGAACGAGATCAAGGTCGTCCGGACGGTCCCGTTCGGCACCCACCACTACGCCAACCCGAACCAGGAGGGGCTGCGGGTCTACGTGCCCCGCCTCCCGGCGGGCACCTACAACCGGGTGCTCTTCCCGAACCCCAGCCACAAGCTCGTGGTGGGCGCGCTCTGTGATAACTGCGCGCCGCTCGGCTCGGCGGCATGGGCCGGCCGGTGGTTCGCCGACAACAGTTCCGCCAGCAACAGCGGCATGCTCGTGCTGCGGGCGACCACCGACAAGCCCGGCGCGGAACTCGAGGTCGACGTGGATTCCTTCTCTGGTTCGAACAACACCGCGATCGACCTCCCTCAGTCGGCCGGCGGCTGGAAGGCCAACATCACCGAGACCGAGTTCCTGTGCTTCTACGACACCACCACCTGGCCGCTCAGCCAGCGTCAGCCGGGCAAGGCCGTCACCCTGCCGGCCGGCTGCGGCACCTGACGGGCACTGGCGCCTGACGGGCCCACCGGCGCGCGGCGGGCCCGTTCAGGCGAAGGAGCGGGTGGCCCCGGCGCGGCTTGCCCGCCAGGCGGCCTCGGCCTCGCCGATCTGGGTGGACGCCGGGGCGCGCACGAACGGCCAGATCTCCTCGGCGATGGCGCGCCAGTTCGCCGTCGCGTTCAGTTCGCCGAGCAGCGCGAACAGGCCCAGGTTGATGCGCTGGAGGATCACATAGGACCGGGGGATGGCCACGTAGGCGGCGACCGGGCTGCGCAGGTCGAAGAAGCGGCGCACCACGGATGACGCATAGTCCGGGGTGATGGTCTGCGGCGCCGATTCCCGGACCAGCTGGTAGAACACGGCCATGTGGTCCACGATCACCTCGGTGCTCAGCGGGGCGTCCCGGATCAGGAAGCCCGCCTCCTCCATGGCCCGCCGGAACGCCTCGGGGTCCTTTTCCACGCACAGGTTGCGGACCATATGGATGAGCGGCCCAAGCTCGACGTCGGTGAAGTGCTTGACCAGCCCGTAGTCGAGGAAGGTGACCTGGCCGTCGCCGTGGAACAGGTAGTTGCCCGGGTGCGGATCGCCGTTGAACGCGTGCGCCTCGTACAGGCTGCGGAACACGAACCGGTAGATGGTCTCGGCGGCCAGGTCGCGCTGTTCCTGGGACCAGGTGAGCAGCTCGGCCCACCGGGCCCCGGCGGACAACTCGCTGGTCACCACCCGGCGGGCGGACAGGTCACCGGCGATCCCCGGCACCCGGATCGTGGGATGCCCGGCGTAGTAGGCCGCGAACCGCCGCTGGTTCTCCGCCTCCCGGTGGTAGTCGAGTTCCTCGAGGACGCGGTCCCGCAGCTCGGCGACCAGCGCGTCGACGTCCTGGCTGGGCGCGGTCACCTTGAGCATCCGGCGCAGCAGCGCCGCGTTGGCCAGGTCGGCCGCCATGCTCTCGGCGATGCCCGGGTACTGCACCTTCACCGCCACCGCGCGCCCGTCGTGGGTCATCGCGCGGTGCACCTGCCCGATCGAGGCGGCGGCGATCGGCTCGGGATCCCATTGGGCGAACACCCGTTCCGGCGGCAGGCCGAGTTCCTCGGTGACCACGCCCGCGGCAAGTTCCGGGCTCATCGGCGGGACGCTGTCCTGCAGCCGGGACAACGTCCGCCGGACGGCGGGGGACAGGCCGTCGTCCACGTAGCTGGCCATCTGGCCCAGCTTCATCAGCACGCCCTTCATGGCGCCCAGGGTCACCGCGACGTCCTCGGCCGTCTGCAGGGCCAGGTCGTTGCGCAGCCGCTGCCGGTTCTCGCCGGCCGCCGCGAACAGCCGCGGGGCGTTGCTGGCATAGCGTGCCCCGCCGCGGGCGGCGAGCCGCAGCGCGGCGATCCCGCGCCGCAACCGGAGCCCGGCGGGGCGCCGCTGCGTGAGCCCGGCCGGGAGCCGTTGCGTGGGCCCGGCGGGGCGCGGTGATGTGTGTTCGGCGGGGCGCCGGCGCCGGCGGATCAGCAGCAGCAGCGCGGCGGCCACACCGGCGGCAGACACGGCCGCGGCGGCCTTCCTCGCCCGAGCCGGCTTCACCCGCACCACCCCGGCGCATGCCGCCGTGACCAGCGCGGCCCTGTCGGGCGCCGACCGGCCTGCGCTGCCCTTTCTCCGGCGAGTTGGCCCGCGCCGCCCCGATCGGGGCTGGCCGATCCGCGCCGCGGCACGGCTGCCGCGCCGGGGCGCCTGCCGCGCGTCACGCTTGCCGCGCGGCGCGCATCCGCAGGATGATCCGCTGCCGGGCCTCGAGAACCCCGGGTTCACCCAGGAACACCGCGTCGAGGACCCCGAGCGCCTGCCGGATCTCGGTCTGCCGGGCCGGGTCAAGCGCCTGCGGCGGATACCCGTACATCTCCAGCGCCCAGGCCGGGAGCACCGCCAGCACACCGTCCCTGATGTCGGCCCAGATCTCCGCGACATCCTCATCGAGGCCGGGCGGATCGAGCAGGTAGGCCATGGATTCCGCGGCCGCGGGCGTGCAGCGCAGTTCGGGGAGGGTCGCGGCCAGGTAGCTTTCCAGGTCGCCGAAACTGGCCGGAACCAGGCCGGCCGGGATGCCGACGAGTTCCGCGGCGGCGACCATCTCCGCGACGTAACCGTCGCCGTCCTGTGGCGACATCGGGCTGCCGAACACCCGCGCCGCCACGATGCCCGACTCCACCAGGGTGGCGTGCACCCACAGCAGCAGGGCGGGGTCGCTCGCCGCGTACCGGCCGCCGGTGATCGTGTCGGTCCCGGTGATGTGCTCGTGCACCCGGCGCACCCGGGCCGCGGCCCGCTCCGCCGCGGCGCGGTCGCCGAAGCTGATCGTGGCCAGGTACCCGGACGTGGCGGCGAGCCTGCCCACCGGATCCGAGCGCCAGTTGCTGTGCTGGTCCACTCCTGCCATCGCCAGCGGGTGCAGTGCCTGCAGCATCAGCGCCCGCAGCCCGGCAACAGGCCTGCCCGCGTCGGCGCTTATCCGCCAGGTGACGCTGGCCGGGCCGAAGAAGCCGTCGTCCGCCGGATCCTCGGGCACCCCGGACACGTACGCCGCGGCCGAGCGCTCCACAAGCCCGGCGGCTGCCGCGTACGACGCCTCGGCCGTCACCGCCCGGCCCCCGTCCCGCCATCGCCTGCACCACAGAACCTCATACCAGTCAAACTACCCACCCGCAGGAGCACCGTCCCCCGCGCCTCCCGCCCGCCCCGGCCCCCGCCCGGCGTCGGCCCCGGCTTCCGTGCGCCCTCGTTTCCCGGCCAGCCCCGGCCTGCCGGTGCAGCCCGTGAGCCCGGTGCGGCCCGTGTGACCTGTGGGTCTCACGTTGTGCCCTATCGCGGCTTCCATTGACGCGCGGGCCCCCTTCCGCCCCGCGCTCGGGCTACGCTCAGGCCCCTTCGCGCCACGACCCCCTTTTTCGGGGCTACCGCGTTTGCCTGTGCGTGTGGATAATGGCGGCATGCGCGCACGATTCCTGGCCATAGCCGCGGCGGTATGGACGGCCGCGAACGCCGGGATTTACTTGTTGGTGATCAGCGCTCAGGGCAATTCCCCGGCGTGGTGGTATCCCGCGGTTCTGGGAACCTCGGCGCTCTTGTTCGCCCTTGCGGCCGGCCGATTGTGGCCGGTGCCGCTGTTGATCACCGGCGCCGCCCTGCTCACCGGGGCAGCCCTGGTCGGCGTGCTGTCGATCGGGTTGCTGCTGGTCCCGGGCGTGCTGGCCGCCGTGGCGGCCCTGGGTCCTACCCGCGGCCCGCAGGGCGGGCACCCGCAGGCGGGGCGTCCGCGCGCGGGGATGCCGACGGGCTGACGCCCCGGCCCGACGCCAACGGGCACAGGCCCCGGCACCGCGGGGACGAACCGCCGCCCGGCACCGGGTAGCCGACAGCCACCAGAAGCCAACCGGCAGCCACCAGAAGCCAACCGGCAGCCACGAAACCGCCCACGATGCCGCCATGTAATCGTCGGCATTGCCGCCGCCCCGGGCGCCGCCCACCGGGGCCCGCCAGCCCCCTCCGCCCGCCTGCGGCCACAGGGCCCCGCTGCCCGGCCGCCCTCCCGGCAGCCGCCCGCCCCGGCGGCGCGGCAGGCCCGCGATATCCGCGCCTGCCCGGCCTCCCGTGGCAGGGCCACGCCGTCGGCTCCTGGCGCGTTTCCCCTGGTTAACTAGGGTTTAGGAGGAGGGCGTGGTCCGCAGCCCGGCGAACATGTCGTCCTCGGGCAATGGTGCGCCGGTGGAGTCGCTGGCCCTGACGAAGCTTTCCCGGCCAAACGCGGCCTCGGCGATGTCGGCCGGGATTTTGCTGAACCAGGATTCCGCGATCTGGCTGGAATGTGCGAACAACGCATCCCGCTTGCGGGACAGCACCGGCCTGATGTCAATTGTCGTCGTGATGCGCGCCTCGGCCGCGGCCATCTGTGCGCGCATCTCCGGAGTGACATTGCGCGGCCCGGGCACCTCTTCGCCGAGTTCCCGCAGCGCCTCCCAAACCTTTCGCCAATCGCTGCCGCGCATGGCGGTGAGGTAGTACTTGGCCGGGATGCCGGTGACTCGTGCCGCCTCGGCGGCCGCGCGGGCCGCGTGCACGTGGTCGGGATGCTGGTAGGGGCCATCCGGGTCGTAGCTGACCACGACCTGCGGCCGGTACCGCTCGATCAGCCCGCTGATCCGGCCGGTCACCTCGGCGAGCGGGATGTTGCAGAACGCCTCCGGCCGGTCCTTGTAGTCCCAGTCGGGCATCCCTGAGTCGTGGTACCCCAGCGTCTCCAGGTCGCTGACCCCGAGGATCTTGGCCGACTCGCGCAGTTCGGCCAGCCGCAGCTCGGCCACCGTCCGCGCGTCGTGCCCGTCCTGGCCGGGCTTCACGCCGCCCGGGGCATCCCCGAACTCACCGTTCGTACAGGTCACCACGACCGTACGGATGCCCTGCCCGGAGTAGGTGGCGAGCACGCCGCCGGTGCTCGAAGCCTCGTCGTCCGGGTGCGCGTGGACGGCCATCAGCGTCAGTTCATCTGCCATGGGACCAGCCTGCCCGATGTCCCCGGCTGGCGCGAAACCGGGCCCGCCGGTGCTGCGAGGATGTCCGGGGAGGGACCGGGATGGCTGAGCCGGGATGGGGCGGGGTGGTGGGGTCGGGGCCAGAGGGCGCGCGCACGGCCCTGGCCGCCGCGCGGGAGCGTACCCTGGCCCGGCTGGCCGCGCTGGAGCGCGAGTTCGGCGGCATCGTGGCGGCGGCGCGCGACGCGGGTACCGACGACGAGCACGACCCCGAAGGCGCCACGCTCGCCTACGAGCGGCAGCACGTCGCCGCGCTGGCGGACGCGGCCAGGGCGGACCTGGCCGCGATCGAGGCGGCGTTGGCCCGGCTGGCCGACGGAAGCTACGGCACCTGCCAGGCCTGCGGCGTTCCGATCAGCCCGGAGCGGCTCGCCGCCCGGCCCGCGGCCCGCACCTGCGTCGGCTGCCCCCCACCTCGGTAAGCTGAGGGGATGGGCGGAGAATCGGTGTACGCGCGGCTGGAACCGCTGCTCCCGCTGGTCCGCAAGCCCATCCAGTACGTGGGCGGCGAACTTAACTCGGTGGTCAAGGACTGGGACGCCGCCGACGTGCGCTGGGCGCTGATGTACCCGGACGCGTACGAGGTCGGCATCCCCAACCAGGGCGTGCAGATCCTGTACGAGGTGCTGAACGAGCGGCCCGGGGTGCTCGCCGAGCGCACCTACAGCGTGTGGCAGGACCTGGAACGGCTGATGCGCTCCCGCGGGGTGCCGCAGTTCACCCTGGAGGCCCACCGCCCGGTCCGTGACTTCGACGTGTTCGGCGTCAGCTTCGCCACCGAACTGGGGTACACGAACCTGCTGACCGCGCTGGACCTGGCGGGCATCCCACTGGCCGCCGCGGACCGGGACGAGCGGGATCCGGTCGTGCTGGCCGGCGGGCACGCCGCGTTCAACCCCGAGCCGGTCGCCGAGTTCCTCGACGGCGCCGTGCTCGGCGACGGCGAGCAGGCGGTGCTCGCGATCACCGAGCTGATCAGGGACTGGAAGCGGGCCGGGCGCCCCGGCGGCCGGGACGGGCTGCTCGAGCGGCTGGCGGCCGAGGCCGGGGTGTACGTCCCCTGGTTCTACGACGTGGACTACCTGCCGGACGGCCGGATCCGGCGGGTCGCGCCGAACCGGCCGGGTGTGCCGCACACCGTCGCCAAGCACACCGTCATGGACCTGGACAACTGGGCCTACCCGCGCCGCCCGGTGGTGCCGGTGCACGAATCGGTGCACGAGCGGTTCAGCGTCGAGATCTTCCGCGGCTGCACCCGCGGCTGCCGGTTCTGCCAGGCCGGCATGATCACCCGGCCGGTGCGCGAGCGGAGCATCACCACGATCGGGGACATGGTCGAGCAGGGGGTGGCGGCCAGCGGCTTCGGCGAGGTCGGCCTGCTGTCGCTGTCCAGCGCCGACCACAGCGAGATCAACGACATCGCGAAGGGCCTGGCCGACCGTTACGAGGGCGCCAACCTCGGGCTGTCCCTGCCATCCACCCGGGTGGACGCGTTCAACGTCACGCTCGCCAACGAGTTCAGCCGCGGCGGCCGCCGGTCCGGCCTCACCTTCGCCCCGGAGGGCGGGACCGAGCGGATGCGCAAGGTGATCAACAAGATGGTCACCGAGGAAGACCTCATCCGCACCGTCACCACCGCCTACTCGAGCGGCTGGCGCCAGGTCAAGCTCTACTTCATGTGCGGCCTGCCGACCGAGGCCGACGAGGACGTGGTCGCCATCGCGGACCTGGCCAGGAAGGTCATCAAGGCCGGGCGGGAGGCGAGCGGCCGGCGAGACATCCGGTGCACGGTGTCGATCGGTGCCTTCGTGCCCAAGCCGCACACCCCGTTCCAGTGGGCCGCCCAGGCGCCGCACGAGACGGTGGACGCCCGGCTGCGCAGCCTCGGCGCCGCGCTGCGCGCCGACCCGGGGTACGGGCGCGCGGTGGGATACCGCTACCACGACGGCCGGCCCTCCATCGTCGAGGGCCTGCTGTCCCGCGGCGACCGGCGCGTCGCCAGGGTGATCAGGGCGGCCTGGGCGGACGGCGCCCGGTTCGACGGGTGGAGCGAGCACTTCTCCTTCGACCGCTGGGAGCGCTGCACCCGCGAGGCCCTGGCCGATGAGCCGGTGGACCTGGACTGGTACACCACCAGGGAGCGGGAGTACGACGAGGTACTGCCGTGGGATCATCTCGACGCCGGCCTGGACCGCGACTGGCTCTGGCAGGACTGGCAGGACGCCACGGACGCATCGGGCGCGCTGGAGGTCGACGACTGCCGCTGGACGCCGTGTTACGACTGCGGGGTCTGCCCGGCCATGGGCACGGAGATCCAGACCGGGCCCACCGGCGCGACGCTGCTCCCGCTGCCGGCGGTGCCCGCCCGGACCGGGGCCTGAGCGTGCCGGGGCCGAGCGCGCCGAACCGTGGCGCGCCCTCAGTGACCTGCCAGCTGATTGTCCGGTACGCTAAAAGAGGCAGGATGCGTTTCGCCAGTCACAGGGATATCGCGCGTGCCGTTGAACGGGGAGTTCGCCGGGCAGGGCTGCCCATCGCTTATTCCGCCGGTTTCACGCCGCACCCGAAGATCTCTTACGCTGGCGCGGCCCCGACAGGGACTGCGAGCGAGGCCGAGTACCTGGAGCTCTCTCTCACGGGGGCCTGTGCCGTATCCGAGGTACGGGAACGGCTTGACGCGGCCCTGCCAGACGGGATTGACGTGATCGAGGTGATGCAGGCACCGCCCTCGCTGGGCGCGCTTCCGCTGGAGGCGTCCCTGTGGCGGGTGGTCCTGCCCGGCGTTTCGCCGGCCGACGCCGCCCGGGCCGCGGACGAGTTTCTCGCCTGCGCGACCCTGGAGGTCGAGCGCCTCACAAGTAAGGGCCCCCGGCGGATGGATGCCCGCGCCGCAGTGATCGCCATGGGGGCTGACCGGTACGCCGCCGAGGGCGGCGATGCCGGGAATGCCATACTTCGAATGGTTGTTCGGCATGTCATACCTGCCGTCCGGCCTGACGACATCCTGGCCGCGCTCCGCCGCCTGACCGCCCTAGCGCCGTCGTCACCACCATTGGTGACCCGGCTGGCGCAGGGCGCGCTCAGTGCGGAAGGCGTCGGCGCCGCTGCCGCGGCGAGCGGGCTCACCATGCCCGCGGAGCTGTGGCAGCTGGATGCCGCGCCGCAGCCGCTGCTGCGGAGCACGCCGGGAGGACAACAACTGGAGATAACGCGCACCGGCAGGACCGCCGAACAGGCAGGCACCCGCCGGGATGTCGCGTGCGACCAGCTCCCGCGCGGAGCGGACGGCCCATTGCGGCCGCCCGCGCCCGGGAGCTTGACGGGAGATAGCCCGGATGCTCGACAGCGAGCTACACGACACAGAGTCCAGCAATGACGGGCCGGGGAGCAATAGCTCTGCTGGCCTGAGCGACACGCCCGCCGCCACGGCGGCACCGCGTGCTCGCACCACGAGGCGGCGGACGGCCAAATCCGCCGCGGAACCGGCGCCGGAAACCAAGGCGGCCGCCCAGGCGGCCACCGCTGCCGGCCCGGCCGCCGCGGCCCCGGCGCCCGGCGGTGACCAGGCCGAAGACGCCGCCCCCAAGCGGCCGGCCCGGCGCACCAGGCGCAGCACGGCCAAGACCGCTACCTCGGCAGGGGAAAGCGGCGGGAGCGCGGCGCAGGCGCCCGCGCCGGACCGGGCCGGCAGCGGCCCGGCCGCCACCAGCTCGGCCGCCACCAGCTCGGCCCCCGCCACCACTAGCTCAGCCCCGCCGGCCCCGGCCGGCACGCGCCCGGCCGCGGCTGGCCCAGGAGCGGCCGTGACGCCACCGTTCGCCGCGCCGTTCACCAGCCCCACCCCGGCCACCGGGCAGGCACCAGGCGCGGCGGCGCAGGCCGAACCGGCCGGGGTGCCCGTGGCCACCTTCCAGCCGCCGCAGGTGATCTTCCAGCCGCCTGCGGCGGACCAGCCGGCGCCCGCCAAGCCGGCCGCCGCGAAGTCAGCTGCGGCCAAGCCTGCCGCGGCCAAGCCAGCCGCGGGCAAGCCCGCTGCGGCCAAGTCAGCCGCGGCCGGGCCGGCCAAGGACCAGGCCGCCGACGACGACCAGGCCGAGCCCGCCGAGGGTGAGACCGACGGCACCGGCCGCCGTCGCCGTCGCCGGTCAAGGTCACGCGCGGAGACCGGCGAGGAAGCCGCGGCCAGCGGCGATGCGGCCGCCACTGCGCGCAAGGGTGCCGCCGCTGGTGGCCAGGACGCGGGCACCGCCGAGTCCGACGATGAAGAGTCCTCAGGCGGCACCCGTCGGCGCCGCCGCAAGCGCCGCCGCGGCTCGGTGGGCGACGCGGACCAGGCCCCCGACGACCCGCCGAACACCGTGGTGCACGTCCGCCCGGGCCGTTCCGGTGGCGACGACTCCGGCGACGAGGTCCAGGTCGTCCGCGGCTCCACCCGGCTGGAGGCCAAGCGCCAGCGGCGCAGGGAGGGACGCGACTCCGGGCGGCGCCGCCCGCCGGTCATCACCGAGTCGGAGTTCCTGGCCCGCCGCGAGGCGGTGGACCGGGTCATGGTGGTCCGGCAGCGCGGCGACCGGACCCAGATCGCGGTTCTCGAGGACAAGGTGCTCGTCGAGCACTACGTGGACCGGGGCAGCCACCAGTCCCTGGTCGGCAACGTGTACCTCGGCAAGGTGCAGAACGTCCTGCCCTCGATGGAGGCCGCCTTCGTCGACATCGGCAAGGGCCGCAACGCCGTCCTGTACGCGGGCGAGGTCAACTTCGACGCGAGCGGCCTGGAAGGCGAGGCCAAGCGCATCGAACTGGCCCTCAAGTCCGGCCAGTCGGTGCTCGTCCAGGTGACCAAGGACCCGGTCGGCCACAAGGGCGCCCGGCTGACCAGCCAGGCCAGCCTGCCGGGGCGTTACCTGGTGTACGTGCCGGGCGGGTCGATGATGGGCATCAGCCGCAAGCTGCCCGACACCGAGCGGACCCGGCTCAAGCAGATCCTCAAGCAGGTCATGCCCGAGAACGCCGGCGTCATCGTGCGGACCGCGGCCGAGGGGGCCTCGGAGGAGGAACTCGCCCACGACGTCGCCCGGCTCTCCGCCCAGTGGGAGAGCATCGAGCGGAAGGCCAAGTCGGCCAGCCCCCCCGAGCTGCTCTACAGCGAGCCCGACCTGACCATCCGGGTGATCAGGGACATCTTCAACGAGGACTTCAGCAAGCTGGTCGTCTCCGGTGACGAGGGCTGGGACCTGGTGGACGAGTACGTCCGCTACGTGGCGCCGCACCTGGCGGACCGGCTCGAGCACTGGCAGACCGACGCGGACGTGTTCGCGCAATACCGCATCGACGAGCACCTGGTCAAGGCGCTGGAGCGCAAGGTCTGGCTGCCCAGTGGCGGTTCCCTGGTCATCGACAACACCGAGGCGATGACCGTCGTCGACGTGAACACGGGCAAGTTCACCGGCCAGGGCGGCAACCTGGAGGAGACCGTCACCCGCAACAACCTGGAGGCCGCCGAGGAGATCGTGCGGCAGCTGCGGTTGCGCGACGTGGGCGGGATCATCGTGATCGACTTCATCGACATGGTGCTGGAGAGCAACCGCGAGCTGGTGCTGCGGCGGCTGCTCGAATGCCTGGCCAGGGACCGGACCAAGCACCAGGTGGCCGAGGTGACCTCGCTCGGGCTGGTGCAGATGACCCGCAAGCGGGTCGGCTCCGGCCTGCTCGAGGCGTTCTCCGAGACCTGTGAATGTTGCAACGGGCGCGGCCTGCTGATCGCGCTGGACGGGGTGGACCACCCCAACCACCGGGGGCGGCAGGACGGCGGCGCCGCCAAGGACAGCAAGCAGGCGAGGGACGGCAAGCAGGGCAAGGATGGCAGGCGGCAGCGCCAGGGCAAGGCCGACAAGGACGGCCAGGCCGCGGACAAGCCCGCCGCCAGCACAACGCCAGCGGCCGACGCCCAGGCTGGGGCCAGCGCCGGGACCGCGGACGCCGGGACCACGGACTCCGGGACCGGCGCCACCGGGACCACGGACGCCGGGACCGGCGCCACCGGGACCGCGGACGCCGGGACCACGGACTCCGGGAACGCGGACGCACCGGCGGCCACCGGGCCGGCCGGTGCCAACGAGGCGGCGGGCAACGGTGCCGGGGCGGACGCCGCCACGGCCCAGCCGTTCGGCGGCCGGCGCCGCCGGCGGGCCGCCGTCCGGGAGCCGGGCCCGCCGGACATGGCCGCGGCAGCCGGCGGGCAGGCGGCGCCTGACGCCTCGACGGCGGCTGGGGTCTGATAGCCTAAAGAGCCAGCGCACAGGACGGATCCAGGGCTGGGTTTCCCAGGGTGCCCGGTGCAAAGCTGGCGAGCCCCACTTCGTGCCTGGTCCGCGGTTGCGGGAACAGCGCGATGGGCCCGCACAAGCAGAGAGAGAGTTCTTCGGTGTACGCGATCGTGCGCTGCGGTGGCAGGCAGGAAAAGGCGGCCGTGGACGACGTCCTGACCGTCGACACGCTGTCCGGTGAGGTCGGGTCCAGCGTCACGCTGCCGGCCGTGCTCATCGTCGATGACAGCAAGGTCATCAGCGACCCAGCTGAGCTCGGCCACTACCAGATCACCGCGGAGATCATGGGCCAGGTAGCCGGGCCCAAGATCAACATCATCCACTACAAGAACAAGACCGGCTACCGGCGACGGATGGGCCACCGCCAGCGCTACACCCAGGTGAAGATCACCGGGATCTCCGCTGAGCGGAAGGCCGCGGCGAGGAAGAAGAGCTGACGATGGCACACAAGAAGGGCGCGTCATCCAGCCGGAACGGCCGGGACTCCGCCGCGCAGCGGCTGGGCGTCAAGCGGTTCGGCGGTCAGCAGGTCAACGCGGGCGAGATCATCGTGCGCCAGCGCGGCACCCACTTCCACCCCGGCCCCGGCGTCGGCCGCGGCAAGGACGACACCCTGTTCGCCCTCGTCAGCGGCGTGGTCACGTTCGGCCGGGTGCGCAACCGCCGGGCCGTGAGCGTGGTCGCGGAAGCGGGCGTGCCGGCAGACTAGTCCGCCGGCCTCATAACTGAGCCAGACTCCTAGGGCGGACCGCCAGCCGGTCCGCCCTATAGTCATGTGGCCACCAGAAGGGATCAAGCAGTGGCCGAGTTCGCCGACCACGTCACCGTCACGGTCAAGGCGGGTGACGGCGGGCACGGCTGCGCGTCGGTGCACCGGGAGAAGTTCAAGCCGCTCGGCGGCCCGGACGGCGGCAACGGCGGCCGGGGCGGCGACGTGATCCTCGAGGTGGACCCGGGCATGGCCACGCTGCTCGACCTGCACCGCAGGCCGGTCCGCCGCGCGGGCAGCGGCAAGCAGGGCTCCGGCTCGCACCGCAGCGGCGCCGACGGGGCGGACCTGGTCGTCACGGTCCCGGACGGCACCGTGGTCAAGACGCCGGACGGCGAGGTGCTCGCCGACCTGGTCGGGGCGGGTACCAGGTACGTGGCCGCGCAGGGCGGCCGGGGCGGGCTCGGCAACGCGGCGCTCGCGTCACCGCGGCGCCGGGCCCCAGGTTTCGCGCTGCGCGGCGAGCCGGGCACCGGGCACACCCTGGTGCTCGAACTCAAGACCGTCGCCGACGCGGGCCTGGTGGGCTTCCCCAACGCGGGCAAGTCCTCGCTGATCTCGGCCATGTCCGCGGCCCGGCCGAAGATCGCCGACTACCCGTTCACCACGCTCACCCCGCACCTGGGCGTGGTCGAGGCGGGCGAGACCCAGTACGTGGTGGCCGACGTGCCCGGGCTGATCCCCGGCGCCAGCAGCGGCAAGGGCCTCGGCCTGCACTTCCTGCGCCACGTCGAGCGCTGCGTGGCGCTGGTGCACGTGCTCGACTGCGCCGCGGGCCTGGCCGGGGAGCCGGACCGGGATCCCGTGGCCGACCTGGACACGATCGAGGCGGAACTGGCCGCCTACGCCGAGGCCACCGGGGCCGACCTGGCCGGGCGCCCCCGGATCGTCGCCCTCAACAAGATCGACGTCCCGGCCGCCCGGGAGGTGGCCGGGCGGGCCCGCGAGGTGCTGGCGGCCCGGGGCCTGGAGGTCTGCGAGATCTCCGCGGCCACCCACGAGGGGGTGCGGGAGTTCGCGTTCGCCGTGGGCCACCTGGTCGCCGCCGCCCGCGCCGCGGCCCCCGCGCCGGAACCCACCCGCCAGGTGATCAGGCCGCCCGCCGTGGGCGGGCCCGAGTTCGAGGTGGTCCGCACCGGCGAGAACAGTTTCCTGGTGCGGGGCCACAAGCCGGCCCGGTGGGTGCGCCAGACCGACTTCAGCAACGCCGAGGCGGTCGGCTACCTGGGCGACAGGCTGGCCCGGATCGGGGTGGAGCAGGCGCTGGCCGAGGCCGGGGCCCAAGCGGGCGCCGAGGTGGCCATCGGGGACACCGACGACGCGGTCATCTTCGACTGGGACCCGGATATCCCGGCCGGCGCGCCGCATGGTTTCGGGCCCCGCGGCAGCGACGAGCGGCTGCCCTGGTGACCGGGGACGCCCCGGCGGGGGAGGCGCAGGAGGACGACCGGGCCGACATCGCCGCCGCCCGCCGGGCCGTGGTCAAGGTCGGCTCGTCCTCGCTGACCACCGCCGACGGCGGGATCGACGAGGGCCGGATCGCCGCGCTCGCCGCGGTGCTCGCGGGCCGGGTCCGCGGGGGCACCCAGGTCGTGCTGGTCTCCTCGGGGGCGATCGCGGCGGGCCTCGCGCCGCTCGGGCTGCCCCGCCGGCCCCGTGACCTGGCCACCCAGCAGGCCGCCGCGAGCGTCGGCCAGGGCCTGCTGGTCGCGGTGTACACGGCGGCGTTCGCCCGGCACGAGGTGCGCGCCGGGCAGATCCTGCTGACCGCGGACGACCTGATGCGCCGCGCGCACTACCGCAACGCGCAGCGGACCCTGAACCGGCTGCTCGAACTGGGCGTCCTACCCGTGGTGAACGAGAACGACACGGTCGCCACCGATGAGATCAGGTTCGGTGACAACGACCGGCTGGCCGCGCTGGTCGCCCACGTGGTCCGGGCCGGCGCCCTGATCCTGTTGTCCGACGTGGACGGGCTCTACGACTACGACCCCCGGTACCCCGGTGCCCGGCGGATCGGCCGGGTGGAGAGCCGCGCGCAACTTGACGGCGTCATCCTCGGCTCGCCCCGCCGCCCGGCCGCCCCGGCTGGGCTGGGGCAGGGTGGCTCGCCGGGGCAGGGCGGTGCGCCCGCACGGGTGGGCACCGGGGGAATGGTCACCAAGGTGGACGCGGCCCTCATCGCCACCGAGGCGGGCATCCCGACCGTGGTGGCCCGCGCCGACCAGGCCGCGATGGCCCTGGCCGGCGAGCCGGTGGGCACCTACTTCGCCCCGCACGACCGCCGTCCCGCCACCCGGCAACTGTGGCTGGCGCACGCCGCGTCGGCCCGGGGCACGCTGATGCTGGACGCGGGCGCGGTCCGGGCGGTCGTGATTTCCCGTGCGTCGCTGCTGCCCGCGGGGATCACCGGGGTCGAGGGGAGTTTCGACGCGGGCGACCCGGTCGACCTGTCCGGCCCCGATGGCCAGGTCGTCGCGCGCGGGCTGGTCAACTACGACGCGGCCGAGATCCCGGCGCTGATGGGCCGGTCCACCCGGTGGCTCGCGGCCAGGAAGGGCCCCGGGTACGAGCGTGAGGTCGTACACCGCGACGACCTGGTGATCCTCAGCCGCGCCCGGCCCTGAGCCACCCCGGCAGCATCCGGGGGGGCCGCACCGCGCACGAAGAAGGCCCGGGCCTATGGGGCCGCTTGAGACAGGTGTGGCTGCCGGGATGGTGGCCGCCCGGCGGCGTTTGTGGGCGGTTGCGCCAACGACCACAAAGGAATGTGGGCGTTGGCGCCAATGACCACGAACGCTCTTGGCTCGGCACCCGGGCCGTCCCGGGCCCGATTGCGGCAGGGGCTCCACGGATCCCGGTTGCGTGCGGGAGCAGGCCCGCCACGGGGCCGGCGGCCAGGCCGGCCCCGGAACCCGTCAGCGCGCGGCGGCGGTCAGGACGAGCCCGAGCCCGAGCCGCCCGAGCCGCCGGAGCCCCCCGAACCCCCGGAGCCCCCCCAGCCGCCGGAGCCCCCCGAGCCGCCGGAGCCCCCCGAACCGCCGTTGCCGCCGCGGCCGCTGCCGCACAGGCCGCTGAACAGGCGCTCGCCCGCCCCGGCGGCGGACTCCGCGAAGCCCTTGACCAGGCCGACGAACGGGTCCGAGGTCCGGTTCCATGAGTCCTGGTAGGACTTCGCCGCGGCCTTCATCTCGTCGCTCACCGAGACGTGCGGGTCGTCCTCGCGGCGTGGGTACTCGCCGGACAGGATCGCCTCGTAGTCCTCCTCGGTCACCCACCGGTCCAGCTCGGCGAACCGGACCACGGCGAACGGGTGCGTGTTGCCCTGCAGTTGCAGCAGCTTGATGAGCCCTTCCCGGACGTCGGGGACGGCGTCGTACTCGTGCGCCTGCTGCCGGAACGCGTCGTGGCTCAGCTCGGACATCTTGGCGCCGCCGGCCAGCTTCATCAGCGCCCGGCGCCCCGCCGACGGGTCCTGGCCGGCCAGCACGCCGGCCCGGTCACAGGACAGCTCGGACTTGCGGTACCACTCCTCCAGGCCGGCGATGATCACCCGCAGCCCGATGTAGCCGATCGCGAACCAGGCCAGCCGGGTGGCGAGCCGGGTCAGGTGGTAGAGCATGGTCCGGTAGACCGCGTGGCCGGACAGCGCGTGCCCGAGTTCGTGACCGATCGTGAACCGCAGTTCTTCCTCGTCGAGCAGGTCCACCAGGCCCGTCGTGATCACGATGAACGGCTTGTCCGAGCCGAGCGTCATCGCGTTGGGGATCGGGTCCTGGGAGATGAACAGCTCGGGAACCTCGGGCAGGTCCAGGATCGAGGAGCCGTCGAGCAGCAGCTCGTACAGGTGCGGGAACTGCTCCGTCGAGGCCCGGACCGAGCTGGCCAGGAACAGCAGCCGCAGGCTCCGGTCGGAGAACAGGCTGGCGAGCCGCCTGAGCAGCACGTCGAAACCGGTCAGCTTACGCATCGCCACCAGCGCCGAGCGGTCGGCGGGATGCTCGTATGCACGCGAAGAGATCCCGGGCAGGCGTACCCGGGCACGATCCGGCACCGTGGTCATACCCCGATGCTATGTGCCCGGCGGACCGCCCGAGCAGGGGATCCAGGCCCACCCGCGACGGGCCTAACCCCGGCCGGGCCGCGCGATCATGGCAGGATGGCCGGGAGCCAGGCGGGAAGGTGAGGCACATGTTCGAGCCCAGCGCGGAGGCCATGCCCGCCGAGGTGCTCGCCATCCTGCAGCAGACCCGGCTGCGGGCCCTGGTCGGCAGGCTCCTGGCCACGGACGGTATCCAGGCCCAGCGGCTGCGCGCGGCGGGGGTGACCGCCCCGGAGGAGGTCGCTCTTGACGACCTGCCCCGGCTCCCGCTCGTCGCCAAGGCAGACCTCTGGGCGGCGTATCCGTATGGCATGCTCGAGGTTCCGCCGGAGGACCTGGTCACCCTGCACGGTTCCAGCGGTACCGGCGGCCGGCCCACGCTGGTCGGCTACACCCGCGCGGACCTGGCGCTGTGGGCGCGGATGTGCGCGCGGGCGCTGGCGGCGGCCGGCGCGACGCGCGCCAGCACCGTCCATAACGCCTACGGGTACGGCCTGTTCACCGGCGGGCTTGGCATCCACCAGGGCGCGATCGAGCTGGGCGCCACCGTGGTCCCGGTGTCCGGCGGGATGACCGCCCGGCAGGTCACGCTGATCCGCGACCTGCGCCCGGACATCCTCACCTGCACCCCGTCGTACGCGATCCGGCTGGGCGAGGCGCTGGCGGCGGCGGGCGCCGGGCCGGGGGAGGGGCTGAGCCTGAAGGCGGGCCTGTTCGGCGCCGAACCCTGGACCGGCCAGATGCGCGCCCGGATCGAGGAGCTGCTCGGCGTGGCGGCCCTGGACATCTACGGGTTGTCCGAGGTGATCGGGCCCGGGGTGGCCGCCGAGTGCCTGGAGGCGGCGGACGGCCTGCACGTCAACGAGGACCACTTCCTGGTGGAGGCGGTGGACCCGGAGACCGGCGCGCCGGTGCCCGACGGCACCCCCGGCGAACTGGTGTTCAGCACGGTGACCCGGGAGGCGCTGCCGCTGCTGCGGTACCGCACCGGGGACATCTCCGCGCTGCGCCGGGGCACCTGCGCGTGCGGGCGGACGCTGGTGCGGATGAGCAAGGTCACCGGCCGGCGCGACGACATGCTGGTGCTGCGCGGCGTGAACGTCTACCCCAGCGAGGTCGAGCGGGTGCTGCTTGCCTCGCCCGCACTGTGCCCCGACTACCTGCTGGTGCTCGACGAGCGCGACGCCGCGGGCCGGCTGATCGTCTGTTGCGAATACAAAACGGCTGCCGCGGGCGGGCCACCGTCCGCTCCCGCGCTGGCCGGTTCCGGGGCGGGAGAACCGCCTGGTCCCGGGGATCTGGAGGCCCGGTTCCGCGCGGAACTCGGGGTCGGCGTCGCGGTCCGGGTGCTGCCCGCGGGCACCCTGCCGCGCAGCGAGGTCGGCAAGGCGGTCCGGGTGGTCAGATGGCGCGACGGCGCCCCGCCGCTGCCCGGCCTGGACTGACCGGATGCCCGGCCGGCCGGTGCCCTGGTCACGGCGGGTGAGGCCGGGTCGCTAAAGTCTGGGGATGGGAACTCCGGGCAGGGTCAGGATCGGCGTGATGGGGGGCACGTTCGACCCCATCCATCACGGCCACCTGGTCGCGGCCAGCGAGGTGGCGCACATCTTCTCCCTGGACGAAGTGGTTTTCGTGCCCACCGGCCAGCCCTGGCAGAAGCAGGGCAGGCAGGTGTCGCCCGCCGAGGACCGGTACCTGATGACGGTGATCGCCACCGCGTCGAACCCCCGGTTCTCGGTGAGCAGGCTGGACATCGACCGGCCCGGGCCCACCTACACCATCGACACGCTGCGTGACCTGCGCGCGGAGCGAGGCGAGGACACGGAGTTCTTCTTCATCACCGGCGCCGATGCCCTGTCGCGGATGCTGTCCTGGCAGGACGTGGACGAACTGTTCATGCTGGCACATTTCGTCGGCTGCACCCGGCCGGGGCACCGGCTGACGGATCAGGGCCTGCCGGAGGACAAGGTCAGCCTGGTAGAGATCCCGGCGCTGGCGATCTCCTCGACCGGCTGCCGGCAGCGCATCGCCGAGGACGAGCCGATCTGGTACCTGGTGCCGGACGGCATCGTCCAGTACATCGCCAAGCGCGGGCTGTACCGGGACGGCGGCTGACCGCGGGCGGGTTCCGGCGGTCGTCCGCGGGCCCGGGCCCGGGCGGGGCCGGCGAAACGCGCGCACACCAGCGGGGAGACCCCGGATCTGACGGGGCGGGTTACCCTGAAAGGGCACCTGCACCTCTTGGTGGGCCGCAAGGATGCGGTTTGGCGCCTCGCGCGGCCACGGGAGAAGACAGGAAGGAACGCCTGAGGAGGCCGAGCACAACACGTGACAGCTACTGCCAGGGCCGTCGAGCTTGCCGGGATCGCGGCCGAGGCCGCAGCTGAGAAGCTCGCTGCGGACATCATCGCGTACGACGTCAGCGAGCAACTCGTCATCACCGACGTGTTCCTGCTCTGTTCGGCCGCGAACGACCGCCAGATACGCGCGGTCGTGGACGAGATCGAGGAGAAGATGCGTCAGGCCGGTGCCCGGCCGGTACGCAGGGAAGGCGAGCGGGAGGGCCGCTGGGTGCTCCTCGACTACCTCGATGTCGTGATCCACGTTCAGCACGCCGAGGAGCGGGTCTACTACGCGCTGGAACGGCTCTGGAAGGACTGCCCGCGCTTGGCCTTGCCCGAGCCGGTGGGCGTGGCGCCCAGTGCGCCCGGCGCCGCGCTCGACCCTGACCTGGGGGAATAGCTGTTAGATGGGGCCGGGCGGGGTGCCGCCCGGGCTGCCGTCTCGCGCGGCTGCCGTCTCGCGCGGCTCCCGCCTCGCGCGGGCGGCCGCCGTCGGGGAGGCGCGGGTTGCCGTGTGCGGAGGGGCTGCCCGCGCGTAAGGGCGGCAGTCGCCTGCTGAGGAAGGAAGGTTTCTGTAGTGAGTGATGACGCGGCGGCGCGCGCGTCTTCGGCTGCCAGTGCGCCCCACTCTGACCCCTCGGTCAGGCTGGTGTTGTGGCGGCACGGGCAGACCCGGTGGAACGCGGAACGCCGCTTCCAGGGCCAGATGGATATCCCGCTTGACGAGGTCGGCGAGCAGCAAGCCGAGCGTGCCGCCCGCCTGCTCGCGGCGCTGCGGCCGAGCGCGATCTTCTCCTCCGACCTGATCCGGGCTACCGCCACGGCGGCGCCGCTGGCCCGGCTCACCGGCCTGCCGGTGACCCCCGACAAGGACCTGCGGGAGCGCTACGGCGGGCTCTGGGAGGGCCTCACCGACGCCGACATCCGTGAGCGGTACCCGGTGGAGCACTCGCAGTGGCACCCTCCCGAGGGCGAGACCTCCGCGGCCGTCGCCGATCGGGCCTGCGCCGCGATGGAGCGGATCGCCGATACCCTGACACCCGGGACCCTGGCGGTCGTGGTCAGCCACGGAGCGGCGTTGCGCCTGGGCGCCGCCCGACTGCTCGGTCTCCCCGAAGAACTCTGGGGCGCCGTGGGCCCGCTGGCGAACTGCGCCTGGTCGGTCCTCGGCCGCCGGCGCGGCAAGTGGCGGCTCATCGAGCACAACGCCGGAACACTCCCCGAGCCCGTGCTCAGCGACGACCGCTGACCACCTCAGATCTTGTACACTGGCGTGGCGCTGTCGGCGGGACCGACGCGACGGCCGAGGGGCTATAGCTCAGTTGGTAGAGCGCTTGCATGGCATGCAAGAGGCCAGGGGTTCGAGTCCCCTTAGCTCCACAGGTCAGAGGCACAATGCGATCTTCTGAAGATCGTTTGGGAGCCAAGTTGGGAGCCAAAGGTGTTAGGCTCCGGCTATGGCTCGGCGTGGTTTCCGTGAGGACACGATCTACTTCGACCACTCCGGCGACTGCCGAGATGCGCGGCACCACAAAGGATGCCCTGGGCGGTGGCGCGCCGAGGTGTCGCTCGGCCACGGCGCGGATGGCAAGCGGCTCCGTCGCAAAGTGTCCGGCCGCACCAAGCAAGAGGTCAAGGATAAGCTGGGGGAGCTTCATCGCGACCTCGAAGCCGGCATCCGGCGGCCGGACAGCCGCTACACGGTGGCTCAGGCGGTTGCTGACTGGCTACACGAAGGCTTCGACGGCCGTGCCGAGAAGACTGTCACCCTCAACCGGGACCTCCTGCAGCCTGTCGTTGCCGGCATCGGCAAGGTTGTATTAAGGGAGCTGACCACCCGGGACGTCCGCAGTGTCCTGGCAGGGATCGCCGCGATGCACTCCAGCCGTACGGTCGTGCTCACTCACAACGCTCTGGAGCGGGCAATACGGCATGCCGAAGCCAACGACTACGTCCGCCGCAATGTCGCGGCGCTAGTCAAGCCCCCAACTGGCGCCTATGTCGTGCTGTGCCTGCTCGCCGGGGTCCGCACCGAGGAAGCCAGGGCACTGACATGGGATCACGTCGATCTCGGCGGGGACCCGGCCGCCGTTCCGGCGATTCCGCCGCATGTAGCCGTGTGGCGGTCGGTTCGGGCCCACGGTGACACGAAGACCGAGAAATCCCGGCGCACGCTGGCGCTGCCTGAGCGGGCAGTGGAGGCGCTGCGGGAGCACCGCAGACAGCAGGCCGGGCAGCGGCTGCTCGCCGGTGCGATCTGGCAGGATCACGGGCTGGTGTTTTGCACCTCCACTGGCACCTCGCTGACCGCAGGAAACGTGCGCCGTACGTTCAAGAAGATCACGAAGGCAACGGGGCTCGGGGAAGACTGGACGCCGCGGGAGCTGAGGACCTCGTTCGTCAGCCTCATGTCCGATTCAGGTGTCCCCGTAGAGGAGATCGCCCGCCTGGCCGGGCACTCCAGTTCCCGCACCACCGAGGTCGTGTACCGCCGTGAGCTTCGGCCGGTGATCACTACTGGTGCCGAGGTCATGGACAAGATCTTCTCCGGCTAGTCAACGGATCGCGCCGAAGGAATCGGAACACGAATTCGCGCTTAGAAGTCACCTTCAGAAGGTGGCAGTACGTCGCCAGGGGTCGCCTGATGCGCCATCTAGCTAGTCGCCTCCCCGGAGCTGACCGGAGCGCGGGGCCACTTGAGATCGAGGCGGAATGGCCGCCGGCGGAGCGCAACGCCACCGGAGCCCTTCCGGCGGTTATGAGTCGCCGGGCGGCTTCCCCAGGCCCGCACAATCGCTTACAACTGTTGACAGACGCCCTGGTAGATGGCCCTGCGGCCCGTCTCAGGGCCGCGGCGGCGGCCAGGACCGTATGGGCGTTGTCTGAGGCGGGTTCTAGGCTGGCGCGCGTGACAGGGAGCATCGGCGCGCAGACCGACTATCGGAGACGGCCGCTGCTGACACCGGCTGAGCGCCGAGCCAGGGCGACGCTCGAAGAGATCTTCGCCCATAGCGGCTCACTCATCCTGCCCGGCATTAAGCTCAGCCGGGTCATCACGCACAAGCCGCCGGGGATCAGCGCCAGCCAGTGGGATTACGCCACGCGGGCGCACTTCGACTTCGTGGTCTGTGACGCAGCCAGCTACGTGCCCGACTTCGCGGTGGAACTAGACGATTTCAGTCACCTGCGGCCCGAGGCCCAGCGGCGCGATCGGATCAAGGATGCACTGTGCGAAGCGGCTAACTTCGGGCTGCTGCGGATTGAGTCCAGCGCCTTCGACCGCGGACCGGGTGGGCGGCGGCTGGTTGAGTACCTGATCGATGCCCGCGGCTATACGCGGGCTTTCGGGGAGGCCCAGGACCGGGGCCACGTCCCGGCCGATGAGATCGGCGACTACCGCTCGATCATCGAGCCCCTGCCGGGGGGCGGGTTCGGCTTCGTCAACGACCTGGGTGCCCCCGCCCGCCTGCTGGCCCAGGCCGCCTCTGCGGCAGGCCAGGTCGAAGGGCATGCCATAGGAGAGACGTCCTTCGCCTGGAAAAATGGCTGGTCAGAAGCCTGGGCGTGGCTGCATGTCCGGGGAGACTTCCACCTCTTCGAGCGGGTCCGGCTGCGGTCCTTCCAGTTTGCGTGCGGGTTCGGACCGGAGAATCTAGCCGAAGACCTGGCCGCCGCAGCCGTCGGGCAGCGACTCGGACGTCTCGGCAGCGGCGATCCCGTCCTGGTCCGCCGGGACCAGATGGCCCGGCGGCTGGAGCGGCTTCGGGCACGACGAGACGAACTGGCCTATGCCTTCACGCTCGACGAGGCACGGTTCTAGTGCCGCATCAGGCAACGTTTGCCCGGTGGCGGGAGCAGCCAGCCGTGGGCGCCTGTGTGGGTTGCGCGGATGCGGGCCTGTGTCTCGCGGTGAGTTTCAGCCGACGCAGAACTCGTTGCCTTCTGGGTCGTGCAT
>WNGN01000665.1_pt1 | contig 44747 bp, 30 predicted proteins | sample 5400561 | NCBI WGS metagenome assembly WNGN01 (sample SAMN13153379, study PRJNA577476) | soil metagenome | isolation source: 115 cm soil or saprolite under Garry oak tree replicate 2 | place: USA:California | collected 2016-06-15 | reverse complement strand
AATTCATCGAGCTATGCGCGCATGCGCTAGATGAATTGGAGGCTGAGATGGTGGGACTAATGAAGCGGGAGGGTCTCAGCCCGACTTTTGCTAACACGTACAGGACAGACGGTGAAGACTATCGAAAACTGACTCAGAGAACCTTCATCGAACTCTGGGAGAAGCATCTCATCTATGAAAGCACGTATCCAAGTAACTATTGTCTCGGATGTCAGACGACAATCGCGGATGCCGAAATCATCTACCAAGAGAAACCCACCAAACTAGTGAGCATCGCGTTCAAGGTCAAAGAGACTGGCGAGGAGCTAGTGATCGCCACAACTCGACCCGAGCTAATGAGCTCGTGTCAGCTCGTTATCGTGAACCCTGAGGACGAGAGCTACAGGAAGCTACATGGATTACACGCGGTAGTCCCAATTTTCGAGAGAGAAGTGGAGATCAGACCACATCCCGGCGCAAAGCGCGAGAAGGGGACAGGCGCAGTTATGATTTGCAGCTATGGCGACTATCACGATGTTACAATATTCCGAGAGATGGGTCTTCGAGAGGTCATCTCGATAGACGAGAGAGGACGGATGACTGAGGCCGCTGGCCAGTTCCGCGATCTCACAGTGGAAGAAGCTAGGCGGAAGGTGGTCGATGAGTTGACCACTAGGGGTTTGGTGAGACGGATATTGACAATCTCGCACGAGGTGCCCACTTGCGAGAGATCGGGGAATCCAATTGAGATAATTCCGATGAAGGAGTTCTACCTGAAACAACTCGAATTCGTTCCACAGCTGACCAAGATCGCAAAATCACTGAAGTTTCATCCTGAAACTCACCGGCAGATCTTACTTGACTGGATAGGGTCCATCAATATTGACTGGCCCATCTCAAGAAGAAGATACTACGGGACTGAGATCCCGATATGGTACTGCAAAAAGTGCGGACGAGCAAACCTACCGAAACCCGGCAAATATTATCGGCCTTGGCGGGATCCACCGCCATTCAAGAAATGCGCTTTCTGCGGCCGCGACGAATTTACAGGAGAGACAAGAATACTAGACACCTGGATGGATTCAGGCATCTCACTACTCTACAACTCTAAGTATGGAGAAAAGGACAAACGATTCTATCGGCGAACCTACCCGGCCACGATTCGGCCTCAAGGGAAGGACATAGTCAGAACCTGGCTCCACTACACAGTCCTACGCTGCTTCCAGCTAACAGGGAAGAAACCCTTCACGCATGTCTGGATCACTGGAATGGGTCTGGACGAGAAGGGCGAGCGCATGAGTAAGAGCAAAGGCAATGTGGTAGATCCAGGACCCGTTCTTGAGAAATACGGGGCAGATGCGTTCAGATTGTGGTCGGCCCTTGAGACAAGCCTCGGCTCTGATTATCGCTATTCTGACGCTAGAGTCGCTGGGGCGAGAAATACACTCACAAAGATCTGGAACCTAGCCAGGTTCATCTCCAGTTTTCCCCAGTCAAAGACGGCCAGACTTCGACCCGCAGATCAATGGATTCTATCCGAACTGTCTCACCTTACGAAGCGTTGCCTTGAAGGTTACAAGGAGTTCAACTTCTTCATTCCAGCAACCGAACTGAGGGACTTTCTGTGGGGAAGCTTTGCATCGCACTATCTCGAAATGGCGAAGACAAGAGCTTACGGGATCGGATTTGATAAGGTGGACCAAAGAGCAGCTTGGAGTACACTTCACACCTGCCTTAAGACGATGCTGGTTCTACTTGGACCGATCGCGCCTCACCTGACGGATAGCATTTGGAGGAAAATCTACGGCAAGAGGAGCATTCACTCGGAATCTTTCCCGAGCACGGTGTGGAAGGAGACTTACAGGAAGTACACTCGAGCCTTGGTAGATTTCAACAGTGAAGTGTGGAAGACTAAGAAAGAGAAAGGGCTCTCCCTGTCGTCACCAATAGACTCGAAAGTCCCATCCGCCCTGCGGTTGTTCGAAGACGACTTGCGAGCAATGCATAAGATTCCTTCCCCTTGACAAGAGTCACGACGGTGTGCCCAGGGGATGCTGCCCTCGCATGGTTGGGCGTCAGAATCGCGGCGGAGGCATTTGCGTTATTGTTGGTTGCGTTATGAGAGGTCTTTGTGGCTTGAGCCATCTTATTCCATACACAAAAGCCGCGACTGCAAGAAATAGCGAAGCCAGAACTGCAAGATCCGAGAGAATATTGGAGTAGGGTCCTCCGAGTAGTGCGCCGAAGATTGTGAAGTTGTAGAAATCGAAGAACCAGTGTAGCAAGATGTTTGCGTATGCGCCATACCACAAGTAGACTATGCCAAGGGCAAGACCTGTTAAAGCGGCGGGGAGAGCCTTACCAGGACCCCATCCAGCTCCCGACAAAGAGTGAAGAACTCCGAACCAGGCGGATGATACTACGAGGATTATCCACTCTACCCAATGAATCCCGCGCCATCCGCGGGTTCCGATACTCGGTAGTCCCGCAGCCTCTTTCGCCCTATCGGGAGAAATTACGGCGATGAGCATTCTCTTTGCAACCGTTGCTATCCCCGCACCTCGAAGTCCTCGACCCCTATGCAGTGGCAAAAGCGTTCTAATTACAACGACCAGCCCGATTGGACTAATTCTGAAACCTATTTCCTCGGCGACAGGGGCGAAGGTGACGCTTGCAAATAGCTCTGCAGGATCGTTTTGCGGAATATTTCCAACCGGCACCCCGGCAGAGATCAAGGAGATCGACAAGATTACTGTTAACACTAGAAGAAATGATGAGATTAGGGGCATTACGACGAGCCAGTTGGGTGAGGTTGTGGGTTTGGCCTTTCTTGTCAACTCGGCCAAGCTCTTTATGAATCCACCGCGATCCTTTGTTGCGGCCCAAAAACAAAGTGCGAAGATCAGCATGAATCCTGCGACCAGCCCCAAACCGTTGGCGGGCAGGACCCCAGGAATGAGCAGCAAGAATAGTTCTAGTGGGAGAAAGCCGTTGAGAGCGAAAAGGTTAGGCCCGAGTTGAGTTGTAATTATCGTGGCAGATGCGACTACGAAGGATAGAGCGTAGGTTAGAATTACGAAAGCAATCACGATTGCCGTGAGAATGCCTGGTACGCTACGAGGCGCTTGGCTCATGCCCGTGCCCAGGCGAGGGTAGTACTGCTACTTTAGCAGACCGATACTTTGCCTTCAGTCAGACGCTTTGTGAAATCGTTGATACCGTTTAGCTCTGACTTGATAATTTCCGTTGCCTGCTTTGATGCCGACTTGAAGTCGCCACCTCGGTCGAGGATGAGTTCAATGCCTGCGACCTTGGGCTCGTTTATTGGGCGGCCGATTTGACTGAGCAGCCACACGTAGACTTCCTTGATTCCAGGGACCTTTTGATAGACATGATTGGCTATTTCATAGGTTAGGAGATTGTAGATTTTTCCAACATGGCTGACCGGGTTCTTGCCAGCTGCAGCCTCTGAGCAGGTCGGTCTGTTTAGAGGAATGAGACCGTTTGGCCTGTTTCCTCGCCCGACTTGTCCGCCATCGCCGTCATCCGCGGACGTTCCCAACACTGTAAGATATATTCCTCCTATACCACGTCCCCGCTTGTCTAGGGTGTTGATGTTGACGTTGACAGAATCGAGTTTCGCCCTGTCTCTCACGAAGCGGTTGACGTCTTCGGTAACCTCCGCTTTTCGTTTGAAGTATTGGTTTTCGTTTTCGACGAGTTTGTCTACGAAGGCGAGAGCGATAGTAAGGGTGAGATCCTTTCCTTCGCGAGCGCCCATTATCTTGACATCTTCTCCGGTCTCGGGAAATTCCTTCTTGAAACTGGGTGAGTTGATGTAGTGTTCTGTCTGTAGCACCATTCGTTCGGTGATTGTGAGAGGGGCGTATCCTACTGCTGCTGAAGTGTCGTTGGCGCCATAGTATTTTCCCTTCCTTTTGAAAATGTCAGTCAGGGCTTGGGAGCCTTTTTTCAGCTCGACTTGATACCTCATATGTTTCTCGGGATCGACAAATCGAAGGTGGTTTTTCAGCCATTTCTTGGCCGTGTTTACTGCTAGCTCGTCGACGGGAAACGGATCACCATCAACGTCGTAAGTGGCCCGGTCTCCGAAGACCATCAGCATAGGCCGTTTGACTTCACCACCACCGAATCGGGTTTTTACTTCGCCGGCGGCGAGGAGAGCTTTGTCGATGTTGTGGTGCATCACGTGTCCGTATCGTTTCAAATATTCTTTGGAAAGTGCGACTGAGACTTCGTTCATTACAGCGTCGCAGATATGGTCGGGGTGTCCGACCCCTTTCCTTTCGACGATTTCGAGATCTTGCTCTTCGATGGGAACTTGGAATAATTGGTTGACTCTTAAGCCCATGTCCTTTTCAATCTCAGAACGACTATTGTGGCTAGCCGGGAATTTCCATTATTAATGTTTCCTTTGATTATTCCTAAAGGATTAGCACTAAAAACCTACTTCTTACGCGCGGCGGTTACGATCGAGATGACATCGCGATCTCTGAGCTCAGAGTCTTGGGGCAACCGTAGACCATTTCTAGCATCGATCGCATGAAGCATTCTTGTAGCAAGCTCTGAATGTATTTCTCTGGCCAAGTCCTTCGCAACATATCCTTTCGGAACTAGGTATACGTCCGGTAGAATGTTGCCCCGTTTGTCCGACAATGTCTTAGGATCCTCAACGGGATAAACGGCGTTCATTCCTAGAAGCTTGAAGACGGCGGCATTGAGTGCGAACTGGACTCCAGTTCTCATCCATTTCGTCATGACCTTCTGCTGAACATAGGCCAGCGCCCAGGCTTGATCCTTGGTTAATCGGGATTCGTCGATCACCTTGAAGGTCTCTTCCCCAGGGACGTACTGAATGAATCCCTTCTTCTCAGCTCTGTTTAGCGCGACTTCGGCTTCGCTGCAAACTGGTATGACTAGTTGTGATTTGAATTCCTCACGGAGCTTCTCGAAATTCTTTTCGGAATAAGCCAAGTCCATCTTGTTGGCAATAATCACCGTGGGTTTCGCGATTGTCCGAAGCGTTTCCGAAAACAGTCGGGAATCTGCATCTTTCCATTCCTTCGGATGTGTCTTCGATAAACCCGTTTGTTCGAGGGCCTTTGAGACGTGTTCGAGTTTGACTCCGATCCCCGCCATTTCCTTTGATATTGGTTTGTCGAAGGATCCCGTTTTGAGTGATTTCTTCTTGGTTCTCTGAAGTGCTCTGTCGACAGCTACTTTGAACCAAAGGATCATTTCCTCCTCGATATCGTATATGTCGATGATTGGGTTTCCCATTCCTGGATGGGTAATTTTCCCCTCTGCGTCTATCCCAGCGGATGCGTCGACCACGTGCAGGAGTGCGTCAGCTTGTGATACAACGTTCAAGAATTGCGTTCCTAGTCCTTTCCCTTCAAAGGCTCCTTTGATCAGTCCGGGGAGGTCGATGACCTCGATTGGTATAAATCGCCAGCCATCTATGCACATGGAGTTTCGTGGTTTGTCGGTGACTCCCAGTTCTCGGCATACACACAATGTTTGAACTTGGCCCGTTGCGGTGTTTGGTTCCTTTGTTGTGAAGGGGTAGGTGGATACCTCTCCTGTGCTGGAGGTTGCAGCGTTGAAGAAAGTCGTTTTTCCGGTGTTTGTCTTTCCGATCATTCCAACGCGAATCATTATGAAGCCTGCTGGAATTTTGTTCTCCCTAGTGATATTAGAGCTGGTCACGACTAGATCTGTTAGGCTTTATGCCTGCTTTTGCCTCAGATAGGAAGCAACTAGTCGAGGGAACGCGGCAATGGTTTATAGTGGGACGATCTCAAATCCCATACTGTCCACTGATGCCCGCTGAAATCACCAACGCCGACGAATTTGTCGGGCTCTCAGAAACAGCGCATGAATGCCGAGTCAAACGTTCCAAGGATCTCGTCAAGCTGAAACTTAGAACGCCCAGCCAACTGTACACCCTCAAGGTTAAGGTCGACAGGGCTGACGATGTAATCAAGCGCTTGAAATGCGAGATTGTTGAAGTTTAGCCCCCGTGCGCGACGGGAATTATCGTAACTATTGTTTCTGAGTCAAGTATTGTTCGTAGGCCTTGAAACAGGTTACAGTCTTGCTCGTCAAGTAGCATGATGACGTTGGGGAGAGGATTGTTCGTGGCAGAGTCGATTAGAAGTTCTTTGAACTGACGCTTGTCTATTTGCGCGAGGAGATTCGAGATAACGTCTGCGAGAGCGAGTTCGGTATCCGAACTAATTGATACTTGTCGCTTACCTGCGGCTGTTGCTAACACCCCGATCAATTTGATTGTGTAACTGTACCCTCCCGCCAATTGAGTTTCACTCAAATAGGAATACTTCCTCTAGGTATCTTCTGCTGCCTACGTTCGATCCTTCAGGTAACCTCTTGATATGTTTCGAACGAATGTGCTTCACGAACGCGGATTCTGCCTCTGCATAATTCTTGCTCTTCAGCCAGGCCAAAGGAACTGCAATACCAAGTGGCCGAGATGGGATCAAGTGACGGGTTGATTTGGGCGGGAACAGGCTGTGATTTATGCAGCTCTCAATGACCTCGCTCTTCTTGACGCGAATTGTCGACATCAGGAAACTGTTTTTCGAAAGCTCCTTAAGATCATTGCTATCATTGTACGCTATTTTCAGATGGTTGTTCCGCGCGATTTCTTCTATTCGGAAGGCGTTCTGACAGGCCGCCAAGGCTCTGGGTCCGTTTGCTCCAAACGTGAAGCATTCATTTTGGTCGCAAAGGGTCGCGTAACTCGATCGGGAATGTAGGCTGCGGTCGGCTTGCGAAGCTGGCATAGGCAGAGGAGTCGTGCGGTCCTCTATTCGTTTCAAGAAATCATCCAACTTCTCGCCGGTGATTACTCTGAACCACCGGTCGACTTTAACCAACGGGTTCTGGTAGTCGATTAGGGCGGTCGGAATCGTGCTGCACCCAAGTTGTGAAAGAGCTGCAAGTCGGTGTGTTCCATCCAAAACGGCTCCCGTAGCAGAGTCCGCGATTATGGGATGGCGAAGTATCGGATCTTGGTCAAGAGTCGTGACTATTCCACGAAGATCACTAGCTACTGTCTCTTCGTGGGGTTTGAGCTCTTGAATTCGCTTTAGGGTCAGCAGAATGGGAATCTTGCCAGTATTGATTTCGAAGCCTTTTCTCGAGGGGTCTACTTCCAACAGCCCGAATGGACCGCCGGACCGCGTTATTCCCTATCAGATTCTTCGGAGATTTGGGTTGGAGCGGCCGCTCTTCTGATTTCGACTATTTTTAATCGTGTAACGTAACCTACTACGCGATTTCGGAGCCGCTTCGTCTTCGCATCAACTAGATCAGCAAGAACTGTCTTGTTGGACTCATAATTGGTTGTGAACTTGTCCGGATAGCGTGCAACCAGTTCTCTAGCAACCTTTTTGACGGCGGCTATCCGAACCTTACCCACTCTAGCACTCCCAAAGGCTCGGCGAGCCCTGCGCTGGACTTTTAAATATTGGCGTCGAAAACGCAAGTAGGCGCGACTAACTGTTAAATAGACAGTTTTCGGAACTAAAATGGGTCGCATATTTGGCGGAAACCGAAATTTCAACCGCAGCAGTGCATCGGCTCATAAAAAAGGGCGGTGCGGGTAGAATAGGCGATGATGCGGCGGAAGAACTGCGGAAGGTAGTGGAAGAGGTTGCCGTGAGAGTTGGAAAGGAGGCCCTGGAACTGGCGACCCACGCGGGGCGGAAAACGGTGAGAGCTGAAGATATCCGGCTCGCTGTGAAGCGAATCTGGAAAGACTGAGCCGAAAAACCCTCAATCACCTGAGATAAGGTTTTTATCGAAATATTTCCGCTTCGGCACTGAGCGAAAACAGATTTGTCATATCTTGCAAATCAACAAGTTATAATTCTGAAAGAAGGATCATCGCGTAATAGAGGAAAGGATGCCCAGAGAGGCAACATCAGCGCCGCACGTATTGTTTCTGAGGTGGTAAAGACCACCCTGGGTCCGCGTGGAATGGACAAGATGATGGTAGACAGCCTGGGAGATGTGACGATAACGAGCGACGGAGCTACGGTCCTAGACGAGTTAGACGTACAGCACCCGGCTGCGAAAATGCTCGTCGAAGTGGCCAAGACTCAGGACGATGAAGTCGGAGATGGTACTACTACGTCAGTCGTACTCGCCGGTGAGCTTCTGAAGAGGGCAGAGTTCTTGCTGGACCAAGGAGTCCATCCGACGGTGATCAATGCAGGCTACAAAAAGGCTGGAGAAAGAGCGAAGGAGATTCTGAATGAGATCTCGAAACCTGTGGATCTAAAGGATACTGAGACTCTCAGAAAGGTCGCAATTACAGCGATGCGCGGAAAGAGCCTTGGAAGTGCTACCGAACATTTTGCAAAGATAGCTGTCCAAGCTGTCAACCAGATTATTGAGAAGAGAGGAGACTCGTTCGTCGCTGATATCGATAACATTCAGCTCGTCAAGAAGGAGGGGAAGAGTCTGATGGACACGGAACTTGTCAATGGCGTGATTATTGACAAAGAGGTCGTTCATCCTGGAATGCCAAAGCGGATGCAAAAGGCCAAGATAGCGCTCTTGGATACGGCCATGGAGATTGAGAAGACGGAATTTAGTGCGGAGATCAAGATCAGCAACCCACAACAGATGCAGTCGTTTCTGGATGAGGAGACGAAGTTGATGAAGGACATGGTGGATAAGGTCGTCGAGGCTGGCGCTAACGTGGTCCTGTGCCAGAAAGGGATCGATGAGATTGCTCAGTCTTTCATGGCGAAACAGGGAATTCTTGCCGCAAGAAGGATCAAGAAATCCGACATCGAGAAACTGTCGAGAGCAACTGGTGGCAGAATCATTACTAACTTAGAGGATCTGCGGGCTAGTGATCTTGGGAACGCGGGCCTTGTCGAGGAACGAAAGATCGGGGACGACAAAATGATATTCATTGAAGACGCAAAGGACCCGAAGTCGGTAAGCATTCTCATCCGTGCCGGTCTGGAACGAATGGTGGACGAGGCCGAAAGATCGCTCAAGGACGCACTATCAGTTGTCATCGATGTCGTCAAGAAGAACAAGATAGTCGCGGGAGGCGGAGCAGTCGAGACCGAGTTGGCCAAGAGAATACGTGACTACGCCACCAAGATTGGCGGCAGAGAACAGCTCGCTGTAGAAGCGTTTGCTGACGCAATGGAATCGATCCCTCGCACACTATCCGACAATGCTGGCCTGGATCAGGTTGACATTCTCGTCGCTCTCAGAGCCGCACATGAGACAAAGGGACTATGGAGCGGCATCAACGTCTACACCGGCGAGATCACTGACATGATGAAGGAAGGAGTCTTGGAACCGGTAAAAGTGAAGGAGCACGCGATCGGATCGGCTGTAGAAGTTGCTTCGATGATTCTCCGGATCGACGATGTCATCGCGGCTGCGAAACCCCCGCCGATGCCGAAGGGCCAGGGTCCGCCGCCCGATTAGATCCTGTCCAGAAAAGACTTAACTGAAACATATTTTCTCGGAGCGTCTGCTCCGGTAGTATAGACCGGTCTGCACATGGCCGAAAGTATGCCGGACTCTCGATCCGGCGACCCGGGTTCAAAAGCTTCCATAGGGCGGAGAGTCCCGGCCGGAGCACCAGAACAATCATCGGCCAAGATCATCATCGTGACTGGAACGCCGGGAGTCGGAAAGACCGTCGTCGGCAGACTGCTAGCCAAGAGGACTGGGTATACATTTCTCAGCTTGGCCGACCTGGTGAAGACAGAGGGACTTCACAAGGGATTTGATCATAAGGCCCGATCCTACATAATCGACGAGCCTGCCGTAGAAAGGAAGCTCCAAGGCTATCTCGAGGATCACCGAGAGAAAGGAATTGTCTTCGAGACTCACTGCATCAGTTCAATCCTTCATGCGACGCGTGGAATGGTTGTCGTTGTTCTACGTCTTGACCCGCTGGTTCTGGCCAGGCGTCTAAGAGGTAGGAATTGGCCGAAATTGAAGATTTGGGAAAATGTAGAAGCGGAATTTATCGATCTTTGTCTCTACGATTCATTGAAGGTCTTGGGAAAGAGTAAGGTCTACGAGATCGACGCGACGGGGAAGAGTCCGGGATATCTTGTGGGTCAAATTTTGAGGGTGTTGTCTAGAGGTAAAAAATGGAGCCCGAAGTCATTACCGGATTGGCTCGGAAAGTACGACCCCGTCTTGCTCTCGAGGAGGATTCTATGATCGATCGCTATATTGTTGCGGAATGCCCACGCTGTCGCACGTTGCTCGTTGCGGATTCTCGTTACAAGAGCAAGACATGCCCCAAGTGCAATGCGAGAATACCTGTCAATGAACTCAAGGTAGTACGGATGGCGAGAGATTCGCGCGAGGCAAGGATGATAGTTTCAGAAGCAAAGGCTCGGCGAGGTGGGTTGGACCAAAGATGATATAGCGGGTTCCCGAAGCGAACCGAAGGTAGCCCGGATGTCTTCGACTGCCGGCCGCAAGTTCATGGAGGAACTCTCCAATCTTCTGCAGAAGCATGTTAGCATCCTCACGAGCCAGGGCAAGACATACGTTGGAACGCTTACCGGCGTCGACACTGAGCACCTGAGTGTTTGTCTAACAAATGCAAAGGGAGAGCAGGGCGATATTCACAAGCTCTTCATCAACGGCAGCGTTATTCTTCAGATTTCAAGTTTCGAGAAGCCTTTCGATCTCCAGAGCCTAGGTGAGAGGCTTGAGCGGGTCTTTCCCAGGATGGTCCGGGTCATGGACGATGCTGGAGTTATTCTTGTAATGGACAGAATCCGCGTCAACGAAAAGGGAATTATCGAGGGATCTGGGCCTGCTGCGGAGAGGGTTCAGCGGGTGTTTGACGAGTTCATTCGTGAGAAGGGCCTCAAAGTAGCTTAAGACCCGAAGAATGAGTTTTCAGGTTCACGGCAAAGATCTTCTCGGACGAATCGGAATTATCAAGACGAAGAGCGGAGCTTTTGCTACTCCGCACATGTTTCCGGTTTTAGACCCGCATCAGAGAACGCTTGGGAAAGAATTCTTCGACCGAGTAGGCATTCACGCCGTGATGACAAATGCTTACTTGTTGAAGCGGGGCAGGCAGGACTTGGATCCTGTCGACGTTCACGGAACTCTAGAATACCCGGGAACCGTTGCCACTGACTCAGGCGCGTATCAGATACTGGAATACGGTCAGGTCGGGGTAACGCCCGAGGAAATAGTTGGCTACCAAGAGAAGATTAACACTGACATCGGAGTAATTCTAGATGTCCCTACCGGGTTCAGAAGCGATCCATCGCGGGCGAGATGGACGGTAGATGAGACGGTGAGGCGAGCGGATCGAGCTCTCGAGGTTATGACACGGAATGACATTCTCTGGATGGGTCCAGTCCAGGGGGGCGTCCACTTGAAGGAAGTGGAGCGGTCGGCTAGGGAGATGGCTAAGCGAGATTTCGCAATCTACGCGCTCGGAAGTCCTACCGAATTGATGGAGACTCAAAGATACGATGTCTTAGTTGATATGATCGTTGCTGCCAAGAAGGTTCTTCCTAGGGGAAAACCGTTTCATCTGTTCGGTGCGGGTCATCCGGTTCTCTTTCCCTTCTTGGTAGCTATGGGCTGTGATCTGTTCGATTCGGCCGCTTACGCTCTATACGCACGGGCGGGCAGGTATCTGACCTCTGAGGGGACCCAGCTCCTAGGCGACATGGTGGAGTTCGTCTGTCCGTGTCCAGCATGCGTAGGCACTAGTCCGGAGGAGGTTATGCGATCTCAAGACAAGACAGGGGGGACTCGACTAGCGCAGCACAATCTTTGGGTCTGTTTCTCGGAACTGCGCCGGGTTCGGGAGGCTATCAGGAAGGGAAGGCTCTGGGAATTGCTGGAGCTTCGCTCCAACGCTCACCCAGCGTTGAAAGAGTGTTTCAATCGGATAAGTCAATATGCCGAGATTCTCGAGAGATCTACACCAGCAGTCAAACCGCACGGAATATTCTACCTTGGGTCGTCCAGTGACAATAGGCCGGAGAAAGTGAGATTCGTCTCGAAACTCCCGGGTAGCGTCGAAGAGAGAAGAAAACTTGTTCTAGTTCTGCCGGGTCGTTGGCGAAGACCGTTCCACGAAGATCCTCGATACGAGTCAGTTGCGAAAGCATTCGACGATCATCCGAAGGTCTCCATTTGTTTCTACTCGCTCGCTTGGGGTCCCGTCCCGATCGAGCTAGATGAGACCTTTCCGATAGCTCAGACAGAAAGCCCCGACGCGGGAGATACTGTCGTACTTCAAGAGAAGGCAAAGATAGTTTCAGAATTTCTCAAACGTCTTCATCCAAAAAGCGTAGTCTTAGTTTCAGACGGCGACATTGGGCGAGCTGTGACAAAGGAATTGTCGAAGACATTTGCAAAGCGGATCCTTACCATCTTCAACGGTGAGAGGCTAAAGCCCGACGCTATCGTCAAGTCTGTAGAAAGGAAACTGATCAGTAACGCCTAGGCGTACATTCTCTGCAGTGACTTGCGGGTCATGCGGGATTTCTGATCAAATTCTCGTTCGATGAACTTGGCGTCCTTCACGAGGTCGTTCACGTCGACGTTGTAATTGTACGCCTTCGAAATCTTGCGAATCGCAAGTGCTGCTGCGGCGGGGTCTGCTCTGGCGGGTTCAGCGTAAGGCAAGACTGCGACAGCGGGAAAATCGTGGATTTCGAACTGGCTGAGCATGACTGCGAGCGGTCCATAGACGAGAAGGCCTGGCTCTAGTATTGGAGCTTTGAAGAGTTTCGCACGGTCGAGGTATGCTCCAGTTGGTACTATGCAGAAGTCGTCTTTGTTCTGTTTGAACGCGCTGTCCAAGCCTCCGATCAGGATTGCGTCTTTGAACTTCTGGCCTACCGCCCAGTCGGAGAGAGCTTTTGCGAACTCTGCTTCCTCTGATCGGTGAGGGGAAAACTCTAGTTTTATCAGAACAGTCTTGTTTTTTCGGTAGACTTCGAACGGTGTGACGAGGCCGCCTTCTGCGGTTCCGACCCATGGTGGTGGGTTGGAGACGTCCACGAATCCTATTCTGTTGGCTTTGAGGGCGTGAATCATGTATGATGTTGCAATGTATCCAGTCTGGCCGACTCCGTGAAATCCTGTTACTAGTGTGGACCCTTTCAGGTTTTTGGAGTCGACGAGGAGGCGAATTGTCAAATTAGTCCTCTAATGGAAGTTGGGTTGTCGTATTCTGGGCGCTGCTTAAATCTCTCTTTGTTTGAAGCTTGGTTGTAGGGCTTTTATCATAGTGTGCTGAGCCCGCAGTTAACTGTGAGTTTAGAGTCATCAAATGTTTCGGTGTCGGTCTGACTCGGTGTTCGAATGAAGATCAGGTTCATGGGTGCCTGCCAGGAAGTAGGCAGGTCTGCGTTCGCAGTTAGCATGGGCGAGAAGTATCTCGTTTTAGACTATGGTGTGATGGTCAATCATCACGTGGGTTTCCCGATGCATATTCCTCCGAAGGAGGTGGAGGCTATCGTTCTAACGCATGCTCATCTTGATCATGTTGGTTCGGCGCCTATCTTCTACATTGCTGGTGGCGTACCCCTCTACGGCGTTCAGCCTACCTTCACTTTGACGAACCTAATCATCAAGGATTTCTTGAAACTGAGCGGATACTATGCACCCTACGAGTACATTGACCTCCAGACCATGCTCAAACATCAGCGTGATCTGCAATACAAACAAGCGACCGATATTGGCAATGGCTCAGTGACTCTGATAAACGCGGGACATATTCCGGGTAGCGCACAAGCGATTGTCCAGAGTGACGGGAAGAGGATTCTATACACTGGCGACTTCAACCGACAGCCAACCAGGCTTGTCGACGGTGCTGATCCGGAATACAAGAACTTGGACGCGATAGTGATGGAGGGAACGTATGCGATGGAGGATCATCCGATCCGGGATGGTCTTGAGAAGGAGTTTGTTCAGAAGGTTACTGAGGTCGTGGAGGGCGGCGGGATCGTGTTAGTGCCGGCTTTTGGAGTTGGCAGATCACAAGAACTGCTCAGCGTGCTCTCAGCTTACCATTTCGAGCACCCCGTTTTCGTCGATGGAATGGCGTTGGATGCTATGGAGTTGCTTCTGAAGCATCCGTCGGCTCTGCGTGATGCGAGGGTTTTCGAGCGGGCGAGTAAGATGGCCCACTGGGTTGATGGCTGGAATGATAGGCGTAGGGCTGCGAAGACTCCGGGTGTGATCATTTCTCCAGCGGGTATGTTGAAGGGAGGTGCTTCAGTCTTCTACATGGAGAACGTGGCGGCGAAGAAGGAGAATGCTGTGTTTATGGTGAGCTTTCAGGTTCCCGGGAGTCCGGGACGGATTCTCCTGGATAGACGAAAATTTGTGATTCACGGGAGGGCTCGGCCGGTTGATGCGAGGGTCGAGCGTTTCGACTTCTCTTCGCACGGTGGGAGGAGGGAGCTTGAACAGACTCTTTCGGATCTGGACAAGAAGACTCGGGTGTTCATTGTGCACGGGGCAGAAGGGAACTGTAAGAAGTTGGCTGATTGGGCTTCGACGGAGCTCGGATTGAATGCGAGTGCTCTTCTAGCCACCGGGGCATTGGCTTATCCGATATCGATAGTTGGGGCGCCACAGGCTCAAGTCACTCCATTTGTAGGAGACACGGTTACTAGTGCGTCTCTCAACGCGGTGGTCTTTGTTCTCGCTCTTGGGGCCAGCGCCACGGTAATGTTTCTGTTGATACGTAGGGGCCGGATGAGATTTATTCGTCGGTTGGTCAAGGGAGCACTGGTTCTCGTTTCCTTCGCTGTCGCGTTTTGGTATTCAACGTCGATCCTCGCTTCCGTGGTCGACTTGTCAACCGACTTATGGACACTAGTCTCACTATTACTCTCCTTGGGAATCGCTACAGCGATCGGGTTGACTATTTTCGGAAAGGGACAGATTCGTCAATTGTCAGGAGTTACTGCGCTCGGAGCTCTTACGGGAGTGTTTCTCGGCTATTCTATTGGCCCGGTCACTGCGCTAGTCTTAGTAGGCGCGCTCGTTGTCTACGACATTGTGGCTGTGTTTAGGGGACCGGTGGGTGCCTTGGCTAAGGCTGTTGAGGCAGGTGATCTTCCGGGGGCAATGTACACTTATGGCGAGTTGACTATAGGGATGGGGGACCTAGTTTTTTATTCACTGGTCGCGACAACAGCTATGGTTTTCTTTGGGATCTTCTCATTCTTCGGTGCTGCTGTTGGAATACTCGCTGGATCCTACCTGGGCTTTAGGGCGTTATCCAAGTACGAAATGTTTCCAGGACTGCCATTCTCACTGTTGTTAGGAGTTGTTGGAATGTTGCTGACTGCCGCGGCTACAGGGACTCCAGTTCTATAGACGCGTCGCGGAGCGAATTGAAACGATAATCGGCAAGGCTATTCTCGACGCGGTGTCTTCTGTCCACCAGAACTGTCTTGATTCCGGCGATGTATCCTCCTTCAATGTCGTGTATTTCCGAGTCGCCAACCATAACCGCCTCCTCTGGTCGAGCCTTGAACTGCATAAGCGCATAGCGGAATATTCCGGGATCCGGTTTTCTTATCCCGACTCTAGCCGACGTGACGATCTGGACGAAGTATTTTGTCAATTTGACGTTATCGAGGATTCCCATGGCTACCTCGTGAGATGATACGTTAGAGATTATTCCCAGTTTGACATCTCGTCCTGAGAACTTCTTCAGTGTGGAGTGGGCATCGTCAAAGGCGATTGCATTTGCAGCGCGCGCTTTCACGATTATTTTGATGGCTTTCCTGACTAGTTGGTCTGTTGGCTTGTCTTCGATTATTCGTTCGAGTAGCTGTCTCATCCACACCTGAATCGGGATCTCTACGTGATGTCTAGATCGGATTGTTTCGTTGATCTTGTAGCCTTCGCGGTAGAGTTCGAACAATCTCTCGGGCGATACTCGTTTGGGTAGTATCGGGCTGATTTCTCGAAGCGCGTTCTTCGTGACCATGTTGTCTTCTATGTTCTGCGTGACGAGAGTCTCGCCTAGATCGAAGAAGATAACCTTGACCGGTCGGGCCATTGGCCTACCGGGTCCGGCTCGCCTCGTTCAGGGAATTAGCCTTGTTGTCGGTTTCAAGATTTGTGGTCTGCGATTCCCAACACGGTTTCAGGGAAGACCGCTTCTGCGTCGCCAGAACCATTTGTTGCCGCCCCTTTTTTTCCAGAAGCCTCTGGCCAGTTGAAGCTGTTCTGGGCGAATCTCCCGATTCCGGGCTTAGAATTGGCCAATCGACCGTTTTTCCACGAAAGATTTGTCCCTGTGATCAAGCGGTGAAGATCTCGCAGGTCAAAAATCGCCTGCCCAGATTTCTGATCCAGGCTTGTTTGGGGCGATTTCCAGTAAGAGAATTCTCTCAAGGAGACACCTCGTGTCTCGGGAGTCTGAATCGTGTTTGAGAATTCTGAGGTGGTAACGGGTTTGGTAACCGTGGATGGTAACAGTAGGACCGGCCCGGTCCGGTGGAAGTGTTCTCTATGGTCGGAGTTGGTGCTGTAGGTCAGGGTCTAGTTTGCGCCGTATCGTAGTACTGCTGCGACTTTGCCGAAGGAGTCGCGTAGCATTCGTCCTTCCTCTGTCTCCTCCGATATTACTTCGACCTTGCTCGCCGATTTCTCCGCGTATTCCAGGAAGCTATCGATAATATCTCCATGGTCTGTGGCTTCGAGCATTGGTTTGCCGCAGTTCTTGCAGGGTCTTGTTGCTAGTTCGTTGATGACTGCGTGGGCTTCGTACCTGGTTCCCCTGAACTCTTCGACGTTCCCGCAGTTCTTGCATTTGAGGACTACTCGCTCTCCTTCCAGTTTTTCCGAGATGAGGAGCATGTCAACTATCCCCTTCTCAAGGTACTCCTGGACCTTCTTCTCTCCGAATGCCGCCTTACCTGTTTCATGTCCCAGCTCGTAGAGGAATTTCTGGACTAGCTGTTTTTCTTCGCCGTATCTGACGCCTTTGAGTATATCGCTGCTCTTCTCGACCACTTCCTCTACTCCTGCTTCACTGGTGTAGCTCGTGTCGATCAGTGAGAGGACTTTCTTCTTGAGCGTATATTGCAGGTACTCGCCTTCCTCAAAGACGTACTTTGTGGGTCCGGGTCCGCCGATGATGATTCCCTTCAAGTCTGGAATTTCCAGCATCATCTCGTTGAAGTGCTGGCCGACGCGTTTGTAGTAGTCGTTGATGACTTGTTCTCTGATCCGCTCGAACCTTCGAGCGGACTGTCCTCCGGCCCTGCTCTTGCCGGGTGTTCCCGATGTGAAAGTCTTCAAAATCTCTACTCTGCGTCCCTTCAGAGTAGCAACAACTGCTTCCGTCCCATCAATAACTAGTATCCCATAAGTGTCTTTGTCGGCGACGAGTGCGAGGAGGGGTTCGACGTGGAATCGGGCGTCACATCTGTAGAAGCCTACGGTGATCGGCTCCGGCGGGATCAACGTGTACGTCTCCATCTTCTCACTGCCAGCGCCGTTCTGCGGAATCGCGCCGGCGAAGATTACCAGTCCCGTCGGAGGCGGTTCTTTGAAGAGCTTGAGTCGTTGCATTGTCCGTTCGATCCCGTCTTGGACGTTATTCCGGGTAGTTCGCGATTTGATGTTCACCGCAGTGCCGAGTTCTTCTCGGAGCTGTCCCAATACTTCGTGTATTTTCCTGTCAGGTGGGACGTAGAGGCTGATGAGTTCCGTGCCTCTGCCCTCTTTCTTTGCTAGCTGTTCGAGGGTTCGTTTGAACTTGAATCGTGCGACAGAGTCTGGGCCTGGCATCTAGCGTCCTCCTGCCTTTGAAAATTGGTGTTTAAGGGCTTGGCCAGAGCGGCCGCTATTCGTTCAGAGAGAAACGTTGGCTGTCGAACTGGATTCGACCGGAATCGTATTCCTCACTTTGACCAGTCCTCAGAATCAATAGTGCTCAGAATCGTATAAAATCCTTGTTTTGAATTGGACAGTAAGCGTCGACAAAGGTCCACAGTCTCCCTATCTCTGTCTCATAGCGGGGTGATCCTGGTCAAAGACGACTCCAGTGATGCGTCATTGTAGCTTTCTCCATTCTAATATACCGAATTGATTGGTTCTTGGCGAAGACGCATGAAGGCAGTCGTCAAGCTAGGGGGTGCTCTTTTCAAGCGAGACCCAGATGTTGAGGCGCTGCGGAGCATGGGAAAGGTCCTGTCAAGTTTCGCGGGTGAAGGGAATCAACTGGTGACCGTTGCTGGTGGTGGCCAGAATGCGCGAGTCTACATTGATGTCGCTAGGAAGCTGGGTGCTGATGAGTCGACATGTGATCTGCTTGGGATTAGTGTGACTAGGGCTAACGCGGAATTGTTCAGGCTCGCGCTCGGAGGTGTCGCTGTGACGAAGATTCCGACGATGCTGTCCGAGCTGAATCATTTCGTGGGTCCTGGCAAAGTGGTGGTTCTGGGAGGTCTTCAGCCAGGACAGTCGACGAACGCTGTGGCGGTTTTAGCGGCTGAGATAACTCGAGCGGATTTCCTTGTTAACGCAACTGATGTTCAAGGAGTGTACACCGCGGATCCGAAGAAGGATCCTAAGGCGAAGATGTTGAGGACGGTAAGTGTTGACAAATTGTTGAGCTGGGCGATGGCCGGGGATGTCTACGCGGGCAAGTATGAACTGTTGGATCCTGTTGCACTGAAGATATTGCAGAGGGCGAGAATTCCAACGAGGTTCGTATCGCTGGAAGACCCTTCCAACATAACTAGTGCTCTCCGAGGTAGAGACATTGGAACACTCGTCTCCTATTCGTGAAGGGTTTGCTAGATGAGACTGTTGGACCTGTTTCAATCCAAAGCTCAGGTTAGGCTTGTGGAACATTTGTTGCAGAACAGGGACAAGGTCTTCAACCAGGCCGGGCTGGCGCGATTATTGGACGTGTCCCCGTCAACTGTTGCACGGATAGCAGAACCACTCGTCAAATGCCGAGTACTATTGTTCGAACGATATGAGCAAGGCATGAAGATCTTCGCCTTGAACAAGGAGGAACCTGCGGCCCGCAACTTGATCGACTTCTACGACAAGATTCGCCAGCTGTGACAATCCGGAGTCGAATGATTTTTATTGGGCCTTTGTGGCCTTTTACTTGCAAGTCTCTTTCTAACAGAAGCGCTTGTGAGTTCCCGAAGAGCGTCTGCGGCAACCCACTTCGCTGACCTAGAATCAGATTCCCTGATCTCTGTGGACGTTTTGATCGCTGCCGCATTTAGAAATGTATTGCGTTTACCGATCTGTCTTAGCGCCCAATTCACGGCTTTCTTGACGAAATTGCGTTCGTCCGAAGCTTCTCTAGTTATCACGGGAAGGAAATCGAGAAATATCTTGTCCGAGACTTTCTTGTCGTGAACAGCTAGTTCGGCCATCATGACAAAGCCGGCTCTCTTGACAAACTCCTCTTTTCTTTTGGACCATTCGTGCGCCTTGCTGACTGCGAATTTTGTCTTGTCGAACAGGTTTCCGCAGCAACCATCGACGACATCCCATGAGTCAAAGTCTGCAGCCCATTTTTCCATTTGCTCGTCAGAAACTTTCGCAGGATCATCTATCATGCTAGCGAGTATGCGCGCCTCATGGATTCCAGTCTTCCAGAGTTTTTGAGCAGTGTCATGATTTGTTCCCGCTTCCCTGGCTAGCTTGCGGAGTTGGGGAATCGGAACCCCGAGGGCCGCGCCCGTTTGTATTCCAAAGCGTGACATCCCAGCAACCGCATCGGGAGTGCCTTTGCTCTTGATCTCATCCATTAGGTGTTCAAGGGTTATGGAGGTTTCGTGCTGATCCAAGATGGTGGGTCGTGAGCTCTTCATCGAAGCTGCATTGTTCTTTCGATCCTTGAAAGCTTGACCCTCTTCAAAGCGTTCATGGGCACCTATGCGGCGCGTGCTGAATTACGGTATTGTCCGAAATTGGGTAAGAAAAAAGCGTGTAAAGATACCTCGTTAGTATCTGAGATATCTGAGGCTATCCTTTTGCGGTCAATGGTTAATTATCGGTATCTGCATTTTGACCGCAAGGCCCCAGTTTGCGTCGCTATAGTTTGTCCGTGACTCTGCTTCTCCTCTTTTTGGCTGTGAGCCTCGCTGCCGTGTCGGAAATGACGCGACCAGCTAATGCGGTGACAAGCAATTCCAACCCTCCTACGATAGCTAGGACTGGCGATAACGGGGTGTACCAGTCATCTTACCAGAGTCCGGGTTTCTATGCGCAAGGACGGTATTGGGTCTTCTACGAGGATTCGTCGTCTACTTGTGAGCATCAGGCTGGATGCTTGTTCTACCTGTGGAGTGCGAATGGGGCGACACTTTGGTCAACTCCGGTCAATGTGGGAGTTCACGTTACGGATAATGATTGGTCCGTTGTGACAGACGGGACGTCTGCCTACTATGCGCGATACAATGAAACCTCGTTCGACTCTACGACTAATCGGGCCCTACTATTCGGAATGGGGCAGCTGGGCAGTAGCGGACTGATCACTTGGCAACTCGAGCAGGTGGTCTTGAGTCCGAATGCTGCAATGAAATTTCCAAATGATGTGATAGGAGTTGACTCGAATGGGCAGGTCTGGGTCGGGTATCAGCAAGATAACTCGGGGACAAAAACTCCGCACATCATTCACTCCAACAGTACTCTGCCTCTACAACCGCTAAGCACAAGCTTCGTAGTCAACGCATCTGATCCGACGATTTTGCAGACTGTTATGTTCACTGCCACAGCTGTGGGTGGTAACTGGGGAGGCTCGTCAGGTTACACGTTTAGCTGGAACTTTGGTGACGGTTCGACCACGACCGGCCAAAGCGTCACCCATCAATATGGCTCGGCCGGAAATTACACGGTAACTCTCAATACCGTTGATAACGGCAACCCGCAGGAAACGGCCATTTCAGCCCAGACGGTTCCAGTGGAGCTGCTGCTCCCTTCGACGAACACCCCACCTACACTTTCGGTGCCAGCGTCAAGGAGCGTGAAGACCGGAACGCCCGTGTCCTTTACGGTCACCTCACCTGATAACGACGGAGACACAGTCACTCTCTCCTCAAGTTCGCTACCCTTAGGAGCCAGCTTTAGCACCTCAACCGGACTGTTTACATGGAGCCCAACTCCTGACCAAGCGAACCAGTTCTGGACGATATCGTTCAACGCAACGGACAATGCTGGTCTGTCATTGATGAAACAGGTTCTGATCTACGTCTCACCCTCGTGGTCAGGAGACTTTCCTCTCTCAAGTTCCTTTTTCAACAACTGGCATGTTGATATCGCAACAGTGCCGGGCGGAGGACAAGTATACGCCTCCTACTGGGCCGACGGGCAGAAGATAGTTGGCAGGTTGTATAACAGCGGTTGGGGGCCAGAGGAACTCATCTCGGGAGTCAATCAGCAAGGGCAGCCTCTCCAAACCTCGGTTGACGTAAACTCGTTCCTATTCGCATCTGGAGGTAGCGGCGGTGTCTCCGCTATTTACTACAACACTGTAAATGAGTCGCTATACTTCTCATCACGGGGTCCCCAGGGAGGGTGGGGGTCGAATATCATTGCTCATGTTGGAGTAGCATCTGCAGGCGGTCTCGGCCGATATTCTCTTCCCTTCACGGCCGCCTTTGATCAGGGAGATTCCAGGTGGTACGTCTTCTGGTACTATCAAACAACCAACACAATCACCGAATGGTCGGGTACCGACAGCTCATGGCTGCAAACCAACTCTACATTCCCAGCGCAAGCTTCTGTCGCTGGGTCCACCATCGGTAGCTTTCACTATTCCGGCTCAGTGAACGGCAAGAACACCTTCGGGGTGATGTGGATAGACGGAACAACCTCGCCCTATAACTTGAACTTTGGACTCGAGACGGTAGGACAAGCTCCGGGATCCTGTGGTCCAAATGCGACATGCGACTCTTCTTGGAATCCGAGGGTTACCTGTACAGCCCAAATCGTGACTATTGAGCAGATCCTTGGCAGCCAGTCTAGCACGTTTGGTGGGGCGACGCAGAGCGGTAGTATCTTTAACCCAGGCATCTGGGCTCCGGGCAAGGGCGAGGCCAAGCGATGGCTGACGCCAGGCCCGACCCCGCCGCAGTGGACGCCCAATGGGCCGCCCTGTAGGATAACAAACGCGGACGGACAAACTGTCGGCGCGTTCGTCGAGCTCCTAGGTGTTCAGAGAGGATTTCTCCTCAACGAGGACTATTCAGCCAATTTTGACCCAGTAAACGGAGGAAGCGCATTTCCAAGCCCGGGCAGCTTCGGCGACACGACTTTCAACATTTTCACGCCGGGTTACGGTATCTGCAAGTCCACCAACACGACCGGCTGCTTGCATACTATCCATGCGGAGATCGATCGCGACTGGAAGGCGACTGGATATTGCGGGCCAAATACCGTGTGCGATGTATACCCAATGGCGGTGGGTCCAGTTAGCAGCGCCGTTAACAAGACCAGAATTGATGTTCAGGGATTCATCTATTGGGATCCCGATCACGCAGACGAAGCTGCTCACAGTTTTTCAGGATGGGAGATACATCCCCTTACGGCCTGGAGAATATCCTGCCCGCAGCCCGGATATCCATGCTCTCCAGGTATCTCTCTTAACGCAACTCCACACAGCGTAACAATTTCGCCGGGCAAATCCGCGACTGCAAACATTACAATCAACAGTTCCAACCTTTTTTCGGGGCGGGTCAATTTCACCGCAACCATATCGCCTTCAGGCCCCTCAGCGCCGACCGTTGTGTTCAATCCGTCAAATTACAACGTCACGGCCTGTAACCTGTGCGGAGTCATAGCCTCCAAGCTAAACATCACCACCAAGACAGCATCATCAGGTACCTACAACATTACACTCACCGCTCGTAGTACCACCGTCATCAGTCAGACTAGCGTTCTCGCAGTGATGGTCGGCTTCAATATGACATCCAGCCCCTCTACATTGAACATTGCCGCCAGCAAATCGAACCAGTCCATCATAACACTGACAAGCACAGGATATAGTGGGACGGTAAGCCTGTCAGCACAAGTGAGCGGGTGCGGCTGCCTTCTAGCCTCAATAAGCTCCCCACAAGTCACGCTAAGCGTCGGCGGAAAAGCATCTGCCACTCTTAACGTTACAGCCTTCAGCCCTGGAAACGCGCTAGTCACAATAACTGGAACCAGCTCCACTTCACCTTCGTTCACAATAACAACAACAGTCTCTGTCAACGTCGTCGACTTCACGATCTCCGCGGGCCAGACCAATCTCAAGATGTATCCGGGATCGCCTAACTCAACGGTGATCACGTTGACCAGCTTGAACAGCTTTTCGGGCTCCGTTACGATCAAGGCCACGAGTACCCCCGCGGGTCTAACTCAGGCCCTGAACGCTAGTAGCGTGATTCTTCCATCAGGTGGTACGGTCCACGTGTCTCTCGTGGTCAACGGTACCCAGCCAGGAATCTACACAGTAACAGTCAACGCAACAAGCGGCTCAGTAAACCATCTGCTCTTTATCACAGTCAAGGTCGTGGACTTCAGCCTCTCTTCTATCTCATCATTGCAAGTCAATGTAGGCTCCACTAGTACAGCGACTATCAATCTGGCCAGCCTCGGCGGTTTCGCCGGAACCATTAGTCTCTCAAACTCTACCAGCCCGTCCGCTCTTCATGCCGCATTGAGCACACAGATCGTCTCGCTGACATCAGGTGGATCTGGCTCAGCATTACTGACGGTCTACAGCACCTTGGCAAACAACTACACGATCACAATAACCGCGACCAGCGGACCACTGACGCATACTATCACCATAACAGTCGTCGTGGTGGACTTTCAGATATCCGCGGGACCCGTAACGCCAGCCTCCATCAATGTCGGCTCCCGTGGCAATGCAACGATCACCGTAACGAGAGTCAACGGCTTTACAGGAACTGTGGCCTTGAGCATCTCTGCTCCCTCAGGGCTCATATGCTCGTTATCCTCGATCAGACTAACTCTTCCTCCCTCACCAGCGACTTCAGTCCTATCCTGTAGTTCTTCCACGGCAAACGATTACATGGTAACGGTAACAGGAATAAATGGTACCCTCTCCCACACGACCGCATCCCTGCTATTCCATATCGTAGACTTTTCGATCACATCTCTGCCATCCTCGTCAATTAGCTTGGTTGTTGGTCAGACCAGCGGTAGCACTTCGATTCACCTAGGTAGCCTGAAAGGTTTCACAGGGACGGTCGCCCTAAACGCCCTCGTCTCACCCATCGGCCCCTCTGCTTCTCTTTCTCCGCCCAGTCTCAAACTAGCGCCTTCAGGATGCGCATGCAATGCGAGTTCTCTGAACATCAACGCCGGGCAGGTTGCAGGTGTTTACACGTTGAATGTAACGGCGACAAACGGTCTCCTAATTCATTGGACGATCATAACCCTTACCGTGACGCGGGACAGCCCAAGCATCACAACCACGATCTCTTCACCAAGCATCGTCGCCGGGGGTTCTGTCACAGATTCAGCTAAACTGACCGGATCTACCAGCACAGCTGGCGGCACCGTAACTTACTTCCTGTTTACGAACGGGGCTTGCACGGCTCCCGCAACCATTGTGTCCATTGTAACAGTATCCAATAACGTGATTCCAAACTCAAGACCAGTTGTCTTTAACGCTACAACCCCCTATAGTTTCAACGCAACCTACTCCGGGGACAACAACAACAGCCCTACTTCCTCCCCTTGTGAACCGCTCGCCGTCCAGAAAGACAACCCTACGATCGCCACATCTCTCTTGCCCGCCTCTATCCAAGTAGGCCAATCTGCGACTGACTCTGCAACACTATCGAGTTTCTTCCAAGCGGGCGGGACGGTCAACTACAATCTCTTCATCGGCTCCAGCATATGTACGGGGACGAGTTCTACGGTCGCAACTGTAACGGTCACCAACGGCGTCATTCCTAACTCGAGGAGTGTAACTTTCAACTCTACAAACCCGGGAGGCTACAGTTTCCAGGCTGTCTATTCCGGCGACCCCAACAATAACGGTGCCACTAGCGGCTGTGAGCCTCTGACCGTCAACCCGGTCGGCGTAACGCTCACTACCGTTCTCTCTGCCACAACAATTACCGTAGGCGGAACAGCCGCTGACACATCAACACTACACGGTCAGACGCCCACTGCGGGTGGCACCGTAACATACAACGATTTCGCAAACAGCAACTGCGTAGCGCCGACAACAGTCGTTTCGATTGTTCCGGTCACTAATGGTGCTGTCCCGAATTCTAGGACCGTGACTTTCAACAGCAGCGGCATATTCAGTTTCAACGCAGTCTACTCAGGCGACGCTAACAACAATGGTGCAACGAGTAGTTGCGAGCCTCTCACAGCAAACAAGGCAGGTCCGACTATTACGACTAGCATCAATCCCTCTGCAACAATAACCGTCGGCAGTTCGGTCACCGATCAAGCCACGCTTACGGGCGGATTCCCATCAACCGGCGTGACGGGAACTGTCACCTATACTCTCTTCAGCTTCTCAACACTACCTTCCGCAACGGCACCCTGCGCCGCTGGAACAATAGTTGGCACTTCTCAAACGGTAAACGTAGGCGTCGGCAATTCTGTTCCTGCAAGCGTGGCGGTTACTCCCCCTTCCCCTGGTTTCTTCGGTTTCTCGGCCGTGTACAACGGAAACGGGAACAATACTGCTGCCACTGGCAATTGTGAACCCCTGACAGTGAACAAGCAGACCCCAACAATAACCACGACAATCAACCCATCTTCAAGCGTCGTCGTCGGCGTGTCGGCTACTGATCAGGCGACGATCACGGGCGGATTTCCATCTACGGGTGTGAGCGGAACTGTCACGTATCGCTTCTTCGGACCAAGCAACGGTATCTGCAGCGGAGTACCGGTGTCCAGTCAGGTAGTTACTGTCGGCGCCGGAAACTCAGTATCACCTTCTAATTCACAGACTCCTAGCTCAGCTGGTCAGTACAGCTTCAACGCAACCTACAGTGGAGACACAAACAACAACCAGGTCACCAGCAGTTGTGAGTTGTTGACTGTCAATTTAGTTTCAACTACAACAGGAATTGGTTGCGGCTCGTCGGTCACAGTTGGCGTACCAACGTCGTGCACTATTACAGTGTCAGACGTTGCGCCAGGAACTCTCACTCCCACCGGCGCGGTTAGCCTATCTACCAATAGCTCAGGCACGTTCAGCCCGCCCTCCCCCTGCACCCTTTCAGGCACTACAAGCTCCGCAAGCTGCACCGTGACTTACACGCCATTTGTTCTCGGTGCCCACAACATCACTGCTACCTACACTGGTGACAATAAGCATGGAACCAGCACCGGCTTCGCGTTACTATCGCCGGGCAAACACTCGACAAGTACCACTATCTCCTGCTCAGGACCAGTACTTGTCAATCAAGCATCTACATGCACGGCAACTGTAACTGATACTTCCACGCTCGGCGCGACGACTCCAGGTGGTTCAGTGGGTTTCACGGAGACTGGGGTCACTGGCAACTTCAACGTCACGAGCTGCACTTTGATCGGATCGAGTTCTTCTGCCAGTTGCGGAGTGAAATTCACTCCCTCCGCACCCGGGACCGCGAGTGTAGTCGGCTCGTACAGCGGAGACTCTACTCACAGTAGTAGCAGCAATGGCGGCTCTCCGGCTCAAGTCGCGGTCAATCCAGCTATTACTGTCAGTACTCCTATCGCAACACCGTCGGCAATAGACAGCGGCCAATCAGTAACGCTTTCCGCGACTTTTAGTGGCGGGACTTCTCCATTCGTATGCCAATGGCTCCAGAAGACCCCTGGTGGTGCTAGCTACTCTAGCTTGGGCAGCTCTTCGCCTTGTACATCGCCCGTATCGATATCCTCGGGAATATTGACGAGTGCAGGATCTTGGTCGTTCGAGCTCCAGGTCACCGATAGCTCGAGTTCATCCGTCACCATCGCATCCGGACCTGTCAGCATTGCTGTGAACGCTGCTCTATCATTGCCTACGATCTCGGCGAGCCCGATTGCGCTGGACCTAGGGCAGTCCTCGACTCTTGCCACTACTACCTCGTTCAGCGGCGGTACGGCTCCTTACGTTTGCCAGTGGCTTGAGAAGGCTCCGGGTGCCGCGAGCTACACTATTCTTGGAGGTTCGTTCTCATGCATCGTGGGGGACAAACCATCCGCTTCGACCGGGGTCCTCTCTACCGTAGGCTCATGGTCATTTGAGCTCAAAGTGACTGATACCGGCTCGCCTCCTGAGCTCGTTACGTCTGCCGCAGTCTCCGTAACCGTCAATCCTGCGCTTACTGCTGCCGTGATATCTGCCAATCCTCTGACAATCAACTCCGGCCAGAGCGTGACTCTGTCAACCACAACCTCATTCGGTTCGGGCACTCCGGCGTACGTGTGCCAGTGGCTCCAAAAGGCTCCAGGTTCTAGCACCTATTCCAATCTAGGAACCTCGATCGCCTGTAACGCAGGAGACAAACCTACTATCTCAACCAGTGCCTTGTCAACAACAGGAACCTGGTCGTTCGAACTAGCGGTGAATGATAGCGGCTCACCCTCCGAACCTGCTACTTCGAATGCCGTTACGGTTACTGTGAATGGAGTGTTGTCCGCGGGTACGATTTCGCCTAGTGCGCCTGCTATTGATGCAGGCCAGTCAATCACGCTTACTTCGAACCCTTCGGGTGGAACTGCCCCCTATTCCTACCAATGGTATTCGGATGGAACATGCACCACATCGATTGGATCTGCCAATTCCTCGACCATCAACGCTTCGCCTACTTCAACATCGACATACTCCGTAAAGGTGACTGATTCAGCATCATCTTCACAGTGCTCCTCTCCTAGCGACACTGTCACGGTCAACCCGGCTCTCCTTGCCGGTGCTCTTACTCCTTCGGCTCCTACAATCGATAGCGGTGAGTCGATTACCTTGGGCGCGAATTCGTCAGGGGGAACAGCACCTTATCACTACCAGTGGTACTCAGGTGCGAGCGTGAGTTGTTCTTCAGACACGACTTTGCTTGGCACGACAGCTACACAAATCGTGTCGCCCCCCGCAAACACATACTATTGTTACACTGTAACTGACTCCGCGTTCGCACCTGCTACTCAATCTTCAGCAGCAGACCTCGTCACGGTTGACCCTACACTCGTCGCAGGCCCGATTTCACCCGTGGGTCCCACTATCGACAGCGGCCAGAGCGTCACTTTGACATCGAACCCATCTGGCGGGACTTCGCCTTACTCTTACCAGTGGTATGCGGCTGCCAGCTGTACAAGTGGAAGCTTAATCTCGGGAGCGATATCATCCGCATACACGGCGTCACCTCCGTCAACGACGAACTTCTTCTACAAAGTGACTGATTCGTCGCAGGGGTCACCTAGCGCCTCGCAATGTTCACCAGGAGATCTTGTCACGGTCAACCCCGGTCTAGTTGTTGGGGCGATTACTCCCTCTGGTCCGACGGTCGATAGTGGACAGTCGATTACTCTTACATCTCACGCATCGGGTGGCACACCTTCACTCTCATACCAATGGTACTCTGACGGAACTTGCGCATCCGCCATATCGGGCGCAACCTCACCGACATATTCTCCGTCTCCCACTTCTGTCTCCACATACTCATACAAAGCAACCGACTCGGCGTACGCGCCGGTATCCCAATGCTCGAGCGGCGACACAGTAACAGTCAATCCGGCGCTCGTCGCCCAGGGTATCACGCCAGCCAGTCCTGCGATAAACAGCGGTCAATCCATTATGTTGACCGCCAACCCAACGGGCGGCACACCACCCTACACCTACCAGTGGTATTCCGATGGCACATGCAACGGTGCAATCTCATCAGCGACCTCCTCAACTTACTCTACCTCACCAAGTGTCACTACGACGTATTCCTACAAGGTGACCGACACAGCCTTCTCCCCATTCTCGAAGTGCTCTCTTGGAGATACCGTCACGGTCAACTCCGCCATTGTCGCGGGAGCGATTACGCCACCCAATCCAACCATCGATAGCGGCCAGTCAATTACATTGACATCACACGTATCAGGGGGCACGCCTCCGATTTCCTATCAATGGTACTCTGATGGGATATGTGGCACTGCAATACCCGGGGCTACTTCAGCTACTTTCACAGGCTCACCCTCGGCAACCACCAGCTACTCGTACAAGGTTACAGACTCGGCGCAGTCACCCGCGTCTGCCTGTTCGCCCGCTGAGACAGTTACTGTCAATCCGGCATTGATCGCAGGACCAGTCACGCCCTCAGCACCTACGATCGACGCGGGTCAATCAATCACGCTGACATCAAATGCCTCGGGAGGGACCCCTTCCGTCTCGTATCGATGGTATTCAGATGGAACCTGTAGCCTGGCGATATCCGGAGCTACTTCGCCAACGTATGTGACCGCGCCCTCTGTGACGACCACATACGCATACCTGGTGACAGACTCTGCGTCCTCGCCAGTTTCGCAGTGTTCACCCGCGAATATCGTAACTGTTAACTCTGCGTTAGTGGCTGGGGGCGTCACTCCCTCTGCCCCTACGATCAACACTGGTCAGTCGATTACTCTCAATGCCAATCCAGCGGGTGGCACTACACCCTACGCTTACCAGTGGTATTCGGCAGCTAACTGCCAGAGCGGGAGCCTGATCTCCGGAGCATCTTCATCTACCTATTCTGCTTCCCCGACATCAACGACGACATACTCGTACAAGGCGACTGACTCATCCCAGGGTAGTCCCGTAGCTTCCTCTTGCTCACCCGGCGATACTGTTACTGTAAACGGAGTTTTGTTCGCTGGTGCGATGTCGCCCGACGCCCCGACAATTGACTCTGGCCAATCGGTAGCGCTTACCGCCAACCCGTCTAGTGGAAGTGCGCCCTACTCTTACCAATGGTATTCCGATGGTACGTGTACCACGGCAATTTCGTCTGCGACGTCGTCATCCTACAACGCTTCGCCGACTGCTACTGCCACCTACTCCTACAAGGTGTCGGACATTGCGTCAGCATCCCAGTGCTCGCCGAGCGATACTGTCACAGTAGACCCCACACTCGTAGCAGGCGCCATCGCACCAGCTTCTCCAACGATCGACAACGGGCAATCAATCAGTCTATCCGCCACTCCCTCAGCTGGTACGCCACCCTACAGTTACCAGTGGTTTGCAGCGGCAAGTTGCGCCAGTGGAAGTCAAGTTTCTGGAGCGACATCGTCCACGCTTGTTGTTTCGCCCTCATCGACGACGACATACTCCTATAGAGTGATGGATTCTTCGATCGGTAATCCAGTGGCATCAGCGTGTTCAGCTGGTGACCTAGTCACCGTCCGTCCCTCACTAGTGGCAGGGGCGATTACGCCATCCGGTCCCACTATCGATAATGGCCAGTCGATCCTACTGACATCAGACGCGGTGGGCGGAACAACGGCCTATTCGTACCAATGGTTTGCAGGCGGGGCTTGTAACACCGCGATACCCAGCGCGACATCATCGACTTACAATGCTTCGCCTGCATCATCTACGACATACTCTTACCGAGTGACTGACTCGGCCTTCTTGCCGGTTTCACAATGTTCGTCTGGCAACACGGTTACTGTAAATGCTGCCTTGTCTGCTGGCTCTGTTACACCGGCTTCTCCAAAAATCAACAGTGGACAGGTTATCATGCTGATCGCCAACCCGACAGGAGGAACTACTCCTTACGCGTACCAGTGGTACTCTGGCGTGAGTGCAAGCTGTTCGTCGGACCCGACTCTGCTTGGCACGACAGCCACCCAGGCAGTATCGCCTACCGCCAACACTTACTACTGCTATAGTGTGACTGATTCGGCTCTCACGCATTCCAGCCAGTTCTCGATCACAGTCTTGGTCACCGTCGATCCAGTACTGGTGGCCGGAGCCATCACTCCAACGAACCCGACGATTGATAGTGGCCAGAGTATCACTCTGACGGCCAACCCATCAGGAGGCACTGGACCCTACTCCTACCAATGGTATTCCGGAACGAGTTCTAGTTGCTCGTCGGATACAGCACCGCTAGGCACGTTGTCAACGCAAGTGGTCTCTTCAGGTTCATCTGCGTACTACTGCTACAGAGCAGCGGACAGCTCGGCCGGCAACCCTGCGGCAAGCGTCACCTCTCTGGCTAATCTCGTTACGGTCAACGCTGTTCTCGCTATTACGCCTCTCACGGCAACCTCTCCAATCGACTCGGGGCAGTCAACTTCTGTCACCGTTTCGTGGTCTGGCGGGACTTCGCCTTACACGGTGACTCTCTCTACAAGCACGTCATCGAGTAGCTGCACCAGTTTGGTACAGATCGGACAGAACACTGGTGTCACAGGAACCACGACACTGTTCACAGAACTAGCCAGCACCACCACAAGCTACTGCGCCTCCGTCGCCGATGGTGCCTCTTCGCCAGCAATAGTTCAGACGACTTCACCAAGTACTGTAGTTGTTAATCCAGCTCTCTCAGTGAATGCTCCCACTGCAACATCATCAGCCCTCGACAGAGGTCAACAGACAAATCTGTCTGCAACATTCAGTGGAGGAACTTCTCCGTATGCCTGCCAGTGGCTTCAGAAGGCTCCTGGTGCGTCTGTCTATACCAACCTAGGCAGCTCATCGGCGTGCACTTCACCAGTATCTACCTCAACAGGAAGCCTAACTACCGTCGGGTCTTGGTCTTTCGAGCTTCAAGTCAGCGACACCGGGTCGCCGTCCGTGATCGTCACGTCCAACTCGATCATTATGACGGTGAATCCCGCCCCCATGCCACCCGTAGTATCCGTCAATCCAACAACCATCGGGGCTGGACAAAATTCGATACTGTCGACGACCTCTTCCTTCACCGGTGGAACCACTCCCTACACTTGCCAATGGCTGAGGAAAGGACCGTTAGACGGGAGCTTCGGCAACTTTGGAAGTTCGTTCTCATGTATCGCAGGCGACAAGCCAACAGTCTCGACCGGACCCTTATTGACATCAGGGGTCTGGTCCTTCGAGCTGCAGGTACGCGACAGCGGCTCTCCCTCCCAATTCGTCACATCGAGCACCGCTAATGTCACTGTCAATGGAGCCCTGTCTGCAGGGGCAATAGCTCCCGGTGCACCGTCTATCGACTCCGGCCAGTCGATCACCTTGACGGCGAATGCTTTCGGTGGAGTCCCGCCCTATTCCTACCAATGGTACTCCGACGGTAAATGTGCGACCGCGATCTCCTCTGCTACTTCGTCAGCTTACCTCGCCTCGCCTAGCACAACTTCAGCATACTCCTACAACGTCACAGACTCAGCTGCGGCATCTCGTTGCTCACCCGCTGATACAGTCACGGTCAACCCAGCACTTGTCGCGGGAACGATTACTCCTTCTGCGCCTACGATCGATAGTGGTCAGTCGATCACTTTAGCCGCCAGCCCATCAGGTGGAACTGCACCTTACTCTTACCAATGGTACTCTGATGGCGGTTGTACTAATGCCGTTAGTGGGGCGACTAGCTCAGTCTTCCTGATCTCACCTGCTCTGACCACAACTTACGCGTATAGGCTGGGTGATGCATCGCAGGGAAATCCAGCGAGCTCACAATGTTCGGGAGGCGACACAGTCGCAGTCAATTCTGCTCTTGTCGTCGACCCAATCACTCCATCCAATCCTACCATTGATAATGGCCAGTCGGTCACCCTGACAACCCATGCTTCAGGTGGTACTCCTCCAATATCGTACCAATGGTATTCGGATGGAACGTGCGGAACATCGATAACTGGAGCGAGTTCATCAACATACGTTGCTTCCCCAACCTTAACCTCTACCTTCTCATACAAGGCGATCGACTCCGCCTTCTCGCCCGCATCCCAGTGTTCAGTGGGCAATACTGTAACCGTCGTTTCTGGATTAGTAGCTGGCGCGATTACTCCTACTTCGCCATCCATCGATAACGGACAAAGCGTCATACTTACAGCTCATCCATCAGGCGGAGCCACACCATTCACTTACCAATGGTATTCAGGCGCGAGCGCCACCTGCATATCCGATACAATTCTCGTCGGAACCTCATCGACACAAACAGTGTCCCCGAGCGCGAACACTTACTATTGCTATACAGTGACCGACGCATCCTCCTCCACCCAGTCGTCCTCAACAGACTTGGTCTCGGTCAATCCCATTCTGGTGGCGGGAGCGGTTACACCGCCCTCCCCTGGGATCGACAACGGCCAATCGATCACTCTGACAGCGAATCCATCGGGGGGAACGGGTCCGTACCATTACCAGTGGTACTCAAGCGCGAACCCAGCATGTCCAGGCGCACCTGTGGCGCTGACAGCGACCCTGTCCGCATCGCCTACAACCAGCACACACTATTGCTATACTGTAACCGATAGTTCGACCGGCAGCCCGACCATGAGTGTAACTTCTGCCGCATTCTTGGTCACAGTAAGCCCCGCTCTCGCAGCGGGCCCGATCACACCATCAAGCCCCAGTATCGATAGCGGCCAATCGATCACTCTATCAGCCAACCCGTCAGGCGGAACAACACCCTACCAATACCAATGGTACTCAGGGCCGAGTCCAACCTGCTCCTCGGATGCTACATTGCTGGGCACCGGACCGACCCAGGCAGTATCTCCGGTGTCTTTGACGTACTATTGTTACCGAATAGCCGATAGTTCGATCGGCACCCCGACGGCCATTGCGAACTCAGTGACTGACCTTGTAAATGTGAGCCCTGCTTTAGTAGCTGACCCCATAACTCCGTCCTCCCCGATAATCGATAATGGTCAATCGATCTCGCTTACAGCTAAAACATCTGGCGGTGTGGGCTCTGACTCGTACCAGTGGTACTCAGACGGAACATGTGGAGCCTCGATTCCATTCGCCACTTCGTCTACATACACTGCAACGCCCGCGTCTAGTGCTACCTACTCTTACAAGGTGACTGATTCCGCCTATTCTCAGGCCTCAGTTTGCTCGCCCAGCGACAATATCGCTGTCAACCAAGCTTTGATCGCAGGACCCATCTCACCATCCAATCCAATCATCGATAGTGGTCAGTCGATTACTCTGACATCTCATGAGTCCGGGGGTACGCCGTCGCTGGCGTATCAGTGGTACTCCGACGGGGCATGCGGGACATCCATTCCAGCCGCGATTCAGTCTACGTACACTGCTTCGGCCACGGTGACTTCTACCTACTCGTACAAGGTATCCGACTCCGCCTTCGCGCCCGTATCACAGTGTTCTGTTGGAAATACGGTGTCTGTTGTTTCTGGACTGGTAGCAGGGGCTATCGCGCCTTCGACTCCGTCAATTGACAACGGTCAGAGAGTCACTCTCATAGCTAGTCCATCAGGCGGCGCCACGCCCTACTCGTACCAGTGGTACTCGGATGGTACCTGCGGTAACGCTATAGCGTCAGCGATTTCGTCAACGCTCAACACTTCCCCTTCGACGGCTACCACATACTCGTACAAGGTAACAGACTCAGCAAATTCTCCAGCCTCGCAATGTTCAGTTGCTAATGCTGTCACTGTCAACCCAACACTCTCGGCCGGAGCACCAAGCCCATCGTCCCCTACAATAGACGCTGGCCAAAGTGTAGTGTTAACATCTCACGCATCGGGTGGCACGGTTCCCCTCTCCTACCAATGGTATTCGGACGGCTCTTGCACGACACTCATACCAGGTGCGACTTCGTCTAGTTACACTGCTTCACCTACATCCTTAACGAGTTATTCGTACAAAGTGACTGATTCTGCTTACAGTCCCTCTGCAGCTTGTTCGTCGGGTGACACCATCACTGTCAATTCCGAACTCGTAGCGGGGGCCATCACTCCGTCTTCTCCGTCGATCGACAACGGACAGGCGATCACTCTAACGACGCATGCGACAGGCGGCACATCTCCACTCCTCTACCAATGGTATTCCGATGGCATATGTGGGTCTGCGATCCCGGGAGCAACCTCGTCGACGTATTCGGTTCCGTTCCCGTCAACGACTACAATTTCATACAGAGTGACGGATTCGTCGCAGGGAAGTACCGCGGGAACCGCGTGCTCAACGGGGGACGGGATCACGGTGAACGCTCAGTTGGTTGCAGGTCCCATTACTCCTCCAGGTCCAATAATAATAAACAATGGACAGATGATCACGTTGACATCCGCACCTTCCGGTGGGACGACACCGTATTCCTATCAGTGGTATTCGTCGTCTAGTTGCCCGAGCGGAAGCCTGATCACTGGAGCGACATCATCAATCCTACTGGCTTCCCCCCCGGCGAACACGACCTATTCCTACAGAGTAACAGATTCATCCTACTCTCCCACTTCAAAGTGCTCATCAGGAGACACCGTCAAGGTCAATCCCACACTTGCTGCAAGATCCATCATGCCGTCGAGCCCGACCATTGACACGGGCCAGCAAATCATTCTAACAAGCCAAGCTTCAGGAGGAACCCAACCATTCTCCTACCAGTGGTACTCCGACGCCAGTTGTACCACAGTGATAGCCGGAGCGACCCAGCAGACTTACCTGGTCTCGCCAACTGCCACTGCCTCCTACTCGTACAAGGTAACCGATTCTGCAAATCCGCCCGTCTCGGAATGTTCACCCGGCGATACGGTAACCGTCAACACGCAATTGGCGGCTGGGTCGGCTACACCTACTTCCCCAGCAATCGATCAAGGTCAGTCGATTACACTTACGGCGAATCCCTCTGGAGGAACAGCGCCCTACCACTACCTCTGGTATTCATCAACGAGCTCAGCCTGTCCAGCAGGTGCCTCGATTGGAACATCGGGCACTCTGCCGGTGACGCCAACAACAAACACATACTACTGCTACACTGTGACCGATTCCTCAACAGGTAACCCTCCTGCGACTGCGACCTCCGGGATCGATCTAGTAAGTGTGAGCACCGCGCTTACTGTCAGTGCAGCCACCGCCACTCCACCTACTCTAGACTCTGCTCAGTCGGCAACCCTTTCCGCAACGTTTAGCGGCGGCACCGCGACCTATGTATGCCAGTGGCTCCAGAAAGCCCCGGGCGCCAACATCTACACGAGCTTAGGCAGTTCTTCGGCATGTAAATCGTCGTCATCCATTTCAACGGGGACCATGACGATCGTTGGGTCTTGGTCCTTCGACCTCTGAATGGTGCTCTATCATCGGCCACGATCTCCGTCAGCCCTATCTCCATAGATCTTGGTCAGTCGTCAACTCTTGCTACAACAACCGCGTTCAGCGGCGGTACATCTCCCTACGTTTGTCAGTGGCTTGCGAAGGCTCCCGGAGCGGCGGGCTACGTTAACCTTGGAGGTTCGTTCTCCTGCAATGCGGGTGACAAGCCCACTTCTCTAACTGGGGGCCTGTCGACTGCAGGCTCGTGGTCCTTCGAGCTGAAGGTGACCGATAACGGCTCGCCTTCTCAGATCGTCACCTCCAGTGTTGTGCTGACGGTCAAGAAGGCAAGTCCGACGGTTGATACCACTCTTTCATCCGCGAGCATTACCGTTGGGGACAGTGCTACTGACTCGGCTACTCTGACAGGTGACTACAAGGCTGGGGGAACTGTAACTTACGAGTTCTACTCCAGCGCAACCTGTTCAGGAACCTCAACCTTCGCGGGTTCTCCAGTTGTAGTTACGAATGGTTCGGTTCCGAACTCAGCCTCGCAGAAATTTGGCACAGCCGGCGCTTACGGCTGGACTGTCAGCTATAGCGGTGACAGCAACAATAATCCTGCTGTCGGCACCTGTCAAACCCTCACAGTAGTCGCACCGCCAACGCTGTCCTTGCCTCGGCCGCGGACTGTGATCGCTGGCTCCACCATTCGCTTCTTCGTCAATGCCACAGACGGGTCGAAGACAGTAACTCTGACAGCCTCCGATCTGCCCCCCGGGGCCACGTTCTCGTCAACCCAGTCTTTCGCGGGGGGCACGTCCTCAATCTTCACATGGACACCGTCCGCCTCCCAGGTGCCAGGTGATTATAATGTAACTTTCACCGCACGGGATCCCCAAGGTTTCTCGACGGTATCGCTAGTTACGATTCGTGTCTTTGCGGTGAGTAAGACTCCTTCTCTGCCCCTCGTATCATACTCGATATTTGGCGTGGTAGGGTTCTTGGTGATCATTGGGGCAGCGCTTCTACTGCGTCGGGTCCAGAACCCCGGAAGGAGAATAAAGTCCTGGCTGGCTCAAGCGTGATGGCGCAAAATTGAAAGGTTCCTCTGCTCAATTTCAGTAACTAGTCGTCGTCAGCCACGGTTCGCCTACGTTGCAACTGAGCTAGGGATCTTCGTGGAGTTTGGTTGCTGTTGTATGTTCGGCTAAGTTGGTTCTGAGCATTGAGTGACTTTACTCTCTTCTTCGCGGCCGCGAGATCTGCGCTGGCTCTGAGATGTAGCAGCGCGATCGATGAGACTATGCCTATCAGTGCGCCTATCGCGAGCAGCCATGAGGTTGTGGTCATCCATCTGGGTAGGAGGCAGCTGAGACAGAATCCTCCGCCTGAGGGTTGACTAGCGCTGCTGCCCTGGACGTGTATAGGAACAGACTGGGTCTTGGTCCATGATGGGTTGTTGCTGTCTGTCGCGGTGAAGTTGACCATGAAGGTCTGACCTGTCTGGCTCGTGCTTGGTGTGAATGAGAAATCGCCCGTCGACGGGTCGAAGGCCATGTTGGAGGCGAGCCCGGTCGCGGATAGGGTGATCGGTCCTCCTACCCCGCTAGGGTCGTTCGCTGAGACGCTGAAGTGCAGTGTTCCTCCAACGGTTGCGTTCTGGCGACCTGGGGCAATGAGGATGGGGAGAGAATCGGATGCAATGACGGTTATTGCAACGGTAGCCTGGGTCGACGTCGCGCCGTCGTCTATGATGAACGTAACGGTGTATGTCCCGGGTGCCACTGTTGCACTGGGCGTCCAGCTGAATGTACCTGATACAGGAGACGTTCCTTGAACTGTTGTGAAACTTGCTCCCGAAGGTAGCTGACCGGACGACAGCGTGAGAGTTGGGGAGAGAGTTGAAGAGTCGGTCCCAGTCACGGTGAAACTAAGAGTGTTCAGCTGAGTGACCGCTTCTGCCGATGGAGCGCTCACGACGGGCGAGGCTTGAGATCCAACGCTGACGGTAACAGTAGTCGTCTTGGTCAGAGATCCGCTTGTTCCCTTTACTAGTACAGTGTAAGTGCCGGCGGCTCCTGAGCTCGCCGTGAGGGTCGAAGTGCCCGAACCCCGGATTGTTCCAGTGCTCAAAGCCACCGAGAGACCCGTCGAAGGTGTGGTCGTTACCGTAATCGTTCCTGCGAATCCGTTCAACGCTGTGATTGTAATCGTCGAGGTTCCAGAGATGCCGGTGGTGAGAGCGAGGGTAGATGGATTGGCGGAGACTATGAAATCAACAACAGTGAATGTTGCCGTTGTGCTGTGGATTATGCTTCCGCTATTCCCGGTTATGGTTAGGGTATATGTTGACGCTGTTGAGGAACTGCACGATACCGTCGCGGTGCCTGAGCCCGTCAGACTGCTTGGTGTGATCGCGCCACAGCTCAGTCCTGCTGGAACATTATCGGTTAGAGCCACGATGCCCGTGAACCCGTTACTCGGAGTCAGTGTTAGCGTCGATGTTTTTGTTGAGCCGGCGTTCATGGACGTAGGAGAGGTTGCTGCTATTGTGAAGCTGGGTGGAGCGCCAAACGTGAATGAGGCAGTGGTTGAGTGGCTTAGCGATCCGCTCGTGCCCTTGATCGTGACTGTGTACACGTTCTGGCTAGTAGAACTGCAAGACAGAGTCGCAGTTCCAGACCCAGACAAGCTGCTAGGAGAGATCGTATTGCAGTTCAGACCGCTGGGCACAGTATCTGAAAGTGCGATATTACCTGTGAACCCATTCACGGATGTTAGAGTGATCGTCGAAGTAGCGGACTGTCCGGCAATGACAAGCGCAGGCGTACTGGCCGTAATGATGAAGTCTGGTTGTACTGGTTGGTTGAAGTTGAATGTAGCCGTCGCCGAGTGCACCAACGAACCACTTCTTCCAGTTACCGTTAGGCTGTAAGGACCCGCTGTATTCGAGTTGCAAGATATAATAGCGGTTCCTGACCCCGTCAGACTTGCGGGTGCGATCGCGCCGCAACTCAGTCCTGACGGGACTGCGTCCGTTAGAGTGACAGTGCCAGTGAAGCCGTTTTGGCCGGTGATGGTGATAGTGGAACTGGCGGACTGGCCGGTGTTAACCGTGCTTGGTGAAGTTGCAGAGATAGTAAAGTCCGCCACCGGTGGGCCTGGGGGTAGGAAAGTTAGGAGGCATCCCCATCCGATGGGGTTGCTGTTGCACTGTAGTGCACCGTAGGCTCCTGTCCCCGGCGTGTTTGTCCAGCTTCCTGCGGGCCACCAGACCCAGTTGATTCTCTGAGGACTATTACTATCGTAGAGGTTGACAAGCGTCTGCATGAAATGGAACGTCACAACCGTGTAGCCAGCGCTACCGTTCAGAACCACATCTGGGCCGTACATGTTAGGGTCGCACGACAACGTGTCAGTACCACCTTCCGTGTTGAGAGCAGGCCATCCAGTGTTCGAGACGCCCGCAACAACAGCCTGGTAGTACTGGTTGGCCAATGATTCTGCAGTAGTGTTGGTCCACGAGGAGGAGAACTGATTATAGTCCATGTAGCTGTGAAGACTGATGAAGATACGTCCCCCTTGGGGCAAGGTTCCGAGCGGGTCTGTCACCGTTGGATATCCCTGTGACATGTCGCTGAAGCCGCACGCGTAGCTGCAAAGGTTCTGGGCTACTATCCAGTGAGTATCGCCCAGTGACCGGGCCTGGTTTATCCACTGCTGATACGCGCTGCTAAGATATGTCACGCACAAGCTGTCGCTGGAGCAGGGAGCGGTCGGACAGGACGATGGACTATTGTTACAATCAGTTGTAGGTTCATTCTCGGGCTCCCAGATGATCTGAAGATGTCGGAGTAGCCGTGATAGTCGATAATAATCCAGAAGCCGTAGTGCTGGGCTAGCTGGACAGCACGCTGAGCGTTCGTCTGGCTATAGACGCTCATATAGTTGTAGTCTACCGTGTCAGTACAGTACGGGTCAAAATCAACTCTGACGGTATTGTAGCCCTTGGCCTTCATCTCTATCAACAACAATTCCATGTCCGATGCGTACTCGCCGGCGAAGACAGCCGAAGAAACCCCTCCACTACCCGCCTGAGACTCGTCCATCCTTACAGCACCCCAGCCGACCAAGGTTGGTACAGAACCACCCGTCGAGGTAGGTAGGACAGTCAGAGACTGGGAACTGGTAGCAGTCGCGCCAGTATTGTCGGTCACAGTCAGTGAGATGGTGTATGTTCCATTTGAGAACGACAGAGAAACCGGGTTGCCTGTCTTCGAACCTCCCCCGAGATTCCACGCATAAACGTAAGGGCTCGTACCACCAGACGCTGTAGCTGTGAAGGTCACGGTCTGCGCTGAGACCGGAGCAGTAGGGCCAATAGTGAAGCTGGCCGTTAGCGCTCCCGGTGAAGAGACGGTAATCGACTGAGATTTCGATGCGACAGTCCCTAGACTGTCTGTGGCGCTAAGACTGATGGTAAAGCTTCCCGAGCTGGCGTATGTATGACTTGGAGACTGGCCAGTGCTTGTTGCTCCATCGCCAAAATTCCAGTTGAAACTGTATGGGGAAACGCCGCCAGTGGCGGCACCTGTAAACGTGACCGATTGGCCTGACACGGGCTGGGTCGGGCTGTAGGTTAGGCTTGTAGACAGAGGAGGAACCTGAGCGATCTGGACTGTCTGAGTCGACTTGGTTGTGCCGCTAGCAGAGTCCGTCACTGTCAGCGTGACAGAATAGCTTCCGGATGAGCTGTAGGTATGAGTCGTTGCTAGGCCTGAGCCTGAGGCGCCATCTCCGAAGCTCCAAGAGTATGAGTAGGGTACGGTTCCTCCAGTCGCTGTGGCTGTAAACGCAACTGCTGTACCGCTAGTTGGATTGCTTGGCAAGAAGGTGAAGCTTGCAGATAGCGGTAGGGGGGTTCCGGAGGAGAATATGTCATTGAACATGTATCCCGCGTTCGCGGCAGCTGTGTCGCCCTGGGCTAGTGGGGAGAATCCCCAGTTGTTCTCTATCGTCCTGATCGCTGCATACTCGTCTATCCCTGTCGTGTCTGGAGAGACGTAGCCCTTCTTGACTGTTGTACCGTAGAGCAGGTTGGGGGAGGCATTGTTGCTGTCACAGGAGCCGTTGCTTCCACCGCACTCGTCCCACCAGAGGTATAGCAGTGTACGATAGCTTGGATTTGTGAACACGTTAGAAGCTAATAGCGAGCCGGAAGCAGGACTCGCGATGCTTCCACTCCCCACAAGGAAGCTCTTCAGATACGAGTCTCCAGTGGAGACACTAACATCATGCATGTTATGGCTATCAGTCGGAGTATACCAGAGAAAGTTGGGAGGCGTAACAGAATTAGCAGCAGTAATGATACTGCTGGTTGAGACTGAGGAGCTGGTAAATGTATTTGCGCCGGAAAATGGAAAGTGGTCCGCTCCCCTAGGGCAGCCTGACTCACAGTAAGCCTGCCAGGTAAGACCAGCAGACGCTAGACTCGTTACGAACTGCGGATTACCGCTGACTGAACTGAAAGAATAACCATCGCTGACACCATATGTGTAGCCGAGCATAAACCCGACATAACAAGCGGCAGAACAGCCGTTGAAGTCGTTAGTATCAGCAGCCGTCGCGCCGTAGCTATTGTAACTGGATAACGTTGCGCCGAGAGGAAGCATGCCACAAAGGAAGGGAGCACTGTTTGTAGGGCAAGACGAGACCGTTCCGGAACCGAAGACAGAGGCATACGCAGTATTCTCCATCGCAATAATTACGATGTGATCGAAATTGGTTCCCGTCGGGGCAGCTGATACTGGCCTCATCGAGGTGACGAGTGAAACACTCAAAACCGACAGGGTTACGAGTAGTAATGCCAAACCTACCTTGTACGGACTATGGACTAAGCTCATGTTTGTTCCAATCCTATTTTCGCGGTCTCGGTTTCTCTGCGCTATTGGCGAGAGATCCGTAGTGTCGGAGCGAAGAACCAGACTCTGTTTGTTTGAGCGAGTTCCCCGGCGAGAACTATAATGGTCTGAAGATTCTCAAAGGCAATGCTGAACCAAGACAAAACTCACCTGGTTCTTGTGCCCATCTTCGCGTGGACTGTAGTATGCGCTGACTCATCTCACTACCTATCAGAATTCAGAGCTGGTATTTCTCTCGCTCCGATTCCAATACTCTTCATGACATCCAATTGGAGGAGGATCACGGCAAACCAAAGATTGCTTGCGAGCTGTATCGCACCATTGAATCCTACAATTCATAGTGGGCAATGTTGATCTGACATCAATTCATCTAGGAGTCGTAGGGGCGATTCGATTGCCACGTTTCCAGATCTAGAGAAAGAGGCTCGAGAGCTGGACGCCGTCTTCTTTCGGCACAACTCTCGGCAGCTAGATCGAGGTTCTTGGGTCTAGTCGTGCTCCTTGTTTCTTTTCGACCGTTGCCTCGCTGGTTTCTTTGCCTCGATACGACTTCGTGTTGAATCATTGGCACGTCTGCGCGTTTTCATGAGTAGACCAAATCTCAATCGCATTAACGTGCCGGGAAACGTTGCATGTCTCTTAATGGTAAGGAGGGTGACCGAGGAAACTACGCCAATGATCGCGACAATGAACAGGAACCATGCAACGGCGAGGATCCCCTTCTCCAGATTGCAGATTAGGCACCCATTTCCTGACACTCCTGGCGAAGGCTGGGTGCTAGGCGGGGTGCCCGGTGTGCTACCTGGAGTATTGCCTGCGTTCTCCACGTGTATCGGCACAGTGTCAGTACTGGTCCATGATGGGTCGTTGCTGTCTGTTGCTGTGAAGTCGACTGCGAATGTCTGACCTCTCTGGCTCGCGCTTGGCGTGAACGAGAACTCGCCTGTCGTCGGGTCGAAAGCCATGTTGGGCACGAGCCCTATTGCAGAGAGCGTTACCGTTCCTCCAAGGCCGGTGGGGTCGCTCGCAAGGACCTTGAAGTCAAGGGTTGCTCCAACGGTCGCGTTCCGTGGACCCGGTGCGATGATGACAGGGAGAAAGTTCGTTGCGACTACAGTTATGACGAGGTTGGCCTCGGTTGACGACAAGCCATCGGTGACGGTGAAGGTGATGGTGTAGGTTCCTGGTGTTGTTGTTGTGCTGGGTGTCCAGCTGAAGATGTCGGAGACAGGAACGGGTCCTTGGATTGTTGCAAAACTTGCCCCCTGAGGCAGATTAGCAGCTGAGAGCGTCAGTGTTGGTGAGGGGATGGACTGGTCGGTGGCGTTCACCAAGAAACTGATTGTTGCCAACTGGCTGACGGTCTTTCCGGATGGGACCACCAAGACGGGTGGAACGTGTTTTCCAACGTGGACCGTTAGGATCGCTGTCCGTTTGAGCGACCCGCTCGTGCCTGTTATGACGACAGTGTAGGTGCCCACCGCAGCAGAACTGACTCCGAGACTCAAGCTTCCTGATCCTATGACCGAGTTAGAACTCAGAGTTGTCATGAGACCAGTTGGATTGGAAGAATCTATGGTAACGTTACCTCCGAATCCATTCAATGCTGCGACCGTAATCGTCGAGACTCCCGTAGCGTTGATGTTCACTGAGATGGAGGTTGGGCTGGCTGAAAGAGAGAAGTCAACAGCAATTATGACGAAGGTTGAGGTGCGAACCAGGCTTCCGCTTCTTCCGATAATCGTCACCGGATAGGTCGATGCAGCAGTCGGGTGACAGGATATGGTTGCAGTGCTGTTTCCCGTGATGGTCGCGGGGGAGATTGGTTCACAGTTAAGGTTTGACGGCACAGCCTCGGTCAGAACCACGGTCCCGTTGAAACCGTGAATCAGACTCACTGTTATCGTCGAAGTTATGTTCGAACCAGCCTCTACCCCTAGAGGCTGAATGGAGCTTACTGCAAAGTCGGGCGGGGTTCCGAAAGTCAATGAGACATTTGTCAAGTGTGATAGGGAACCACTCGTGGCCTGAATTGTGACGCTGTACACGCTCTGTGCTGTTGAATTGCATGACAGGGTTGCATTCCCGTTCGCGGTAATGCTGCTGGGTGTTATCGGTCCGCATGTTAGGCCGTTCGGAACTGTATCGGCGAGGAAGACTGTGGCTGAGAATCCGTTCAACCCGACAATGGTAATGGTCGAGTTTGTAGAGGCGCCCACATCTACGAGTGGCGGGTGAGAAGTGGTCAGAATGAAGTCTTTGAATCTGAACATGGCGGACGCGGAATGGATGAGAGGCCCGCTCGTCCCAGTTACATTTAGGGTGTAGGTGCCTGCCGTGGGAGAGTTGCATGATACCGTTACGCTACCGGAGCCAGCGAGGTCGGTTGTCGTGAGCGCACCGCAGTCAAGTCCTGATGGGACAGTATCAGCAAGGGCGACAGTTCCATTGAATCCGTTCGCACTCGACACGGAAATAGTGGCGGTCGCGGACCTTGTCGTGTATACTCCGCTGGGGGATGTCGCCGTGATCGTAAAGTCTTGTTGTTTGAAGTTAAAAGTAGCTGTCGTCGAATGTACCAGTGAGCCGTTTGCTCCGGTTATGGTTAGGGTGTATATTGACGCAATTGAAGAACTGCATGATACGGTCGCGATTCCTGAGCC
>WNGN01000390.1_pt1 | contig 45367 bp, 44 predicted proteins | sample 5400561 | NCBI WGS metagenome assembly WNGN01 (sample SAMN13153379, study PRJNA577476) | soil metagenome | isolation source: 115 cm soil or saprolite under Garry oak tree replicate 2 | place: USA:California | collected 2016-06-15 | reverse complement strand
CGTTCCTGGTGCGTTGCCGACCCGTCCACGACGTGTTCGGTGGACGCGTGCTGAACCTCCTGGTTGGTGATTCCTCACAGGATCTGTCCTTCGCGCCTGTCGACTCTGCGGGCCGGCCGGTGACACTGTTCACCGCCGGGGTTTCTTACGACAGCACGGTTGTAGCGCTCGAGGGATGGCGCATCCGTCCACGCGGCCCGGGGCAAACGAGCGTCGAGATCTACATTGGCGACAGCTGGACGTCGTGGTTCGTGCGGGTATACGAGCGCGCGAGCACCGTGGAGGGAATCCGGCTCGGGCAGGGCTTGGCGGTGTCGGTGCGTTTAGCCGGTGGTGAGATGCACAGCTTGCAGCTTCCGCCGTCGCCACCCCCCTACTCTGTGACGATGCTTCCCGACCGCGACACTCTGCGGGTGCCGCTGCTGGCCATGCTCAGCGCGAACTGTCAGGGCGGTTTCACGACCTCGCAGCGCAGCTACCGGTGCTTCGCGCTGCAGGGCGCTTCAGTGGTTGCCTACCACCCAAAAGACCAGCATCCAAAAGAAAAGTGGAGCGGCACGATCGCTGTCTGGCGCGAGGCCCGGCCCTAAACTAGGGTGCCCTATCCCGAATAAGCTTCTGCGCCACAGCCAGTGCCTCGTCTGCGGACACCTTGACGTCCGGCACGACTCCGACCCCTTCCCAATTCGTGCCGGTGATCGGATTGATCGAATTCCCCCACGGCACACTGATCGCAAAGCTCTGATGCCGGATGCGCACCGCCAGCTGTCGTCTCGCCCACGATGGTCGCGCGCTTCAGGGCCTGCAGATCGTACGCGAACGCCTCGGCGGCAGAAAACGTGTGCGCGGACGTGAGCACATAGATCGGCTTGGTGCCGCCGAAGCGCCGCCCGGGGACGCTATCCTGCGTCCAGGACTGGCGCGTGCTATTGGCATAACGGTCCCACATATCATCGAGGTGAGTGCGGCGGTCGAAGAGGTACGACGCAATCAAGGCGCCGATGTCATGGCCGCCGCCGTTCTCCCGGAGGTCGATGATGAGCGCGCGAGTGCCGGCGAGGAACGTCATGGCGGCCGAGGCGGTGGATCCGCAGAGCGCCGCCTCCTCGAACGAGTCGAACCGGAGGTAGCCGATATTGCCGTCCAGTTGCTCGACTTTCTTGAATCCACAGTTGGTCTCGTCCAGGTCCGCGTGCGACGGCGCGGGCGGCGCTTCTCCGGCTGGCTGCTTCGGCGGCGGGGTCGGCACGTACGAGATTCCCAGGTGCTTGTCGTGGGCGATCTCCGCTAGGTCGGCGTTCAGCCGGAGGGCGAGTCCTGGCCCGTTCCGGTAGCGGTCGTACGTGCCCCGCGCGAGCCGCGCACGCAACGAGTCGGCCATTCGCTTTCCCAGCTCCGGCGAGAAATAGAAGGAGTCGAGCACCGCGGCTGCGCGGCCGACCACTGCTACGCGGGTGACGCGATCGATACGAAGCGCCTCAGTCGCGACGTTGGGACCAAGCGGAAAGGCGTTGCCGCTAATGTTTGTCGGACTGCCCGCGGCAACATCGAGCATACCGTACGCGATCATGGCAGGGGTGTTACGGGGGCGGAGAAAGAACTCGACGTGTCGCGGCTCGCTGACCTCCACGCTGACCAGGTCGAACCCGCCTGTCATCTGGCGGAAGTTGAACGAGTTGCGGATGGGGAAATCCACCTGGTACGTGCGGAGGAAAGCCGCCGCGCGTGCGGAGTCGCCGCTGTTGTACGCGTCGAGCCACGCGCGGAGGGCGCTTCCGGCGGGCGTGTTTGGTATAGCCGTCTGACCGAGCAGCATCGCTGGCGTCAGGCTAAGCGTGAGGCCGAATGTCAGGGCGCGAAGGGACACCTTCGCTGCACAATTGTCGAAGAAATCGCGCACGCGCAAGGGGGCGTGAAGCTGGCGGCGCGTGTACAATGTGGAGAGTCGGCTCTTCGTGCGGTCTGGGAGCATCAAAGGCGGCACGGTTCTTGAGGTAGTCTTCTATTTGTGAACGTTCTAGCTCGGCACCGCAGCGTAGACGCACTCCGCAGGTGGAGCTGAAGGCTCCGTCAATGTCCTTAATCCAATGGATCGATATTGCGGGTGCAGGTGCGATGGTGGGGCTGGCACTCCACTGGGCGTTGGAGCGTTCACGGCTTCACTCGTTTGTCTCGTCTTTGGGTCCGCTCCCGAGCGACTCGGCGGAGCTGGCACTTGCCTTAGCCGGGCGACTCGCGAATGGGCCCCATCAGGACGATGATCCACCGTATTTGGCTGCGTTCCTCGCTCCGCTCGGCGCGACCCCTAGTGACGTCATCCGCCACGGGGGATGTTGTTCGGGGTCCTCGCGGCTTTACATGCTGGCACTTGGCGCGCTCGGCATTCGTGCCAACCAGGTGACGGTGTACCACCGATCCCGCCAAGCCCGGCATTGTTTAGTAGAAGTTCACCTTCCTGAGCGCGTTCTGATTGCAGACCCGGTGTACGGCGTATTCTACACCGACACCGACGGAAGGACCTTGAGCCTAGAAGACTTACGGGCCGGTACGCAAGTCGAGTGTCGCCCGATTCACGGTGCCACGAAGCCGGGATACCCCTCGAATGACTACTATGACTTCGATTTCACATTGACCAAAACCGCTAACTGGACCAAGTCGTGGCAGCGCCGGCTAGCGTACTCCCTTCTGCACGGCTCCACCCACGGGGCCATTGACGGCTTGCGTATCCCACAACTTCTTGAGTGGCCACAAACGTTGCTCGCGCTAACGATTTTGTTCGTCCTAGTCTTTACGCATACTATCGTTCTTCTGGCTGGTCTGGTGAGCGCCACCTAACTGGGGGCTCGAGCTGCCAAGTACGTGCTTTTCATCTTCACCTCATCTGAAGCAGAATGGCCTTCGACCACATCCACGGCATACTGATGAGCGCGATCGCATTCCAGGCCAGCATGAAGAACCGCATCTCCCGGTTACTGTAGGGCCGGCCGCGCCAAATCACAGTCGCGTCAACGGCGAACCACGCTGCGCTCACCAGCAGGAAACCCGCCAGCTCCTTCGCTCCAAAAAACCTCACGATCAGCCCCGCTTCAAGCAGCAGCAGCACTACCATCACGAGTTTGGCCGGAACCCGGCCGATCACGGTAGCCGTCGTACGCCGGCCGGCCGCGCGGTCAGGCTCCAAATCCATCACTTGGCCAAATACCTGCGAATGCATGGCGAACAGCGCACCGAACAGCATGGCGGCCCAGGGGAGAAGTGGGACGTGGTTCATCCAACTGCTCAATAGAAACACGAACAGATACCCCGCCTGGTTCAGAATCTCGAGCGGTGGCCGAGCCTTAAAATTGAAGCGCGGCCAGTTATAGAGCGCCGCCGCGGCAGTCATTCCGCCAAAGCACAGCAGCATCTTTGCTCCGGCGAGAAGACTGAATGCGACCACGAACGGCGCCTGAACCAGCGCGATGCGGAGCGGCAATCGGCGCAATTGCTCGGGTGTGCCGCGCGCGCCAAACAGAAACGTGCCTTTGCGCGGATTGTGGCGGTCGGCATCGTAGTCCACGATGTCGTTCCAGCCGTAGAGCAGCAGGCCCATGGGAAAGCTGACATACAGCACGCCCAACCAGAAAGCGACGGAGTGAAACACATCTCGTTGCGAGAGCGGCAGCAAGTAGAACGCAATTGCCGTGAGCCACAGACCGGGACGGGACGCTTGAAGAAGGAAAGCGAGTTCGGAGCGGGGGGATCCGTTCACCCGATGCGCGCGAGTGCGTCGTGCATCTCTGATGCCGTCGCGTAGCGGTCCGCAGGATTCTTGGCCATCGCTTTCAGAATCACCGTCGCCAGTTCCCCGGGAACGTCTGGGCTGAGCTTGCGCGGATCGGGCGGCTCTTCTTCAAGATGCTTGGCCACCAGGGCCCATGTCGTCTCCGCTTCGAACGGCACCCGTCCCGTGAGGCACTCGAACAGCACCACGCCGGCGGCATACAGGTCACTGCGCGGATCGAGCTCCGCCCCCGAGAGCTGCTCGGGCGACATGTAATCCGGTGTGCCAATCGACATGCCGGCCTCGGTGAGGCCCTTCCCCTGCGGCGGATTGGCGAGTCGCGCGATCCCGAAGTCCATCACCTTCAGAAACCCGCTCGGCTCCACGACGATATTCTGCGGCTTGATGTCGCGGTGGATCACACCCTCGGCGTGTGCGACCTCGAGCGCGCGGCACAGCTGCTTCCCGACCGTCAGCGCGACCGTCGCGGGCAGCTTGCCGCGTGACGTGATCAGCTGTTTGAGCGACGTGCCCTCGACGTACTCCATCGTCAGGTAATACATGCCCTTCTCTTCGCCGAGGTCGTACGTGCGGACGACGTTGCGATGCGCGATCCGTCGCGCCAGCCGGATCTCCTGTTTGAAGCGATCGAGCGCGATGCTCCCGCCCGCCATGGCCTCGGGCCTGAGCGTCTTGATCGCGACGGGCTCCTGGAGCTCGCGGTCGAAGGCGCGGTACACGACGCCCATGCCGCCCGCGCCGAGGATCTCTTTCACCTCGTACCGGCCCGCGAAAGTGGCACCGGGCTTCAGTTGCCCGCCATCGACGGCGCGCACCGCCGTGGGTACCGAGGCAATCTGCTGCGTGGCCGCGCCGCCCGAGGCCTGCATCATGTAATCGACGAGCGCCGCCTTGGCCTTGAGATCCGCGACCAGGGCCTTGAACGCCTGCGAGAGGATGCCGATCTCATCGCGCGACGTGACGTCGATCTCCACGCCGTACTCGCCGTCCTGCACCTGGCGGGTCGCGATCGCGAGCCGCCGCACCGGACCCGCGATCTGCCGCGCCTGCACGAACGCGAAGATCAGCGCGAGCACGACGCCGAGCGCCACCGCCCACACCATGGTGCGCCGCAGCGCATTGAAAGCGGCCAGCTCCGATTCGCGCGAACGCAGCGCCACGAATCCCCCGCGCACGTCGCCCGAGGGCGAACGAATCGCTCCGGCCAGGCCGATCAGGTGCTGGTTCCCTAGCGACGCGGCGAGCGCCATGCCCTCGCCGCCGCTATCCGCCGCCAGCACCTCCTTCTTCACGCTGTTTTGCAACGATGGGCCGATGTCTTGCGCGGGCACGGTACTGCCTACTACCACGGGCTTGTTGAGCGTATCGAGCGCGAAGAACACCACGTCGGAGTTCGTCGCCTGTTTGATCGCTCCCGCGAGCGAGTCGTCGATCTGATACGTCGCGACCAGCGCGCCGAGCGGGGCGGCTGTCGGTCGATCGCGCAGCGGCGTGCCGACGGCCATGTACATCGTGCCCCGCACGTCGTCGAGCCAGGCGCCGCTGGTTTGCTCGCCGCTCAAGGCATTCGCGACCAGCGGCGCGATCGAGAGATCGATGTTGTACTGCTCGCGGTAATCGGTTCGGGCGATCAAGATCCCGTCGCTGTTAGTGACCAGCACCCACGCCGCGCCCACCAACCCACGAATATCGTCCGCCTGATCCAGGGCATCGGCGCGGGAGCCTTCATTCAGCAGCCGCTGGCGGTACTGCGGCACGTCGGTCGCGACCGTGCTCGCGCGCCCCAGCGTCCGCGTGCGCGCCGCGAGATAGTCGTCCACCGCCCGACGCGTACCGAGCAGGGCACGATGGATCGATGCATCGGCAGTGCGATTCGCCTGGATAGACGTGACGCCGAAGGTGATGCCCAAGACCGCCACGACGAGCAGCGTCGAGGCGACGAAGATCTTGGCGGTCAGCCCGAACGCACGGGTTGGCTTAGTAGCGTTCGCGTCCGGCATTCGTGGGGTAGTTGCGTCCGTATTTGTTGCGATGCGGCTCCCACTTGTAGCCCCGCGCATTCAGCGCGATCTCCAGATCCGGTAGCGTCGCACCGACAGTCACGTCTTTCACGACTTCGCTGGGAATGCGCTCGTGCCACGCGTGCAGGCGATAGCGGCCCGCGGGCACGTTGTCGATCGTGAAGCTCCCGTCATTCCCCGGCTGCGCGTAATACCGATTCTCCATCACGAGCACGTAGGCCACCATCCGCGGATGCACGTTGCAGTACACGCGCACGAGACCAGGATGGTCGAACGTGTGACTCTTCGCCTCGCCACGCCCGTAGAGTCCCAGGTCGAAGCTGTTGGGCTCGCTCACCGAAAACACGTTGTGGTTGAACGGATCGTGGTTGGGGAACCGCACCGTCGAGCCCACGGGCACGACGACGACGTGCGGCGCATACGTCTTGTCCGTGATCGCGATCTCGACGGTGCTTGGCCTTCCCGCCGTCGCGACCGTGGCGGGCGCCTCCAGGTAGAGCACGGCGTCGCTCAGATCCGGTGAGGGCTTGTTGTCTTTCTCGAGAATCACGATCCGGCCGGCAACCCCGGCGTCGGACTTGAGCCCGGCTCCGCCAACCACAACTAATGAAACGATCGCCACGACTACGCGCATCGCCAGTCTCCCAAAACGGTTGCATCCAAGGGCGTGGAGCTTACTGTAGTGCTATCCAACTTGCCAGGAGCGGACAGTGATGCAGGTCTTGCTTTTGCTTTCTCTCACCGCACAGCAACCTGCTTCCCCTCCACCTCCTCCACCATCTCCCGCCAAGCGCACAGTGGAGTTCACAGGCACCGTCCTGCTGAATGGCTTCTATAATAGCGCGCGCACCAGCAACAGCGACGTCCCCGTCTTCGCCGACACGGATGCGACCGGCGTAACCGGCGGCAGCGCGACGATGCGGCAGACCCGACTCGGCGTCCTCGTCACCGAACCCGACGTGCTCGGCGGCAGCTTCAGTGGCGAGATCGAAGTCGATTTCTTCGGCGGCCAGCAGCCCGCGGCCGGCAATCGGACGTTCCCGCTGGTGCGACTGCGTCGCGCCATCGGGACGGTGCAATGGACCCACGTGCAGCTCATGTTCGGTCAGGAAACGGCGCTCGTTTCGGACCGCAATCCACGCTCGCTCGCAGGGGTCGGGGTTCCAGATTTCAGTCTCGCCGGCAATCTCTGGTTCTGGCTGCCACAAGCGCGCGTGACGGCGGAGTACGGCTACACGCTGCGTCTCGCGGTACAGGCCGCCGTCCTGGCGCCCATCGCGGGCGCGCCGCAAGGCGCCGTCAACACCCAGGCGGACTCCGGCGAGCGGAGCGGCCGGCCCTATCTCGAGGGCCGTGTGCGGCTCGGGTGGGGACCGACGGACGATCCGAGTGAAGTGGCGATCGGCGGGCACATCGGCTGGCTGCGCGGGCTCGATACGCTGTCCGGCGACACGCTCCTCAGCTCACGCGCCGTCACCTTCGACACGCGCGTGAAACTCGGGCCGGCGGAGATCATCGGCGAAGCGTTCATCGGCCAGGCCATCGCGGGACTTGGCGGCGGCGCGATCGGACAAAATGTCGGCGTGGGAGGCGCGCCCGTGCGCACGAGCGGCGGATGGGGCCAGTTGAACTTGCGCCCGCGCGCAGGCTGGATGTTCGGCGCCGGCTGTGGCATCGACGATCCGAAGGACGCCGACGTGCTCGCGAATGGACGCTTCCGCAATTTCGTTTGCGAGGGGCATGTCGAGTGGCGGCCGCCCGGCCCGCTGGTGTTTGGCTTCGAGTTTCGGCGACTCAGCACGCGCTATCAGGCCGGCGACTTCACCGTCAACCACCTGAACCTGGCGGCGGGCTTCAGGTTCTAGGAGATGCGCAGTGAGCGCTGGCAGTGCCGGCAGGCGACGTTGCCAGGCACTCGCCAGCGGCCGCCCCGCCTCCAGCGTCTGCGGCTTGCCGCAGTCGGGACAGGTGCCCTCCGCGGCAATCACGACCTGCTCCGCCATTTTCGCGGTCGCCTCCTCGAGCAGCTCGTCGCCGTGGACATGTATTCGGAAATCTAGTCGAGGTCAGGCGGGCTTTGGTGCTTCTGCCGCCTGCGATACCCCTTTTTGGAACGGTGGACTTTGTGGGAGGGAGTTTTGAGCCGCTCTTTGACCGGTGCGTTCGGGTTTGGCACACGGATGACCATCTTTTCCTTGTCGCGCTTGCGGCTCATGTGATACCAAGCCGTTCCCGGATCTGTCGCGCGTGGTGGCGCGCGTGGATGACGTGGAAACGCATCCACTCCTCGATCGTCAGGTCGCCCATGCGTGGATGCTTCACGAACAGGTTCGCTCGCCGCTCCGGCATCAAGGCGCGGTCCACCTGGTCCCATGCTTCGATGCCCGCCAGGAAATGCGCCTCGGCCGCCGCGCGACCGATCTGCGCCGGCGGCGTCGTGCGTTCCGGCGCCTTCCGGCCGGGCGGAAACCACTGCAATCCGAAAATGAAGAATCGCGCAACGTGCTCGGCGGGAGTGCGGCGTCGGCGGGACATGGCGGCGTGATTCCGTCGCGCTTTGAACGTGTCTGCGCTCAGGTTCAGCCCCAGCGCGAGATGCTCGACGATTTGCGCCGGGGTCCATTTGCCCGCAGGTCCCCGCTCCCAGTCGCTGTCGCTCCGGTCGCGCAACGGTCCGAGCACGAGCGCGGGAAGATCGGCGAGACGGCGGCGAGGGTCGATCGTCATCGCGTGCGGGGCCGCTGACTACTAGTTTCTACCCGACCCGACATGCGGGGAATCTGCGAGTGAACCTGCTGCGACGCCACCCGGTTGCGATCGCCCTGGTGGTCCTGCTGCTCCTGACGGCGATTCACCCGCTGCCGGCGCTGGTCGATGCCGTCACGGGATCTGGTCCGGGCGATGCGGATCTCGATCGCCCTATCCTGTACGTCGTGTTCGCACCCCTCTCCGACACGCTCGACGCACTCACCTTCTTCAGCCTGCCCCGGGCGGAATGGGCGCTCGCCGTCTGGGGGCTGCTGCTGGCAGCCTGGGGCGCGGTGCGGGCGTCGAGTGACTCGCTGAGCTCGCGTCGTGTGGTCGCGAGCGCGTCACTCGGACCAGCGGCCCTGGTGTTGCTCGCCCTCGCCGCGTTGATGCTGCCGCGTCCCGTGCCGCGCCTGGTGAGCGACGGCCCTGGGACCGTCATCGACTATCACGCGCACACGAACGCGTCGCACGACGGCCGGCCCGGCTGGACACTCGCCAAGCTCGCCGCCTGGCACGAGCGCCAGGGCTTCCAGGCGACCTACGTCACCGACCATAACGTCGTGTATGACCGATCACTGCCCCTCCCCGAGGACATCTCGATCAGCTTGCTACCGGGCGTCGAGTGGAGCGTCTATCGCCAGCACGTCGTGGCGATCGGCCGCGTCGAGGCGTTGCCGCGCGACAGTTTCGGAGGGAGCACGGCACGCATGGTCCGAATATTCAGCGCCATCGAGCATCAGGGTGGGCTGAGCTTCGCGTCCCTTCCCGAATACTGGCGCAATCACGAGGAGGAGCTGGGGGCGTTCGTCGTCGCGGGCGTCGATGGATTCGAGATCGTGAATTGCGCGCCAAAGGCGCTGGGCTTTCCTTCGGATTTGCGCCAGCAGGTCGTCGCACTCGCCGAGAGTCACGACCTGATGGTCGTTGGTGCGAGCGACAATCATGGCTGGGGACAGGTCACATGCGTCTGGAACGTCTCGCGGCCCGGCGCGCAGGGCTTCCACACCAATCGCGTCTTCGCGCGGCCGCTCGCCCTGGTGCAGGGCGACTGGCAGGGGTGGACCGCTCCGATCACGCAACCGTGGTTTATGCTGCGCGCGCTGAGCTGGAGCGAACGGGCGAGCTGGCTGACGTGGGTGCTTGTGATCCTGTTCTATCGTGCGTTGCCGCGGCGCGAGGGTCAGTCGGCTGGTGTCGGCATCCTCGCCCGTTCGGTGTTGCGCCGCCGCAAAGCGGCGCCTGCGCCCCCAGCCCCTAAGCCCCAAGCCCCAACCCCCAGCCCCTAACAAGAACCCGACGTGACCCTGCGCAACGAAACGGCGAGGTTGAACGTCGTACTCGCGGGCACCTTCCCTCCTTTCTTTTGTGGAGACCGTCCATGCATGTAGTTCGACGTTTTGTAACACTCGGTGCGTTCCTGGCTTTGGCTGAGCCCGCCGGTGCACAGATGGCATTACCGCTCAAGCATGCCCCCGCGCGCACGCAGACCGCCATCACGCCAGCCGATCTCATGACCCGCCTCTATCTCTACTCCGACGATTCGATGATGGGTCGCCTCGCCGGCAGCGAATACAATCTCAAGGCGACGGCGTACATCGCGTCCGAACTCGGACGGCTGCGTTTGCAACCCGCCGGCGACTCGGGCGCCTATTTCCAGAATGTGCCGCTCGTCAAGCGGCAGCTCGACGCGAACGCGAGCCTGGCGGTTGACGGTGCCGCGATGCGGCCCTGGGACGACTTCGTGCCGCGCGATCCTGTCGCGGCGACGCGCACCTTCGATGGTGCTCAGGTCGTCTACGGGGGTGTGCTCGGCGACAGCGCCCAGCTGACGTCCGAACAGGCGAGCGGCAAGTTCATCGTGCTCGGCGTGCGGCGCGGTCCGAATCTGCCGCCAGCCGCGCAAGTGAACCGCGGTGCGCTGCTCTCGAAGTATCGTGGCGCGGCCGGCATCGCCGTCGTCGCCCTTGAGACGTTCCCGCCGCAAGCGATCAACTTCTTCCGGCAGCCGCAGACGATTTTGAAGGACGGCATGCCGAGCGATACGACCAGCCTGCCGGTCTACGTGTACGTGAACGCCGCCGGCGCCCGCACCTTGCTCGGCGCTGCCATAGACAGCGTCCGGCCGGGCACGGCGGGAAAAACCGTGCACGGGTCGATTTCGTTTTTGGAAACGCCGGCGCCCGCGCGGAACGTTGTCGCCATCCTGCCGGGGAGCGATCCGAAGCTGCGTGGCGAGTATGTCGCGATCGGTGCGCATAACGATCACATCGGCTTCGATCATGACGCAGTGGATCACGATTCGCTCCGCGCTTACAACGACGCGATTCGCAAGCTCGCGCTGGCCTCGCCCACGCACCGGATCACGCCGGATCAGGTACAGCAGATCCACGTGAACGTGGACAGCCTGCACCGGCTCCACGCGGTGCGGCGTGATTCCATCTACAACGGCGCCGATGACGATGGCTCCGGCACCACGGCGGTGCTCGAGATCGCCGAGGCATTCGCCGGCGCGAAGGTGAAGCCGAAGCGCTCAATTCTCTTCGTCTTTCATACCGGCGAGGAGCTGGGACTCTTTGGATCGCAGTACTTCACCGATCATCCCACCGTCCCGCGCGATTCGGTCGTGGCGCAGCTCAACATGGACATGGTGGGCCGGGGCAGGGCCGACGATGAGAACGGTGGTGGGCCGGGATACCTGCAGCTCATCGGCACGCGCCGTCTGTCGACGGAGCTCGGGGATTTGATCGAAACCGTGAACAAAGCCCGCAAGCAGCCGTTCACGTTCGACTATCAGTTCGATGCCTCGGGCCATCCCGAGCAGTACTACTGCCGCAGCGATCACTACATGTACGCGCGCTACGGCATCCCGATCGCATTCTTCACGACCGGCAACCACCGCGACTACCATCAGGTGACGGACGAGCCGGAGTACATCGACTACGACAAGCTGGCGCACGTGTCACAGTTCGTGTACGATGTCGCGACGGCGGTGGCGAATCTCGATCACCGCGTCGTGGTGGATAAGCCGAAGCCGGATCCGCACGGCAACTGCGTTCAGTAGCCGCAGCGCCGAATTGCACGAACGGGCTCTTACGGGGGCCCGTTCTATTTTTCAGGGCTGGCCGGGTTTAGGCGGCGGAGAGCCGGAAGCGCCCAGGTATTCGACAATGCCGTCGTCGTGGACGGCGAAATGATAGAACCGCCGCGCGATGCAGCCCGCTGGACAGTCACCATAGCCTACGCTGTAGTCCAGCAGCACCGCATCCTCGATCGATCCAGCGATATTGTTTCCGTCGCCGACAACACCGTTCGGCTCGGCGAATCGAACCCCCGCAATCCCGCCGAAGAGTGCCGCGAGTGCAATCATATTGAGCGGTTCCGGCGCGGTGAGGGTGAGGAGCACGTCGCCGTCGTGCGGCGCAAAAACGCTGCCTACCGACAGGGAGTAGCGCGCCAGCAGACTGTCGATTGCCGGATAACCGGTCGGAATTTCGCGCTGCGCCAAACGCTGGACCCACGGCTCCGTCCCCACCAGCTGCAGGATCAAGCTGCGGGTCGCGGGCGAACCCAAGGTGTGGATACGGTAGACATCCACGACGGTGTCGCGGGACGGCAGCGCGGTGGCGTTGTAGACGGCGACGAGCGCGTTGTAATACGGTTGAACTGCCTCACGAGGGATCGGAATCTCGGAGTAACCCTTGGCGAGGAGATCGCGCAACGCCAGAAGACGCGCATCCTCGAGGTACGCGGCGCGCAACTCAGCGGGCACGCGCGAGTCATCGACGCTCGACCGCATGGAACGGGGCGCCGTGGCTCCGTTGCAGGCGACGACGATCGCCATGGCCACGACCGCTGGCACTGAAGATTTCATGGTCCTCAGTACATACCCGCCGCGAGCCCGGCCGGGTCACGCTACCTTTGGACGAACATGCCTGCCGGCTACTCTCAACGCTCGCTGGTCGAGAAGCTGGGTATTAAGCCTCATACGCGCATCGCGATCGTCAATGCGCCGCGGGGCTACCGTAACACACTCGGCAAGTTGCCCCCTGGAGTAACGGTAGCGACCGCCGCCCGAGGCTCACTGTCGTTCATTCACTTCTTCACCGCCGGTCGCGCACTGCTCGAGGCGAAGCTCCCCGCCCTCCTGCGGGCGCTATTGCCCGACGGTGCCCTTTGGGTTTCGTGGCCGAAGCAGTCGTCCGGCGTGGAGACCGACATCACCGAAGACGTGGTCCGCGCGGTGGCATTACCGACAGGACTGGTGGACGTGAAAGTCGCCGCCATCGACGACGTCTGGTCGGGGCTGAAGCTGGTGCGGCGGCTCGGAAACCGGTGATTGGCTTTGCATCACAAAGTACTTGACGGCAAGTGGCCTGTACGGCTATTTTTCCTCGCATGACGGCACCGCAGCCGCTGCACGATCGCGCCCTCGACAACCTGAAGTTCATCCGCTCGACCATGGAGCGGGCGGGCTCGTTCACATCCGTACCAGGCTGGGGGATGGTCGTTGTCGGGGGCACCGCCCTGGCCGCCACGTGGCTGGGGCTGCGCCAGGCACGCCCCGCAGATTGGCTTGCGGTGTGGCTGGGCGAAGCAGTCGTCGCTGTCGTCGGCGGCGGAGCGGCGCTGGTCCAAAAGGCGCGCGCCGCGAAGGACCCGCTCCTGTCCGGGCCCGGCGGGCGTTTCGGCCTGAGTTTCCTGCCGCCGCTCGTCGTCGGCGCGTTGCTGACGATCGCGCTCTATCAGGCGCAGCTCTTTGCACTGATGCCGGGAACGTGGCTGCTGCTGTACGGCACGGCGGTGGCGACGGCCGGCGCGTTCTCGGTGCGCGTGGTCCCACTCATGGGGGCCTGCTTCATGGTGCTCGGCGCGGCCGCGCTGTTTACGCCGTTCCGGTGGTGGCCCTGGTTCATGGCCGCAGGATTTGGCGGCCTCAACATCGCATTCGGTCTCATCATCGCCCGGAGGTATGGTGGCTAAGAGCAACACGGCGCGGCTCACGCGCGCGGACGCGGAACGACCCGTGAAGACGAAGGCGCAACCGGCGCCGGCGGAGCTCGACCGGTTGATTCACGAGCGGGTGCGGCTCGCGATCGTGAGCGCGCTCGCGGTCCGCGAGAGTCTCACGTTCAACGAGCTCAAGACGCTGCTGAAGACGAGCGACGGCAATCTCAGCGTGCACGCACGCAAGCTCGAGGACGCGGAATACATTACATGCGACAAGTCGTTCCAGGCCCGAGTCCCCAAGACGGAATACCGACTCACCGCCCTCGGCCGGCGGGCGCTCGAGCGCTACCTCGACCACATGGAAGCGTTGATTCGCGCAACGCGCGCGCGCTGAGCGTGGATTCTTTTTTTTGCGGGATCGCTTTATGACACAAAGTACTTCTCTCCACGTCGCCATCGTCATGGACGGCAACGGGCGCTGGGCCACGCGGCGCGGCCTGCCGCGCGCCGCCGGCCACCGCGCCGGCGCCGAGGCGGTGCGGCGCGTCGTGCGGATCGCGCCGGGCTGCGGCATCACGGCGCTCACCCTGTACGCGTTTTCGTCGGATAACTGGAGCCGGCCGGCCGCCGAGGTGTCGATGTTGATGCGGTTGTTCGCGCATCATCTCCGGACGGAGACCGCCGAGCTCGCGGCGCAGGGCGTCAAGCTCACGGTGATCGGCCGGCGCGATCGCCTGCCCCGCTCGCTCCTTACCGCCATAGCCGCCGCCGAGCAGAGCACGGCCGGTGGGACGCGCCTCGAGCTGCGGATCGCCGTTGACTACTCGGGACGCGCCGCGATCCGCGCGGGGCAGATCCTGCCGGATGTCGACCTGCTGATCCGCACCGGCGGCGAGCAGCGGTTATCGGACTTCCTGCTGTGGGAATGTGCCTATGCCGAGCTGTGGTTCACGGAGCGGATGTGGCCGGACTTCGGCTCGGCGCAGCTCGCCGCCGCGATCCACGAATACCACTCGCGCGACCGCCGTTTCGGCGGATTGCCGACGCGAGAGGCAGTATGACGGCGCTACCGACCGTCTCGTCCCGCACCAGGCTGGGTCTCGAAATCGTCGCGGCCGGGGTCGCCGGTGGAGTGGTCGGCGACGCGCTGCTCCGCGCGATGCCCTGGGGCTTGAACGTGGCGATTGGGACGGTGGGTCTGGTGACCGCCGCAGTCTGGCTGATCCGGCGTCACCGGGTCACGCCGGGACCCGACGCGGCGTGGCTCGCCATCACGGCCTTGCTGTTGGGGGCGGCGTTCGTGCGGCGCGACGCCGCCGAGCTCGCGCAGTTCGATATGCTCGCGCTCGTTGGGGCGCTGGCGTTCGCCGCGGCCAGTGTCCAGGGCGAGCGTATCATGGGCTGGAGCGTGATCGACCACGTGCGGGCGGGTGCGACGGCGACCGTCGCCAGCATCGCCGGCGCTCTCGTCCTGCTGGGGCGCGACATCGATTGGCGCGAGCTGCCGCGCGAGGGGCGGCTGCGCCATGTGCGGGGTGTCCTCGCCGGCGTGCTCATCGCGGCGCCGCTGCTCGCGATCTTCGCGGCGCTGTTTGCAGAGGCGGACGAGGTATTCGCGAACGTGCTGCGGAATCTCTTTGCCTTCGATGCAGCCAGCATCGTCCAGCATACGTTTTTCATTTGCTTCTGGGGCGCCCTGACGGCCGGCTTGCTGCGCTGGGCGCTCCTCGCCCGTCCGATTGCCACACCCCGGATGGACTTCATGCCCGCGAGCGTCACCCCGTTCGCCGTCGCCCTCGGACTGCTCAACGCGCTCTTCTTGCTGTTCGTCGTCGTGCAGCTGCGCTACTTCTTTGGCGGCGCTGCGCTCGTCGAGCAAACGGGCGGGCTCACGTACGCCGAGTATGCCCGGCGCGGCTTCTTCGAGCTCGTCACCGCCAGCGCGCTTGTCCTGCCGGTTCTGCTTGCGACCGACTTCCTAGCCCGCGGCGGCACTCCGCCCCAGATCCGGACCATCCGCCAGTTCTCCGGGCTGCTCCTGGTCCTGCTCGCCGTCATCATGGCCTCGGCCCTGGAGCGCATGCGCCTATACGTGTCGGCGTTTGGGCTCTCAGCCACGCGGCTGTACGCGACCGCATTCATGGTCTTTCTGATCGGCGTGTTCGCTTGGTTTGCCTGGACCGTGCTGCGCGGTCGCCGCGCCCGCTTTGCGTTCGGCGCGCTGATGCAGGGCCTCGCTGTGCTCGCGGGTCTGCACGTCATGAATCCCGATGCCTTCATTGTGCGCACCAATCTGGCACGGCCGACCGCCGACCGTCGATTCGATGCGGCGTACGCGTCGACGCTGGGGGCGGATGCGGTACCCGCGCTGGTCGACGCGCTTCCCCAGCTGCCCGCCGAAGACCGCTGCCTCGCGGCCACGGCACTGCTGAGGCGGTGGGGGGGGGCGAGCGATGCGGGCAGCGACTGGCGCACCTGGAACTGGAGTCGCGCGCGCGCGCGTCGTCTGGTCCGCTCCCAGACCGACGCCTTGAAAGCTGCGTGTCCACGGAAATCACCAGGAGCCGCTTCATGATTACTGACGGCCTGAATCCGTTGACGGTGCTGCTCTTTGTCGGGGCCGTGCTCGGGGGCGGTGCGCTCATCGTGCTCCACGTGATCGCGCGCGTGACCAAACGCGAATCGTTCGCCCGCATCACGCTCCGCGTGCTGCTCGGCGGCGCGGGCCTCTACGTGCTGCTGTTACTGGTCGCGTCGCTGACCAGCCGCAATCGCGTCGTGGCGGTGGGCCAAGAGAAGCACATCTGCGAAGTCGACTGTCATCTCGCGTACTCGGTGGTGGCGGTGAAATCGGAGTCCTTGCCCGGTGGGCAGGTGCGCCGGACTGTGACGGTCAAGGTAAGATTCGATGAGGAAACGATCTCGCCACGCCGGCCTCGCGATGCGACGCTGCAGCCGAACAGCCGCTATGTCGCCTTGGTTGACGAGCAGGGTCACCAGTACCCCGGTGCTACGGACGGACTGAAGCGGCGGCTCATCCCGGGCCAGGCGTACACGACGGACATCGCGTTCGACGTTCCGGCCGATGCCCAAAACCAGCGGTTGATCCTGCGAAACAATGACGCCGAGACGGCTTTCATCATTGGTCATGAGAACAGTCTGCTGCACGGCAAGACCACGTTTGCTCTGGGGAACGCGAGCTGACGATGCGACGCCTGACCGCCTGGCCCCTGGGGATCGCGTTCATCGGTGGGCTGCTCGGTCCGGACGCGATCGGGGCAGTGTTCACAGCCTTGGCGGCCTTTGTTCTCGCATTTGCATTGCGGCGCCCACCGTGGCGGTGGGGGCTGCTCTGCGTGGCGGCGTGGGCATCGGGGACTGTGGTCGGCGCGCTGCTAACGATACTCGGACATGGCCGCACCTCCGTATCGCCGAGCCAGGCGGGGGCAGGCGTAACTGTGCTCGCGGCTTACGCCAGCGCGTTCGCTGGTTCTTGGTTGAACTGGATCGCGTCGCGATTGATCCGGGAGCAATAGATTTGGAGGCATGGGCCTCCGCATAACACAAGTCGACGCATTTACAAACCAACCTTTTGCAGGAAACCCCGCCGCCGTCTGCATTCTCCCGAAAGCCGCCGAACCAGCCTGGATGCTGAACGTGGCGCGGGAAATGAATCTCGCCGAAACCGCATTCCTCGTTCGGCAACGCGACGGCTACGATCTCCGCTGGTTTACGCCCGCCGTCGAAGTCGATCTCTGCGGCCACGCGACACTCGCCAGCGCGCATGTGCTGTGGGAAGACGGTGTTCTGAAACCAGAAGCGCAAGCGCGCTTTCACACCAAGAGCGGCTTGTTGACGGCTGATCGGCGCGATGGACTGATCGAGCTCGACTTCCCGGCCACGCCCGCGTCCGCGGCACCGCCGCCCGCCGGACTCATCGAGGCAGTCGGCGCGAAAGCCACGTTCGTGGGGCGCAGCCGATTCGACTACCTCGTCGAAGTTGACAGCGAAGCGACGGTCCGCGCCCTCGACCCCGATCTCAGTGGGTTGAGCCGCGTCGAGGCTCGAGGCGTGATTGTGACGAGCCGAGCGGATAAAAAAAGTGAATTCGACTTCGTGTCACGCTTCTTCGCCCCGCGGTCCGGGGTCCCCGAAGATCCCGTCACCGGCTCAGGCGATCGCGTGCGTATCGGCGGCCAAGCGGTGACCGTGTTGCGCGGCGAACTGACGACGGACAATATGGGCGCGTGAACAGCGACCAACGCTCGAGCCGAATCCTCGGCTACCTCTGCGCCCTCGGCGCAGGCACGGTGTGGGGCACCACCGGGCCATTGTCCACGAAACTCTACGCCGAAGGCGCCGCCATCACCGGCATTGGATTCTGGCGCCTCATGCTCGGCACCGCCGGGCTCGCGCTCTGGGCCCTCCTGTTTCAGCGCGACGTGTTCAAGGTCGACCGCAAGGGCTTGCTGCTGATGGGTGTGCTGGGCGGCGCGATGGTCGCGCTGTTCGAAGTCGCGTATCAGTTCGGGATCGCGGGCGCGGGCGTCGCCGGCGCCGCGGCGCTGCTCTACACGGCTCCCGTCATGGTCGCGCTGGTCGCCAAGCCGCTGCTGGGCGAGCGGCTGACGCCGCTCCGGTTCGCACTCGCGGTCGTCGTGATGATCGGCGCCGCGATGACGGTCACCGGCAAGAGTGGCGGCGCGACGCAGAGCGCGACCGGATTCGCCAGTGTCCTGGCGGGCGTCATCGGCGGCCTGCTCGCGGCCGTGAGCTACGCAACGACAACGGTGCTCGCGCGCTGGACCGTGCCGCGCTACGGCTCCTACCGCATGTTGTTCTGGGAAGCGCTGGGCGGCGTCTTGATTCTGGCCATCGTGCTGCCGCTCGCGGGCCACGCGCCGGCGCCGCCGCCGACCAACGCGGCCTGGCTCTACGTCGTCGCGCTCGCCGCGGGCGGCGTCGTGCTGGCGAACTTCCTCTTCTTCGCCGGCGTGCGCCGGATCGAGGCGACCCTCACCGCCGTCGCCGCAACCATCGAGCCCGTCGTTGGCGCGCTGCTCGCATTCCTGCTACTCAGCCAGGGATTGACGGTCGTCGGCTGGGTCGGCCTGGTGCTCGTGGTCGGCGGCGTTGCCGGTGGGTATCTCAGCGAGGCTCCTACCGCGGAAGCGTAGTCTCGGACTCCTGCAACTGACCGCTGTAGAAGTTGGGCTTCCCGGACGCTTGTAGGATTCCGTGCGGCGGCAGCGCGCCCGTGTTGCGACCGTATAGGAGCAGGAGCCAGCGCCCGACCTCATAGCACCACAAGCCACCCGCAAACCAACCCACCACTCGAATGACTTTGCCGATGGGAGTCTCGATGCCGGGCACTCTGAGCAGCCATACCTCGACCCAATGCCCGACGTAGGTGAAGCAGAATGCGAGCGTGAACGCGTCGAGCAAATCCCATCCCACCCGGCCCTGATGCGGGAGCACGGTCGTGTAAATCAGGAACCCGAGCGGTACCGCCAGCAGCGTATTACGGGTGAGGGCTTTCATGGAGATGTACCTCCAACCAGTCGAGGACCGTGCCCCACCAGATGCGGCGATTGCGGGGTCGCAGCACCCAGTGCCCTTCGTCGGGAAAAGAGAGAAACTTCGCGTCGAGACCCATGCGCTTCGCCGCCGTAAACGCCTGATATCCTTCCGAGAGATCGACCCGGTAGTCGAGTTGGCTGTGCACGATCAAGATCGGCGTCTTCCAGTCACCGACGTGATTGAGCGGCGACCACTTCTCGTAGAGATCGCGATTGGCGTAGAGCGGGCCGCCGAACTCCCAATCGGTGAACCACAGCTCTTCGGTGCTGCCGGCCATGCTGACGGGATTGAAGACGCCATCGTGGTCGACGAGGACCTTGAAGCGGTTCGTGTGTCCGGCGATCCAGTAGACCATGTAGCCGCCGTAGGACGCGCCCGCGGCCCCCATGCGCGTCGAGTCGACGTACGGTAGCCGCGCGACCACGTCCAATCCCTTCATGAGATCTTCGTACGGATAGTCTCCCCAATGCTGGGAGATCGCGTCGGTAAACTTCTGACCGTAGCCGGTCGAGCCGTGGAAGTTTACCTCGGCGACGACGAAGCCGCGCGCCGCGAACATTTGATTATTCCAGCGCGGTCCCCAGCTGTCGGTCCACGCGCCCTGCGGGCCGCCATGAATCAGATACACGAGCGGGTATTTTCGCGCGGGATCGAAGTTGGGCGGCTTCTGCATCCACGCGAAGACCGAATCGCCCAACGCGCCGACGAAGGCGAATCCCTCGAGCGGCGGTAGATCGAGTGTCGCGAGGGCGGAGTCGTTGTGGTGCGTCAGTGCCTTCCCCGCTACCCAGACCTCGGCCGGCCGCGTGTTGGTCTGGTGGAGATAGACCAATGTGCGGTTGTCCGGTGCCACCTGGACGCTGGTGTTGACGCCGCCGGTGATCACGCGCGTCCGTTTGTAGCCGGGGACTTCGATGCGGTAGATGTTGTCACGCCCCCGTTCCTCGACGACCGCGTAGATGCAGCGCGAGTTGGGACACCAGGAGTACCAGCTCACCGATAGGCTCCATCCGGTAGTCGCGTCGAATGGTGTCGGGGTAGCGGCGTGCCGGTCCGCGAGCATCAACCGCACGCGATCCGCCTCGAACCCTGCGCGTTCCATCGATAGGTAGGACGCCCAGTGGTTATCCGGCGAATAGCGCGGCGTGTTATCGGCGCCGGGGCTCGTGGTCACCCGGCGGAGCATAGGACCGTCGACCGCATAGAGGTCGACGTTCGTGTTGTCGGCAACGCTCGTGTCGGCGTGCATGGCGACGAGTATGTCTTTGCCATCGGGTGATACGGTGACGTCACCATCACCGCTCGTCGCGATCGTCGGCACATCGTGATCGACGGGCGTGAGATCGATGCCGTTCCCAGTCGCGACGTCGATGCGGAACAGGTGCTGCCGCTTTCCCGCCCGGAAGTCATCCCAATGGCGCCACATGAGCCCGGTCCAGATCCTGGCGTCCGTGGGATACGCGCCGTTGCGCTGATCGATTTCCTGATTCGCCGGCCACTTGATGTCGCTGACGATCAGCAGTCCCGATCCATCAGGGATCCACACGGGGTCTGATGCGCCGTCAGGAAGGCTCGAGACTTTCCGCGCGTCGCCGCCCGCAATCGGGAGCAACCACACCTGTGCCCCACCTTCGCGCGTCGAAATGAAGGCGAGTGTTTTTCCGTCGGGTGACCAACGCGGCTGGCGGTCCGAGCCCGGCCCACCGGTCAGCTGTCGCGACTTGCCGGTCGTCACCTCGACGACCCAGACCCGCGAAACGTTGCGATTGTCCTGCAGCGAAGGCGTCGCGACGGTGTACGCGACCCACTTGCCGTCGGGGGAGAGCTGCGGATCGCTGACGACCTTCAGCGCCAGGAAATCGTCGAAGGTGATGGCGCGTTTCTGGGCGGCGGCGGGACGGGGGACGAGGGACGCGGGAAGGGTAAGGCACAGCAGGATGACGATACGATTCATCAGAACTCCGGATGAGTCATGATCGCGCGGACGAGATCGTCGAAGTGCTTTGACTCCGGCGTGACGTTGCCCGCCGCGTCGGTGTGCACGTTCCAGGCGGCCAGCTCGTTGAGCGCCGTCGCCTCTTCGTAGGTGAGATGCAGCACGTGGCCGTTTGCGTCCTTGTGCGCCGTGTCGAGCACATTCTTCAACACGTCCGGCAGGTGCTTGGCATTGCGCACGGCTTCGTACTGTTGCCTAGTCACCGTGAGGTCCATGCGGTAATCTTGGGTGCCACGGTAGTCACTCGCAACCCAGAGCGTACATGCCACGCACCGCATTTCTGTCCACGGGCTTTCAGGTCCCCGCGCGCCTCGTCACCAACGACGATCTCGCGCAGCTGATGGACACGTCGGACGAATGGATCCTGCAGCGCAGCGGCATCAAGACGCGCTACTGGGTGGATAAGGGCGATACCGGCGTCGGACTCGCGCGCGAGGCGTCGAAGAAGGCGCTCGTGAAGGCAGGACTCGCGGCGAATGACATCGACTGTATCATTTATTGCACCTGCACGCCGGATCACTTCGAGCCCGGCAACGGCGTCTTTCTGCAGCGCGAGCTCGGCCTCACGGATATTCCCGCCCTCGACGTTCGCAATCAATGCAGCGGTTTCCTCTATGGACTCTCGATCGCCGACGCCTGGATCCGCACCGGCCAGTACAAGAAGATCCTGCTGGTAGGCGCCGAGGTGCACTCGCGCGGGCTCGACAAGACGACACGCGGGCGCGACACCGCGGTGCTGTTCGGCGACGGCGCCGGCGCGGCGGTCCTAGGCCCGATTGACGACGACGGCAGGGGCGTCTTGTCCACGCACATTTTTGCCGACGGGCGCTACGCCGAAAAACTGTGGGTCGATGGCCCGGGCCTCGCACACGATCCGTACGTCAGCGTGGAGATGCTCGAGCAGGGACTGCATCGGGCAGTGATGGAAGGACGCGAGGTCTTCAAGTTCGCCTCGCTGAAGATGCCCGAATCGATCGCCATCGCCCTCCAGACCAACCGCCTCACTCCCGCCGACGTCAAACTCCTCGTTCCCCACCAAGCCAACCTCCGCATCATCGAAATGGTCCAGAAAGCCGCCGGCCTGCGGGAGGATCAGGTCTACAGCAACATCCAGAAGTACGGCAACACGACGGCGGCCTCGATCCCGATTGCCCTCGATGAAGCGCTGGCGGCCGGACGCTTGAAGCAGGGCGACATCCTCGTGCTGACGGCGTTTGGATCAGGATTCACCTGGGGGAGTGCCGCGATTCGCTGGTAGGATCGGCTGCTTTCAACTCCTTGAGCTCACGCTCGGCACCGGACGCCAGCGGCGTTCCCCGGTAGCGATCAACGAAGCGCCCGAGCTCCACTTTCAGGCGGCCGGTCCGCCCCAACTTGCGGTACAGATCGATCAAACCGTTGGTCGCGCGCAGCAGCTCACTCGCATTCGCGGCAGGCTCGGCGTTGCGGACTTCGAGATAGAGGCGCTCGGCTTCATCGTACCCTGTGAGACGCATCTCCAGCAGATGCGCAAGCCGGAGCCGCGCTTCGTGATCGCCCGTCTCGATCCTCAGATGATCGCGAAACCAGTCCGCCGCCTCCGCATACTTCCCTTGCGCCATCAACACGTCCTGGCGTGGGTAGGTCGGCGGGGGCGGGATGTCGCCGTCCGCGAACATCGTCTTGACCATGAACACGGAGACATCGCCGACTGCGCGGTGAATCAGGACGACGCCGGCGACCGTGATCGGGAAGTTCAGGATCAGCAGGAATGCAAAGAGGCCGTCCGAGATCCATCCCTTGTTCCACATGAAGCCCCACAAAAACGACAGCATGATGAAGCACGCGGGCCCGAACCACGTTGCCACGCGGAACAGGCGAATGACATCGCTCGCATCGCTGTATTGGGGGCCTTTAGCCATCGCGCCCACAATTGCGCCTGAAACGCCGCTCGCGCAAGTTGCGTACAGCGCGGTACCTACAGGAGGACATCATGTTTGTCTATCTGGGACTCGCCCTGGCCGCCACGGCGCTCGTCGGCGGCTTTGCGGTCACAAGAAGCTTCGTGCGGCGCCGCCTGCGGTACGTGGACGCCATTCAGAAACCCGCCGCGCCGCTCGTCGCGGGGGCGGTTGCGGCTGTTGCGTTGCTGCCGGCGACGATTCTCCCTGCCATCGGATTGGGAACCGTTGTCGCCTTGGGCGTCGGTGTCGCGAGCGGTGTGGCGAGCGGTCGCAACCCCCCGCCACCTGATTCAACTAGCTAGCGCGCAGCGCCTGCGGACGGCCGGCCACGACTCGTAGCGCGCGCACCGCCTCGCGCGCGAACGTCCGGCCGGCGCCTTTCTCGATTTCCTCCAACGCGCTCCAGCGCGTGAATGCCGGCCGCACCGGCGTCGCCATCTGGAGTGTTTCGAATGCATCGGCGACCGCCAGCACCTTCACCGGAATCGCCATCGGCAGCGCTTCGATATCCCAGTCATCGCCCACGATTTCGTAGTAATGCGAGTACTCGGCAATGATTTCGGCCGCGCCGCGCAGCGCGCGCGCGACGGTAACGGACTCATCGGTAACCGAGCGCGACAGCATTTTCAGTAGCCGCTGATCGGCGGTTCCGACCTCGTGAAGCAGGGACGCGATTCGCAGGTTCTCGAGCTCCCCCTCCGTCAGCTTCAATTCGGCGCCCATCGCCGCCGCCAGCTCGGCGACGCGGGTCGCATGTCCCTCTTGATTCGTGTCGGCGGACTCGATATGGAACGTGAGGACTTCCAGCGTCGCGAGGTATGCGTTCTTGAGGTCGGCAAGGCGTGTGGCCCGCTGCTCGGCGAGGCCGCCGACGACATATCCGGTCAAAATCAGGAAACCGCCCCACGGGACGAGCGTCAATAACGCGTCCTGCGTAACCCCGGGCTCCATTCCCATCCCTTCGGTGGCCTGGAAGTAAAGGACGAGCGCCACCACGAAGAAGCCGGACCCCACCGCAAACCGCCGGCCGCCTCGAAATCCAGCCAGGATGATGGGCAGATAATAGAAGCTGAGGAACGCGAACTTCTGCTCGACCAGGGAATTGATGACGAGCATGGACGCGACGAGCAGAAGGACCAGGATGCGCTCGAAGTACTTCAACACGAAGTGCTGAATCACAAGGCCCTTTCTGCTAAGGACATAGAGCGCGCGGGACCAAAGTGAACGACGGTTGGGCAATCTGCAAGTGAGAGGCATCACAAACAAGCACAAACCAGCGCGAAACAGCGCGAAAGGTGATTGGGCACGGAATTCGCTTCGGACCTGCGCCGGGGGGAGGCCTGCGCGTCCTGGGGGCCTCCACCCTCTCAGGGGGGATCCCGACACCCGGCATTAAACAGCGTCCTCACCTATCACGCTGGCCTGACTCATTCCTCTTTGCGCACATCGTCGCCGAGGTCTGCGACGCACTAGCGCTCGTCGTCATCGCGCTCGGTCTCAGCAAGCGGGTCGCTGCCGCTCCGCTCGTAGCCGGGGCAGCTCAGCACCGGTAACGGCGGGTACCGCACAAACCGGTGGTCGGGGGGGTCCGCGTCGGCGCGCAGGCACCGATAGAAGACAGATCCCCGCCGGTTCGTGACCAGCCGGACCCACCGGCAGGTGGCGCACAGCCCTACAGCAGCGTCAGTCATTAGGTCGAAAGACAAGCTAGTTATATCTTGGAGCCCGTGAGCCCTCAGGTCGACGACTTCGGGCTGCCCCCCGGAGTACGCGACGAATACCTGCAAGGAGCCCGCGATCAGCTGGGGGCGATCGCAGAGCTGGCTGAGCGGCTGATCGCAGCGGGCGACGACACGGCCGCAATCGAAGAGCTGCGCCGCGACGCCCATCGTCTGCGCGGCTCCGCAGGATCCTTCGGCTTCCCCCAGGCCTCCGTGGTCGCCGCCGAGCTCGAAGAAGCTGCCAAGCAGTGGATCGAGCATCCGGCTAACGGCGTGGCGGGTCGAGGTCAGGCTGCTCGGGGCTTCGTGCGGCGGCTGGCAGCGGCACTGTTCACGAAGCAAGCGGCAACTAGACCCGTTACGCCCGTCACGCCGGTCGCACCCGAATCTCCACCGACCTCCACCGACCTCCACCAACCTCCACCAACCTCCGACACGCCCGGTGCCTCCGAGGTCCCGGAAGTAGTTGTCGTCGAGGACGATCCGGCGCTCGCCGAGCTGCTCACCTTCGGGCTCGAGGCGCGCGGCTACCGGTTCCTCCACTATCGCAACGGGCGCGAAGCTCTCGAGGTGCTCAAGACTATGGACACGCGCGGCAGCCCACAGCCGCCGTTGCTGCTCCTCGACGTCGATCTTCCCGCGCTCGACGGCTATTCGGTTTTCGAACAGCTGCAGCAGGAGTGTCCGGGGAAGTTTCGCGTCGTGTTCACGACGGTGCACGGCAGTGAAACTGAGCAGCTGCGCGGCCTCGAAGCCGGCGCGATGGACTACATGGTGAAGCCGATCAGCCTGCGCGTCGCGCTCGAGAAGATCAGGCGCTGGGTCGGCCGATGACCGCCCGCCACTTCCTGACTGTCGTCGCCGTCGTCCAGGGGATCCTCCTCGGCGCGCTCATTATTCTCATCGTATTGAACCGCTGGTTCCGGCTGCGGCGCAGCACCCGGCTGAATCCTCGCCGTGAGGCTATCGACGCCTCCATGCGGCGCTGGGCGGCAGGGACGACCGCACTGGCGGGCGTCCTTGTCGGACTGTCCCGGCTCCCCGTGCCGCTGGCGATCGACGCGATCGTCAAATGGTCGGCGCGGGTGCCGGGGGAGCGCTGGCGCCAGCTGGCGCAGGCGCTCGAACACCACTGGTGGGCCAAGCTCGTCCGCACGAACACCACCTCGGCGCGCTGGTGGAAGCGTCTGGAGACCGCGCGATTCCTGAGCGTCGCCGCGACACCGCAGGATGTGGCGCGCCTGACGAAGCTGATCAACGATCCGCATCCCGCCGTCCACGTCGCTGCCGTGGCCTGCCTCGAGCGCATGGAGAACACGTCGCTCACCCTCACGGCGCTGGACCGCCTGCCGCAGCTCGCGCCGACCGTCCAGGCGTACTATGCCGCGATGTTACTGCGGTCGCGTCCCGTCGTCGTCGAGCATCTCCAGCAGCGGCTGAGCCGCGCCAACGATCCAGCCCTGCCCCGTCTCGCCGAATTTGCTGCGCGCCTCGCGGAGCCGGCGTTGCGCGAGCGCCTGACGGCGCTCGCCGACCACCAGGACCCCGAGGTGCGCATTCAGTCGGCGCGCGCACTCGGGAGCTTTCCGCATCGGGAATCGGTCGCCGCCCTCAAGCGCCTCGCGACCGACGACGCCTGGGCGGTTCGGGCGCAGGCCGTACGGTCGCTCGGCATGATCGCCGATGTCAGCACGCTGCCGATCGTGACAGCCGCCCTCCGGGACAATGTGTGGTGGGTCCGACTGCGTGCGGCGCTCGCGTTGATGCGCTTCGCAGCGCCGGGCCGCAACGCGTTGCTCGAGGCGGAGGTCGGCGCCGACCCCTTTGCACGCGCCATGGCGCAAATGGTTCTCGGCCTGCCGGCGCAGGCGCTGGCAGAGTTCGCTACATGAGCGCCGTCACCACCATCGTCGGAACGACCGATCTGACGATTCTCGTCTATTTCCTGGCCCTGAATTCGTTCTACGCCGTCCTCCTGGTTCTTTCGATCCCGGAAATCTGGGAGCAGACGCGGCTGGCGGAGGATGAAGACTTCCAACGGCTGATGCAGAGCGATGCCCTGCCCCCCATCACGATTCTCGTTCCGGCGTACAACGAGAGTGCGACGATCGAAGCGAGCGTCACCGCGATTCTCACGCTCGAGTATCGCAACTACGAAGTCGTCGTGGTAAACGACGGCTCGAAGGACGACACGATGGAGCAGCTGCGACACGCGTTCGATCTCTATGAGATTCCGCGTGTCTACCCGGAGATCATCCCTACACAGCCGCTGCGGGCGTTGTACCGGTCGCGCTCTCGCTCACGGTTGCTGGTCCTCGACAAGGAGAACGGCGGCAAAGCCGACTCGCTGAACGCGGCGATCAACGCGTCCCGTTTTCCACTCGTGATCGCCGTCGATGCCGACACGCTGATCGAGCCGGACGCGCTGCTGCGGCTGACGCGGCCGTTTCTGTTGGGTCGCGAGATCGCCGCGGTCGGCGGGACGGTGCGCGTGGCCAACAGCTGCACCGTGAAAGATGGTCGCGTCACGGACGCGCGCGTACCCGGGAAAATCCTTCCCGGTATTCAGGTGGTCGAGTACCTGCGCGCGTTTCTCTTCGGTCGCCTGGGGTGGAATCGCCTCGGCGGCAATCTGATTATATCGGGAGCGTTTGGGCTGTTCCGCAAAGAGTACGTCATGTCGATCGGTGGCTACCGCACGACGAGCATCGTCGAGGATCTCGACCTGGTCGTCCGGCTGCACCGCCATCTCCGCGCCAAGAAGATCACGTACGACATGCCGTTCATTCCGGACCCGGTCGCGTGGACCGAAGTGCCGGAATCCATGAAAGTCCTGTCGCGGCAGCGCGAGCGGTGGCATCGCGGCCTGATCTCGGCCATGTGGCAGTACAAGACGATGCTCTTCAATCCGCGCTACGGCAGCATTGGTTTCCTGGCGATGCCCTTCTACGCTTTCGGGGAGATGCTGGCGCCGGTGGTCGAGCTCATGGGGTACCTGATCACGGCGCTGGGATTGGCGTTCGGTCTCGTGAATGTCTCATTCGCACTCCTTTTCGTCCTCGTCGCCTGGGGCTACGGCATGCTCCTGTCCATTTGGGCAGTCGTGCTGGAAGAAGTGAGTTTCCGCCGCTACCGCCGCTTCGGCGACCTTTTCCGGCTGCTGCTCTTCGCTTCGCTCGAGAACTTTGGCTATCGCCAATGCACGGTGTGGTGGCGTCTCAAAGCGTTCGCAAACGTCTTCAAAGGCGTGCACGCGTGGGGTGATATGGCCCGCAAAGGGTTCGGCAAGGCGAGCGTTGCCGCGCTCCTCGCGCTGTGTCTCGCGGCTCCGTGCCTCGGCCAGAGTTTGCGGGTCTCGGTCTGGAGCTCCTACGAAGCGGTCGACAACAGTCAGGATTGGTCCACGCTCGGCGCGCAGCTCACCCTGTCATCCCCGCGCGGCCACGCCGGTTGGGTCGCGGGGGAGGTGCTGGGCCGCTTCGGAGCAACGGACGTGACCGAGCGCGTCGGCGGCGTCGTGCATCCGATGCAACGGCTGTGGCTCACCGTCGAAGCGGGGACGTCACGCCAACCCACCTTCTCTCCCAAGAACACTTGGGAGACGGACGCCAGCGCACTGATCGCGCCGCGGGTGTCGGCGGGCGTAGGCTACAGGCGGTGGAATTATGCGGTCGGTCCTGTCGACATCTGGATGCCGCACGTCGCCACCGAGACGAACAAGATGTCCTGGACGATGCGCGTTTTCGTCTCCCGGAATCCATCGCATCGCACCGATGCAGCAGTCTCGCTCAGAGTGGCGCGCGCACTGTCGCGCCGTACGACTGCTTCGCTGCTGGGAGCAGGCGGCCGCGAGAGCTACCTCGTCGGCGCGGTGGTGCGATCACTCACGACCGCGACCGGGGTGGCAGGAATCCGCTACAACGCCGCGCGGGGCATGACGCTGCGCTTTGACGTGACGGTGATTCATTCCAGTCCGATATTGTCACGCACCGGGGTCGCGATCGGAGTGGAACGCGGCCTCTGAAAAGGCGTGACCTGCCTCACGTTGCTTGGTCCCATGGCCGTGGCTTAACGAGTCGGTGTGCACGCCGTCTCCACAACGACTCACAACCCTTCGAGGACGAGGCCATGAAACACCGCACGCTCATCGCCGCCTTGCTGGCGCTGGCGCTCGGCGCCCCCGCCGGCGTCAACGCGCAGCAGCCGAGCGATACCACCAGGGATCGTCATGAAGTGCGCCGCGACCGCCGCGACCTGCGGCAGGACCGTCACGACGTACGCAATGATCGGCGCGACATTCGACAGGACCGGCGCGATATGCGCGGTGACCGGCGCGATCGCCGCTCGGATCGGCGGGATTTGCGGCAGGACCGCCGGGATTTACGGCGCGACCGTCACGACAGCACGACTGCCAAACCGACGAATCCGTAACCTAGGGAATGCGATGTAGGGGCGCAGCATGCTGCGCCCCTACTGTTCTCTAACTCCCCGCCTACACGCGAAGCTGTGGATGCTCCAGCAGCCGGCGCTGGAGCAGCGGGTGCGTCCGCCACACCTGCCAGCCCATCGCCAGAACCGCCAACACATTCGCAACGGCCACCGACCACCACCCGACCGTCCCCAACACCCATTGGGCGCCGACCCCGATCGTCGCCAGGACGAGTCCCTCGAGCAGGATTGCGGTGAGCAACACGAGCAGCGCCATCGCCGGGACGCGCTCTACTTGCTCAGCCAGCGCGACGAACACCACTCCAGCGATGACGAAGGCGGCGACGTGGACGACCGTGTAGACGGCGATCAAGCCGAATGTGACGACGATGTCTCCTGGGCCAGCAGCGCCGAGTAACAGCGCAGAGCCGAGCGCCGCGGGAGTGTGGAACGGAGTCCCACGGGCCACATCCAAGAGGAAGAACCAGACCGCCACCACGGCGGCTCCGATGAGTCCATTGACCACGCCACGCAGCAGCGCGGGATGATCTCGGAGCGCGCCAAGCCCCAACGGTCGGGGGTCGCGCTCGGCGTAGTGCAGGTAGCCGACGAGCACCAGGCCGGCGGCGATGTTCGCACCGACGACGCGCGGCCACGGGACGACGCCCAGGTGCGGCGAATGTAGAAGGAGCAGCCCGATGTAGAATGTCACCTCCTGCAGCAGCACGCCGAACACCAGGCCGAGGAGTAGACGTGGAGGCGCTTGGAACGCCGCGCTGACCGACGCCATCCCCACGCCCAGGATAGCGAAGACCCCGAAATGCAGCACCGTGTAGACGGCGACGAGACGGAAGGTGACTTCAGAGAACTCGCGGTTCAGCAGCAGGCCGGCGAGCAGCGTGGGCGTACGGAAGGGATGTCCCGCCACCGAATCCGCAACGAGGAACCACAGCGCGACTACGAGTCCAGCGAGGAGTCCACCCGCCACACCGTGGACGATCACTGCTTGAGCGGGTCGCCTCATGTCCCGACCTCGCGAAGAGGGGCTGCCGACAACATGGCGACGCTTGCTGTAACTGTCTACCGTTGCGTTCGCCGCATTAGGGCCGCGACGCGCTCGGCCTCTCGCAGCACTCGCAGCGTGTTCAGTCCGGCGACCTTCTTCACATCCAGCTCGCTCCAGCCGCGCCGCAGCAGCTCGGCGATCAGGTCCGGAAACTTCGAGACGTCCTCCAGACCGACCGGCACCTCGTCGATGCCGTCGAAGTCCGAGCCAATTCCAACACAATCCACGCCGGCGACCTGGCGAATGTGCTCGATGTGATCGGCGACTTGTTGCACCGTCGCGTGCGGCGCACGGGCGTTCCACGCCTTCAGTGAGTCCGCGCGCGTTGCTGAGTCGGCGCCCGCGGCGCGAAGCGCGTCCAACCGCGCGGAGACGCTGTCGCTGTGAACGCGAACCGCCTCCGATACAAACCCGGGATTGAAATTCACCATGACCACACCGCGGTTGCCCGCGACGAGTTTCAGAATGGAATCGGGCACGTCGCGCGCGTGGTTGGTGAGCGCGCGGGCGGACGAATGCGAAAAAACGACCGGCGCGCGCGACGTGTGCAGCGCGTCGGACATTGTCTGGTCGTTCACGTGCGACAAATCGACCAGCATCCCCAGACGATTCATCTCGAGCACGACCTGCTTGCCGAACGCCGACAGGCCGCGATGGGCGGTATCGGTCGAGGCGACGGCCCAATCGAGGCTGCGCCAGTGTGTCAGCGTCATGTAGCGAGTGCCGAGGTCGTAGAACATCCGTAGCGCGCCCAACGAGTTCTCGATGGCGTGCCCACCCTCGATCCCGATCAGGCAGGACACCTTCCCCGCCGTGAAGTTGCGCTGCACGTCGGCCGCCGTATATGCCATCGCCATGGTGCGTGGATTTTTAGCGCACAGTCGATGGATGAGATCGATCTGCTCGAGTGCGTAGACGGCCGGGTGAGGTCCAGAGTCCATCGTCGTCACCGGCACGTACGCCGCCCAAAACTGCCCGCCCACGTGCCCGTTGCGCAGCCGCGGGATATCGGTCATCAGCTTCGGTTGACTGACCGCGAAGTTGACTGAGTCGAGCCCGCCTCGCCCGCGGATCGCGTCGGGGACGTCGTTGTGGCCGTCGATCAGCGGGACTGTGCCGAGGATGCGGACCGCTTGCGCGCGATAGTCCTGCGCGGCGAGCGGCGCTGACGTAGCGACCGCGAGCACGCAAGCGAGAGAGATGAGGGCCTTGGTCATGGCCGGAAGCTGGCGCCCCCAGTACCTCTTATCAAGATTACGACGTAACCATGATTGCAGACTCCAAGGTCAAGATCGCGCTCTCGGTAAATGGCGAGCCAGCGGAGGTGGCTTTCGCGCCACACAAGACGCTGCTCGAAGTGTTGCGCGAAGACCTGGGACTGACCGGCACAAAACATGGTTGTGAGCTGGGCGAATGCGGCACCTGCACCGTGCTGCTCGATGGAACGCCCGTGCTGTCATGTCTGGTGCTGGGGCTCGCGTGCGACGGGCGCGCGGTGCGCACCGTCGAGGGAATGGCCCGGAACGGGCAGCTGCACCCCCTCCAGGAAACCTTTGCAGACCTCGGCGCCGCCCAGTGCGGCTACTGTACTCCCGCGTTTCTCCTCGCAGCCGAAGCCTTACTGGCCACGAATTCCAACCCCTCGCGCGACGAGATCAAGGACGCGTTGGCGGGCAACCTCTGCCGCTGCACCGGCTACATCAAGATCTACGAAGCCGTCGAGCTCGCGGCCGAGCGCATGCGGAAGGTGGTCCATGGCCGGGCATAGGATCATCGGGAAAGCGATGCGAAAAGTCGACGCGGTCGCGAAGGTGACCGGGGCGACGCGCTTTGCGGATGACCTCGCGTTTCCGCGCACGCTGTACTGCAAGCTGCTGCGCAGCACGCACCCACACGCAAAGATCGTGTCGGTCGACATCACGGCCGCTAAACAGCTCGCTGGCGTCCAGGCGGTGCTCACGGGTCAGGATCTGCCGATTCCGTTCGGCATTCTGCCCGTGTCCCAGGACGAGCACGCGCTCTGCCTCGACAAGGTCCGTTTCATCGGCGACCCCGTCGCGGCTGTGGCGGCGACGACGGAGGAGGCGGCCACCGCTGCCCTCGACCTCATTAAGGTCGTGTACGAGCCGCTCGAGGCGTTCGACTCCGCGGAGGCAGCGGTCGCGCATCCCGAGCCGCGGATCCACGATTACGGCGACAGCGGCAATCTCCACAAGCTGATCAACCTCGAATTCGGCGACACCGATGCGGGGATCGGCGAGGCCGACTTGATCCGGGAGGACCTGTTCTTCTTCGAGGGCAGTACACACCTGCCGATGGAGCAGCATGCCGCCGTCGCCATGTGGTCGCCGGACGGCAAGCTGACCTTGTGGACTTCGACCCAGACTCCCCACTACGTGCATCGCGCGCTCGCCAAGGTCTTGGAATTGCCGGCCGCACGGATTCGAGTCATCGCGACGCCCAACGGCGGTGGGTTCGGCGGCAAGAGCGATCCGTTCAGTCACGAAATCGTGGTCGCGAAGCTCGCGATGGTTACTGGCCGGCCCGTGAAGATTACACTCACGCGCGAAGAAGTCTTCTACTGTCACCGCGGCCGCCATCCGACGCTCATGTGGGTCCGCACGGGCGTTAAGCGCGATGGCGCGATCACTGGCATGCATTTCCGCTCGCTGCTCGACGGCGGCGCGTACGGCTCGTACGGCGTGGCGAGCACGTACTACACCGGTGCGCTGCAGACCGTCACCTACAACGTGCCGCGTTACCACTTCCAGGGCGCGCGCGCATTTACCAACAAGGCGCCCTGCGGCCCGAAGCGCGGCCACGGCACGCCGCAGCCACGCTTCGCGATTGAAGTCCACCTCGACAAGATTGCCGAGCAGCTCGACCTCGATCCTGCGGAGCTGCGGCTCAGGACCCTCGTACTCCCGAACTCACTCACGGCGAACTATCTCCGTGTGGGCTCCATGGGTCTCGGCAAATGCATCGAGAAAGTGGTCGAGGGCTCCCGTTGGAAAGGGAAGTTCCGCAAGTTGCCGCAGGGACGCGGCGTGGGACTCGCATGCTCGAGTTACATCTCGGGCGCGGGGCTGCCGATCTACTGGAACAACATGCCGCACTCGGGCGTCCAGCTGAAATGCGACCGCGGCGGCGGCGTCACGGTCTTCTGCGGCTCGACAGAGATCGGTCAAGGATCGGACTCGATCCTCGCCTACATCGTGGCCGAAGTGCTCGGCATCGATCCCTTCGACATCGCCGTCGTCACCGCGGATACCGACCTCACCCCCGTCGATCTCGGCAGCTACTCGAGCCGCGTCACACTCATGAGCGGCAATGCGGCACTGCAGGCTGCGGAGCGCGCGCGCCAGATCCTCGCGGTCCACGCAGCGAAGAAGCTCGAGGTACCGCCCCAGCGCCTGACGTTCGCCGAGGGACGGGTGTTCGACGGCCTGGACCGCAAGCACGGTGTGTCGTTTGCGGAGGCCGTGCAGCTCGCGGAGGCGGCTGAGGGCACGGTCGGGACAGTGGGTTCCTACACGCCGCCGCAGGGGGCGGGCAAGTATCGCGGCGCTGGAGTCGGACCGTCGCCCGCCTATTCCTATAGCGCCTGCGTGGCGGAGGTCGATGTCGATCCGAAAACGGGGATCGTGCGCGTCCCGACGATTTGGATCGCGCATGACGTCGGACAATCGATCAATTCCGCCTCCGTCATCGGCCAGGTCGAAGGCTCGATTTACATGGGCCTCGGCGAGGCGTTGATGGAGGAGATGGCGTACCGCGGCAATCGCAACGTCGTCCACAAGATTCCGTCGCTGCTCGAGTACAAGAGTCCCACGACACTCGAGATGTGCGACGTGATCACCTATCTGATCGAGGATCCTGATGCGAATGGCCCGTTCGGCGCGAAGGAAGTCGGCCAGGGGCCGCTGCTGCCCGTGATGCCGGCGGTCGCCAACGCGGTGTACGACGCGGTCGGCGTGCGTATCGATGAGGTACCAATCACGCCTGAGAAAGTGTGGAAGGCGCTACGAAGGAAGGAGAAGGGGGAAGACGCCCGATACGGCCCTGACAGCTTCCCCGACATCCCGTGGCCTGAGCCGACTCGCGTTGCTCCGCCGTGGGAGGGCGGCGATGGGAAGGGCGTGACAATCACGGCTGCGGCGTCGGAGCGTCAGCACTGATGCTGCGTCTGCCATCGTTCCGATACCTGCAGCCGAAGACCATCGCTGAGGCGCTTCGCATGAAGAGCGACGCCGGTCCCGAGGGTATGTTCGTCGCGGGGGGAACGGACCTCTATCCGAACATGAAGCGCCGGCACCAGGAGCCGAAGATTGTCATCTCGCTGATGGGGATTCCCGAGCTCGGACGGTTTGACGGTCGCACGGTTGGACCGTGTGTGACCTTGAGCCAATTGTCCGACAGTCCGACCGTCCAACAGTCCCATCCTGCAGTCGCAACCGCCGCCCGCCTCGTCTCCACACCCCTCCTCCGCAACATGGGCACCCTCGGCGGCAACCTCTGCCTCGACACCCGCTGCAACTATTACAACCAGACTTATGAGTGGCGGAAGTCGATCGACTTTTGCATGAAGAAAGACGGTGCGATCTGCTGGGTGGCCCCGTCGTCGCCACGCTGCTGGGCAGTGAGCTCATCAGACGTCGCGCCCGTCATGGTGGCAATCGGCACCGAGTACCGGCTCGTCGGCCCGCAAGGTGAGCGAGTCGTGCCGGCGGGCCGCTTCTATCACAATGACGGCATCAATTATCTGACGAAGCAGCCCGATGAGATCCTTGTGGACGTCCGCCTCCCCGCGCCGAACGGCTGGGACGCTGTGTACCACAAGCTGCGGCGGCGCGGTTCGTTCGATTTCCCGGTGCTCGGCGTCGCCGCGTGGATACGATGGAAGGGAAAGAATGTGGCTGACGCGCGGATCGTCCTGGGTGGCGTTGCGAGTTACCCCCAGGAGATTCCGGAAGCCGGCGCGGCGCTGCAAGGAGCGCCGCTATCCGATGAATCCATTGCCGCGGCCGCCGAGGCAGCGTACCGGCCCTCGAAGCCCATGGACAATACCGATTTCGATTTGTCGTGGCGGAAACAAATGACGCGCGTGTACGTCACGCGCGTCATCGAGGAGCTACGCCAGCGCCACAGCAGCTAGAACCGGTACGATCCCCGCAGCAGCTCCGCTCGTTGCCACCGCCGCCAGCGGCGCCAGCGCCGGCGACGCCAGGGCCGCAGGAAGAACGCGATCGCCATAAATCCGAGTGGCCACAACAGCAGCCGCATTCCCCAGAAACCCCAGAAGCCAACCACCAGCATTGCGAACGCGACTGGCATGGCGGTCCACACCCACCATGCGCGCCGCGGCGCCCGCGCGAAGGCCCCGGCATCGGGGCTGCGCGGGGCGGGCAAGTCCGCGACCAACCGGCCGAGCTCCTCGCGATACGTGGCGGCCGATGCCGCGGCGAGACGCTCTCCGGCTTCGTCCGGTGTCAACCGGCCCTCGGCGGCAGCGCTCTCGAGCAGCTTCGCAACGCGCTCGCGCTCGGCGTCGGACGCGCGCACCCCGGAACCCCGGTCAGGCGCGTTCATTGGCCTGTACCAGCGCGTCGATCTCCTGCCCCGCGCGCTTCAGAATGTCGCTGATCTTTTGCCGGACCGTGTCATCTCGCGACCGCCAGCCCGTACGATAGGCGCTGCGCATCAATGCGCCCATGGCGCGGTTCAAGTCGCCCATCCCGCCGCCGAGCACTTCGTCTACCGCGTCTTTTACGCGGTCGAAAATGTCTTCCACCACGTCGCGATGCTCCTCCAGGAACTTGATCCCCGAGTCGGTGATCTGGTAGACCTTCTTGCTCTCGACTTCCGTCGCGCGCACCAGTCCCTCGTCCTCGAGCCACTGGAGCGTGGGATAAACGGTGCCCGGAGAGGGCGAATAGCAGCCGTGCAGCCGCTCTTCGAGCTCCTTCATGACCTCATACCCGTGTCTGGGCTTGTCTTTGAGCAGCTTGAGGATCACGTACTTCATGTCGCCGGCGCCGAACCAATGCCGACGGCCCCCCCCCCTGCCGCCTCGGAAACCCCATCCTCTGGGCCCGAATCCGAAGCCGAACCCTTGCCAGCCAAACCTGCCAACCATTTGCAGCTCCGAGTTTAGATGTTACGTCACGATATTCTTGTACGATATATCTTGTCAAGACGTCAGTTTCGGGCTGTGCGCCAAGTCACTATCGGACTTAAGCTTGCAAGTTCGACTGCCGCCCGTACATTGAGGCCACGCTGGACCAAGTATTTCCCTTGTTTGCCCCCACCCGCGCCCGGGATAGGAGCAGCCAATGGCAGTGGAGATCACCGCGCACCCAACCTGGGTAGCGGAGTTGGATGCGACGCTGGAGCCAAGCCGTCAGGCTATTCTCGACACGCCCGTCATCATCGATGCGTCCGAGAATCAGCTCGTCGACGGACAGATCCAGAACTTTCTGGTCGCGTTCTACCCCATCATTCGGGACTTCCCGCAGTGGCTGCAGATGCTGCTCGATCGCTCCCCGGCAATGGGGCGTGAGTTCTTCACCGACAACATCCGCGTCGAGCGCCGCCACGACGCGATGTGGCGCGCGATGGGAGATGGCTTCAACGTTCCCAAGAAGCGCTTCCAGGAACCGGAAGCCATGCTGCCCGAGACCAAGCAGTTCCATGCGTACTTGACCGAGATGTGCCGCAACGCGGAGTTTGGCCAGGCCGTCTCCGCCACGAACTATGCCGTGGAAGGCGTGGCCCAGAAAATCTCCGAGAAGGCGTTGCGCGGTCTCGCCAAGAACGAAAAGATCGGTCCGCGCGGCCGCTGGTGGCTGGAAGAGCATGCGAAATACGACGATGAACATCCCATCCACGCGCTCGAAATCATCAAGGACTGTGTCAAGCGCGGGGATGATCCCGAGAAGGTCACCGGCGTAGCCCTCGAAAGTCTCAAGCTGATGCGCTTGTCCATGGAGGCGTCTTATCACGCGTGACTAAGACTCGTCGTATTTCGCCGGCTCGCGGCGCCAGTACCACGGCCGGCAAGCGCCCTCCCCCCCCCGTTCGACTGGATCTGCTCCAGGCGGCGGCCGACATCGTCGCGGCGTTGCCGGACGCCGTCGTCGTGACCGGCACGGACCGGCGGGTGCTTGCGGCGAACGAGCCCGGTGCGCGGTTGCTCGGGTGGCAAATGGACAACGTGGTGGGCCAGGCGATTGCGGATCACGTGACGCCGCCAGAACGAGCCCACGTTGCCGCGCGCGAGGACAAGGTCCTCGCCGGAGAACCGCAACGCTACGAAACCCGGATCGTCAACCATCACACAGGCGAAGAACTCGATGTGTCGGTATCGAGCGGGCCGTTCCGGGTGAACGGTGAGCTCATCGGGACGGTGGCGACACTGCGAGACATCACCGATCCCAAACGCGCGCAGGACACACTCGCCCGCTCCGAGGCGCGCTACCGCCATCTCGTCGAATCGGCCTCCGATGCGATCGTCACCCTGGACGCGAACGGCCGCTTCACCACGGTGAACCATGCGGCCGAGATCATCTCCGGCTACAAGCGAGAAGAGCTGGTGGGCCAGTGGTTCGCCCCCATGCTCCACGACGACGACCTCCCGCGAGCGCTGGGGCACTTCCAGCAGGCGCTCTCGGGCGAAACGGGCCTGTTCGAGTCGCAGTTCTATCGCAAGGACGGCGAGGTCCGCACCATCTCGATCACCTACTCGACGCCGCAGAAGGACGAGGAAGTATTGTGTCTCATCCGTGACGTCACCGACCAGAAGATGTTGCAGGAGCAGCTCATTCAGTCCGAAAAGATGTCTGCGATCGGACAGCTGGTTTCGGGCGTCGCGCACGAGCTCAACAACCCGCTCGCCGGCATCTCCGCGTTTGCCCAGCTGCTGCTCGCCGAGAAACGCTTTCCGCCCGACCAAAGGACCGCCGCGGAGACGATTTACAGCGAAGCCCGTCGCGCCAGCCGCATCGTGCAGAACCTGCTGACCTTTGCGCGCCAGCATAAAGCCGAGAAGGGACCCACCGCGATCAACCAGGTGCTCGACGACACGCTCGAGCTGCGCGGCTACGAGCTTCGTGTGCGCGGCATTGACGTGCGCCGCGAGTATGATGAGTCGATCCCGGAAACCATGGCCGATGCGCACCAGCTGCAACAGGTGTTCCTGAACCTCATCACCAATGCCGAGCAGGCGATGGAGCAGAAGGAAGGCCACCACCACCGCCTGACGGTGCGCACGCGTTGCAACGGTGAGGCCATCCGCATCGAGATCGAGGATTCGGGCGCCGGTATTCCGGCCAACCTCATCGAGCGCATCTTCAATCCGTTCTTCACGACGAAGCCGACCGGCTCGGGAACAGGCCTGGGGCTGTCGATCTCCCTGGGTATCGTGCGCGAGCACGAGGGCAAGATCTGGGCGGAAAACTCGCCGCAGAGCGGCGCACGCTTCATCGTCGAAATCCCCGTGACCGAGCCGGGCGCCTCGGGTGAGCACGCCGCGGTGACGCACGTCGAGCCGTTGGGAAGCGACAGCCTGCGCGTGCTCGTCGTGGATGACGAGGCGTCGGTCCGCGTCTCACTGCAGCGCTACTTGTCTGGCAAAGGCCACAAGGTCGAGACGACCGCGAGCGGCGAGGACGCACTCGTCCGGTTGAAAGCGACTAAATACGACGCGGTGATCCTGGACATGCGTATGCCCGACCTCTCGGGTGAGCAGCTCTACGAACGCCTCCGCAGCAACGACCCCTCGCATGCCGAACGCGTGATCTTCACGACGGGCGACCTCGTGAACGAGCAGATGCGCCGGTTCCTCGACGGGACCGGCCGCCCTTGCGTCCCCAAGCCATTCGAGTTCGCTTCTTTCGACCAAGCACTGCCGGCGGCGCGCCGCCGGTAATCCCCACCCTGAAGGGTGGGCTCGGCACAACATCATCCTGAAGGATTTCATGCGCCCGTTGCTCACGCTGCTCGTGTGGGGCAGCTTGGTGTGCCCCCCCGCCGGCTCGCTCGCCGCCCAGGAGCCGTTCGACTTCTACTCCCGCGGACCCTATCGCCCGGCGGTCCCGCGCCCCGAGGCGATCACCGGCTACGCGGCCGGCGAACAGCAGACCATGTACGCAGTAATGCAGCACTATCTCGACACCTTGGTCGCCACCGCGAGTGACCGCGTCCGGATCGAGACCTGGGGGCGCACCACGGAGTACCGGCCGATCCGGGCGCTGATCATCTCGGATCCCGCGAACCTGGCGAAGCTCGACCAGGTCCGGGCCGGCATGGCCGAGCTGGCCGATCCCCGCAAGACGTCAGCGGCGCGCGCCGCGACGATTGCCGCGCAGAGCCCGGCCGTGGCGGTCTTCCAGTACTCGGTCCACGGCGACGAACCGGCCGGGTTCGAGGCGGCGATGCAGGTCGCCTACCAGCTCGCCGCCTCCGACGAGCCGCAGACGCTCGAGATGCTCAAATCGGTCGTAGTCGTCCTCAATCCCTCGGCCAATCCCGACGGTCACGAGCGGTTCGCGGCGTGGTATAACTCGGTCGGCATCGGTGCGGATCATCCCTGGTCGTTCGAACACAACGAACCATGGAGTATCACCGGGCGCTACAGCCATTACCGCTTCGACATGAATCGCGATTTACTGGCGCAGAGTCAGCCCGAGGTCCGCGCGATGATGGACGGCGTGCTGCGCTGGCGGCCGCAGGTGTTCGTCGATCACCATTCGACGACCGCCACATTCTTTTTCCCGCCGGTGGCGCAGGCCGTAAACCTGAATCTCCCACCCCAGACGACGAAGTGGTTCGATACCTACGGCCGGGGGAATGCCGCCGCGTTCGATCGCTACGGGTGGCAGTACCAGGTGCGCGGCGTGTTCGACTTCTTCTACGTGGGCTACTGGGACGAATGGTCGACGTTCCAGGGCGCCAGCGGCATGACCTATGAGACGGACGGAGGGCCGGAATTCAGGTTGCGCCGCGATGACGGCAGCATCTCCACATTCCGCGACGGCATCGCGCACCACTTCGTCGCCTCGCTCGCCACGCTCGAAACGACCGCAAAGAACCGCCAGAGCCGGCTCCTCGACTATTACGATTTCCGCCGCTCCGCCCTGGCCGAGGCCGCGACCGACCGGATCAAACGCGTGGTGATTGTGCCGGGCAACGATCCCCAGTCGGCCGCCCATGTGGTCGGGCTCCTGCTCCACAACGGCGTCGAGGTCACCAGCCTGCGGCAGCCAGTCACGTCACGCCTCGCGCACAACTACTTGAGTCGTGGCGCGGGGAGCCCGCGCACGTTTCCGGCAGGCAGCTACGTCATCGACCTGAATCAACCGCAAAGCCGCGTCGCGAAAGGCGTGCTCGAGCCCGATGCCGAGCTGCAGCGCTCGTTCGTGGAGCGCGAGCTGGCGAAATTCCATCGCAACCGGCGCCGCGGCGAGGATGCGGACAAGGAGGACTACGGGTTCTACGACATCACCGCGTGGTCTCTGCCGCTGTCCTTCAATCTCGATGCCTACTGGACTGAGGATGCCGGGTCCGTCGGCGACGCCGTCACCGATTCGATCGTGCCGCCGCCACCGGCGCCGGGGCATGCCGCGAGCGCCTATCTGTTTCTGAACGACCGGCCCGGGGCCGCGCGGCTCGTGCTCGCGCTGGAGGGGGAGGGCTTCAAGCTTTCTGCCTCCCGAGCGCCCGTGCGCGCCAACGGCCGGACATATCCGCGGGGCGCCTTCATCGCCCGGATTCAACGCAATCCGGCCGCGCTTCACGAGCGCATCGCGGCGCTCGGCCCAGCGCTGGGCGTCCCGGTCACCGCGGTGCAGACGGCATTCCCCGATTCGGCGGAGGTCGGCATTGGCTCTGACGAAGTCGGCGGACTTCATGCGCCGAAGATCCTTGTCGCCGCCGGGGATGGGATCTCTGAGACGAGCTATGGCTGGCTCTGGTACTTCCTGACCAGGGAACTGAACGCGTCGTTCACACCGGTGCCGCTCCGGGCGATCGGGCGCATGAGCGATTTGTCGAGTTTCAACGTCCTGATCATCCCCGACGGCTCGAGCGGCCGGATGCGGCGCGAGCTCGGCGATGACGGCGTGGAGCGGTTGAAGGCGTGGGTTCGCTCGGGTGGTGTCCTGATCGGGTATGGCGGCGCCGCTGCGCTTGCAGCTACAAAGGACCTGGAGCTCTCGAGCGTCGCGAGCGTGGCACCCGACAGCGGCGCGAGCCCCGACACCACCATGCCGGGAAACGAGCCGCCTCTGATTTCGAAAACGGGGGCGCCACGTGACCGACTGGAGTGGATCCCCGGCGCGATTTTCCGGGCGACGCTGGATACCACACACTGGCTGACGGTTGGCTATGAGCGGGACCGGATCCCCGTTTTCATCGATGGCGACACCTTCTGGAAACCGTCCAAGAGCGGCGCGAACGCGGTGTCTTTCACTGATCCGGTGGACTCGCTGGTCTTGTCGGGCTTCACCTGGCCCGACAATACCGCGCGACTCCTCAAGGGCTCGACCTGGGCCGTAGTCGAGAATCAGGGAAACGGGCGCGTGGTGCTGTTTTTGAGCGATCCGCTGTTTCGGGCATTTTGGCGGGGGCCGGCGAAGCTGCTGACGAATGCGATTCTGATAGGGCCGAATCGGTAGGCCTCACCCCCTGACCCCCTCTCCACAACGTGGAGAGGGGGAACGGGGGAGAGGTCAGATCACCCGGCTCGTCCGAATCACATCCCGAATCTTCCGCACCGGCAGCTCGAGCTGCTCCCGAATCTGCGGCGCCACACGGAACCAGCTCGGCTCCTCATGCATCCGCGGCGCCATCTTGAAGAATCGGTTCTCGTTCTCCGGCACTTTCCACGTCACCGTGACATGCTTCTGCTTGCGCAGCACGTCCAGCGCGACCGTTTCGCCGGCATCATAGGAGCGCAGGATCCGCATCGCCTGCTCCGGCGATGCGGGCTTGCGGCCCCCGATCGACACGATGACGTCGCCGCCTTTGAGCGCCAGCGAGGAATCCTCCGGCGCGCGCACCACCAGGACGCCTTCGCGCGTGCCGAAATAGTCGCCCAGATCGGGATTGAGCTTCACCATCTCGATGCCGCCCCAGGGGCTTCCGAACGCAAACCCGAACTCGCCGCCCGGACCCATACGCATCTTGGGCATCACATTTTCCATGATATCGCCCATCTCGGGCCCCTCCATCGGTCCGGTCCAGGCGGTGCCGCCGAGATCCTCGGCGACGATCGTGGCCTTGCGGGAATCGGTGCCGCGGCGGTACTCGACCTGCACGGTGTCGCCCGGCTCGAGTCGACGCGCGAGCTCGATCAACTTCATGCCCGGGCCGGAGTCCTCATTGTCCTCGGATCGCACGCCTGCGAGGGCGGTCGTATTGAAGCGCGTAATCACGTCACCCACCTTGAGACCCGCCTTCTCGGCCGGCCCCCCGGGCGTGACGCCCTCGATCCGCGCGCCGACCTTGTCCCCCGCGGCGTCAGCGCGAGGATCCACGATCACGCCGATGCGGCCACGATTGTCGCTGAACGTGTACACGCCAAAGGGCCCATTGCGCGTTTCGACACGGACGCGCGGCCGACCGGGCCGGCGCGGCGTATCCTGCGCGCCGGACATCGCAGGCAACAGCAAACAGGCGGCAAGCGCTGCCACAGTCACATTACGCATCATCAGTTCTCCCCTGGGCTCTTAGAGCCCGACGTACCGAGCGCGGGTCGCGTGAGCGTTCACCAGCTCGCGCATCAATCCGACGCGCTCCTGCCAAAGTTTGACGAGTTGGGCGTCCTGGACGCTCTGGTCCTGCTGCGCCAGCCTGCCGTCGAGAATGGAAATGCGGTCTTCCAGCTCCGCCACGAGGGCCGCCGCGTGACCGCTCAGCACACGGCCATCGATATCGTATTGTTGCAAGGAGTCTTCGAGCGTCGCCGACTGTTGCTTCGCCTGGCGCAGCTCGGCGTGGAGCTTGCCCGTGTTTCCACTCGAGGGCTGAACCAGGAGAACCGCGGCGATCGTGGCCGCGAGGGCGAGACTGCCAGTCCACGTGCCCCAGGTACGACGCCGGCGGGCGCGCTCGACGCGCAGCGCCGCCTGAATCACGGGCCAGCGGTCGCGCGGCGGGTGCAGCGCCGGCAACGCTTTGAGCTGCGCGACCCGCTGGTACAACTTCTCCAGCTCCACCTGACACGCAGCGCAGGTGGTGACGTGCCGGCGCGCCCAGACCGACGCCTCACCTGCCCGCAGGGCCTCCAGATCTTCCATCGTGCAGTGCATCATGCGTGCGCTCCTTCACCGAGCATCCGCCGCAGCCGCGCGTGGGCTCGCGCCAGTTGCGACTTCGAAAAGCTCACCGTTTTTCCCATCTGCTCCGCAATCTCTTCGTGCGTGTAGCCCTCGACGTCGTGGAGCCACACGACCGCGCGTGACGTCTCGGATAGTCGCTCGAACGCCCGCTCCAAATCGATGTTTGCCGCAACGTGCATCCCGGGTTTCCCCGGCTCGTCCTCCAGCGACTCCGTCTCCCGCACCTGCTCACGACGGATCCGCATTAATGCTTTGGTCGTGGCGATCCGACGGATCCAACCCCACAGATGGCCCTCGCCGCGATACTGCTTGATGTTCCGCACGAGCTCGAGAAACGTCTCCTGCAGCACGTCCTCCGCGTCCTCCGGCCGCCGCAAAATCCGCCGGACGAGATTGTAGACAGGCGTCTCGAAGGCCCGATACAGGGCTTCAAGGGCTGCTTCATCTCCGGCTTGCGCGCGGGCGACGATGACATCGGGAACGGCGAGCGCCACGGTCATGTCCGAAAAGTTAGATGCCACAACTACGTAGAACGTCGCGAGTTGGCCTAGGGAAAATCACGGTTCCTTAAGGCCTTGCGGCGTAGTAGCTTGCCGCATGCCCACAGCGGATGTGAAGGAATGGCTCCACCATTGGCAGGATGAAGCTGACGCCGCGTTTCTCTATTTGGCGCTCGCCGGACAAGAGACGGATCCCCACAAGAAAGACGTCTACATCAAGCTGGCCGGGGTCGAGGAGCGGCACGTCCAGATCTGGAGCAAGCTGCTCGCCGAACATGGCCATACAGTCGATCGCACGAAGCCATCGCTGAACGCGCGGCTGCGGGCGTGGTTCGGCCGCCGGTTCGGGACACGCTATCTGCTGCCGATGCTGCTGCGCGAGGAGGGCGAGGAGGTCAAAGGGTACCTCAACCTTCACAAGGCCAGCCGGCTCGCTGACGCGCAGGAGGTCTCGCTCCAGCTCGCCAAGGAATCGGCCGCCCACGCCGGGACGCTTGCGGATCTGGCCGGCAAGGGCGCCGAACCGTGGCACAAGACGGGATCAGGCGGCTTCCTGCGCAATGTGGTGTACGGCTTCAACGACGGGCTGACGGCGAACTTTGGGCTCGTGGCGGGGGTGATCGGCGCCGCCGTGCAGCCGCACGTGATCATGATCTCCGGCGTCGCGGGCATGATCGCCGACGCGCTTTCGATGGGCTCGTCAGGCTATCTGGCGGCAAAGAGTGAGCAGGAAGTGTGGGAGCACGAAATCGCGATGGAGAAGGAAGAGATTCGCCTGATGCCGGAGGTGGAACAGGAGGAGATGGCCCTCCAGTACGAGGCGAAAGGTGTGGATCCCCGGACGGCGCGCCGCATGGCGGAGGAAGTCATGCGGGATCCGGAGCGTGCGTTGGGCGAGCAGGTGCGCGATGAGCTGAAGATCGGCGAGGCGCACGCGACACCGTTCCGCGAGGGGTGGATCACCGGTCTCGCGACGGCAGTCGGCGCGTTCATTCCGGTGGCTCCATTTCTCCTGTTCCAGGGGCGCGTCGCCATCTGGCTGTCATTCACGATCGCGATGCTGTCGCACTTCATCGTGGGCGCCGCGCGTAGCTTCTTTACCGGCCGCGGCGTGATCCGCAGCGGCATCGACATGTTCGTCATCGGGATGGGGGTCGCGGCTGTGGGCTACCTGGTCGGTGACCTGGTCGCCAAAGCCCTCTAGACGACCAGGTTGACGAGCCGGTCCTGCACGAAGATCACCTTCTTCACCTTCTGGCCGTCGACGAACTTTTTGACCGCTTCATCGGCGAG